>Ga0074197_1001361_pt1 | contig 21104 bp, 20 predicted proteins | sample EPASupsiteSAE305_FD_64526 | JGI IMG/M metagenome (GOLD analysis project Ga0074197, IMG submission 64526) | Bioremediated contaminated groundwater microbial communities from EPA Superfund site, New Mexico - SAE3-05 reassembly with SPADES | ecosystem: Environmental > Aquatic > Deep subsurface >...
GCCTAGTTGCTTGCTTAACAGGCGGATATCCTGCTTGGTAAAGCCTGCCTCAGCCAAGGGGCTGCGTACCCCCAGCTCTGCAAGGGCCCGACTGCCGGGGCGGTGGGCTGTCTGATCATCAACGGTACTGCCGTCAACAAGGGTCCAGGGGCCAGGGGGAAGTCCGGCGTGACAGGCCTTCAGCAGGGCCAGTTTGCAGAGGTAGCAACGGTCATCCGGGTTATTCAGCAGGTTTGGGACAGTCGCGGGATCAAAAGGGATAATCAGATGAGCTACTGTGTGCTGTTGGGTGAAACAGCGGGCCTCTTCCAATTCCTGTCTGAAATGATAGGGGGCGTCGATTGTAACCGCAATGCAGTTGGTACCCAGTGTGTCATGGGCAACCTTGAGCAGCAGTGTGGAATCAACCCCTCCTGAAAATGCAATTGCAAGAGGGGCTGAGCGGTTGAGAATAGCTTGCAGGTGTTGGTACTGATGCACAGCTGTCGGTGACGTGGTTGAAAGTCCGGATGCAGGGTTAGATATAGTACATCATCTTGGCGTCCTGATCCTTTTCCACACCCATTTCCTGGCCTCGCTGGCAGAGGGTTTCCAGGGTCATTTTGCCGAACAGTTCAGCCAGCAGATCATTAGCATCCTTCCAGACCGTCTGGGTCACGCAATTACCTTCAAAGGGACACTCGTTCTTGCGACGGCGGGCCTTTTTGCTCTGGCCACCACAGTCCACCACCAGCGCATCCTGCTCTGTTGCCTGAATGATCTCCAACACGGTAATTAACTCAGGCTTGCGTGCCAGGGTGTAGCCTCCCTGCGGTCCACGCTTGCTTTTCAGGATGCCGGCCTTTTTCAGGTTCTGGAAGATCTGTTCTAGATAGCGTGGCGAGATCTGCTGACGGCGTGAGATGTCCTGAATCTGTGCCGGGGCAGTGTTGTTGTTGTAAGCAATATCAAACAGCGCCCGCAGACCATACCGACTCTTGGTTGACAACCGCATAATTACTCCTTCTGAAAAGCTGTATACAGGGTATCGGTATATGATACTGCAGTGCAGCTGTCAAGAACTTTGCCGGGTATTGTCTGATGGTTATGTATGGATTTAGGGGGCGTGGGCAACGGTAACAGCAGACACGGTATGACAGCCTGCCTGGCGGAGGATATGGGCTGATTCGGCCAGGGTACTGCCGGTGGTAAAGACGTCATCCACCAGCATGATATGGTGGTCTTTGATAATGCTGCTGTCGGTAACGCTGAAGGCGTTATGGAGATTTTTTGCACGCTGCTCGCCGGTAAGCTCTACCTGGGGGATCGTTGGATGTACCCTCTTCAGAGCCTGCCTCAGCAGGGGGATCTGCCACTGGCGGGAAAGGACTTCCCCCAGCAATACGGCCTGATTAAAGCCCCGGCGACGCAGGCGGCTGATATGCAGCGGAACCGGCACCAGAAAATCAGGTTGCTGTTGGGTTACAAAGTCAGCCAGCAGTTCTGCGGTCAGCAGGCCGAGGGGGAGCCGCAGGTGCGATTTGTAATCGTACTTGAAACGGTGAATCAGGTCACGGCAGGCACCTTCATACCGCAGGGCTGCCCTGGCTGCAGCATAGGGAGGGGGATTCTGCAGGCAACGGCTGCAGGGGTGATCAGAACCTGCACCGTCAAATGGAATACCGCAGATGTTGCAGACGGGAGACCCCATGAGCGGCAGACTGGTCCGGCAGTCAGGGCAGATATGCAGAGGGCCGGCTTCAGGTATTACTTCGCGGCAGATATGGCAGCGGGGCGGTAGCAGAAGGTTTTGCAGAGCGCTACCCAGATTACGGAAAAACGCCATGCTCCTACAGCCCTAAATCAGCGTTCACTACCAACACCCGCAGATCGGTAAAGCGTGGCTTGCGATCAATAATGGTGGTGACACGGCAGAGTCGGTCCGGAGAGTTGCAGTTGCTGCAGAAACCGGTTTTTGCACAGGGGGTATTGAAGTTGAGGCGCTTGGCATTGGGGGGCGTGGCCCACTGTTTTACCCGCTGGATCGCCTCCTGCGGCGTACCATCCACCAGTTTGTTACGTCCCACCACCACAATGACCATTTTGGGGCCGAAAAACATGGCGGCCACCCGGTTGCCGGTTGCATCGATGTTGATCAGCTCGCCCCGCGTGGTCAGGGCATTGCTGCCGGAGAGAAACAGGTCGCAGGTCAGCTGACGGCGCATGGTCTCCATTTTTTGATCCCGTGACAGTCCGCTAATGCTGTGGTTCAGGATCTCTTTGCCTTGGGTGGCCAGCTCCTGTTGTACTCCCAGGTCGGCGATGGTCATGGAGCCGCCAAAGCCTATTATTGCCGCATTTGCTGCTGCATCAAGGATATATTGACGGGCATCGTCAGGGGTCTGGCAGTAGACAGCGGTAAAACCGTTAGTTCCCAGTGCCTCTACAGCCTTCTGACATTTCTGTTCCCAGGTCCATTCCACCAGTTCATTGGTTATGCTCATGCTGTTCCTCCGTTTTGATCAGGCAGTTCGATACGGAAGCAGGTGCCGCTGGCAGTTGAGCTGGTAACGGCAATGCTGCCGCCATGGGCGGAAACCAGCTCTTTGACGATGGCCAGCCCCAACCCCAGGCCACCTGTTTTACCCTTGGCAAACCGCTCAAAGATATAGGGCAACAGATCAGCCGGGATACCTGTTCCGGTGTCGATGACCTCAATATAGCGTGCTTGTGCTGTTGCTGAAAGGTGAATTTCCAGTCTGCCGCCGTTGGGCATCGCCTTTAGCGCATTGGCAATCAGGTTGGTGATGATCTGGGTAAAACGGTCCGGGTCGATCCAGACGGTGCTGTGTTGATCACCAATGAAGCTGATTGTGACTTGTTGTTCTTCGGCTGCGTGACTGAAGCGGGAAACAATCCCTTGCAGAAACGGCAGCAGCGCGATCTTCTGCTGATGAAGCTGAAGTGCACCGCTTTGTGCCCTGGTCAGTTCATCAACACCGTCAAGGATAGTTGTCAGGCGGGCTGCTTCATCATTGAGCGATTGCAACGCCTCCGGTGTGATCGGCAGCAGGCCGTCCATCATCCCTTCCAGTTCACCTCGAATGATCATCAGCGGGGTGCGCAGCTCATGGGCGGCATTTGAAACCAGCTGTTTACGCAGCTGCTCCTGTGCCTCCAGACGGTCAGCCATCCGGTTGAAAGTGGTTGCCAGACGGCCGATTTCATCACTGCTTTCCGTCAGTACCCTCTGGGCTGGATCACCACTGGCCAGCCCTTCTGCGGCAGCTGTCAGTTCCTGCAGGGGACGTGAAATACGCCGGGCTGCCAGAAAGCTGAGTATGACAGCGGTCAACCCAAGTCCCAACAGCGAGTAAATCAGGAACAGATTTGAGGAGCGGATAAAGAAGGATTCATGAACCGGCCTGGGGAGCTGCAGATCAAGGTGACCTATTTCTTCACCTTTCAGAAAGAGCGGGTAGCTTTGGAATTCTGTGGAGTCCGGCGGTAGCGGGTGTCTGTTGGTTGAAGCCGCAATCCGCTGCTGCATCACCGGGGGCAGGCTTGCCAGGGCCTGTCTGGTGTCCAGCACCAGCTGGCTGTCAGCATTGTAGAGCCGCAGTTCAATGCCGGAAAGCCAAGCCCAGACAAGATCATTGGCAACCTGCTCCCGCTTCCAGCCGCCTGCCTGTTCATAGCGTCCCTCAAGCACTGCCTGTACTTGGTAGAGACGGTCAAGCATCCGTCCTTCGCCAAAGGCCTTGAAGTCGCGGATCACAAAATTTCTGAGCAGGATAGATGAGGAAAGGGCGATCAGGATTACCAGACCAAGCAACATCAGCAGTTTACGTTGCAGGCTAAACCGCATCCCGTTCTCCACAAAACAGGTAGCCGATGCCGTAGACGGTTTTGATGAACTCAGGTTTGCGGCTATCCCGTTCGATCTTCTGGCGCAGGTTTTTGATATGGGCGTCAATGCTGCGTTCGTAACCGTCAAACTGGTAGCCCAACGCCTTTGAAACCAACTCGTCCCGACTGTAGGTCCGGCCGGAAACAGCCGCAAGGGTTTGCAGTAATTTAAACTCGGTGGGAGTGATGCTCAGTTGTTCGCCTCGGCAGGTTACGGCGTGGCGGCGACTGTCCAGGATCAGCGTGCCGTTGTTGAAGCTGAGCGGCTGCTCGCCGGAACCTGCTCCATCGTAGCGTTTCAGCACCGCCTTGACCCGGTAGACCAGCTCACGGGGGGAGGCCGGTTTGACCACATAGTCATCTGCCCCCAGGGCAAAGCCGGTGATCCGCTCTTCTTCCGATGATTTAGCAGTCAGCATGATTACTGGAAATGATCCCAGTTCTTTCAGGTCCTGGCAAAGCTCTTCACCACTTCTGTCCGGCAGGCCCAGATCAAGAATGACTGCCAGGGGCAGCTCAGCCTCAGCCTTTTCCAGCGCAGCACGGGCGGTGTCAGCATGGATGACCCGAAAATCAGCCCCCTCAAGGTAGGCCTTGATAATCCGGGCAATCTTCAGGTCATCTTCAACAATCAGAATGGGTGGCTGCATGGCTGTTCCATTAGCGGATAGAACGTATTCTGCCAGACCGTTTGTCGATAATTACCCGGTCAAACAGTGATCCATCGGCATTGGTGATATCAGCAATATACCCCATCCGAACCTCTTTGCGCAGGGTTATTTGAGCCGGGGGAACGTTAAAAAAGAGCCGCAGCCGATGCTTTGCCTCGTCCGTTGTCTGTAACGGTTGGCGTGCTCCGTAGTGGTCGGCATGTCTGCGTGGGCAGTAATCACCAAAGGGAGGCGGTCCCATCTCGCCTGCCCTGAGTCCTCCGCGCCAGCCCCGGCCTCGACCTGGATCAGGTTCTTCTGCTGCTACCGGTAGCACCGTGAACAGAAAAAGAACTGCCAAAAAATATGTGGAGAAAAGATACTTCATCAGGGGCCTCAGCATATTTGAAACACGGAGCACAGAGCAACGGAGGAAAAACTTGAAACTGAATTATTCATGTTTTTCATAACTGCTTCGAGTTTTGACGTTCTCTGTTGCTCCATTGCTCTGTGTTTCCAGAATGAATTACTTGGCCGGTGCCGGGGGTGTTGGCATCATCGGGCAATCCATCTGCATCATACCCATGCCGCCGCCACGCATCCCTTTATGGCCGCGCTTACCCATCTTGCCCATGGGCAGGCCGGATTTGGCGCGGGCATCCATCATCTTTTTACGCAGTTCAACCATTTCTCCCTGCAGCTTTTTGATGGCAGCCTGATCAGGCGCGTCCTTGATCATCTCCTTCTGCAGTTGCATATGCTTGGCATGCATCTCTTCACGGATCGGCATGGTGTCAGCGATGAATTTTTTCATTTCCGGGGTCATGGTGCCTGCTTGACCCATTTGGGGCTTCATGCCATGTCCCATGCCCTGACCTGCGCCCATACCGGGCATGGCAATGGCTGAACCGGCGATGGCAAGGGCTGCTGCTGCGGTGAGTGCTAAAAAAGATTTTTTCATGATTCTGTTCCTCCGTGTCTTGGTAGTGGTTGGTAATCAACCTCGTTTTGATGATTCCACCTTACCAATCCTTTAAGAAGGGGTTATGAAAAGATTATGAACAATTATGAAGATTTCAAAAACTTGTTGCGGAGGCCGTCTGCTGCGTTGTGCGGTGCTCGTTCCTTCGCCTGTCTGGCATGGTATGTCTCAGTCACTGCGCTCCGAGCGCCTTGCATCCAGCCTTCCTCACGGCGTTTTTAGTGCATGCCGCACCAGCTCTGCCAGACAGCGGATAAAGGTCGGGGAGCTGTTGAGCGATTCTGTGCGACGGAAGTCGCTAATACCCAATGTATGGGCCTCTGCAGCATATTCAATATCAATTTCATGCAGGGTTTCAATGTGATCTGACACAAAGGAAAGTGGCACCATCAGCAGGTTTTTGCAGCCGTTTGCTGCCAGTTCCTTCAGCTTGTCATCGGTGGAGGGCTCCAGCCATTTTACCGGACCAGCCCGTGATTGAAAGGCCAGCTGGTGCTGCACACCTTCAAACCGTTCCATCACCAGCCGGACAGTGGTCTGGATATGCTCAAGGTAGGGGTCGCCTTCGTTAATGAATGACTGTGGCAGGGAGTGGGCTGAAAACAACAGTTGTACGGCATCACGGTCAGGGAAAGAGGCCAGCCCGGCTTCAATCTTTTCTGCCAATGCCTGAATGTAGAGCGGGTGATCATAAAAATGGGGAATCCGCACAACCTCAAGGTCACTATCCTGATCAGCCAGACATCGGGTCAGGTCGTTAAAGCTGGAACCGCTGGTGGCACGGGAATAGTGGGGGTAGAGTGACAGCGCCACCAGTTTTTTGATGCCACAGTGCCGTAGCCTGAGCAGGGTCTCCCGGGTAAACGGATGCCAGTAACGCATGCCAACATGGCAGGGGAGGCCAAGCTGTTCAGAAAGAGCGTCAGCCTGGGCCTGGGTCAGCTCTTTGATTGGCGATTTACCGCCGATCTCGCGGTACTTATCCGCCACCTTGGGGGCGCGTCGCCGTACAATCATCCGGGCGATGAACGGCTGCAACCAGGCCGGTCCGATCTTGATAATTTCGCGATCAGAAAACAGGTTTAAGAGGAATGGCTTGACCGCTTCCAGGGAATCCGGTCCACCCATCTGGAGTAAGAGTACGACGGTGTTGGGCATAGGGGCATACCTTTTTTGTCTTGGTGACGCCCTGTCAGTCGAAATATCAGTCAAGCCTGACAGGGCAAAAGCCAACGGGAAGCGTAACATCGCCCGGTTAACGCTATTTCAGGGGTTAAGACCAGTCGTGTACAATGTATTGATCTGTGCATCAGTCAAAGCAGATTTGTAAAATTGTACATCATCAATAGAGCCCCAGTAGGGAAAGCCGTAGCCTGCGCCGCCATCGTGTCGAGCCCCGATGGTGAATTTAAAGGTGTTGTCAAAATTGAGTGCTGTTGGGGCGGCGTACTGGTAGTCGTTTGAAGCATCTGTTTGCTTTACGTCATTAATGTACAACCTGATCTGGTCTGTCGCAGGTATTGCACCTCTATGTAACACCGCAACAATATGCGCCCAACTGCCACCGGCAATCACTGCATCAGAATAGACGCTATGAATATCAGTATTGGCAGGGTTGCGAAGCTGAAATGCCACCTTGTAGTTGCTCCAGCCACCACAGCCCGATGTGCATGAGGTACATTGCCGGGTTTGGGTGACATACATGCCGTAGCCAATGGCTGGATAGAGAAATCCTTTACCTGCAATGGCGCCAATAGCCATATCTACTTTGCTTACCGGGTCGCACCAGCTTTGAGTCGGCATTCCGCTGAAGTTGACCCAGGCAGAGAGGGTCATGTCCCCGGTGCCGATGTTGAAATAATTGATGTCATTGAAATAGATATAGTTGTTGGTGCCATTCAGGTACAAAGCAAACCCGCTGCCACGCGCTATCCAGTTTGGGGTGCCGGCTATTGTGCCCAGGGTTGAGCCGGAACCGATGGTGTTCCCGGCGCCTTCATTGAAATTCCAGGCAGCGGTGGGCGTAGGTAGTGATGCGCCACATAAGTTGACGGTCAGGGTCAGATTTTTTTGAACCGTCGTAGCTGTCGGTGTATGGCTATCGGTAACCTGCACGGAAACAGGGAAGCTGCCTGTGGTTGTGGGGGTTCCGCTAATGTTGGCGCCTAAGGCTGAAAGTCCAGTACCAGCCAGACCGGTGATGGTATAGGTCGGATAAGGGGGCACACCGCCGCCAGCAAAAATGGTTGCGGAGTAAGCTGTTCCGTTGCATCCCTTGGGTAGTTCATTGTTCAGGATTTTTAGCCGTCCCTGAGTGTTGCCATAGCATCCTGCCCGATTTTTTAGCTCTGCCAGGGTAACCGTTCTGGTTAGATCTCTGGTGTCAAGTGTTACAGCCGCAGGGAAAAATTGCGAAGTAGCTGGTGTGGAGTCAACGGTATAATCCTCTCCGCCACTTATAAGTATGAACGCAGTACACGTTGTTTCATCAGTACAGCCTGCCGGATAGGATGTTGTGGTTCTTCCACAAATGCCGCCGGATGCCTGATTCGCCAAGGCGTTTTCGTATAGATAGACAAAAGGTCTTCCCCACGAATCAGTCTGGGACGGAATGATATTTAAGAAATACGTTGGGTTTGTTGCTGGTAAAACAGTATCCGGTAAACGTCTGTTAGCCACCGACCAGCTGATAATTGCATCTATCGCCTTTTCCATCCCTGCCTTTGTCTCAACTGTCTTACCCAGCTGCACCTTTGGTCCCAACATCATGTAGCCTGCACTGAGCAACCCTACGATCACAAACATGAACAGGATCAGTGGCAGCATAGTGAAGCCGTGACGGGATGTAAGGAAAGGGCGCATCTGTGTTACCTCAAGGGTGCGTTATGCTTTTGCCATTCTGTAGTTTCCGGGCAGCAAAAGATACGACTGACTTTAGTATATAAATCCGAACAACCAAAGTGGAATCCGATTGCCGTGGCCAGTCTCGATGTTGTCCAGCGCCAGCCAGGCATCCTGAATATTCTTTATCTGTGCGCCATCCTTGCTTTTGCCGCCCACCTCAATTGTTATACTCTCATCAATCAGAAAGTCACCTTTTGCCGGTACTGAGACGGTATGGTTTACCTGAAGCATGCTGAGCAGAAAGGTCTCACGCAGAGCGCCGGTATCCGGCCGGCCCTTTTGAGCCAGGGCGTGATATAGATTAGGATTGTTCAGGTAGATTTTTTCCGGCTTCTCCATTGCCCGCAGCCCCTTGCCGCTTTTTGATACGGTCAGGATAACACCGGCATCCTCAAGATACTTGAGATAGGTTTTAAGGGTGCGTTCATCACCGATTCCCAACAGCTCTTTCAGGTTTTTCATGTCAGGGGTAAACGGAACCAGTGAAGAGATGATCGACAGCAGTTTTTCTATACGACGGATGCTGGTACCGTTTAAGGTGGCATGGATGGCTGGAAGGTCGCTCTCAAGGGTGGTGTGAATATTCTGCTCAAGGGTCAGGTAAAACTGGGCCTTGTCCTGATATTCAAGGTAGTAAGGATAATACCCGCGTTCAAGGTACTGGTGGAACAGGGCCAGTACCTGGAAGTTGTTTTTCTCCAGTTGTGCCACAATCGTTTCAGCTACCTGTTGATGTCCGCTTAAAAAGGCATCCAAGCTGATGCGGTCAAAGAAAATCCCGGCGTGCATACCGATATACTCCCGGAACGACATACCGTACATCCGATAGACCAGTGCGCGTCTGCTTAAGTCATGGCTTCCTTTGGTAATCTCCAGGGCAGAGCTGCCTGAAGCGATGATTTTAAGATTTGGAAAGGTATCAAAGATACTTTTCAGTTCCTTTGACCAGTCCGGGTACTTGTGGATCTCGTCAAAACAGATCAGTTCGCCGCCCAGTTTGTAAAATTGATCGGTTATCTCGTACAGGGAAGAGCGAGACACCAGAAAATGGTCTGTCTGCAGATAGAGGGTTTTATTGGTAGTCTGATTGTCTGTGTATTCCTGAAGGTGCTGAATCATTGCCGTTGTCTTGCCAATTCCGCGCTGGCCGATGATGATGGAAAACCGGTTGGTAAGTGGATTGTCGCGCAGGAAGTAGCGCTTGAAGTCGCGATGGCGAAGACGTATCAGGCTTTGGCTTAACGGGATCAGTTCATTCAGCATGGTTTACTCCATAATGGGAATGCATTACTATGTTAAGCCGGTTTTGGTAGGAGTGCAATACTATTTTAAGGCTCTTTTTAACGCAAAGAAAAGCAGAGGCAAGACGCAAAGGCGCAGAGAAAGGCGGATTGTTATGGGTTTACGGTAAGCACAAACGCTTTTGAGGCGATGTTGTCGTTGGTACCTGCTGCGTCATTGTTGTCGCGTGTATATAAGGTGAAATTATAGGCTCCTTGGCTGTTGGCGGCCGGGGAGCCTGAAATACTGAGGGTTGGTGATAAGATCCAGTTTGCCTCAGGCAAAGGATTCGCTGCATTACAGGTGTTGGGGGCAACTCGAATTGCCCCGGCCAAGACCGGAGCAAAAGCAAGCCCAGCAGGCAGTGGGGTGGCAGCGGGAGCCTCTATGCACCAACGCAGCGTTCCGGGCGTTGCTCCTCCATCAGTGGTTATACTCAGTACTGACCCTGCTGTGGCGTTTGGATAGTGGGCGGCAACAGTGGCGGGAGGCAGCTCATTATTCACAATCTTTAGCTGTGCCCCCTGACAACCGATCTTGCTGCGCAGTTCATCCAGCGTTACCCAGCGGACGATGTCGCTTACTGTAGGGTCGAGTGTAATCGTGCCGGTAGCTGCGCCAGAACCTGTGATTACACCGTTTATAGCTGCTCCGTTTAAGGTGCCGTTTAAGGTGGTCTGGGTTAGTGCGTCTTCTCCTTGGCTTGTTATGGCAAAAGCAATATTAGTAATGGTTACAGCCGGGATAACAGTATTGTCCGTAATAGAAATTGCGGTTGTTTTTCTTCCGCAGAGAGTGTCTTTGGTAGGTAAATTAGCTCCAGAAGGCGCAAGATTAGCGTCAAAAAGGTAAATTAAAGGGCGCCCCCATGAATCAATAGGTTTTTGGGCAATTTGATCAAACCTGACGGTATCAGGTAGGTTTGGAGTAAATGTCGGCAGGCGATTGTTACTTGCTGACCAACTGCTTACAGAAACTATACCGCTTTCAACAATTTCGCGGCTTTCCCTAACCTTACTCATGGTGGTTAGCGGGCCGATCATGCCAGCGCCGATACCGATTACAATACCAACGACAACCAGTACAAGAGCCATTTCAACCAGAGAGAAACCGCGACTATTGAGATGAATATTTTTCATGTTTTCACTATAGCATATTGCACAAATAAAAAAAGGAGGCCGTTAGGCCTCCTTTAACGAGCAGGATTACTTTATAATGTTCGACAAACAGTATATTGCGAGTTTTCCGAATACGTAGCTGCAGCTGCACCGGGTGCTGTGTTTGCACCAGCAACCCCCAATGTTGCACGAACGGATCCGGTCGCCGGGTTGCGGTCGTCGAGTTGTGCATCGATTTGTGCCGCCGCTTTACCAGGGATCTGGCTGATACACACGGATAGTCCTGGTCCCATACCTGCAACGGCGGTGGTGTTATTGGAAACTCCGATTAACCCCTGAAAGGCATTGATTGGTAGCGCGGCTACAGCAGCATCTGCTGGGTTGCCTGCAATAAAGCCTGCTGCTTTTACATGTTGCCAAAAAGCAACACTTTCTCCTCCGCCAGTAAATGTTTGCGCCGGAGTAATTGCTAGAATTCCGTTTGGTGCTGCGGATGCTGCAGTGATGTTTACCCAGTTTGCTCCACGTGCTTGCAACGTTGCCAGTGGGCCATCATCACCTGGAATCCGGCTATATCTGTCCAAATAACCATTGTAAGCAACAGAAACGGCATTCAAATCATTAACAGCCTTTTTAACTTTCGAGTTGTCAATAAGCTCTTGTCCCTTTAATACGCCGCCAAGTAAAAGTCCAATAATAACGAGAACTATAGCCATTTCTACCAGGGTGAAACCTTTGTTGCTGCGCATTCTTAACCTCCATGTTGTTTGGTATTAATGTTGGGTGATTTGTAAAATTACCAGTATATGAATCGGCTATTTATTTGAAAAAATCAAGTCAAATTGGGTTAAGAATGGTGGGGTGGGCGTTTTACCGTCATCTGCAAAGGTTCATCTTTAATTCTATTGACTTCCTGTTTGAGGGCTGCTATTCGATTTTCTGATGTACATTCAATAAATTACAGGTGTATCAGATATGAGTATTCTTGCAAATCTGCTGAAAAAAAATGATCCACGCCAGGAGACAGGACAAATTCCACCCGGGTTGTTACAGTCTGTGTCCAGTGCCGCCCCTGGAAAAAATAGTCGGCGTACCTATCTGGTGATCGGTGCCCTGGCTGCAGCTGCTATCGCTGGTGGAGGATTGTTGATGGTCTATCTGCAAACCCGGATTCCAACCTCTCCTTCACTGACACGTCAGGTAATACCGCCACAGCCGCAGCTGGCAGCTAAGGCAGTGGAAACACCTGTGCTGCAGACGCAGCAGTCATCTGTTCGTACGGTGGCTGCAGCTGCGACTTCTACGTTAAAAACAAAGGCACCGGTGGCTCGGCAGGCAGTCGAAAAGACAGCTATTCCCCTCCGCCACCTACAGGCAGCCGGAACAAAGCATGCTGCCGCTTCGTCTGCTCCACGGGAAACCCCTGCTGTAGAGCGCAAAGCGGTGGTGAAAGATCGGGCCTCGCTGGATGCCTATCTGTTTGCCGCACGGAGTGCCGAGGCGCGCCGTGATTACAGTCAGGCTATGCATCAATACCGCAAAGCCCTTGAGGCAGATCCGCACAACTATAGGATTTTTAATAATCTAGCCAGTATCTGTCTCAGTATGGGGATGTTTAACGATGCGCTTGGCTATGCAAACCGTGCTTTGCAACTGAAAGGGGATTATGTTTCTGCGTTGGTCAACGGCGGTATAGCCCAGGGCAAGTTAGGCAATGAAACTGGCGCCCGCTCCATGCTTGGTCGAGCCGTGGCTGTTGATCCTGTTAATCGTATGGCATTGTACAATCTGGCTTTGTCACAGGAGCGCAGTGCATTGCTGGATGACGCGTTAAGTAGTTATCGTCGTTTGTCTGATACGGGTGATGCACAGGGGATGCTGGGAGTGGCGAGAATCAGGGAGCGACGTGGAGAGAATCAGGATGCATTACGTCTGTACCGTGAAGTGACAGCACTGCCTGAAGCAGGGCAGCGGGTGCGTGAGGCAGCCAGGGAGCGGATTAACGTGCTTGATCGGTAATTGTTTGCATTAGAAACGAATTTTAAAGACTGACAATAGCACTATAATTACAACCAACCCACCAATTGCCCACCAGATTAGTTGGTTTCTCCTTGGTGACCCCATCTTCTTTCGTTCTTTTTTCATAACTTCTGCTGCAGCAATGATCACCTGTCGTTCCTGTACCCCCGGTTTTCCCTCCAGATAAGCAGCCATCAGTGCTCTCGATGCGATCAGGTTGATCAGGCGGGGGATGCCACTGGAGAGTCGGAAAATGGTGTCCAGTGCTGCTTTGTCAAAGAAAGTAGCGGTCAGGGCACCTGCTTTCATAAGCCGGGTCGCCAGATAGTCTGCGGTAGCACGTTCTGCCAATGGTGACAGTGAGGCCCGAACCGATATCCTCTGGTTTAACTGCCTGAACTGGTCCTGCTCCATTTTATCAGCCAGTTCCGGCTGACCTACCAGAATGATTTGCACCAGTTTTTCTTTAGTGGTTTCAAGATTTGACAGCAGGCGTAGTTCCTCAAGGGTGGCATCGGGCAGCTGTTGCGCCTCATCCACAATAATGACTACCCGTCGTCCATTTTCTGCATGTTCCAGCAGAAACCCCCTAAATTCCTTGATCATATCATTCTTGTTGCCGGAGAGCGGAAAGATGACCCCCAGGTCATCCAGTGTTGCTTGTAGAAATTCTTCAGGAGACAGTCGTGGCGTCATGATCAGCGCAATTTCGGCCTGATCCTGCCATTTGTTGATAAAGATACGTAACAGGGTGGTTTTGCCGGTGCCGGGTTCGCCGGTCAGCAGACAGAATCCCTCCCGGTTGTTCAGGGTGTAGTCCAGCGACAGCAAGGCATTAGCATGTTCATGAGAGGGGTAGTAGTAAGCCGGATCCGGGGTAAGCCGGAATGGGTCATCGTTTAAGCCAAAAAAATCAAGATACGTAGCGTTCATCAGCTATCCTTTACCAACCTTGGAAACAAGGTCGTAAATCGGTAATAAAAGACCACTGATAATGACAGCAAACAGCACGCCAACAACGGTGATAACCAGCGGCTCAATGATTTTACCAAGTTTATCCGATACATCGTCCATAGTCTTAAGATAGTGGCGTGCCAGAAAGCTGAACTGTTCATCAAGAGTACCGCTGCTTTCGCCGACACTCACCAGACGAACCAGCAGAGAGGGGAAAACCTTTTGGCGTTTTAGTGCTTCAGCGATAGTGCTTCCGTAGGTTATTTCGTCACGAATGGTGGTTATGGCTCGTTGGAATATGACATTTCCCATAATATCTGAGACTATATTCAGTGTCCGGTCAACCGTGAGTCCGGCAACGATCAGGATACGCATCTGTTCTGCAAAGAGTGCTAATAATCTATTGTATTCAATGAGTTTGTAAATGGGTAGTTTCAGTTTTGCAAGGTCAACCAGATAACGACCACGTTCAGTTTGTTTGAACAATTTAATAAGCACAAACAAGATAATTGGTAAAATAATACCTACATACCAGAAACGCTGTGACAGATTACTGGCAACGATTAATATTCTGGTTAAAAGGGGAAGTTTGACTCCAAGACCCTTCAGAGTCACAATAATTTTAGGCAGGACGTAAATCATCCAAAATGCCAGCGCGCCCAGTGTGGTGACTATGGCAAATGCCGGATAGATCAGTGCTCGTTTGATTGAACCAGAGAGGTCTTCCATTCTCTGAAGGTGTTCTGCTACATCTTTGAGGCTTCTCTCAAAACTACCGGTTTCTTCTCCTACCCTGACCAGACGTCTGAAAACATCAGGAAATAATCTGGCGTGAGGTTCCAAGGCGTCAGAAAAGCTGGTGCCCTGCTCAACACTTTGCTTTATTTCTGCAATAACAGCCTGCAAGTGCGGGTTGGTAACGGCTGCTCCAATATCTCCCAGGGTAGTCAGCAGTGGTAGGCCTGCTCCCACCATAACCGACAGGTTATTGGCCAGATCAATTATCTCAGCACGACTGACCCTTTTACGGCCCAATAATCCTTCAAATGTAGTTGAAAAGTTGGACGATTGCGATATTTTGAGAATATAGAGCCCGCGATTGACCAGGCTTGTCGTTGCTTCATCAATTGATTCTGCTTCAATGCTGCTTTTGATGGTGCTGCCAGAGGCATCAACCACCTGATAGGTGAACAGCTTCATCCTGCCACCCGCAGTACTTCAGCAAGTGTTGTTATTCCGGCTGCAGCCTTGTTAATACCGTCCTGCTGCAGGGGGATCATCCCCTCAGCTACGGCCAGTTCCATGATCGCTCCGGTGGAGGCCCCCTCAAAGATCAACTGACGAATCCTGCTGTCCACCACCAGTACCTCGCAGATTGAAACGCGGCCGCTGAAACCGCTGTTACCGCATTTTGAGCAGCCAACGCCACGACGACCTTTCGTAACCTCAAGTTTGTGTTGTCTGAAAACCTGCAGTTCGTCATCGCTAAGCAGGTATTCTTCACTGCAGTATTTGCAGTTTTTACGCACCAAACGTTGCGCAATGACCGCTACCAGGGCAGAAGATAACAGGAAGGTATCCACCTTAAGGTCCAGCAGGCGAGGTATTGCCGTTGCTGCATCGTTGGTGTGCAGCGTTGAAAGGACCAGGTGACCGGTGATGGCGGCCCGTACCGCCATCTGTGCCGTTTCCTCATCACGAATTTCACCCAGTAACATGACATCAGGGTCCTGTCGCATGAAATTCCGGGCGGCAAGGGCAAAATCATAGCCCGCTTTTTCATTTACCTGGGTTTGTTTAACAAAGCTTAAGCGATATTCAACAGGATCTTCCACCGTTAAAATATTACGTTCAAGGCGGTTTAATTCTCGCAATGCGGCATAGAGGGTGGTGGTCTTGCCACTGCCGGTAGGGCCGGCAATCAGTATTATTCCGTAGGATTTATTAAACAATCGCCTGACCTGCTGCACGGTTATACTACTTATTCCCAGTGCCTCCAGGCGCAGTAATGGGCCGGCCCCTGCCAGAAGACGCAGAACCAGATTTTCGCCAAATATTGAGGGAACCGTTGAGACCCTTACTTCAAAGTTCTTAGAGAGGAAGGTGTGAGAGAAGGAACCGTCCTGGGGAAGACGTTGCTCTGCAATATCCAATTGTCCCAGAATTTTAATCCTTGATACAATGCCGGCGTGGGCCTGCTTCTGGAGGCAGTGACCATGCTGCAACACCCCGTCAATCCGGTAAAAAATAGTGGTAACATCTTCAGTGGGGGATATATGAATATCCGTTGCCTGCTTGCGGATGCCATCCATCATAATCAATTCCACCAGTTCCGATATGGTCGACCCCGGAACAACTCCCGTTATCTGGCGTAATTGGGTGATAATCTCCTGCATCCGCTTCTGAATCGGGTGGGCAATAAAGTAGTATGCTTTTTCAAGAGTGGATTGGTAATGGTCGTTATCCACCAGGTAAACCTTGGGCGGTTTACCGGTGACTTTCGTTGCGGTGTCAACCGCAACGATGTTACTTGGGTTGGTGATCCCTATCGTGAGTTGTCCTTCTGTTATGGTAAGGGGGATCATGCCTATTTTTTCTGCAGTTTCTTTGGGGATGAGGCGTAATGCCTCTTCTTCCGGTTCAAATTCCGACAGTTCAAGGTACTCAAGGCCACTCTGAACAGCAATGGTCCGTGCAAATTCAGGGGCAGTGATAAATCCCAGTTTAATCAGTAGATCTCCCAGTATAGCGCCGGTGACCTGCTGATGTTCCAGAGCTATCTGGAGTTGTTTTTGGGTTAAAACCCCCTGGGAAAGGAGCAGTTCACCAATCTTGATAGGTGCGGCCATTGACGATACCTCCGTCAGTCGTTATTAATCAAATATGGTTGCAGTACCACAACCAGCTCAGAACGGGTGTCAGAATTGTCCTTACGGGTGAAGAGGCCGCCAAGCCAGGGGATTTCGCCCAATAAGGGGATTTTTTCATCCTTGAGGTTCTGCTTGTTGGAGATCAGGCCGCCAATTACAATCATCTCACCGTTTCTGACTTTAATGGTGGTGGAGAGCTCACGGAGGTCCACCGTGGGTATGGAAATGGTAATCTGATTGTCCGGGTCACCCCCGATGGCTTTGTCTTCCAGCTTGACCAGATCAGAGATGATGGGAGAAATGGTCATGCTGATCTCTCCCCGGTTGTTGATAAAGGGAGCCAGCCCTAACATGATGCCTGATAGCACATTGCCGGTTTCTACCGAATAGGAAATGGTAGGCGCACTACCGGCGGCTGTCGTGGTGGTGGTGGTTACCTTTGCAATGTAGTTGGTGTTACGACCGACGGTTAATAATGCCGTCTGTCCATTCATGACGTTAATTCTGGGATTGGAAAGGGTTTTAACCTCACCCTGCGTCTTAAGGGCGGTGAGCAGGGCGTTGGCGTTGCCACCTTTATAGCCAAGCCGGAAGGTGCCGTTTTTGATAGACGTATCGAGCGATGTTGTTACATTACCAAATCCTCCCAGAGGAACCCCTGAGGTATTAAACCATTTGATGTCGCCAAGAAAATCCCAGTCAATACCAAACTTTAACGAATCATTGAGTTGAACCTCGATAATTCTGGCCTCGACCAATACCTGACGATTAAGGGTCTTGCGCAGCAGGTCCAGATAGGTCTCAATTCGTTGCAGGTTCTTACGGGTAGCAGTGACCATTATGGTGCCGGTCAGACGGTTGATCACTATATGTTGGCGAGGACCAGCGTCTTCATTACTGGCAGACGATTCATGTGCAGGTGATGCGATTACGGGCTTTTGCGGCTGTTCAATAATCGTTTTTGTTTGGGATGTGGTGGTTACACCGGCAGTATTGGTCCGGTTGGTCAGGGTAGCCGTTTCTACCTTGCCGGACTGTGTTGCTGGCTTGTCAATCATCCCTTGTAACGATTTTTCCAGTGATTCCCAGAAATCAAATGCCTTGGTGTCGTTTTTGGTTGTCTGGGAGATGGTTCCCTTGATATTGGAAGATCCACCACCGCCTCCACCGGCAGATAGTGCCGCACCGCTTCCCAGAATATCGCCGCCCACTTCAACATTAAAGCTCTGCACCATGGCAGGGTGGCCCAGTTCAAACGACTTGGTTCCGGTTGCGTCTACGGTGATGGTGTTGTCTTTAATGGTATAATAGTAGTCTGCCGAGTTCAGAAGAGTTGCCAGGGCATCATCGGCCGTCACTCTCTTAAGCGTGAGGGTTACCGGTCGGTCCTGATGCACGCCGTCGTTAATGATCAGGTTTAATCCGGCGGCATCGGCAATGACATGCAGAATATCCCCCAAAGCGCTGTTTCGGGCTTGAATATTAACCAAACGGGTTTTAGCCGGAGAAACATCATCACTTACCGGTTGATAGTCCGGTGTTGTGAGGGGAGGCAGCTTTTGCTGGCTCTGGAGTTCCTTGATGTTTTGCTGAACAAACGGGTCATGCTTTCCCGCAGGGGCAGACAGAGAGGTGTCAAGTGCAGAGCGGGGCGGCGTGGTGGCCTGTTTGATGCTGCTGGATGCACAGCCGGTCAGTAGTGCCAGGGTAACCAACAGGGCTAACCGTGCAATCGAGTATGTTATTCCATGCTGAGCCATTGTGTTCCTTTCCTGCCTGCTAACTGTACCCGTTTTTGTTCAATTTTCATAACGCGCCATCCATTGAGAGTGGCTCCCTTTCGTAACAGATGTCCATCCAGAATGGCAGTATCCTTCTTAGGGTTGCCTTCGTACAGGATAAACGTCAATTGGGGGAGTTGTACCGGGTCGGCTTCTGATTGTTTACGTGTCTGATCGGTCAGGGGAGCTGATAGAGCCCGGTTTTCAGACGACAGTAGAGTGGCTGTTACCGGGCAGTTAACGGTTGCTTCCCGCCAGATCCGGGGGCTGAGTGTAATTGGAGTTGGAGAAAAGCTCAGCAACGATCGTTCATCAGGAGTTTGCTTAAGCGGGAATTTGATGGTCAGAAAGGCTAACACCGGTATCATCAGGGCTGCAATCGTGCAGCACAAAGCCGTGATAGCTTCTCTGGAAAGTTTGAAGGTCATTGGCTGACTTCCTGCGGAGCTGGCATCTGCACAACCCCTTCCATGACGAGTTTTAAGGCCTGTTGTGTCTCGCTGCCGGACTGGTCAACCTGTACGCTGCGAACACTGACAAACGGAAAAGCCAGTGTTTCCTGGTTGCCAAGCAGGTTGATGATTCTGCTATAGGTGCCCGAATCACGTAGTGGCAGCGTAGCAGAGAAGTCAACGGCCACCATACCCTCTTTGTTTTCTATTGCCTTAATAACCATTTCTGTTGCCTGTAGTCGGGACTTTAAGTCATCAATTCTGCTGTAGACCAGCCATTCGGGAGTGTGTGTCCCGTACGCCGGAGGCAGGAGGGACTTGAAATCGGCTACTGTTTTATCCGCATCCTTTGCAGCAAGGCGCATTCTGCCCACATTTTGAAAAATGGTTTTCTGGTTGGTGATCGTGCGCGCAAGCATCTCTTTGTACCGTATAACAACGCTTAACAGTGATGCTAACAGGGTAAAGCAGATAAGTATGATCCCCAGCTTGATGAGTTTTTGTCGGGTCTGTCGTTGCATGGCGGCAATCATGGCTTGTGAGTGGCCTCCACACTGAATTTATTGTTTTTAGGGTCCAGGATGCGGTTGCCCAGGGTCATCCCATTGGTCGCGGAAAGTTGGGCACCGAGTGCCTCCAGTTGCGATTGCGCCCCCGCAAGAGACGGTTTGGGGATTGTACCGGTTAGCGATAGCCCGATAGCGTCTTTATCCCTTTTGGCTGTCATGCTGCCGATCGTTACATCCGTGAGAGGTGCAAAGGCAAGTGTGGCCAGTAAGCCGGGGATCGAGGGTTCAGCATGCTGACTGTTGAGTATACTGATCAGCGGCTCAACTGCCGTTCGTTTTTCCATGGCTTTTTGATGCGTTGTAATGACGCTGTGCAGTAGATCAGGTGGCTGACGCAGGCTGTTCAGATCCGTTTGCATGGCGGTGATTAAAAAGCCATGTACTATGAGCAGGAGGATAACGAGGGCTGTTGCAATGACAAAGCCCAGGCTGGTGATTTTGATCAGATCCTGTTCACGCAGGGCGGAGCAGTAGGCTGCGGGTCGCAGGTCTTGAGATGCTGGCAGCGGGTACGCCAGTAATGCCAGCTGAGCCGGATACTCGTTGATAATAGTCGCGGGAAAACCTGAAGGAATAATTGGTTCAAATGCAACAAAGGGTGGTGGTGGATCTTCACTGTTAATAGCTATGGCGCCGCCAGGTCTGACTCGCAGCGTTTGAAAACAGTAATCGATAGTCATGGTAACGTTCTGCCGGTCAAGGGTGTTCCAGCCACGGCATTCCGAGGGAACCTGGCGGGTAAACAGTACCGCGCCGTTCTCCAGTACCAGTAATGTCTTGCGCTCTCCTTCGTCGTATGCACAGAGCAAGGTATCAGGCAGGTCAGAAGGTGTGTTGATAACCAGTCCGGCAAGAGCATGCGGGGTCGCTGCAATCATGCGTACAGATTTATTATGCCGAATGAACGGTTCAAGCAGCATATTGAGTAATTCATCGGGCATAAGACAACAGGCCACTCTGCGGATGGTTCTGCCATCCTGTACACTGTCACCAATAACCTGAAAACCTATGCTGAAAGGAGGCAACTCCGGATGTGTCCGTTTAAGTTCTGCATCAACAATGCGAGCGATAAGTTTGTCATCAACCGGGGGAATGGAGATTGTTTCGTAGAGTGCATCAGGCGGATTTACGGTTATTAGGTAGGCCTTGCTTTGATCTTGAGAAAGAAATCCCTCAAGCTCATCGTCGGTTAACGTCAAAGCTTGTTTGCAGATCAAGCTGTCTCGAGTCTTTTGAGCAGTGACGATCCGGATGGCATCGGCGTCGTAACTGACGACCGCGAGCAGTGACATTAAGCCCCCATGAACTGAAGTTGATTGACTTTTTTACCTTATGCAGGGTGTTTCTGTCTAGATAAAACCACTCATCCGGAGGCCTGTTTGCGAGGCTTAACAAAATAAAACGGGCAGAGAAAGTCTCTGCCCGTTCTGGTTGTCGCAATAACAACAGGATGCGGTTGCTTAGTAATCCATGCCGCCCATACCACCCATGCCGCCCATACCGCCGGGCATAGCAGGCATGCCGCCATCCTTCTTGGGCTTCTCGGCGATCATGCATTCGGTGGTCAGCATCAGGCCGGCCACGGAAGAGGCGTTCTGCAGTGCGCAACGGGATACCTTGGTGGGGTCGATGATGC
>Ga0074197_1001363_pt1 | contig 21080 bp, 20 predicted proteins | sample EPASupsiteSAE305_FD_64526 | JGI IMG/M metagenome (GOLD analysis project Ga0074197, IMG submission 64526) | Bioremediated contaminated groundwater microbial communities from EPA Superfund site, New Mexico - SAE3-05 reassembly with SPADES | ecosystem: Environmental > Aquatic > Deep subsurface >...
TGCTCCGCTGCCCAAACTGCGCCGTCACCCTAACCTATCACCAACGAAGAAACCGCCACGTCTGCCACTACTGCGATTACGCCATCCCGGCTCCTTCGGTCTGCCCCGAATGTGGCAGCACACAGGTTACGCATCTCGGCCTCGGCACCGAGCGGATTGAAGAACTGGTGCGGGAGCGTTTTCCCGAGGCACGGGTCGATCGGATGGACCGCGACACCACCCGTGGCAAAGGTGGGCACGCTCGAATTTTGCGTAAAGTGGCCGAGCGGAAGACCGACATCCTCATCGGCACCCAGATGGTTGCCAAAGGGCATGACTTTCCCGGCATAACTCTGGTTGGAATCGTATCGGTGGAGTCAACTCTCAACATCCCCGACTACCGTAGCGCCGAGCGGACCTACCAACTTATTACGCAACTCATGGGAAGAGCGGGACGGGGCCTCGACGCGGGAAAGGTCATCATTCAGACCTTCAATCCCGACCACTACGCCCTCACCCACGCGGGCACCGGTCTACTCGAAAAATTCTACACCACGGAACTTGCCTTCCGGCAGGAGACCGGCTACCCGCCCTTTGTCCACCTGGCGGCACTCTGCCTGACAGGCACTGCGGCGCCATCCGTTGAGCAGGAATCAGCAGTTCTAGCCGGACATCTTCGCACCCTGCGTCGCGAACTAAGCTCCCGAGTGGAAATTCTCGGCCCGTCCCCCGCCCCCCTCACGAAGCTCCGGGGGCGATTCCGCTGGCAAACTCTTCTCAAGGCACCTGAGCGCCCGGCCCTCCACCGCCTTCTTGCCGCCCTCCGCAGCAGCTACGCTCCCCCCTCCGGCATCAGGCTCCAGGTTGATGTGGACCCAGTTGACCTCATGTGACTGCCGGCATAAGGAAGGGTTTGATTTTTTTCCGTTATCTCTCTATATTCATGAGAATAACAATTTTTAAAGGTGCCTGAAGATGGTTAGAAAAATCCTTGCTTACCCAGACCCTGTTCTCAAGAAAAAAGCCTTGCCGGTTGCGATTATCAATGACGCAACCCGCGAACTGGTCCGCGACATGGCCGAAACCATGTATGACGCCCAGGGGGTCGGCCTTGCGGCGCCGCAGATCGGCGTCAGCCAGCGGATAATCGTTATTGATGTTTCCCAAAAGGACGACCGGCCGGAGTTGATTGTCTGCATCAACCCGATGTTCATCCACACCGAAGGCGAGTCATACGAAGAGGAAGGGTGCCTCTCCGTTCCCAAATATGCTGCCAATATTCATCGCCACGCCAAAGTTGTTGTAAAAGCCCTGGATCTGAACGGAGAGGAAGTGACCTATAACGCCGAGGGGCTTCTTGCCATCGCTTTTCAGCATGAAATCGATCATCTTGACGGCATACTCTTCGTCGACCACCTCTCGCCCCTGAAAAAAGAGATGTTCAAGAAAAAATACCGCCGCATGCTTGAGGAAGGGTAACGATAACATATGTCCGGACTGCGCATCATCTTCATGGGTACCCCAGACTTTGCCTGCCCGATACTTGCAAAACTTATCGAACGCGGAGATAACATACTGGCGGTTGTGACGCAGCCTGACCGTCCCAAGGGACGCGGACAGAAGCTCCTTCCCCCACCGGTCAAGGTCCTTGCCGAAGAGCATGACATCCCTGTACTTCAGCCACCAAAAGTACGAGCCCCCGAATTTATCGCCCAAATCCGGGAATTGAACCCCGACCTGATGGTTGTTGTCGCCTTTGGCCAGATACTCCCCCAGAGCCTTCTCGACATCCCAAAGCATGGCTGCATAAATATTCATGCATCTCTGCTCCCACGCTATCGCGGAGCCGCTCCCATCAACTGGTGCCTTGTCAATGGAGAAAGCGAAACCGGCATAACCACCATGCAAATGGATGCAGGCCTTGACACGGGAGACATGCTCATTAAACGAGTTATCCCCATCGGACCCGACGAAGATGCTCAATCGCTCCATGACCGCCTTTCGCTTTTAGGTGCCGAAACCATTGACGAAACTCTTGACAGACTTGTCAACGGCACGCTTAGCCCCGAAAAGCAGGACGACTCCCTCAGCTGCTATGCACCGATTCTGAAAAAGGAAGACGGACTCATTGACTGGAACAAGAACCCTGTTCAGATAAAAAACCTCGTACGAGGCCTTACTCCTTGGCCCGGTGCATACACCACCATCGGCGAAAAAACCTTGAAACTCTACAAAGTCTCGGTTGCCGATGGAAACGCCACACCAGGCGAGATAATCTCCGTCGGGAAGAGCGGAATAACCGTTGCCTGCGGCTCGGGAAGCATTAGGATTGAAGAACTGCAGCTTGAAGGGAGAAAACGTCTTACTGCGGTAGACTTCCTCGCTGGTTATCGCCTGGACCAGGGGAGCCGCCTTGGCGATCCTCCCGAGGATTGCTAATGTCCAACAAACCGCCACAGAAACGTCTCTTCATATTTCTTATGGGGGTCACGTGCCTCTTGATTGTTGGTTTCATCTTCCTTTTCTGGTGGATACCAACCAAAGGTCTTGCCAACATACATCCGAGCCTCCCCCGCATAACAGCTATCCTGTTCGGCGGACTTTCTCTCGTCGCCCTTCTCGGCTCACTTGTTGTCGTACTGACTTCAGCGCTCGGAAAAGATATCTTCTTAACTCGCATTCTTCGCGGCGTTGTTATCAAGTTTCTTCTTCCCGCCATTGAACTCATTGGCCGTGCCTTCGGCATACCTACTGACACCATCCGGCAATCATTCATCGCAATGAATAACAGTCTTGTTCTTTCCCAGCGCTACAACATCAAGCCGGATAGAATTTTGATACTTCTGCCACATTGCCTGCAACTTTTTGAATGCGAAATAAAAGTCACCGGAAACATAAATAAATGCGTCAGATGTGGTCGATGCGACATAATGGGGCTTGCTGACCTGGCTCAAAAGTATAATATCAATATCTCTGTCGCCACAGGTGGAACCCTGGCACGCAAAGTTATCATTGAAAAGAGACCCCAAATCGTTCTTGCCGTTGCATGCGAACGGGACCTTACCTCGGGCATTAAGGATTGCTACCCTTTACCTGTCATTGGTATTCTCAATGATCGCCCATTCGGCCCCTGCTTCAACACAAAAGTCGATGTAGAAAAAATTGACCAGGCTTTAAAGTCTGTAATCTCCTAAACTTTAATTTCATAAAATCGATAGCCTATTAAGCTGTTATTCGATTCAGCCAGTCACTTCGTCTTCAGACAAGACGTCAACCGCTCAATGATGGACTTTAAAAGGTTTGCGCCGGTACTTAGTTATATTACTTTCGCGACTTCGATTCGAAATCTACGCTTGTAGCGATATCGTCGCGGCCCTCTTTGCTGCTTCGCATCACATAAACCAACTGGGTATGAAGCACAACCTCAATATCGATCTTCTCGAAGAACAGGAAATGAACCAGCAACTCGAAGAGGCTGAGGCAATCTAACTTCTCGAAGGCACTGCCAAAAACAAAAAAGCGAAAAACTCTTTACACTACCGCAATCTAACCTCTCGTAGCTACTACCTAAAGCATACAATCCAACTCTCTACGCCACCAACATCCCAGCGGGTTACTTGGGTACGATCATATTTTCAGGCCAACTGCGGTATTTTGCTCCCTTTAATACAAAAAAGGCCCCTTCGTTGAAGGAGCCTTTTTTGTATTAAAAACTATTATGTACGTCTAAAGCAGTGCCGCTTGCTGCGCAAGGTCAAGCAGGAATGCGGGAACTACCCCTGGGAGCAGAACGCCAATTACCGCAATGATAATACAAATGGCGACTGCAGGTGTAATCTTCATCCAGTCAAACTCCTCGACCGGATCCTTCATGTACATATAAACCATTACGCGAAGATAATAGTACACTGATGCTGCGCTGTTCAGCACACCAATAATGGCCAGCCAAACATATCCAGACTTCACAGCAGCAGCAAAAAGATAGAATTTCCCTATAAATCCAGCAGTCGGGGGAATACCTGCCAATGAAAAGAGGAATACAGCCATAGCTAAAGCAAGAATTGGGTGCTTGGTGCCAAATCCTGCATAATCCATAACATTTGTATTGGCTTCACCCTTCTTGCCAACAAGAACGATAATCGCAAACGCACCAATGTTCATGAAAGTATAGGAAAGCATATAGAACAGAATGCCCGCCGTACCTTCTGCACTGCCAGAAGCAAAACCAACAAGAGCATAACCAGCATGAGCAATTGAAGAGTAAGCCAGCATTCTCTTTATATTGTCCTGATTAAGCGCAATAAGGTTACCAACCGTCATGGTAAGTACTGCTAATACCCACAAAAGGTCAGACCAATCAGCTTTGAGGGCAGGGAACGCAATTAAGACAACTCGTAAGAAGGCTGCAAATCCTGCGGCCTTTGGGCCTGCGGACATGAAAGCAGTCATCGGTGTCGGAGCACCTTCATAAACATCAGGAGTCCACATATGGAAAGGAGCTGCTGCTATTTTGAAGCTAAAACCAACTGCCATCAACAACATACCAATAATAAACAGGGGGTTTTGTGCAACTGAAGAGTTTTGAGTTACATACTCAGCAATTTTAACAACACGCGTTGTACCTGTCGCACCATATGTTAACGCCATTCCGTAGAGAAGAAAACCAGTTGAAAATGCTCCTAAAAGGAAATACTTAAGTCCGGCTTCGTTAGATTTGATATTCGCTCTATTGAAACCAGCGAGTATGTAAAGGGAAACTGAAAGGACCTCTAACCCAAGGAAGATTGTCATTAAGTCGGTCCCAGATGCCATAAGCATCATACCGACCGTGGCGAAAAGGAGAAGTGGATAAAGTTCTCCTGAATTGCACTCCTCACGCTTAAAATATTGATCGGATATGAGGATGGTCATTGCAACCGTTAACAGGAAAATTCCCTTAAAAAAGATAGAGAAATTATCCATAACCACTGAGTCGTTAAACGACATCAGGTTGCTTCCCCATCCACCGATAAGCGTGAATCCTGCTATCACTATCCCTATGAGGCTCAGGTAGCCCAAATAGGCTTTGTGCTCACTCTTAACGAATACATTTACGAGGAGCAGCGCCATACCGAAGATTGAAAGTATAACCTCTGGCATGATTGGCGCAAAATTAATGGTTGGGATTACAATTGTTTCCATCTAGGTTCCCTCCGGTGGCTTTTCTTCTGAACCGATTACTTGTGCTCGACAGGCAGCACGGCTGCAGGAAGAGCCTGCGGTGCCGGGATCTGAGGAATCTGAGCCTTAGCAGTTTGCTTAGACTTGACATGTACAACCAGCTTCTCAAGAGAAGGGTTCATCTTATTGATAAATGGAGTCGGATATACACCCATTACAAAGACAAGCACAAGTAATGGAAGCATTATTGCTATTTCTCGAGCATTGAGGTCACTCAAAGTCTGGTTCTTAGGATTGGTAAGTTCACCAAACATTACACGCTGATACATCCAGAGCATGTAAACCGCAGAGAGAATAACCCCACTTGCAGCAATAACCGCAAACCAGCGAAGTTCACTCTCAAATGCACCTGTGAGTATAAGGAATTCTCCTACGAAACCATTTGTACCGGGAAGCCCTATAGATGAGAGCGTTACGATCATAAATATTGTAGCAAAAACCGGCATTTGCTTGGCAAGTCCACCAAAGTCAGTTATTAGGCGAGTATGCCGGCGCTCATAAATAAAGCCTACTATAAGGAACAGTGCACCAGTCGATACACCATGGTTGAGCATTTGGAGCATTCCGCCTGAAAGACCTTCTACGTTCAGAGCGAAGACACCCAACATAACATAACCGAGGTGAGCAACAGATGAGTACGCAACAAGCTTCTTGACATCCTCCTGAACCATGGCAACGAGAGCCGCATAGATAATTCCTATCACTGAAAGCACAGCAAAAAGAGGAGTGAATTGCGCTGTGGCATCAGGGAAGAGCGGTATGGCAAAGCGGACAAAACCGTACGTACCCATCTTAAGGAGAACAGCAGCAAGAATAACTGAACCTGCTGTCGGAGCTTCTGTATGGGCATCCGGCAACCAGGTGTGCAAGGGGAACATCGGAACCTTAATGGCAAATGCAAGAGCAAATGCAAGGAACATCCAAGTCTGAGTTACAGGATCAAGTGAAAGTTCATAGAAACGAAGCACTGTGAAGTCGCCAGCTCCAGCCTTGAAATAAAGCAGGATCAGAGCAACCAGCATCAGCAGCGAACCAACCATCGTATAAATGAAGAACTTGACAGCTGCGTAAATCTTATTTTTCCCACCCCATATACCGATAATGAAGTACATAGGGATAAGCATCACTTCCCAGAAGATGTAGAAGAGAAAAAGATCCAGGGAAACAAACGCACCCAACATGCCAACTTCCAGAAGCAGCAGACAGATCATATACTCCTTGACCTTATTCTCCACTGCAGTCCAAGTAGAAAGGATGGCTATCGGCATGATAAAGGTTGTCAATATAACCAACCAGAGGCTGATCCCGTCAATGGCCACGTGATAGTTCATCTCGAATGGTCCTGCAGAGATCCAGGGCACTTTCTCAATAAACTGAAATTCGGCATTGCTCTGGAAGCCGGTCACTAAAGGAAGTGACACTACAAACGTCGCAAGCGAAACAAGCAGTGCGAGCCCTCGCTGCGCCGAATGGCTCTGTTTGGGAACGAAGAAGAGCAGCACGACCCCCAGAAGTGGAAGAAAGGTCATCACGCTGATTAACGGAAACTGACTCATGAATCTGCTCCTTTAGTCCTATTGGTAATTCAGAGTTAGCGGAAAAGATAGAATGCCACGATAACAACCGTACCCAAAGTCATGCCAAGGGCATAGTTATGTACATAACCGGTTTGAATGTTTCTCAATGCATTACCGAAACCTTTGACAACCGTAGCAACACCGTTGACAATTCCATCAACCACAAGAACATCGAAACCCTTCCATAGTGCATTGCCAAGCGCTTTACAGGGGTTTACAAACAAGAAGTCATAAAGTTCATCAACGTACCACTTATTGTATACGGCCCTATGTAGTGCAGGAAACGCTGCAGTAAATTTAGCGGGTATCGAAGGCGATACTACATACAGTACGAAAGCTATTGAGATGCCGATAAGGGCTATAACAACAGATCCGCCCATAAGTCCCCACTCAAGCACCAAACTATGATGATGTGCACCACCATGCTGAATTTGGAGAGCAACGAATTCGTTCGAGCTTTTAAATACTGGCTCAAGATAGTGCTCAAGATAATTAGGTATTCCGCCCAGCACATCGCCAATAAGTTTCGGTATCCCAACATAACCACCAACAACCGCAAGGACACCAAGCACCATCAAAGGGAAAGTAATGACAAAAGGAGATTCATGGAGGTGACTCTTTGCTCCTTCTTTAATCCGACACTCCCCAAAGAAAGTCATGAAAACTAAGCGGAACATATAAAACGCCGTGAAACCAGCGGCAATTGCGCCGATCCCCCACAGAATCATGTTCAATTCACCATGATGAGGGTTGGCAAATGCCTGCCAGAGAATCTCGTCCTTGGAGAAGAAGCCCGAAAAACCAGGTATGCCTGCAATTGCAATAGTTGAAACAAGGAAGGTCAAGAAAGTAATCGGCATGACCTTCTTCAGTCCACCCATGTTTCTCATATCTTGAGCATCATCATGGGAATGTATGTGATGCAATGCATGGTGCATTGCATGAATGACTGAACCAGAGCCAAGGAAGAGGCAAGCCTTAAAGAATGCGTGTGTCATAAGATGGAATATACCGGCAGTAAAAGCCCCTACTCCCATCCCTAAAAACATGAACCCAAGCTGAGATACGGTTGAATATGCCAAAACCCTTTTAATGTCATTTTGAGCAGTGCCGATTGTTGCTGCAAAAATTGCAGTTGCAGCACCGACTATTGCAATGACCATCATTGTCTCATGGGACCGGATGAAGAGAAAATTCATCCTGCCAATCATGTAAACGCCAGCAGTAACCATCGTTGCAGCATGGATAAGAGCGGAAACGGGAGTCGGACCTTCCATGGCATCAGGAAGCCATGTGTAAAGCGGCAACTGTGCGGACTTACCTGTTGCACCGAGAAAGAAGCAAAGCGTAATTACAGTTACAACTCCTCCAAGAGGCAGAAGATGCGCATTGTCACCAAGTACTCTGAAATTTATCGTCCAGACATTATGGTTTTGCCCGAAGTACCAAAAGAGTGTGAAGGTACCAACAAGGAAACCGAAGTCGCCAACACGGTTCATGACGAACGCTTTTTTGCCGGCATCACCTGCTGATTTTTTATGGAAATAGTATCCGATGAGAAGATAAGAACACAAACCTACGCCTTCCCACCCTACAAACATGAGCAACAGGTTGTTTCCCAGAACCAGAAGAAGCATGCTGAACATGAAGAGGTTCAGATATGTGAAATATCTATAAAATCCCTCTTCGCCATGCATATAACCTATTGAGTATACATGAATCAAGAAGCCGACACCTGTCACAACCATAATCATAAGCGTGGACAGAGGATCTATCAGGAATCCGATGTCGGCCGTAAAGTTGCCTGACTTAATCCATGTAAAAAGCACCTTCTCAAAAAACCGCTCTTCAGCAGGTTTTGAAAGGAGCTCCATCAGGATGCCGCATGACACGAGGAACGAGCCGAACACCATGAGTGCACCGATTCCGCCGATCACCGTCTCATTCTTGATCTTTTTCCCGAAAAGACCGTTTATGACGACGCCGATCAGTGGGAACAGTGGTATCAGCCATACGTACTCAAACATTCCTGACTCCTTTTTCTATAGCGAGTGATTCAGAATTTCGTAAGCTGCAGCATCTCTACTAAAGCTTCATGAGGTTGACGTCTTCAACATCAATTGACTCACGATTTTTATAGAAGGCAATCATCAGGGCAAGTCCCACAGCTGCTTCTGCTGCAGCTACAGTCATTACAAAAAAGACAAATACTTGTCCATCAATGCTGCCAAGGTGCTTCGACAAAGCAATAAAAGTTAAGTTTACAGCATTCAACATCATCTCAACACACATAAAGATGACGATTGCATTCCTTCTAATAAGAACACCAATTGTGCCAATTGAGAACAGTATTGCGCTTAATATCAGATAGCTATGCAAAGGTACCATGAGCTTAACCCCTGTCCGTTAGATTTTCTTTTTTGTTAAAATTACTGCACCAATAATAGCCACAAGAAGCAGTATAGATGTTATCTCGAAAGGCAGAAGGAAGTCAGTGTATAAAGCATTCGCTATTAACTCTGTGTGACCAACCCTGTTAACCAATTCCGAATCAATCACACCCTTTGATCCGGTCAGTGAACCTCTGTTGAACAAATAGAACAGTTGAAACAGTGTGAACAAACCTATCAAGCTCCCGAACAGGACACTGTGTGAAGTTCTTCGCCCTGATTCAGTACGTACGTTTAGGAGCATGATGACAAACACAATCAAAACCATGATTGCCCCTGCGTAGACTAACACCTGGATAGCAGCCATAAACGGAGCATCTAGCGTCACGTATAGAGTTGCCAGGCAGAAGAAAGTCAAAATCAGAGAGAGCGCACTGTTGATCGGGTTCTTGCAGGTAATGACCAGGATACTGGCCAGGACAGCTACTGCTGCCACGATCATGAAGAAGAACGTTTCCATTGCTGCTCCTTTATTTCTTTTCTAAAAGTCTCTCTTTAACGAATAGGAAATCTTCTCTATTGTAATTCGCCAATTCAAACTGTTCTGTCATTTTCAATGCATCAACAGGGCAGGCTTCAACGCAAAAACCGCAGAATATACAGCGAAGTAATTCAATTTCATACCGCGCTGCATATTTGTCATGATTCTGGTCTTCGCCAGCCTCAACAGTGATGCACTTCGCCGGACATACTGTCGGACACAAGTAACATGCAACACACTTGGCGCGATCATGAGAGACTTTAAGCGCATGCAGTCCCCGGAAATTTGAGGCAATAACTGGCCTTTCATCCGGATAACGAAGCGTTATTGTCTTCTTGAAAAGATGACTAAGCGTAATTTTCAGACCTTTAAGCAGCGGCACAATCATTTCAATATCCTCGTCATGGAGTTGACTAGAGTGCGATTACTATACCCGTAACAACAATATTTAGAAGTGTGAGGGGTAGAAACACCTTCCAGCCAAGACGCATAAGCTGGTCGTAACGGTAACGGGGAAAGGTTGCTCTAATCCACATGCAAGTGAATATCAGGAAATATACCTTTGCAATAAACCATATCCATCCTGGAAGGAAGGTAGGCCCATGCCACCCACCGAGAAAGAGAGTTGTTGTTACTGCGCATACTGTAACCATGTTCGCATACTCAGCCATGAAGAACATCGCATACTTCATACTTGAATATTCAGTACAGAAACCCGATACAAGCTCAGATTCCGCTTCAGGGAGGTCGAACGGAGTCCGGTTAATTTCGGCAATCGAGCATATGAAGAAAAGAATGAACGCAATGGGTTGCTTGAAGGCATACCAAGCACCATTAGCTTGATCTGCAACTATTTTCTGTAATGACAGTGATTCTGACAGCATGAAGACCGAGACAATGGCCAGACCAGCTGCCAATTCATACGAAATCATCTGCGCAGAAGAGCGGAGTCCACCGAGGAGAGAATATTTACTATTTGATGCCCAACCTGCCAAAACAATACCGTATACACCCACAGAAGCTAACGCCAGGATATAAAGCACACCGACATTAAGATCAACCACTTGACCAGTTGCAGTGTCATAATATGCAGCGATTTGCAAAGGGATTTTCTGCCCGGCAACTTCGATTGTCTCACCGAACGGAATGACAGCAAAGCCTATAAATGCCGGTATTAGTGCAACAAGTGGAGCTATCAAATAAGCAAACTTGTCAGCATTGGTCGGGATAATCTCTTCTTTAAAGAAAAGCTTAACGCCATCCGCAATAGGCTGCAGGAGACCGTGCCACCCAGTACGCATAGGCCCCAGGCGCACCTGCATGTGGCCTATGATCTTACGTTCTGCATAAGTTGCATATGCCACTGTAAGCAGTACGAAGACAAACACCACGAGTACCTTGAGCACCATGGCGATGTAATATGCCATCGGCAATCCCAATATTTCGTATCCCATTTGCACTCTTCCCCTCTTGATATGATGGTGTTGTGAGTGATTTGCTACTGTTGCTATTTACTTAAGCTGACCCATGTGACGGATTCGCCGTCAGTGATACTGTTAATTGACTTATCTGAAAAATGATATGGAGCAAACACAACACCTGACGGAAGTCTCATACCTATCTTTGCTTTCAGTTTAATATCTCCTAATTGAGATTTAACTGTAAGAGATTCACCATCCTTAACTCCAAGCTTATTTGCGTCAGCATTGTTCAACTCAATATATCCCTCTGCGCAAACATACATTGGACCTTCACCGTACAGGGACAAAGTTCCACAATGGTTAAGTGCATTGCCAGTAACAAGTGCATATGTGCCAGTTGAAGAAGATTTGACTGCTGTAGCATCTACAGGAATCAATCTGCACTTGTTGTTCACTGGATAAATTGTACCTTCTTCGCCCAACTGGTGGAAATCGATGTTTGCGTATGAAGGCACAACTGTTCCAATCTCCTCAAAGGCCTCGCTTATGCCCGGAGGAATCTCACCTCCAACTGCGGCATACAACAGACCAAGAATTTCAAAATCGCTACGTGCGACTCCAACCGGAGATATAGCTTTATTGATTCTCTGGACAGCCCTGCCAACGCTTGTAAATGTGCCGTCTTTTTCCGCGAACGAACATGCAGGCAAGACAACGTCAGCTTTGCTTGCCGTTTCTGTCAGGAACAAATCTTGAACAACAAGGAACTCAACAGCATCAAGCGCTGTCTCGACCTTCTTTCTGTTTGGATACGAAACTACAGGGTTCTCACCAACCACATAAAGTGTCTTAATTGCACCAGATGTACATCCATCAATTATTCCAGCAGCATCCAACCCGCCAGCGACTGGATGAACTTTAAGATCAGCCGCACCCTGACTGTTGTTCTTTTCTCCCATAATTAGGACGCCACAACCTTCTTTGCCAACCTTGCCCGTAAGTAAAGCAAGATTCAGGGTTGCTTGGGCAAGCGCTTTCCCGTGACCAGGATAACCAAGTCCAATGGGAAGCATAATGAGCGCCTTTTCCGCCGCAGCATATTCGCGCGCTAGAGAAACGATCTCTTCGGCCTTCATTCCACATTGCTCAGCAACAACAGCCGGGGTATATGCAGCTAGTTTCGAATTTAGCTCTGCAAAACCAGGCAATGTAGAGGCAGAGCTGTCAAGCAAACCCTCTTCTATGATTACTTTTGCCAGGCTGTTGAAAAGTGCAACTTCGCTCCCCGGCGAATGGAGATAGGTCAATGCATTAGGGAGGCGCGAAATCTTGCCTTTCTTATCTGAGACTATACGCAGGTTGACACCCTTACGCTTGACACCCAGGTTTATTTCAAAACCAAGAACAGGATGGGTCTCATAAGCGTCACTCTTAACAACTAAAAGCAAATTTGTTGCTTGTATATCAGAGATTGAGGCGGGTGAAGCGGGGTAACCAACACTTTCAACCGCCCCAGCAGTCAGGGCAGCATGTGCATAGCCAGCGGAATGATCCAGGTTATCGGAGCCAAGGCCTTGGTTGAAAAGTTTTTTAAGGAGATAAAGTTCTTCATTTGTGAGTCGTGGAGTTACAAGACCGGCAACACTGGACCCACCTGCATTCTTAGCGTCTATGAACTTTTGTTTGACCAGGCCAAGCGCCTCGTCCCATGTTGCTTCCTCAAATTTACCGTTCTTTTTGACAAGAGGTGTAGTGAGCCGTTTGTCGCTATTTACAAACTGGTATCCAAACCTGCCACGTGTACAAAGTTGACCATTATGAAAACCTTGGTTCTCATCATAGACAGTAGTGAGAACCTTATCGTCTTTGACACCAAGTGTTAGCTGACAACCTGTACCACAATAGGAGCAGACCGTTTTTACCTTATTGAGAGACCACCAGCGTGCTTTGAACTTGAAGGGGCGACTAATAAGTGCACCAACAGGACAAACTGAAATACATGAACCACAGAATTCACAATTCAGCGGCCCGTCAAACTCAGTGCCAATCTTTGCTTCAAGGCCACGGTTAATAAATGAATACGCGCCATGGCACACTATCTCATCACATATACGTGCACACTTACCACAATGAACACAACGGTTCATATCTCTTTCGATAAGCGGATTTTCGTAATCAATCTTATGCTGGAACTTCTCATCCTGGAAGCGATTTGTATTCACCTTATATTCATAGGTGAGATTCTGAAGATCACAATCTCCTGCAGCATCACATACAGGGCAATCAATTGGATGCTTCAGCAACAGAAGCTCTAAAACGAGTTTCCGCGCATTGATAATTTCGGGAGTCATTGTGCTTACGATCATGCCCTCGGTAACGGGTGTCGTACAAGCAGGAATCTGACGTCCCTTCATCTGCTCAACCTCGACGAGACACATGCGGCAGCCGCCGAAAGGATGCAGCTTCTTGTCGTGACAGAGAATGGGTATCCTGATGCCAGCTGATTTAGCCGCATCGTAAATGGTAGCGTCCTTGGGTACCGTTACCTGTTTTCCGTCAATCGTGAGATTTACCATCATGACCTCTGTATAACCTCGGAAGTTAGCTCGTCGAGCGACTACTCAATTGCCATAAATCGGCAGGCGTCATAACAGGACTTACACTTCGTACACTTTTCTTTATCAAGATAGGCAACCGCACCTTTTTCCCAAATAATCGCGTCGCAGGGGCAGGCCTTGAAGCATGCGCCACATTTGACGCATTTTTCTTCTATTACTTGCCAAAGAAGAAGTTCCTTACAACAGTTTGACGGACAGCGCTTGTCAGTGATATGCGCCTCGTACTCTTCCCTAAAATACCTGATTGTAGACAGGATCGGGTTTGGAGCCGTTTGTCCAAGACCGCATAGTGATGCCTTCTTGATTGTGGCACCCATTTCCAGAAGTGTCTCTATATCACCGTCCTTGCCTCTTCCTTCAGTAATTCTTTCCAGAATATCAAGCATTACTTTGAGGCCAACTCGGCATGGAACACACTTCCCACAAGACTCCATTCTCGTGAATGATAGAAAGAAACGGGCCACATCAACCATACAGGTAGTTTCATCCATAACTACCAGACCACCGGAACCCATCATCGCGCCAGCTTTTATAAGCGAATCGTAATCAACCGGTGTATCAAGTACTTCGGGAGGAATACATCCACCTGAAGGGCCACCTGCCTGCACAGCCTTGAACTTTCTATTGTTAGCAATACCGCCACAAACATTGTAGATAACGTCGCGGACTGTCATACCTGCCGGAACTTCGACAAGACCAGTGTGCTTAACCTTCCCGGTAACAGCAAAAATCTTAGTGCCCTTAGTTGTATCAGTGCCGAGAGAGGCGTACCAATCCGCACCCTTGTTAATGATATGACGGACGTTCGCAAAAGTTTCAACGTTGTTGATATTTGTAGGTTTTGCCCAGAGCCCTTTCACTGCGGGGAAAGGCGGACGGGGGCGAGGCATGCCGCGCTCACCTTCAATTGATGCCATAAGAGCAGTTTCTTCGCCGCAGACAAAAGCACCTGCACCCTTTTTGATAATCAGATCAAAATCAAATCCCCAACCCTGAATATCGTGACCGAGGTAACCCTTCTCACGGCAAACATCAAGCGCTTTTTGAAGCCTTTCTATCGCAAGTGGGTATTCCGCCCGGACATACACATAGCCCTTTGTACATCCGATTGCATATGCCGCAATCATCATACCTTCAATAATGCAGTAAGGGTCGCCTTCAAGAATCGAGCGATCCATAAATGCTCCCGGATCCCCCTCATCGGCGTTACATATCAGATATTTAAGCTTTCCAGGAGTTGCGGCGCAAAAAGACCACTTCATTCCTGTAGGGAAACCACCGCCCCCCCGGCCTCTAAGCCCCGACTTCTTGACCTCGTCAACAACAGCTGCAGGGGTCATTTCCTTAACGCACTTTTCAATCGCTTTGAACCCTTCTTCAGCAAGATACGCATCCAGGCTTTCAGGGTCAATCTGACCACAGCCCGTCATTACAACACGCATCTGAGCATCTACGAAGGTATTGTAGTACGGTTTTGCCTTGCGTTTCTCCAAGGGAGTTCGATTAATTATGTGCTCGTCTACTAATTGAGCCACCTCTTCGGGTTGCACAAAATCATAGGTAACACGACCTAATTCTTCATCGACGATGTCAACAAGAACGTCGTTGGCACAAAGGCCGCGACACCCTGTCTTAATGACATCACAGCGTTTACCTACAACAGCATTAACCCCTTTTTCGGCGATTATCCGATTGAATTCGGCCTCGACCTTTTTTGCACCAGCCGATACTCCTCCGGTGCCCTGACAGATCAGAATCTTTATAGCTTCGCCCATAATGCCTGTCCTCTGATGTGATTGGTTGGATCGGTCCTATTTCATCGGCCGCTGGTTATATTCGGCAATAATTTCTTCGACTTTTTGCACCGTCATCTTACCGAATGTGTCGTCATTGACCATCGCCAAGGGGGCCATGCCGCAAGCACCGAGACATGCAACCTTCTCAAAGGTATAGCGCAGGTCTGGAGTAGTCTCTGCGTGCCCAATTTTCAGCTTATCGAAGAATGTCTCAACAATGCGCGGAGCGCCCTGAACGTGACATGCAGTACCAACACAAACCCTGATGATGAATCGTCCGCGTGGCTTTAGATGAAATTGTGCGTAAAACGTTAAAACACCAAATATCTGGCTGGGGTAAACATTAAGACGTTCGGCGACCAAATCGATGGTTGGCTTCGGAACATACCCATATTCATCCTGTATCCCCTGGAGTACAGGCATGAGATTTCCAGGAAGAGTCAGATACTTATCGATAATATGATTCGCTGGTTCGAGGTCAATTTCTTCAGCGGGTGCTGCACCAGCATTTGTAGCTTCGGCCGGAGCGTTGCTCATACTCCCTCTCCTTTATCGCAGTGGCATTACCGGTCGATTTCACCAAGGACGATGTCTAATGTACCGATAACAGCAACCAAGTCCGCAATCATAGAACCTTTTGACATCTTTTCTATGGCTCCCAAGTTAACGAATGAAGGGGGTCTTATCCGCATACGATACGGTTTGGTCCCGCCATCACTGACGATATAATATCCAAGCTCGCCCTTAGGTGCTTCAACCGACTGGTATACCTCTCCCTCTGGGACAGGGAAACCTTCACTGGCTATCTTGAAGTGGTGAATCAAACCTTCGATGGTATTATAGACACTCTCTTTAGGAGGGTACGTCACCTGCGGTGCATCTGCCAGGACAGGACCGGGCTTGAGCGAATCAAGAGCCTGACGGATAATCTTGACGGCTTCGCGCATTTCAACCAGGCGCACTTTATAACGGTCAAAAGTGTCACACTTTTCACCAACCGGCACCTTGAACTGGTATTTTTCATAACCACTATAGGGATTGTCACGGCGGAGGTCCCAGTCTACCCCTGAACCACGCAAAGCCGGTCCAGTAATACCGTAATCAACCGCATCCTCGTATGAAATCACGCCGTTCCCAACCGTACGGTTAAGCCAGATAGTATTCTTGGTAAGCAGCCCCTCATACGTATCAAAATGGCCCGGGAAGGTATCAATTATTTCACGAACATCTTTTTCGAATCCGTCATATACATCTGTTGCAAGGCCACCTACACGGAAGTAGCTACTCGTCATACGAGCACCGGATATTTTCTCGTAAAGGCTCATAACCATCTCACGCTCACGGAAAGCGTAAATAAAGACGGTCATAGCACCGATATCCAGGGCATGGCATGCCAGCCAGACAAGGTGTGACTTGAGACGGGTCAATTCAGAAAGAATTACACGGAGTGTTTGCGCACGCTCCGGCACCTCGATGCCAAGGAGCTTTTCCACAGCCAGAACATAACCAAAGTTGTTATTCATTGGCGACAAGTAGTCAAGCCTGTCTGTCAATGGGATAGTCTGGTGATACGTCCGATGCTCGGAAAGCTTCTCTACACCACGATGAAGATAACCTATGTGAGGTGTAATTTTCTGAATCACCTCGCCATCCAACTCGACAACCAACCGCAAAACGCCGTGGGTACTCGGATGCTGCGGCCCCATATTGACTGTCATGATCTCAGTACTAGCCATTGCACGCCTCTGTATTGTTCTCTTTGAAGTAAGTTAATTTCGTCACAAAGACCGATTATTATGACAAGCGCCCCTTATAAGGTTCGCGTCCAGGCCCCTGCACAGGGTAATCTTTCCGAAGAGGATGGCCCACCCAATCGTCAGTCATCAGGATACGGCGCAAATCAGGGTGATTATTAAACTGAACCCCCATGAGATCGTAGACCTCACGCTCAAGCCAGTTGGCAGAGTTCCAGACACAAGAAACAGTATCTATAGTACAGTCATTCTCAGGCACACCCGCCTTGACCCTGAGCCGGTCTTTGTTTGGTATCGAATAGAGGTTGTAGACCATCATGAAACGCGGCTCTTGTTTCCCCAAATAGTCAACCGCCGTAACATCGGTACAGAGGTTATACTCAAGCCCCGACTTGAGGTAGTCACATATAGCAACTATATCCTCACGCTTAACGGTGACCGTCACCTCTCCCCGAAACTCTTTCACATCCAAAACGGAAGCGGCAAACTTTTCTCTGAGCTTTATTACTGCGCGATTAGTTTCTGCCATAATCGTTGGTTCCCCTTACCTTAGTAGTATGGTCACGCCGCCGACTCAAGTCGTTCGCCAAAGCCGATTGTAGAACCAAAAGAGTTCTTGTCCTTCATTATCTTTTCCTGAAGCTTAATAAGCCCATAGAGCAATGCTTCAGGCCGGGGCGGGCACCCCGGGATATACACATCAACCGGAAGCGCCTCGTCAATCCCCTGCACAACACTATAAGTATCAAAAATCCCGCCCGAGCACGCACACGCCCCCAAAGCAACCACCCATTTCGGCTCAGGCATTTGCTCATAAACAGTTTTAATAACCGGCAGCATCTTCTTGGTTACCGTACCGGCGATAATTATGCAGTCAGACTGCCTTGGCGAAGCACGGAAGATAATACCAAAGCGGTCCAAATCATGATGGGACGCACCAGTTGCCATCATCTCAATGGCACAACAAGCCAGACCGAAGGTCATCGGCCAAATGGAGGACTTCCTCGCCCAGTTGACGAGACCGTCCAAGGACGCTGTAATGAAGCTATCTCCCAACGGCTGATTTACTCCCATTCCAAGGCTCCTTTTTTCCAAACATAGATGTAACCAACAAAGAGAATAACGATGAATACTCCCATTTCCATCACGCCAAACATCCCAAGCCGCTTGAATATGACCGACCAGGGATAGAGAAACACCGCTTCAATATCAAACAAGATAAAGAGCATGGCAATAATGTAAAACTTGACGGAGAATCTCTCGCGCGCAGAGCCAACGGGCTCAATCCCGCACTCGTAAGGAGCGCATTTAATCTTATTAGGCTTCTTCTGCCCAATCAGCGAAGAAAAAGTTATCGTGCAGCAGCCGAACAGTACGGCTACTACAACGAGTGCTATTATCGGAAGATAGGCGCCGAGCATGTTTCTTACCTCCAGGCCAGGTTAGTGTTAGCTGCTTCATTATTGAATTGGGTCGCCCACCAGCGGCCCATATACGCCTAAAGTCTCTCTTGCCGTACGCGTATACTGTATACAATTTGGTGGGAACTTATGTCATTTAAAAAACTTTGTCAAGAAAAAAAACTTCTAATCCTGGCGCCATAATCCGCTGAATTTCTGCCATATTTCACATTGTCCCCATTGCTCAGTCCCCACCTTTTGTTCCTTGACAATTCGCTGCGCGCATGTTAATAACATTCTGATTTTTCAGACAAATTTGACCAATTAGACAGGGGGCCACATCACTTGGACACACGTCATTCACAAGAACTTTTCGCCAACGCCTTAAAAGTGATCCCGGGAGGAGTCAACAGCCCTGTACGTGCATTTAAATCGGTAGGAATCGATCCGGTTTTCATTAAAGAGGCCTTTGGCAGCACGATTACAGATGTCGACGGCAATACTTATATTGACTACGTTGGTTCATGGGGGCCCATGATTCTCGGACACTGTCACCCGAATGTTGTCGCTTCCGTCCGGAACGCCCTCGAAAGCGGCAGCAGTTTCGGGGCACCAACCGAACTCGAGATTACACTGGCTGAAATGGTAGTCGATGCTGTGCCCTCCATTGAAATGGTCAGAATGGTAAGTTCGGGTACCGAGGCGACCATGAGCGCCATCCGACTGGCTCGTGGCTACACGGGCCGCGACAAGATCATTAAGTTCTCCGGGTGCTACCATGGTCATGCCGACTCTCTTCTCGTCAAGGCAGGTTCAGGTGCGGCCACCTTCGGGGTTCCCGATTCTCCAGGCGTGCCGAAGGATTTCGCTCAACACACCCTCACAGCGGTTTTCAACGATCTCGAATCGGTGAGAAAACTAGTTGCTGCAAATTCCGGAGACGTAGCCTGCATTATTGTAGAGCCCATTGCCGGCAATATGGGCACAGTCCCCCCACGCTCCGGCTTTCTCGAAGGCCTTCGCGAAATTTGCACCAATGAAGGGATTGTCCTCATCTTTGATGAAGTCATGACCGGTTTCCGCGTCGCATACGGCGGCGCCCAGGAACTGTATGGGGTAACCCCAGACATGACCACCCTCGGCAAAATCATTGGTGGCGGTCTCCCGGTCGGCGCCTTCGGCGGCAATAGAGATATCATGGCGCAGCTTTCTCCCTCCGGCGGCGTCTATCAGGCCGGAACGCTTTCGGGCAATCCACTTGCCATGACTGCCGGCATTGAAACCCTGAAACTCCTTCAGGAAGAGGGGTTCTATAATAGAATTGACGAGAAGAGCCGAATGCTTGCCGAAGGAATTGCTGATGCAGCACGACGCGCAGGCTACCCGATCTACTCAACACGCGTAGGCAGCATGTTCTGCGCATTCTTTACTGACGGTGAAGTGCATGACTGGGACTCTGCCGCCAAATGCGACACCAAGGCCTTTGCAACTTACTTCCGTGCCATGCTTGAGGAAGGGATTTACCTGGCTCCGTCCCAATTTGAAACCGCTTTTGTCTCGATTGCGCATTCCAGCGCAGATATAGACAAGACAGTCGCGGCTGCCTACGCCTGCTTCAAGAAACTCTAGTGAGTATCTGATTTATCATTGACATGGCATCAACCCTTATGGTAAGAAGCTTGAGTTTTCGCGCGGTATTTATCTACACCGCTTTATGCCATGGATGAAGAAAAGCGCAGCCTCATAAAAAGCCTCGGCCTTGTCTCCAGCATGGGGATTTCGGTGGCATTGGCGATCATCATCGGCGTTGTCACCGGAAGACAGCTTGATGAATGGCTCGGCACACATCCGTGGTTTTTCTTTATTTTCCTATTCATTGGCATAGCAGCCGGTTTCAGAAATATATATATCATTGCCGGCAGGGAAATTCGGAGAAATGGGGAGGACAAGAATAAACGAGGATAATCTTTTTGTCGCCGTTACAGCAATCAGCGCAATCCTTGTTTGCTTGTTTTCTCTGACTGGATATCTTTTGGGCTCCGGGCGTTTTGCTGCCGGCATATTTGCCGGCGGAGTTCTTGCCCTGGTCAACTTTTACTGGCTGCAAAACACTTTGCGGCGGGTATTGCAGCTCCAGCCCAGACAAGCAGGAAGTTTCGCTCAAGTTCGATATCTGCTCAGGCTCACGTTTGCAGCATTTATTCTTTATCTGCTAATTGTCCACGCCGGAATCGATATTATGGGCCTCATCGTGGGTCTGTCGGTTCTGGTGATCGTTATAATGGGACTTTCGCTCTATATGTTCCTTGGTAAAGGAGAGTAATCCAATGATCCACCCTCTGCTGTTTCTGCAGTTCTTCAGAAAAATCCTTGAACCGCTTCAC
>Ga0074197_1001365_pt1 | contig 21056 bp, 18 predicted proteins | sample EPASupsiteSAE305_FD_64526 | JGI IMG/M metagenome (GOLD analysis project Ga0074197, IMG submission 64526) | Bioremediated contaminated groundwater microbial communities from EPA Superfund site, New Mexico - SAE3-05 reassembly with SPADES | ecosystem: Environmental > Aquatic > Deep subsurface >...
CCTTCATTTTTTTTGACACGAACTCCTGTTCCCTGTGTTTTTATCCAGGCCAAGGCAGGAGATACAGCAGCTTCAGTACGATTCGGCGTATTAGTCAGCACCAGAAAATTACTGTTGACCCGCCAAAGATCACCAGCAAATAGCACTAACAAGACTGCTATTCCCACCCCTGCAGCAAACTTCCTCCGCACAACCCCCAACAGAACCAGACTGCTCAGGCTTGCTAAAGCCAAGGCTATGCCGGTCTCACGTTCAATCGTAAACCAGCGTTGACTCACCAGTCCAACACCACTTTGGTAGCGAGTGGGACGGGCCAGTAGTTCCATCATCCAATCACGCAGCGCAGCGCCGAACAGTTTTTCTGCCCCCAACATGATAGCTAGCACCATAGGAAAGGCTAGCAACCACCAGATCCAGCGCTGAATCCGGTCAGAATCCGGCAGTTCCTTATCCTTTAACAGATCAATCCCCCGCGCAGTTAGCACGGCCAGACCAAAGGCAGTTATAAACAGCATCATCTTCGGCACCCTGAAGCGACTGATACCGGGCAGAAAATCATACAAAAATTGATAGAACGGAGTGTATTTGCCCATGGAAAACAGGATACCGCCAACCACAGCAACCAGTGCCGCCTTGGTCACCCGGTCATTGCGAAACATAAGCGGCAACGGCAACAGCAACCAGGGCAACAGGCCAAAATAGGAAGCGGTCTGGGTAAAAAACATCCTGCCCCAGTAGTAGGTTTGGTCGGGCCGGGGCAGATCGCCCCCCTCCTGGCGTGAAAGCCCAAACAGACCAGGTATTACCAGTGCCGCAACCTCCTCCGGCGGCATGGACCACATCATCGCTTCTTCCCTGTCCAGGCCGCCCTTACCCTGGTTTGCACCGGAATGGACGCCACGATTGGTATCCTTTGACCAGCCAGCCAGTGGAGCAAGGGATATGGCCGAAGCAGCAAGGAAAAACAGCACCATCACCAACCCCATCAGCAGGGTCCGCCCGGTTTTACGGGCAGGTTCGCCATGATAGACCTCTTCCAGCAGCCGCATGATGCCGTAGCCCCCCACCCCTAGACAGGTGTAAAAGGCTATCTGCCAATGGGTATTAAAGAACTGGAGAGTAAGCACCATGCCGGCGCAGAGGTAGGGGAACCAGCGGTCGGTGCGGAACCCTTTTTCCAGAAAGTAGAATACCCAGGGGGCATGGGCGATGGTGGCAATCTTCATCACATGACCGGCATTGATCAGGGAGGCGTTTTCGGTACAGAAGGCAAACAGCAGCCCTCCAAACAGTGCAGCCATCCGGCTGCTGCCCACCAAACGGCAATACAGATAGGTGCCTGCCCCTCCCAGGAAGAGATGCAGCACCATAAACCAGGCTACGCTGGCCGGAGCGGGGATCAAACCAAAGATCAGACGGTAGGGATAGACAAACTGCATGGAGACCATGCCGCCATCATTGGTATGGCCACTGTTGATATAGGGGTCCCATCCTGCACTGGCAAGATTAATCCGCAGCATTGACCAGAGCGGCTTACCATAGGCGTTGTAGACCCCCCAGTAAAATTCGTTGAGGATGTCCGGCGCCCGCACGATCTTGTCAGTAAACAGAATCGGGCTGAACAGGGCCACCAGTATCACCAGCAGCAGTAGCAGCATCAAAAACGTATATGATCGTGATTTGTTCATGGTCTGCGTAGTCCGTAGTAAAACTGTTCCAACCGCTCAGCTGCACGGTCCCAATTAAAATCATCTCGCAAGCGTCGGAAAGCAGCAAGCCCTAACCTGTGGGCCAGTTCCGGCTCTGTCAGTAGCTGCACAAGCGACTCAACCATCCCCTGCAGATCTCCCGGCTCCACCAGCAGAGCAGTTACTCCGTGCTGGAGATACTCACCGATCTGCCCTACCCGTTCTGCCACAATCGGCACGCTGGCAGCGGCAAGCTCAGCCAGCTTGGCAGGACATTTGGTGCGATTTATCAGAGTATCGTCAAAGGGGTAGAGCGCTGCATCAGCAGCGGCCAGACAGTCCGGCAACCGTTCCGGCTCAACCCAGCCCGCACTGACCAGATTCTTGTAAAATCCCCCCCGGATAGCAGCCTGCTCCAGTTGTTTTTCTTCTCCCTGCGGTCCCAGCCCAACCACCAACAGCTTCAAGGATGGTATACGGAGGCAAAGCTGTTCAACCATGCTGTGCAGCCTTTGTTGAGAAAATTCAAAGAAGCGGGTGTACAGGAGCAAGACCGGAGCATCAGCAGAGATATCGAATCGCTGCCGTCCACGCTGACGATCACCCGCAGGGCGTAGTAGTGGTCCGTTTGGAAGATATAGCGTCTCGCTCTGCTTGGCCCCCATACTCCAGGCCAGAGACTCAAGCGCACGGGAAGCCACTGTTACACCATCAGCCCAACGGGTCAGCCGTTCTTCCTGAAAGGCGAACAGCCACTTCTCCGGCACGCTGTAGGGATGCAACTCATTCATCCCTCCCCGCCCTTCACGGTCATCACTGTCCATAAGCAACTTCGGCGTCTTCAGTCCGGCAGCCCGTATCCCGGCCAGCGCCATGGCTGCCAGCCCCCCATACCCTTTGGGCTTGAACAGATGGATCAGGTTCGGTTTACAATCAAGGGCAGCCCGCAGCATCCGCCAGGCAATAAACGGAGCTGCCAGCATACCGGCTGTCGGCCCCAACGTAACATTCCGCAGACGGACTTCTCCCAGCAGTTCAACCAGACCGGCATCTTCGGGGTTTGTATAAGGGGGAGCAATGATCTCCAGTTCGTGTCCACGTCGTTGTAACGCCTGGGCCAGCGGCAACATGCGGGCCTGTAGCGTCCCTTTGGGGCGAATGCCAAACGGCGCAAGAAAGACTATCTTCATACTAGCGCCCCAATCCTTTCTTGATGTCGCGATAGACAACGCTGCCAGCCAGGCCATAGTAGAGCGGGAGCACAGATCGCAGCACAACGCTCCATTGTCCAAAGAAAACGGGATGTTTTTCAATCAGTGCATCATGCAGAGAACTTTTTAGCCCTGGCTGCATCCCGGCCGCCATCGAAGCAATATTCTTACGATAGTAAAAACCGGTATTCGGCAGACATTTTACCTGACGTCCCAACTCCAGCAGTGAAAGCCAGAAATCCCAATCCTCCCAGCCACGGCGCAGGGCTTCGTCGTACCCCCCCACAGCCTGCCAATCAACGCGACGATAGACTGCAGAACAAAAGATCACGTTACCCAGCGCCATACGCCAACGGGAAAAGGGGGCCAGCTTCCAGGAGCCGGTCTCTTCCCCAAACTTCTCCGCCCTGCAGTAAACGATCCCCAGACTCGGACTACTCTCCAGAGCTGCCACTGCCTGGCTGATGTAGTGCGACCCTATCCGGTCATCGGCATCCAGCGGCAGGATGTAGCTGCCTTGGACAGCCGCAATACCGCTGTTACGGGCAGCAGCCAGACCACCGTTTTCGCGGCGGATCAGCCGGGTCTTGGGGTGGTCCAACCGATCCAGAATCCGACAGGTATCAGGATCAGAAGAGCCGTCATCCACCACGATAATCTCAAGCTCCTGATGATCCGAGGCCAGCACTGACCCAATTGATTCAGACAGATACTGTCCCTGATTGTAGCAGGGTATAATCACGGACACCAATGCCATCAGCTTTCCTTAATCACCTTACGGTACTGCTCACAAAACCGCTCACCACTGAAGCTCTTTGCTGCATACTGAGACGCCGCAGTTGACAGGCGCTGTAAAAGCCGACGGTCTGCTGTCAAAGCAACAACAGCCTGTAGTAATGCCTCCACGACAGCAGTGTCATTTTCAGCAGGCAGCAACCAGCCGTTTTCCTGGTGACGAATATGCTCCGGTATACCGCCCACTGCGGTACAGACTGGTACACAGCCCTGGGCCATACCCTCCATGACAGTCAAAGGAAATCCTTCACGACTGGAGGTGATCAACAGCAGGTCGGCCTGACAGCACAGCTCAGCCAATTGTTCGCTGTCACTGATCAGGCCGGTAAGACGACAGCAGGCGCGATCTTCGGCAGCAACCGCATCTTCCAAATCACCCACCAGAGTGACCTCAACCACTATACCCTGTTCCCGGCAGAGTCGGGCAACACGACCGATCAACTGCACCCGTTTTTCTGCCCCCCCTCTGCCCACATACAACAGTCGCAGCGGCTTCTCTCCAACCGGCTTGTACAGCTCTGCCGGAATAGCAATCCGGTTGGGGATGACAACTATCCGCTGGTCCAGCCCGGTATCCACCCCATGCGCACGATACAAGGCTATCAGCTCATCCCGTACTGTCTGGCTGATCACTACCCGCTGCTGCAATCGCTCCAGTACCGGCAGGGCAAACTGTTCGGCACCGCCCCCCAGGGCATGCAGCAAATCAGTTGCCCGGACAGGATCCGGCAGATGGGGTAGTAGCAGGTAGTAAAATAGGCTGTTGCAGCCAAAGACCCTGGCATCGGGATGCTTGCCAATCAGTCCAGACAGAATACCGACACTCAGGGGATAGGTGTATTTCAGCAGCCAGCCACAATCAAAGCAACGACCTGCCTGCGTAAACTGTTGGTAGAAGCCATGATCAACAGAACGTTTTGCAAAAAAGACCCATGGCTGTTGGTCTTTGAAACAGGTAACAATCTGGCTGTGCACCTTTTCTGCGCCACCAATATGGTAAAACGGAAAAAAGAAGAACAGTCCTGAGCGGTTATGGAACGGCAACAGACGGCCGATCAAACGACCGACTGCCACTAGCAGCAGTACCACAGGAGCCAGCAGCGGATGATGGTGAGGCGCTGACCTGTTCATGCTGATCGCTCCAGGCAGTTTTGCAGATATTCGACACTCTCGCTGCACATCCGCTCATTGCCGAACAGCTGTTCAGTACGCTGACGCATCAAGCTCCCTTGTTGTTGCTGCAGCAGCGGGTTGGTCAGGAGCTGTTTCAGACAACCGGACAGGGCTGCTGCATCCTTAACCGGAGCCAGAAAACTCTGACCATCAGGACCGACCGCCTCCCGCAGGCCCGGGATATCACTGCCGACTACCGCCAGTCCACTGGCCATACCCTCCAACACGGCATTGGGAATCCCCTCGCTGAGCGAACTGTGCACCAGCAGATCAGCAGCCTGTAACAAACCACTGATATCAGCAACCGCCCCCATGAACCTGACCTGTCTACTGATCCCCAACAGCTCTGCCTGCTGTTGCAATGCTGCTGCCTGGTCGTCAAAGCGTCCAGCCAAAGCCAGCACCGGCAATTCCGCTCCACCCCAATCCTCAAGCAACATCTGCCAGGCCTGCAGCAGGGTGGCGTGATCCTTATAGCTACTCAGGTTTGCCACCATCACGCCCATTGGAGCGCCTTGATCAATCTGCAACTGCTGTCGCCAGGCTGCTCTATCCTGCTGCGGAGAGGCCAATGCAATGCCATTACGGATTAATCGAACCTGTTCCGCCCGAAGCCCGTATTGACTGATCAGGAACTCCTGCCCGGATTCAGCATTGGCAATAAAATGCTCAACCTGCCTGACAGCATAACGATGCAGCACCCCTGACTCTAAGAGCAGACCGGCATCTGCCTGGTTCCAGATACAACAGCGCACCCCGCAATGACGCCAGAGCAGGGCTGCAGCCAGATTCGGCACCTTGGTATAGGAAAACAGCAGATCAGGACGCAGTTGCCGCAGGTTGATCGCCAGCCGGATCAGGTGCGGCAAACGGCGGCGCAGCCCCCAGTGCAGCGGCACTACCTGCCAAGGGATACCCCACTGTTCACACTGCTCAGCTACCGGCCCGCTACCGCCCCCCAGCCCCCAAACCTGTACCTGCGCCCCCTGCAGCTGATGGAGATGCCGGGCCAGTAGCAACCCCTGACGTTCTGCCCCACCCATCTGCAGATCACCAAACAGAAACAACACTTTTTTATCAGTCAATACAGCCATATCAGCGAGTTGGCACATCCTGCAGGCTGCAGACCGCCAACATGCCTGCCTTGGTTATGCCCGGCGCCAGGGCTGAACCAAAGTTGTAGAATTCCAGCTCGGGTGGCTTAAAACCGGCACATTGCAGCAGCCTGCTCAGGGTGTAGGGGGTAAAGGTGTAGCAGTGCTCAGGATGGATCAGCTCCACGCCATGCATGGCAGCCATGAAGTTATACATATCAAATGCATTTGGCACGGTCAGACAGAGATTGGCACCGGTACAGCGGCAGAGCGCTGCAAGGTTAGTCAGCACCAGCCCGGGATTAGGTACATGTTCCAGCACCTCAGGGAACAGGATCAGGTCAAAGGGTTGTTGGAGCTGCTGCGGAATACTGCCGTCAGCAATATCCCAGATCAGGTTACGACTATCTCCGGTAACGGCCCGGTACTGGTCCAGTAACGGCCCGTTAATATCCACTCCGTACAGTTCGCTGGCCTTACTCGCCAGACGGCTGTGCAACAGGGAACCGTCCGCCAGCTTCCGCTCCAGAAAAATAGAGTCAAGAAATCCGAAGTGAACCACTCGCTTGCCAGAAGTCAGTGACAGTAGCCGCTGCTCTCGTTCCACCAGCCGATCTGACTGTATCTGAAACGGCTGAACCAATTGCGGATCAACGGTTCTGAGCATACGGCGGCAGGCCCGATAGCCCCGCAAAAATCTAAGTAATGCATTCAAGTGGTTTGTCTCCTTTCAGCCGCAGGTCACTACCAAAAACGGGGCAACACCAACGCCCGCAATACCATCCTGCCAGCTGGCCACATCTGTCTGCTGGTATAACAGGCACCGTGGGCAGCCACCCAGTAGGACAGGCAGGTGGCAATTGCTGCCCCCAACGCCCCGTAGCGGGGAATCAGCAACAGGTTGAGCAGCACATTGGCCGTTGCCCCCAGACTGGTGGCCCAGAGCAGTGACCTGCCCCAATCCAGTGCAATAAAATGGGCGTTGCGCACCACGCTCAGATTGGCGAACAGACCGGCCCAGATCAGCACTGCCAGCAGGGGTGCTGCAGCCTGATAGGCGCTTCCAAACAGCAGCCGGACCAGCCAAGGTGCAATAAAGGTAACCGGCAGGGCCACGGCGTACCCCAGAAACGCCAGCAGATTGTACAACTGCTGCAGCTTGCGTTCAAACTGCTCAGGGTCGGTACTGCGCAGAGCCACCAGACCGGGAAAAACGGATGAGACAATTGCAGATGGCACAAAGTACCAGACCTCTGAGATCCTGACCGCTGCTGCATACAGCCCCACCTCGGCCTGTGTCGCCAGAGCCCCCAGCATCACCTGATCAATCCGCAGATAGACCATCAACACCACACCGGAAAGCACCATCGGCACCGAACCGGTCAACAGCCGACGGAACCAGTCGCTGTCCCAACGCCAGGTCAGTATGCCGGCATTACTGTACCGGGTATGGGCCAACACCAGCAGCAACGCAGCCAGCAACGCTTCAACCGCAGTGGCTGCAGCAATGGCTGTAAGCGAGGCACCAGTAAGCACCAGCAGCACCTTGAGTCCTGATGATATGATAAAGGCGGTTGAACGGCAGATCACCGTATAGCGGGAAAGCACCCGGGACTGAAACCAAAGGTCACTCGCCTCAACGGCTTGCACCAACAAGGAACTACCCAGCAGTGCTACCAGCAGCAAGGCGATCCGATCATCCGGACGCAGCACCAGCAGTACTACAATAGCCAGCAGATAGGAGAGCAAACCGGCAGCAGATCTGATCAGGCAGGTGGTGCCCAGGATGGCATGCTCTGCGTCAGGATGCTTGACCAGCTCGCGCACCACGATTGATTCAAGCCCGAACAGTGCTATGGCGGAAAAAATCATGACATAGGAACCGGCAAAGCTAAGCTGTCCGTAGCCCTCCGGCCCCAGATAGCGGGCAACCCAGACCCCCACCAGCAGCCCCAAACCCATTCTGATCAGCCGGTCGCTGATCAGCCAGATACTGTTGCCAAAACTGGGTGCGGCAACCAACTGTTCCAGACGGATTCTGATCGTTGCAGGGATTAGTTTAGTAAGGCTGAGGCGCATTCGAGGAGTGGGGTTAATATTTTACAACATGCTTCACAAACCACCGGTACGCATCCCGTACACCATCCTCAAGCTCTATACGGTGTTTCCATCCCAAAGCATGCAGACGAGATGAATCGGCAAGTTTACGGGGAGTCCCATCCGGCTTGGTGGTGTCAAAGATCAGGTCACCACTGAAGCCGACAACCTGCTGCACCATCCGGGCAAGACCGGCGATACTGATCTCCTGGCCTGATCCCACATTGATCAAGGCAGGTGCGTCAGAATAGGTCAGAACACCACCATAGGTCTCCTCATCAAGCAGCATCAGAAACAGTGAGGCATCAGCCAGATCATCCACATGCATGAATTCCCGTAATGGGGTGCCGGTACCCCAAACGGTGACATCAGGAGAGCCCGATTGCTTCGCCTCATGAAACTTGCGCAGCAGAGCTGGCAGGACATGGGAGCCGGTCAGGTCGTAGTTATCACCGGGGCCGTAGAGATTATTGGGCATGGCTGCCAGAAAGCGGGTACCGTACTGCTGGTTGTAGGAGCGACACTGAACAATACCGGCGATCTTGGCAATGGCGTAGGCATCATTGCTTGGTTCAAGGGGTGAGGTCAGCAGATCGGTCTCACGAATCGGCTGGGGGGCAAACTTGGGATAAATGCAGGTGCTCCCCAGAAACAATAGTCTTTTAACATCGTTTTTCCAGGCTTCATGGATTACGTTGGTCTGGATCATCAGATTATCGTAAATGAATTCAGCCTTGCGGGTACTGTTGGCAATAATACCCCCGACACGTGCTGCAGCCAGAAAGACATAATCTGGCTGTTCCTGCTCAAAGAATGCTGCAACAGCGGACTGATTACGCAGATCCAGTTCAGAGGAGGTCTTTAGCACCAGATTGTGGTAGCCTGCCTGCTCCAGCTTCCTGACAATGGCAGAACCAACCATTCCCCGATGGCCCGCCACAAATATTTTTGCACCATGTTCCATTATCTGTTCTCCAAAAATACAACAGGGACCTTGATTGACATCGGATCAGTTCCAAGATCCAACAGGGCGTGATAGAGCAGATCAGCCCGATTGCGGGAGCTGATCAACACCTTGTACATACCGCTTAACATGGCACGGGCCAGAGACACAACTTCACGCCCCATAAAGGTAGTTTCAACGGCATCCAGATCCATTACCAACACAACCTCTATACCTGCTTCATGCAGCGCCAACCAGGCCAGCTCTGCACAGCCGTCTATGCCGCACAGGGCAACCCGCTCTACCCCTTCATCCTTGAACTGCCTGCACAACTGCCGATATTCGTGCAACACAACCGGAATAATTCGATCCAGGTAGCGACTGTGCAGAAATGCAAGTCGTCGCAGCTCTGCAGTCCCTTTGGCTGTGATGTGATAGGTACAACGGTTGCTGGATAGCTCCTTAACCCTGACCCACCCTTTGACAGATGCCGTTTTGAGGTAATTGTTGACCAACCCCAGAGCGCTATCCAATCTACGTGACAGTTCACGCTGAGAATAGACCGTGCCCTGCTCCAGCTCGCAGAGCAGACGGAACAGGGTGTAGTCATCAAGCGAAGATAGCGTTGTCTTGTTCATGGCTTGAACCGTACCCCAGGACAGATTATTTTTCAACTGCCAGTAGCTGTTTATAGACCGTTTCCAGCTCTTTTACCCGCACATCCCAGGCGAGCTGCTCAACTGCCCGCACACGCAACCGCTTGCCCCGTTGCCGCAACGCCTCCCGATCAGCCAAGGCGCTGGAAAGGCAACGGGCCAGATCAACCACATCACCAAAGGCGGCATAGATCCCGTCATCCCCCAGCAGCTCCCAGTTGACCGGCGCATCAAAGGCCACCACCGGCAGGCCGCAGGCCATGTAGTTTAACAGTTTACCATTGGCTTCGGTGTCAGAAATCTTGGGTGAAACTGCAAGATCAGCAGTTGCCAGCAGCAACGGGGCTTCGGCATAGTCAACCCTACCGGTAAAAGTGACAAAACTGCCCATATTAAGCTCATCCACCAGCTGACGGTACTCCTGCTCCGGGTAGCCCATCAGCAGCAGATGGAAGTTCCTGCCCTGCTGAATCATCAGCCGTGCGGCATGGATCAGCAGATCAACCCCCTGGTACTGATTGAACAGGCCCAGATAGACGATCAGCGGCACCTGATCATCAAGCCCCAGACGCTCACGGGCTGCAGTGCGGGGAAAGTATCGGAAGACTGTTGTATCAACACCGTCTGGCAGGGCAACCACCTGCTCTAAAGGCATCTGCCAAAGGCGGGTTAACTCTTGTCTGCCCGGTGTTGAGCTGGTGATGATCAGATCAGCCAAACGGTTGATACGCCCTTCAGTCCAACGAAACAGACGATGTGACAGGGAACCGGTTCCAAAAAAACCGTGGTTGAGCGATTCACCACTCAAGCTGCCTTGATAATCAAACAGCAGCGGTATCCTGCGCAGTCTGGCAACCAGCCAGCCGATCAACACCCCTTCGTGGAGGTGGGCATGAATAAGATCCGGCTTGAATTGGCGGGCAACCCGCAGGGAGGTGCAGAGCAACAACAGATCAAGGTATGGTTTATGCCACGAGGGACCAGCCTCATGTTTGCTGTACCAAGGGATAGGCAGTGTACGCTCAACCGGTACCGGCTCCAGATCACGCCCCAGGTGATAACTGACGATTTTCACCTGATACCCCAGAGCCAGCAACGCCTTGGCCTCTTCATAGATCCTGACGTGACAACCACGATCAGAAAAGTACGGCGTGGGAGCGACCATCAGGATACGCAACGTTTTTTCAAGCATGCTCATCAGGATCGTTCAGCCGCTCTTTCACTGAATAGATCGGCTTGCCCTGGGATTCGTAATAGGTGCGGGCATTCAGTTCTCCCAGCAGACCAAGGGTAATGAACTGAACCCCCATGAACATCAGGAAGGCGGTCAGGATCAGGAGCGGATTACGGTTCATACTGGTATTGGCGAACAGCTTCATATAGACCATGGCACCACCGGTGCCACAGGCCAACAGCATGGAGTAGATGCCCCACTTGCCGAACAACTGGATCGGTTTGGTGGCATAGGAGAGCAGGAACTTCACCGTCAGCAGATCAAGCACCACCCGCACGGTGCGGGAGATGCCGTATTTACTGGTGCCATGCAGTCGAGGATGATGGCGCACCGGCAGCTCTGCCACCCTGGCGCCGATCCGCGAGGCAAGGGCTGGTACAAAGCGGTGCATCTCGCCATACAGGCCGATCCCCTCCAGTACCTCACGGCGGTAGGCCTTAAGCGTGCAACCGTAATCATGCAGATGGACATCTGTCAGGCGAGAGATCAGGCCATTGGCAATTATGGAGGGCAGTTTCCGGTTGATGAAGGTATCTTGGCGATCCTTACGCCAGCCGGAGACCACATCATAGCCTTCCTTAATCTTTTCCAGCAGCAGCGGGATATCAGCCGGGTCATTCTGCAGATCACCATCCATCGGCACAATCACCGCACCACGGGCCGCTTCAAAACCGGCAGCCATGGCTGCTGTCTGGCCAAAGTTACGACGGAAGCGAATCACCCGCAGGCGTTGGTCCGCTGCAGCAAGCTCCTTGAGCAGGGGAAAGGAGTTGTCACCGGAGCCATCATCAACACAGATAACTTCGTACTGCAGACCGGTTGGAGCAAGTGCAGCTGTTATGGCCTCATACAGCGGCCTGATATTATCTTCTTCAAAATAGATCGGGACAACAACACTCAGGTCCATCAAAATTCTCCACAGAATAGGTTACGGCTGCATACGGCGTACTGTTACCGATGGCTGGTTATAGCATGTTTGACGCTTCAGCGGGAGCAGAAACCCAACCAGTAATCCTGCGCCGTTTGAGATATGCAGCAGAGGAAACAAAACAGGGAGTAGCAGTAAGAATCCAAACGTCCGCTCCCGCACTCCAGTATATACGGTACAGGCAGTGACCAGCGCCAGATACAGCATCAGTGGCCCCCACCAGAGTAACAACGGCATGAATGGCAGTGTCAGCAGATAGAGTAAGAAAACAAGCGGCACAAACGGCATCAGCCCGCTAAAACCGGCTATTCTGGTCTGTTCCGCCCTACCCCGACCATAACGGTACATCTGCTTGACAAAAGCGGAGATCGAGCTTCGTTGACTACGTTCAACAGCAACTGCCGGATCATGCAGCAGCTTGCCGCCTGCCTTCTTCAGGCGGTCAAGCAGCTCGTTTTCTTCATTGGGGTACAGGCGTTCATCCAGACCACCGGCTGCCAGAAATGCATCCCGCCTGATGGCAAGGTTACAGAGGATCAGCTCCCGCTCGGTGGTTTGCCTGACCGTTCCAACAGCCCGGTAGCGGTTACGCACCCCACCTGCCCCAAGCAACGAACCAAGTACCGCACCAATCCCTTGCTGCAGCACGCTATCCGTTGCCGGGGTACATGATGGACCTCCAACAACCACTACCTGAGAATCACCGAAATGCTGTTCAAGCCGCTGCAGGGTATCCGGTGCCACCAGTGCGTCATCATCCAGAAAATAGACAATCTCACCCGTTGCCTGCTGCACGGCCTGATTACGCTGACAACTGGGGTTAGTTCCTTCTGCAACCAACAGTTCACAATGTTCTGACAGCCATCCCAGGGAGACTATCCTCCCTGCCGCCTGCGGCATCAGGCCTGGTTTGATCGGTATAATGATGGAGATAGTCAGCACTACACCCTCATAAACAGAAAAAACCGGGTGAACCCGGTTTTTTCAAGTAGTATCAAGCGCTAAAAACTAGTTTAAACTACCATAGCTATGCAGACCTGACAACAACAGGTTTACTCCCAGATAGCAGAAAATGGTGGCAGCAAAACCGATGATCGAGAGCCATGCAGCCCGCTTGCCAACCCAGCCTTTGGTAAAACGGGCATGCAGAAATGCGGCATAGACAAACCAGACAATCAGCGACCAGGTCTCTTTTGGATCCCAGCTCCAGTAGGTACCCCAGGCGTAGTTGGCCCAGGCAGCACCGGTGATAATCCCCAGGGTCAAAAGCGGAAAACCAACCATGATCGCCTTGTAGTTCAGGTCATCCAGAATTTTGGTGGGTGGAAAGTGGGCAATAACGCCACCGGCGGCATCAGTCCCTTTTTCCTCAAATTTTGCCTTGATCAGATACATGATTGAAACACCGCAGGCTACGGCAAAGGCGGCATAGCCAAGGAAGCAGGTCAGCACATGGTAAAGTAGCCAGTTACTCTGCAGGGCAGGCATCAGCGGATTGATGTCTGTTGGCAGGTAGAGCTGCCCCCAGGCCATGGACAGCAGTGCAAACGGCATCACAAATGCGCCGATGATCCGGTATTTGTATTTTGCATCGATGATCCCGAAGATCAGCACAATGCTCCAGGCAAAGAAGACCACCGACTCATACAGGTTGGACAGCGGAGCATGCCCCATCCCCATGTCATAGGATTCTTTCCAACGCAGACCCGTGGCAACAGTCTGGACAACAAAGCCGGCCCAGGCGAGAACAGAACCGGCCAAACCCACCTTGCTGTTACGACTGGCCAGATAGCCAAAAAAGGCCAGGGTAGACAGCATGTAAAATATGGTAGTGGTATTAAAGAGTTTTGCACTCAACATTACGTTCATTCCTCCACTTAAATGTTCTGCTTCTGAAGCTCCTCAACCATTGCTTCAAACTCAATCAGAAATGCCGGTTGGTTCTTGCTGGCATTACCGTAAATCCGTGCATAGCCGTGTTGAACAACAATCCAGACCCGCTTGTGAGACATAAAGAAGGCGATGCAGAGACCGAGACACATCATGGTACAACCTACCCAGACCACCCATACGCCGGGATCTTTATTAACCTGCAGCCCTGTGTACATTCGGGCATCGGTGCCGATAAAACTGAAAATCAGGCTATCCCCACGCAGTTCGTCCAGCGCAGGGTTATTCTTAAACACCTTGAAAAACTTCGGCTCCATTCCTTTATCGCTGACACTCAATACTGCAGCCGTACCCTCACCGGGGTTGTCAGTCAAATCTACAATTGAAACCAGGCGACCATCAGCAAGGCGGGTCTGCAAGCCGGGACGGAGTGCAATCTGCTCAATCTTGCCATTTGCGCGATTTTCAACCGTAAAGAAGAAGGCACTGGGATCGTTGGCCTGGCCATAGCTGGACTGATAGAAGGTAATTCCCTTATAGGTTAACGGATCGTTTACAACCACACGCACATGTTTGTAATCAGGAATCTCTTTGCCGTTTTCAGTAAGGGTCAGGATACTTTTGAATTCCTTTGGCATCTGGCTGGGACCACCACCGCCCGGTGCGTCATAGAAGGAAACCGTAAACTGATCACACTTGACTTCAAAACCCAACGCAATATCCTTGCCATTGCGCGCTTTAATGGTGTTAACCGTTTCACCCTCTACAATGGCAACGAACCCCTTGTAGCCCCAAAGATTACCGATGATGGTTCCAGCCATGATCACCAGAATGCTGAAGTGAACGACATACACACCAAGGCGACACCAGGCGTTCTTCTGGGCAAAAAGATGATACTGGTTACCTACCTGTGTGATGACAGGAGACGCAACGTGAGCGGTAAGAAAGGCAGCAAGCTTCTCCCGTGACAGATCTAAAGAGCTGGTCAGTTTTAATTCACCACTCTGGAAAATTTTCTGCTGTGTTTCAGAAATTGTTACGGCTGGTTCACTTACAAACTTGAATACGTGGGGTAGACGCTTGATAGAACAGGCGATCAGGTTAACACTGAACAGCGCAAGCAGCGCAAGGAACCACCAGGAGTGATACATATCAAAAAAGCCGAGTCTCTCATACAGCAGCTTGCGGCCTGCACTGATAGTGGCCCAGTAGCGCTCATCAATAGTGGGGTACTGAGGAATAACCGTACCGATGATTGAGGTAATGGCCAAGGTAATCAGCACAAAGAGGGTCAGCTTGAGTGAACAAAAGAAATCCCAGGCCTGCTGCACGAAACCACGTTGATTGGTACTCACTGAATGCTCCATTAAAGCCGTGTTTAAAAGGCAGGATAAGGAAAGTAATATTCACGACCATTTCTGTCTTGTATGAATTGTTATAGCCTATCCTCAAAAAAATGGGTAGCGGTTTTTTGACATAGGAGCTTGATAAAAATCAAACAAATAAAAAAAGAGCCAGCAAATACTGGCTCTTTCTAAAAAGATTAAAACGAAAGCTAGACTACTTCTTGTGACAGTCCTTGCAGCCTTGTGGCCCTTTTTTCATCTCAACATGGCACTTTTTGCACATTGTGTCGTGACCGACTGCCTTGTTCATCTCAATCTTCTTGGGAGCGCCGTCATGGCACTTGGCACAGCCCAGTTTCATGTGAGCCTTGTGGGGGAAAGCAACCTTACCGATGGAACCACCTTTGTACTCATACATGTCAGAAGCAGCTGCAAATGCAGAACCAGCAAATGCAACCAAGGCAAACATTGCGATAATAGCTTTTTTCATCGTTACGACCTCCTTGTTGGTATAGAAAAGATGTGGAACTAAATCATAGCCCCTGAAGTCATGTCAAGCATTATACATACCAACCACATAATCTAAATACGGCCAAGGGCCTTTTTACCGATATCACGGCGGAACTGCATACCCCGCCAGGAAATCCTGGCAACTCCCTGGTAGGCCCGCTCAATCGCTGCTGCAACCGTATTGCCCAAGGCGGTAACCCCCAACACACGACCGCCGGCAGTTACAAGCTGACCGTCCTTCTCAGCGGTGCCGGCATGGAAGACCGTCACTTCGCCAACCGCTTCAGCTGCCTCAATTCCGGTAATAGTATCCCCTTTGGGGTAATCACCGGGATACCCTTCAGCAGCCATGACCACACAGATCGCTGCCTGGTCATGCCACTCAATGCTATGCTTTGACAAATCCCCTTCAGCCACCGCCAGCAAGAGCGGCACCAGATCAGACTTCATCCGCATTAACAAAGGTTGACACTCAGGATCTCCGAAGCGGGCATTGAACTCCAGGGTCTTGACTTCACCTTCCTTGACCATCAGACCGGCGTAGACGATCCCCTGATAGGCGCAGCCTTCAGCAGCCATACCATCAACCGCCCGCTGCACCACCTGTTCCATCGCCTTTTGATGCACCTCAGACGTCACCACCGGAGCCGGGGAATAGGCCCCCATACCACCGGTATTAGGCCCCTGGTCGCCATCAAAGATAGCCTTGTGGTCCTGGGCTGAAGCCAGTGGTATGACAAACTTCCCATCAGTAATGGCCAGAAATGAAGCCTCTTCACCAACCAGAAATTCTTCAACAACCACCCGGGAACCGGCATCACCAAAGGCATTACCAGACAGCATATCCTGAACCGCCTCGATCGCCTCAGCCTCGGTCTGAGCAATGATCACCCCTTTACCGGCAGCCAGACCATCGGCCTTGACCACAATCGGCGCGCCGGTCTTGCGGATAAAGGCCTCAGCAGCAGGGATCTCAGTGAAGACACCGTATGCAGCTGTGGGGATGTTATACTTATGCATCAGATCCTTGGAAAAGGCCTTGCTGGCCTCAATCCGTGCTGCAGCACGACTGGGCCCGAAAATCTTGACCCCATACTCACGGAACAGATCCACAATCCCCAGCGACAGCGGCAGCTCAGGCCCCACCACTGCCAGATCGATCCCCTCTGATTTGGCAAAGCCCAGCAGCTTATCGATCTCTTCCACCTTGATCGGCAGGTTGGTGGCCAATTGTGCGGTGCCAGGGTTGCCAGGGGCACAGAAAATCTGCGTCACCAACGGCGATTGGGCGATCTTCCAGACCAGAGCATGTTCGCGGCCACCGCCGCCGATTACCAGAATTTTCATTGTTACCCCCAAAATCAATAGCACAAGGATGACGCGGATTAAGCGGATTTATACGGATAAAACCAGTCAAATAGAAAAACATCCGCGTTGATCAGCCAAATCCGCGTCCATCCGCGGCCCATCAATCTTATAAAAATTAATGTCTGAAATGGCGCATATTGGTAAACACCATCGCCATCCCATGCTCATTAGCTGCCTGAATCACCTCTTCATCACGCACTGAACCGCCCGGCTGGATAATCGCGGTCACCCCTGCCTCGGCAGCGGCGTCCACACCATCACGGAACGGGAAGAAGGCGTCAGAAGCCAGCACCGTACCTTTGATCGGCAGCAACGCCTTCTGAACAGCGATCTTGGATGAATCCACCCGTGACATCTGACCAGCGCCAATCCCAACCGTTTGGTCAGCATTGGTAAAGACAATGGCGTTTGACTTGACATGCTTGCAGACCCGCCAGGCAAAATCAAGGGCGGCCAGTTCCTGTGCGGTTGGTTGACGTTGGGACACAACCTTGCAGTCGGTGGCAGCCACCATCCCCAGATCACGGCCCTGCAGCAGCAGACCACCCACCACCCGCTTCAGGTCATAGCCGGTCTGCAGGTGTCCGGCCAACAGCGGCACCTGCATAACCCGTACATTCTTCTTGGCCGTAAAGATGGCCAGTGCCTCCTCGTCATACCCAGGGGCGATGACCGCCTCCAGGAAGGTCGAGGTCAGCTCACGGGCAGCAGCAGCATCTACAATACGGTTAAAGCCGACAATACCGCCAAAGGCTGAGACCGGGTCACACTCACGGGCCTTGAGATAGGCCGAGATAGGAGAATCCCCCATGGCCACACCGCAAGGGTTGGTGTGCTTGATAATGACCGCAGCTGGTTTGTCCGTAAACTCTTTGACGGTTTCTATAGCAGCATCAAGGTCAATAATATTGTTAAAGGAAAGCTCTTTACCCTGCAACTGGACGGCATTGGAAACACAGGGCTCAGTAATGCCACGCTCGACATAGAAGGCGGCTGACTGGTGGGGGTTTTCACCATAACGCAGATCCTGTGCCTTCTTAACCTGCAGGGTAAACGTATCAGGATATTCGGCAACTGGCCCATCCAGACGTGCTCCCAGCCAGTTTGAAATGGCACCATCATAGGCAGCGGTGTGTTGATACACCTTAACCGCCAGGCGGAAGTTGGTCTTCACCGAAACGCAGCCGGCATTGGCAGCCATTTCTTCCAGTACGGTGGCATAATCTGCAGCATCAACCAGCACAGTCACATCATGGTTGTTCTTGGCAGCAGAGCGCAGCATGGTGGGACCACCGATATCAATATTTTCAATGGCATCTTCCAGGGTACAATCCGGCTTGGCTACGGTGGCCTCAAAGGGGTACAGGTTTACCACCACCATGTCAATCGGCTCGATGCCATGCTCCTTCATCTTGGCCTGGTGCTCTGCATTGTCGCGAATACCCAGCAGGCCGCCATGCACCTTGGGATGCAGGGTCTTAACCCGGCCATCCAGCATTTCAGGGAATCCGGTGAATTCAGACACATCCTTAACCGTCAGGCCTGCCTCACGCAGCAGTTTGGCGGTTCCGCCCGTGGAAAGGATATCCACCCCGTACCCTGCCAGGGCTTTAGAAAGTTCTACAATGCCGGTCTTGTCGGAAACACTGATCAGCGCCCGTGTAATTTTGGCCATAATGACACCTCGATGTATGTTGGTTTGATTATCTTAATGATCTACGGTCAGGAGTGAGCTTTGTAGCATGGGAGACAGGGGCCTGCCAAGTGCTTTTGAGGCTGCAACGCGTATACAACACAAGAGATTTTAGTTAATGATCACCGGCAGGGCAGCCTTGGGCAGTACCTCACCGATTGCTACGCAGAAGATACAGTTTTTGTTGGCCTCAACCTGAAACAATGCCGCATCATCAGGATTTAAGGCGATCAGCAGGCCACCAGATGTCTGTGGATCAAACAGCGGCAACAGCCGATCAGCTTCACAGCCGCCAGCATCAACCCTTGAAAGGTAGAAACTCCGGTTCTGATAGCAACCGGCAGGCACCATACCATCTGCAATCTGCTCTGCAACCCCTGCCATCAAAGGGATCGCATCAAGCTTAAGACAAATGGTCACCCCTGCCCCCAGAGCCATCTCACAGCTATGGCCAATCAAACCAAAACCGGTGACATCGGTACAGGCAGAAGGATTGTGACGCAACATTAACTCGGCAGCAGCCCGGTTCAGAAGTGACATCCAGCGTACCGCCTCTGCCTCCTGCAACTCGGTTGCCATCTCACCTTTGACCGCGGTTGAGAGAATGCCACTGCCCAGCGGTTTTGTCAGTAACAACAGGTCACCGGGCCGGGCGGTACTGTTACGCAGCACCTGATCAGGATGCACAATACCGGTCACTGCCAAACCATACTTCAGCTCTTCATCCTCAACCGTATGCCCGCCAACCAGACAGCAGCCAGCCTCGTTCAGGGCATCCTGCCCACCGGCCAGCAGTTCACCAAGCACCTCTGGCGCTAGGCTGCAGTTTGGAAAAAAGGCGAGATTCATGGCGGTCAGCGGCTTGCCCCCCATGGCGTAGATATCAGAAAGAGCATTGGCAGCGGCGATCCGCCCAAAGGCACGGGGATCGTCAGCAGGCGGGGTAATCACATCACAACTTTCCACCAGTGCGATCTCCGGCGTCAGATAATAGACTCCCCCGTCATCGGACGTTTCAGGTCCCACGATTAATCTGGGGTCAGCAGGACGCTTAAGTCCAGCCAACGCGGTGGCAAGGCCCTCCGGGCCCAGCTTGGCCGCTCAGCCCGCAGCTTTGACGGTTTGCGTCAGTTTGATCTTTTTGTTGGTCATGGTGTTACTTTCCTGTCCCAATATACACTCTGGGCACCCGCTTGCTTATGCCACACAGCAACTCGTACGGAATGGTACCGGCCCAACCGGCCACCTCTTCCGCAAAGACGGTATTCCCTTTTCTGTCTTCTCCGATCAGAGTCACATCATCACCCACAGCCACACCGGGAATATGGGTTACATCCAGCATCAGCCAATCCATGCAGACCGTGCCGGAAACCTGCGCCCGCCCCCCTCTGACCAGCACCTGTCCTTTATTAGTCAGGGCGCGGGGATAGCCATCGGCATAGCCCACCGGTACACTGGCAATCAGGGTACGTTGTTCAGCCGTAAACCTGCGGCCATAGCTTATGGTGGTGGAGGGCTCAACCCATTTCAGCATGGCAATCTTGCTCTTCAGGCGCATCACCGGACGCAGGGAAAGCCTGCCCTGAAAATCGGGCGAAGGTAAAGCACCGTACAGTGCGATGCCGGGGCGCACCAGATTACAGAAAGGATAATCATTCAGTAGTGCCCCGGCACTGTTGGCAATATGGATATAGCGGGGCGAAAAACCGGCCTTGCGAATCTGTTCCACTGCCCAGCCAAAGCGCTCTCCCTGCAGCCGGGTAAAGTACTGACCTGACTCATCCAGTTCATCAGCAGAGGCAAAGTGGGAAATAACCCCTTCCAGATAGATGTTGGGCAGCAGCTTGAGGGCGTCCAGCAGGGCAGGCACCTGATCATAGGGGATTCCAAGACGGCCCATGCCGGTATCCACTTTCAGATGCACCAGGGCCTTGCGGTAGAGTTTGCCCGCTGCCAGATCCAGCGCCTTCAGTTGTTCAAGGGAAAAAACAGCGGAGGAGATACCAAATCCGACACACTTACGTTCCTGGCCAGGGTAGATCCCCCCCAGCAGCAGCACTGGTTTATCAATGCCACTTTTACGCAGTTGAATTGCCTCAGCCAGAAAGGCCACCCCAAAGGCATCCACGCCCTGACGTTCCAGCTCTTTACTTACCTCAAGAAAGCCATGGCCATAGGCATCGGCCTTGACCACTGCCAGCACAGCTGAGCGCGAGGGCACGGAAGCGCGGACAACGGCAAAGTTCTCCCGCAGGGCACCAAGATCTATCTCTGCAAAGGTTGGGCGACTGTCAAACATGCCACTTACTTACCACGGCCTGCCGCAGGGGGCAATCTGAAAACTCTGTGTACGGAAGCGGTTGACGCCCTGCTGTTTTTATCGTATGGTTACGTCGCCCTGGGGGAGCCTTGCATAGGCTGAGACGGCTT
>Ga0074197_1001366_pt1 | contig 21052 bp, 18 predicted proteins | sample EPASupsiteSAE305_FD_64526 | JGI IMG/M metagenome (GOLD analysis project Ga0074197, IMG submission 64526) | Bioremediated contaminated groundwater microbial communities from EPA Superfund site, New Mexico - SAE3-05 reassembly with SPADES | ecosystem: Environmental > Aquatic > Deep subsurface >...
CGGATCAAAGAACTGCTCCACCGGCACCGAGGTATGAGCCTAGAACACAAGAAAGCAATTGTGGCCTACTTCTTAAACAGCAGAAATAGGCCACAAAAACCAACACCAAATGTCACTTAGCTCTTAATTTTTCCACCAGTCTTCTGGTGTACCCAAGGGGGATGCTGGGCCTGGACCTCTACGGCCTGGGCTTTTTCGGTTTTTTCTTTCACCTTTTTCTGATCTGCCTGGGAGCCTATCTCATGGGCCGCAGGCCGGCGGGCAGCGGGCCGCTGCTTCTCTGGTTCGCCTGTGTTTTTCTGTACCTGGAATTCGGCCCGTCGCAACTGTCTGCTGGCGGCTATATCCCCGCGCATAAGCAGTTGCGATTCCTTTCTATGGCCGCCATGCCCGCCGCGCTTTTCTCGGCGCTTTACCTGGCTGAAATGAGGCGGGCCGCCGCTGTCTGCGCGGCATTGTTCATGGTTTTCACCGCGGCCTTCGGGGCGGCAAAGATATCGGAATATCAGGATTTCCATGCAGAGCCTTATGAACGGGCCTTTGCCTACATGAAAGACGCCTCTCCGGTGGCAGTGTCGGTCCCCGACGAGGATTGGCGCGCGCGCCTCAATTTCTATTATCGATCCCCCCTGTCTTTGCCCTATTATCCTTCCGGAGGAGCCGGTGGAGTACGGCTAACCGGGGAACCGCGGCCAGCCAATGCGCAATCGCCGTTCTGGAGCGTTGCTGCGGGAGAGGCCAAAGCTTCTGAGGCCCAGGGACCAGGGCCTGCAAAAACTGTGGCTTTAGGCGGGGGAGTATTTCTTAAGCGTTATTCAGCGAGCCCGACACCGCGTTTTTGAGCAGGATGAAGTCCTGCTTCCCGGGCACGAGGAAAGACCAGGGGCGATTGCCGGTGTGCCGCCAGTAAAGTACCGAGATCGTAATTCCAGAAGCGCAGTAAGACAGCGAGGTCGCTATTGCGGCTCCGGCTATTCCATACGCCGGGATGGCCGCTATGCTGGTCCCGGCTGAAAGAAGCAGGGCCACGGCCGAAGTCAAAGCCGGGTATTCCGGTTTCCCGCGGGCGGCCAGGTCGTTGCCCAGGACTTTTGTGATGCCCAGCGCGATGACGCCGGGGATAAGCATTGCGGCTGGTGCCGCCGCCCCGGAGAATTGTTCCCCGAAAAGAAAGCCGATCAGGTGCGGCGCGAGCAGAAGCAGGCCGGTGCCGGCCGCGATGGTCAGCGCCAGCGTGATGCGGGAAACCTGGGGGGTTATCCGGTCGGCGGTTCGTGCGTCGCTGGCGGAAATTTTAGGGAACAGTACATACCCGACCGCGTTCGGGATATACCAGATGGTCTCCGCTATCATGACCGACACGGAATATATCCCTACGTTCACCGGAGTCATGAAAAAATTTATCAGGAATATGTCCAGGCGGTAGTTCAGCAGTTGTATGACGCTGCCGACAAAACCTTTTACCGAATAGGTCAGGATATCCCCTATCATCCTCGGGCTGAATGAAATAGTCAGTTTCTCCAGCCTGCGGGAATACAGCCAGGCCGCCAGCAGCGCCGCCCAAAAAGAGGCCGCGGTGGCGGCGATGGCGCCTTTTATCCCGGAATGAAATGCCAGGAGCAGGACCGCGACCAGCGCGAGAGTCAGGAAAGAGCGGAGCAGGTCTATAGTGGCGGCGGCTTTGATGCGCTGGCTGCCCAGTATGGCCCCGCTGAAGGGTATCCCTAGCATGACCGCTGGATAGATAAAAAAAGACAGCAGCAGGTAATCAGTAGAGAGTCCCTTAAAGGCGAACCTGGAGATCTCCGGCAGGAATGCCAGGTAGAGGACTCCGAAGACGAGCGTCAAAAGGGCGCATAGGCTGAAGACATTGCCCATTACCAGGCCAGGGGCGTATTTCCTGTTGCCGATATAATAAGTGGCGCCGGCGCCCATATTGAACGCGGTGAAAGTGCTGAGCAGCATTGGGGCCAGTATCGCCAGGGAATATATCCCCTTCCCCTCGGGCCCTGTGGCGCGCGCAATGAGGACATTATACAGGATGGCAATGGTTACGGAGACGACCTGGGCGCCCAGCGTGAACGCCACATTCTGCGCAAACTGCGGCAGGCGGCTGAAAAAGGCGCGGGGGGGAACCCGCGGCTCAGCCACGGCGCCTCGCGCCGGCCATGCGCCTGGCCAGGGAGAATAAAAATTGTTTTACCCGCCCTTTAAAGACCTGGTAGATATTCTGTGCGGCCTTCTCCATCGCCGCGAAGTCGCCAGGGAACACCATGCCGCCGGTATCGGTGCAGATGACCGATTTGCCGCTGATGCGCGCGATCTGTAGGGCTTCGGCGTGGGAGCTCTCAAAGAACATCACTGCCCCGGTCTCCGCGTACATTTTGGCCTTGAAAGGGGCGTGGCTGCCCAGTCGTATGCGGGTGGCCTGGTCCGGCAGGTCCAGCATAAGAAGGCGCTCGTAGGAGATATGGTTGGCGGCCAGCCAGGTCTGCGTCAGGTCCCTGTATTTTTCCAGCCTCGAGGTGACCAGCCACTTCACGCGGACGGAAGGCCTGATTTTCAGCGGCACCGAGGAAATGAATTCCCGATAGGCCGGCCCGTCGTCGTTCTCTTTCGGCTCAGGGTCCCTGCAGAGTATCCCGTCTATGTCCATGCAGGAATTCTCAAGCACCGGGTGGTGGAAGATCCCCCATTCGAAGAGCCGCGGCACTGGCAGGACCTGGTAATAAAGGTCCACCAGGGCGGCGCTCTCCTGGCCTATGTAGGGCGCAGCGAAAATAAAAGCGCAGTCCTTGCGGGCGGCGGCCAGTTTCTGTTTCGCTTCTAGCATGGCCCTGCCGGTGAACACGGTGTCGTCCACTATAAGGACGCGGTTGTGTACCGTCTTGTCCAGGTACATGCCGCGTGCTCCCACGCCCATCACCCGGCCCTCCAGGAAGCCGTCTATGTCGGCGAGGGGCTTGTGCATATAGAAGGCTATCAGGTTGGCGGCGAGCATGCCGCCACGCGGTATGCCTACTACCGTGTCTATATCTTTAGGGAGGGCGCTCATCCAATCCAGGATGTCCCGGTTAAGGTCCGCGACACTTTTATAGTTCATGGTTTAATGCAGGTAACCCGCAGGCATGGCGCCAGCGTGCTGTGGGGATCCCGGGCCGGCTCATCCTGCACCGAGGTAAAGCCGCAGTTTTCCAGCAGGGTTTTCAGCCGGCGTACGTTGTATCCGAAATAATGAAAATCAGAGGCGTAACGCTGAAGGCCGAAAATATGGTCGAGGAAAGTGTCGTCGCCTCCCATATAGCCTTTTACGTCGGCGTCGAAGTCGGGGCATTCCATGATGAGCCGCCCGCCAGGTTTCAGGACGCGGTGCCAGGACCGCAGGGCGGGCTCAAGGTCGTGACGGCCGAGGTGCTCGATAACGTGGTAGTTTTCTATAAGCTCGAAGGAGCCGGTACTGAAGGGCAGGCTGCGGATGTCGCAGACCATGTCGGTGGCGTGTGTTTTGCGGATATCGAGGTTCAGGTAGCCGTCGAAATGCCTGTCGCCGCAGCCCAGGTGCAGTTTGCCGGACCACAGCGACGGCGTGCAGGCCGTCACGGCCCGCCAAAAGAGGTCCCGGGCCCGGTTTATGGCGGCCGACTGGTACCAGAAATGGTAGAGGGCTTTTAATATTTTCAGCACGTTGGTTCTTGGCGGGCCTGGCCTTTAGGCGCGGCCCCGCCCGTTGATTCTAACTCTTTTATCCCCCTGCGGTAAATATGGCTAGTGTCATGCCGCTTTTATATATAATTAACCAAGACTAATGATTATGCCGGATCCACGACCAGGTCCCGCGGGCGGGAATTGTTTCCTGTGCAGCAGCGAGGACTTTTCGCCCGTTTACGCCACTGCTCCTTATAGGGTGATAAAGTGCTCTTCCTGCGGTATGGTCAGGATAGCGCCCATGCCGGACCCCGCGGTCAACCTGGAAATAAATGAGGCCGTGTATTCCGCGGCGGAATATAAAGAGCGCTATTTCAAAGACAGACATAATTTCGCCGCCTGGGCGCGGGAGAAACTGCAGTTGATAGAACGTTGCAGGCCGGGGAAGGGGCGTATCCTGGACGTGGGCTGCAGTTACGGGGTGTTCATAGAAGAGGCCGCAAAGCTGGGTTGGGACGCCTGCGGCTGCGAGATAAATCCTGTTACCGGGAACTATTCCCGCGAACATTTCGGCGGGAAAGTGCACGCCGGCGATCTGGCTACCGCGCCTTTCCCGCTTGCCTCGTTCGACGTTATAACCTTGTGGGACGTGATAGAGCACCAGCCTGACCCGGCGGCTTTCCTGAAAAACGCGGCCAAATACCTGAAAGACGACGGAATTATTTTCCTGCAGGTACCGAATTTCGACAGTTATATCTCCGGGCTTAAAAAAGACGGCTGGGATTGGCTTACGCCCGGTGACCACAAGTACTTCTTCACTCCGGCTACGCTTGTCCGGACCGCGGCCGCGGCCGGCTTTTCGCTGATATACCTGAAGACCTGGGAGCCGACGCGGTATTTCATAGATTCCCTCATCGGACTTGCCGAAAGGAGCGGGCCAGTTGCGGATATATACAGGGCTACGGTAGTGCGGTTTGTTCGGCTTTTCCTCTTTTTCCTGTTCCTGCCTTTCCAGAGCCGGCTGCGGGCCGCGGATAAGGGCGCTTTGCTGGTGGGCGGGTTCTCCAGAAAGGATAGGCCTGATGTCTAAGCCCATACTGAAGTTTCTCTCCCCGGTGCTACGGAGGAGCATGCTTCACTTTCCCGGGAAGGTGCAGATAGAGACGACTACGCTCTGTAACGCCAACTGCATAATGTGTCCGCACTCCTCCATAACCAGGGTCAAGGGGCACATGCCGTTTCCCCTTTTTAAGAAGATCATAGACGAATGCGCGCGGCACTCCGGCCAGGTCGCGGAGGTTTACCCTTTCCTGAACGGGGAACTATTCCTCACCCCGCAATGGGATAACTACCTGGCCTACGCCAGAGAAAAACTTCCGGCCGCCCGCCTTATCGTTTTCACCAACGGCTCGCTCCTGAACGAGACCAACGCGGGCAAACTGCTGGAGATAGCTCCGGACGCGCTCAACGTGAGTTTCGACGGGACCAGCAAGGAAGTTTATGAGTCCATCCGCCGCAACCTGAAGTTCGAGGAGGTGGAGGGGAATATCCGCGCGTTCATGGCGCGGCGCGGCTCAGACCCTTCCGGGAAGCCACTGGTTTCCGTTTCCGTCATAGAAATGGACAAGACGTCCGCGGACATTCCCGCGTTCGTAGAGAAATGGGGAAAGGTCGTAGATAAGGTCTCCGTGGAGCCGTACAATACCTGGACGGGAGAAATAGCGGACAGGGGTGTGAAGGGCCGTCGGGCCCGCTCCCGTGTTCCCTGCCCCAGGCTTTGGCAGAACCTGACGGTCCTTAATTCCGGCAAAGTGGCCCTGTGTTGTCTTGACTACGACGGACAGGTAGAGCTGGGAGACTTGAATTCCGCTTCTATAGAGGAAGTCTGGACTGGGAAACGTTTGCGTGAGATGCGCCGCCTGCATGAGGCGGGAGACTATGATGGTTCCGGCATATGCCGCGACTGTGACTACGGTAAGTACCAGTCTGAAACGCCGTTCTGGTGGCGGTAAAAAGAATGCGATACTTCCTCTATTACTACCTGTATGACTCCCGCCTGCGTTCTGTGCCCGGCGGCCCCATGAAGATCTTCGATCTTTGCGACAACCTGGTGAAGCTGGGACACGACGTAGTTCTTTTCGCACCCGACATCGGAGATCCAAAGTCGCAGACCGTAGCGGAAGTGGTGAGGATCCCGGCTTTCGGGATCCCGGTGCTGGGAATACTGTGGCATGAAGCTGTCAGCTTGGCGGTTTCCCTGCTGTATCTGGCGCTGGGACGCTGCGATGCCGTGTATGTGCGAATTACAACCTCCTTCGTGCCGCTGCTCATAGCGCGCCTGTCGGGAGCGCGCCTGTTCACTGATGTTAACGATGACCCTTTCTACCGCTATGACTCCGAGCGTGGGCTGGGGCGGCTGAAGCTGCCTTGCGTGCGCGCTTGCGACGCGCTTAACCTGAAGAGCAGCGACAGAGTTTTCGTGGTCAACTCCGCTGTGTTGGCGAAGCTGCGGCAGCGGCTTGGCCTGGCCGCGGATAAATTGGAAGTGATGCTCAGCGGCGCCAACACTAACGTGTTCAGCCCGTTCGACAGGGATTCGGCCTGCTCGGAATTGGGGCTGGACCGCTCGCTGAGGTATCTCTGTTTTGTCGGCAGCCTTAACCACTGGAACGATTATTCCCTGCTCGCGGCCGTGGTCAGTAGGGTGACGGAAGCGCTGCCCGTAGTGCGCTGTCTTGTGGTAGGTGACGTTTCGGAAGAACAGATGAGAGGGGTCTCCGGATCCTCTTTCATCCTGCCGGGCCGGGTCACGCCGGCGGCCGCTGCGAAATATATCGCCTGCTCAGAGGTATGCCTGGCGCCCCTCATCCCGCAATGGCGGGAGATAACCTCCGTGAAGATCTTCGATTATCTGGCCTGCGGCAGGCCGGTAGCGGCAACGAAGGCGCCGGAAGCGGAGAACGTGTTTGCGGAATGTCCGGCCGTGCTGGTAACTCCCTCCGGGGATGAAGAATCTTTTTTCCGATCCGTCATGCGCCTCTTGTCGGATCCTGTCGGAGCGGCCGCCCTGGGAGCCGCGGGGCGGGAGTTTGTAGTTAAGAAACACGACCGGGCCTCTGCGGCCAGGCGGCTGGCGGAACTTACCGGAGGCAACAGGTGAGGATAGCCGTTACCTGCTATGAGAGCCTCGGAGTGCCGGGGGGGAGCGCGTTGCAGGTGCTCCGCCTGGCCGAAGCTCTCGCGGCCGAGGGTCACGAGGTCACTGTCTATTCACCCGCCATCACCACCGCTCCGGCCGCCGGAGTGAGGGTTGTGTATATACCGGTGATAAATCTGCGCGGTTTGAGATTCCCTTCGTATCTGCTCACGGCGCCGTTCTTCCTGTCTTACCTCTTCCTGAGGGCAAAGCCGGACGCCGTCCTGGCTTTCGAAGTCTACTTTGATCTCTCCGTTTTGCTGGCTGCAAAGCTCTCCGGGGCCCCGCTTCACGCGTTCATCAACGCGATCGCGGAGCAGGAGCTGGCCTTGGCCGGCGCCAGGCTGCCGCTTAAATGGATGCTCCACGCCGTGCAGCGCCTCCTGGTGCGGTCTGCCCGCGGTCTTTTTACGGTTTCGGGAGAGATCTCCGCCTGGCTGGCGGACAAGTACGGAGTGGCACCGGAGTTCCCTGTAGTCGTAAAGAATGGGGTGGACACAAAACTTTTCTCGCCCATGCCGCGAAGCGAGGCTGTGAAGGCTGCCGGTCTTCCGGAATCTGCGATGTACGTCGGCTTTGTCGGACGTCCCGCGGTATGGCACGGGTTGGAATACCTCGCTGACGCGGCCCCGCGGATATTGCAGGAGTTCCCATCAGTCAAGTTCCTTATAGTCGGGGACGGGCCGGTGCTGACGGCCTTTCGCGAATATGTCAGGCTCCGCGGGCTCGAGGGGGATTTCCTGTTCACTGGCGCGGTCCCTCACGGGGACGTGCCCGCCTATATAGGGGCCTGCGAGTTATGCGTAGTGCTGTTCAGGCCGGTGCGCTCTTACCCGGGGGACCCGATGAAGCTTTATGAATATCTCGCCTGCGGAAGGCCCGTGGTAGCCAGCGCCGTGCCTGGGTACGGCGACTTTGTGGAGGCCGCCGGCGCCGGAGTTTCCGCGGACGCCTCCAACCCAGCCGCGCTTGCTTCCGCCATAAACAAACTTCTTCTGGATGCTGGCACCAGGGCCAGGATGGGGCAAAACGCCAGGCAGGCGGCCGAGGCCGGGCATAGCTGGGCGGCGCGCGCCGAAAAGATAGCCGATGAGTTAGCCAGGGGGCGATGATGAAGGGGCAACCGGAACGCACAGGTTTTAGCAAGGGCATACACGGACTGGCCGCCTTTATACTGCGAACCGGAGGGGAACAGACCCGGTTGCGCAGGGATTTTCATCGCCTGCTCGGCAGGGCTGGAACCGCCGGGACCATTCTGGATGTCGGTGCCGCTGACGGCCTGATGACGCTTGAATACGCCAAGCTGCTGAAAGTTCCGGAAGGTGGAGTTTTCGGGGTAGAGGTGATGGATTATTACCTGGAAAGGATCGCCAAGGGAGTGAAAGCTCAGAAACTGGACATAGAGAAGGAGCCTTTCCCCTACCGCGAAGGAACCTTCGACGTAGTGGTCTGCAACCAGGTGCTGGAGCACCTTAAGAATATTTTTCTGCCGCTATCCGAAATGGAGCGGGTATTAAGGCCCGGCGGTTATCTGGCGCTAGGGATACCGAATCTCGCGGGGCTGCACAACCGGGCGCTGCTGGCTTTCGGTTTTCAGCCGCTGTGCAACGCTATCTCCGGGCCGCATGTGCGGTGCTTCACGCACAAAGGCTTCCTGGAATTACTGCGCTCCAACGGGAACTTTACCGTGGAAGCGGTGGCAGGGTCATCGCTCTATCCGCTGCCGTGGCCGCTGGTGGATCTCGGGGCCAGATTTTTCCCCGGGCTCAGCGCCTATACTTTTTATCTTCTGCGCAAAACAGGGACCAATTCGGGAGGCTGGCTGAGGAAGTCGATAGGCGATACTTGCCTTTAACCCATGGCGGCGGACACTGAAGAATGAAAAAAGTAATTTACCTGACGGCGCTTGGCAAGGCTTACGCGCGTTCCGGCATGGAGGCCGGGGCCGATATCCTGCGCCTTGTGACGGCCATGAACGCCGGCGCGGAGACCCTGGGCTGGCGGGCCGCCGCAGTGGCGCGTTATGAGAAGCCGCGCATCTTCACTCCCGAAAGGGAGGCCATGCCCGCCCCGGAGCTGGCCCCTACGCAGGATTTCTTCCGGGGCCTTAAGGATTTTAAAGCCCGGCTCGACTTTGCCGGTATCGTGCGAGCCTACGCCGCCAAGCTGGAGGAGTACGGACCAGAGCTCGAGAAGGCCGACCTGGTGCATGCCTGGGACACGCCGGCGGTTGTGGCCTTTAAAAAAATGTCGGAAGGCTGGCTCATCAAAAAGCCGCTGCTTTTCACCCCGGAGGCCGTTTTTTGTTCCCCGAGGCCTCACTGGCTGGATACGCAGCGCCGGCTGGTCCTGGATGCGGTGGACGCGCTGGTGCTGCCAGGGGCCTGGGCCTGTGCCGCAATCACGGATGAATTCGGTTTCAAGCGCAAGTGCCATACCCTGCCCAGGGGTATCGAGGATTTTAAATACCTGCGGAAAGGCCGGATACGGGCGGAGCTCGGGCTGAAGGATACCGATATCCTGGTCTGTGCCATGGGGAGTTTAAGCCGCGAGAGCGGCTTCAAGGCGCTGGTGGATGCCATGCGCCTGGCGCTCAAGAAAAAACCGGAAGGGCTCTATTGCGCTATCGCCGGCGCGGGGCCGGAAGAGGGGGCGCTCCGCTCCCGCGTGGCGGAACTGGGGCTGGAGGACAAGGTGAAGCTTTTGGGCTTCCGCCAGGACGCCGGAGAACTCATGGCCGACGCCGAGATCTTCGCGGCGCCTGCGCTCAGGACCATGTCCGACCAGGGCGTGATAGAGGCCATGCGCGCCGGTCTCGCCGTGATTTCATCGGACGCCGGGGGCAACCCGGAGGCCCTGGGCTGGGGCCAGGCCGGCCTGCTGGTGCCGCCCGGAGACCCGGGGGCCCTGTCCGAGGCCCTGCTCAGGGTCGCCGGCAGTCCCAAGGAGCTCGTCTACCTGTCCGCCAGGGCCAGGGAATTCTATTCCAAAACCCATTCGCTGCAGGCGCTGGCTTCCGGAGCCGCGCACATATATAATAAGACGGCGGGACAACCGGCATGACGCGCAAGACCAGGCTGCTTTTTGTGATCGAGAACTCCGCTTACGGCGGAGGAGAGAAGGTCTTTTCCCTGCTGATCAGGGCCTTGTCAGTGGAAAAGTTCGAGATATTCTGCGCCGCGCTGCCGCAGGGGCGGTTTTACGAGGAAACAAAGGACCATTGCCGCTTTCTGGCCTTCGATCTTGGCAGCCGTTTCAATTTCGGGAATATCGGCCTGCTGCGCAAAATGATAGTGGACAACGGGATAGATATCGCGCACAGCCAGGGGGCGCGGGCGGATTTCTACTGCGCTCTTGCCGCTGGCGGGACCGGCGCCAGGGCTGTGGCCACGGTGGCCATGCCGGTGGAGGGCTTCGACGTCTGTCTGCCGAAAAAACTTGCCTATATGGCCCTTAATTCTTTCGCCGCGCGAAAAACGGCCGCGGCCATAACCGTGTCGGAGCCGCTGGCCGCCAGGCTGCGGGGGCGGTATCGCGCGGTAGAACTGATCCCCAACCCGGTGGACCTCGCGGAGTTCAGCCCGTCGAATTTCGACGCCGGGCCGGTCATAGAGCGCTTCGGGCTGCGCGGGCGCACGGTAATAGCGGCGCTGGGCAGGCTGGAATGGCAGAAGGGGTACCCGCATCTCCTCTCCGCGCTGGAACTGATGTTCAAGCGTGAACCGGAATTAAAAGAGCGGCTGGTCTGCCTTATAGGCGGCACCGGGAGCCTGGAAAAGAAACTCAAGGGTCAGGCTGAAGCCTCCGGACTTACAAGCAGCGTCATTTTCTGCGGTGATGTGGGGAACGCCAGGGACTTCCTGGGCGCGGCTGACATCTTTGTTATGCCCTCGCTGCGGGAAGGGCAGCCGCTGGCGCTGCTGGAGGCCATGGCCATGGCCAAGCCTATAGCCGCCACGGCCATACCAGGCATAATGGATACGGCCGAGGACAGGAAAGAAGCTCTGCTGGTTCCGCCCGCCGCTCCCGAAGCGCTGGCCGGCGCCCTGCTGGAGCTGCTGCGTGATATGCCAGCCGCCCTTAGCCTGGGCGCCAAGGCACGTGCCAAGGCGGAGCGCTACGGCTTGTCCGACTACGTCGCCGCTCACGAGTCTTTTTACCTTAAACTTTCCGGGGAGGCGCGCTGATGTGCGGCATCTGCGGGTTTACCGGCCCCTCAAATGAACCCCTGCTCAAAGGCATGGCCGCGTCGCTGGCACACCGCGGGCCCGACGAGGACGGCTTCTTCAGCGACGGGGGGAATATTTCCCTCGGGATGCGCCGCCTTAAGATCATAGACCTCGCCACCGGCTCCCAGCCTATCTCCAACGAGGATAATACCGTTACCGTGGTCTTCAACGGGGAGATCTATAATTTCAAGGAACTGCGCGCGGACCTTGAGGCCAGGGGGCACCGCTTCCGCACCAACACCGATACCGAGGTGCTGGTGCATCTCTACGAGGAAAAAGGCGAGGCTTTCCCAAAACTGCTGCGGGGCATGTTCGCTTTCGCGCTGTGGGATTCAAAAGAGCGCAAGCTCATGCTAGCGCGCGACCAGTTCGGCATAAAGCCGCTTTACTACGCGCTCTCGGGCAACCGGTTTTACTTCGCTTCCGAGCTGAAGGCCCTGCGCCTGGCCGCCGGGGTCTGCGGCGAGGTGGACCCGCTGGCCGTGGACTACTATTTCACTTACCTCTATATCCCGGCGCCGCTCACTATCTACAAGGGCGTAAAGAAATTGGAGCCGGCTTCCACGCTGGTCTTCGGCGGCGGGGCCGTGCGGACCGCTAAATACTGGGAACTGCAGGCTGTTCCGGGGGAGACGCGGCCCGAGGAATATTACCTGGAGGGCATCAGGGACCTGCTGTCCAAGAGCGTGAAAGAACAGCTGGTCAGCGACGTGCCACTTGGGCTGCTGCTTTCCGGCGGGATGGACTCGGTTTCCATACTGGCTTTCATGGCGGAGCACGCCGGAGCCGGGGTGAAGGCCTTTACGGCCGGTTTCGGCGAGGAGAGCTTTGACGAACTGCCGGCCGCGCGCGCCGCCGCCAGACATTTTGGGGCGGAACATATAGAGATCCCTGTGCGGGCCGATATCGGCGCGGTCATAAGGGAACTGGCCGGACAGTTCGACGAGCCTTTCGCGGATTCCTCGGCGCTGGCCAATTACCTGGTGACCAAAGAAGCCCGCAAACATGTGACCGTGGCGCTGGCCGGGGTAGGGGGGGATGAACTTTTTGCCGGCTACCCGCGCCATCTTGGCGCCCGCCTGCTGCCCGCCTACCTGAAAGTCCCCTCCGGGCTGCGTGGCCTGGCCGGCCGCGCCGCCGCCCTGCTGCCCGAGAGCAGGTCCTCTTTTAACCTGCCGGGCCGGGTAAAAAGATTCCTGGGCGGAGCTTCTTCAAATTTCGGGGGGGCGTACGATTCCTGGATCTCCTACCTCGGGCCGGAAGAAAAGAAATATTTCTATTCCGGCTCCATGGAGATCTCGCGCGCCGGCGCTTCAGCCGGGCTGCCCGGCCTGCCGTCGGGCCCGGATGATATTTTCAGGTTCGAACTGGGCAGCTACCTGCCGGACGACCTGCTCTGCCTGGCCGACAGGGCCTCCATGGCCAATTCTCTTGAGATGCGCGTTCCGTTCACGGACATCCGGCTGGCGGAATTCATGGCCGGGGCCCCGCTCGCCCTGAAGACCAAAGGCTTTAAACTGAAGTACCTGCTGAAGAAGGCCATGGCGCAGAAACTGCCGCCGGAAATTCTGAACGGCCCGAAGCGCGGTTTCCAGGTGCCGCTGGCCCGCTGGCAGGAGAAGGAATTGAAGGCTTTTACCGCGGAAGCGCTCTCGCCCGGCAACATAGCCGGCGCGGGCGTGCTGTCCCGCGGCGGAGTGGAACGGCTGCTGGCCGAGCACGCCTCCGGGCGCAGGAACCGTTACGACCTCATCTACGCCGCGTCGGTATTCCATCTCTGGCATGAGCAGGCCCGGCATAACCCGCCGGCGGTCATGACCGCCCCGTGGAGCGTGCAGGGGCGCAGGAAGATCCTGCTGGTGAATATGGCCGGCCTTGGCGACATCATCATGATGACGCCCGCCCTGCGGTCTATCAGGGCCGCCTACCCTGACGCCGTGGTGGAACTTCTTACCATAGACAGGTCCGCCGATCTGGCCGCTGGCCTGCCCGGAGTGGACAAAATCCACTCGGTCCCGATACGCTACCGCTTCGCGTCCCCGGCCGCCCTCTTTAAGTTTTTCCGTACCCTGCTGGCGCTGCGGGAGGAGAAGTTCGACGCGCTGGTGAACTTCAGCCTGGTCTCCTCGTGGCCCGGACTGCTCAAAGCGCGGCTCATTAATTTCCTGGTCAAGCCGGGCTTTTATTCCGGCCGCTCGCTAAAGGGTCTCGGGGCGACGGGAAAATTCACTTCTTTCGAGGAAGAGATAGAGGAGATGAGCGAGGTCGGCCTGACCGCGGGCCTGTTGGCGCCGCTTGGCGTAGAGCCGCGCGATCCGGAGATAAAGTACGAACCGGGATTCGACGAAAAGCGAAAAGTCGCCTCCGACCTTGCCGCCGGCGGGTTGTCCGGGCAGCCGGTGATCGGCCTGAACCCGGGCGCTTTCCGGCCTTCGCGCCGCTGGCCCCTGGAAAAATGGAAGGCGCTTGTCCGACTGATACTGGCGGATTACCCTAGGGCGCTGATAATAGTTACCGGCTCGCCTTCTGAGAAGGCTATGGCCGAGGAACTTAAAGTTTCCGACCGGGTTTTTGTTTCCGCCGGGTTGTATTCCGTGCGCGAGAACGCCGCGCTTTACGCGCTTACGGACGTTTTTATAACCAACGATACCGGTCCGATGCACATAGCGGCGGCCGCCGGGGCAAAAACGGTCTGCATTTTCGGTCCGGGCGACCACCGGCGCTTCGCGCCTTCGGTGCCTGACTCGCGCAAGCGCGTGGTTAGAAAAGATACTCCGGGCTGCGAAGTGCCTTGCTATAAATTCGACTGCCCCAACCCCGTATGCCTTACCGGGATAACTGCCGGGGAAGTTTTTGCGGCCGCCAAGGAGCTGCTGGCATGAGCGCTTGTCCTGTCTGCGGAGAGGCTGGAGACAAGGCGGGCCTGCCGGGCCTGGAGGCGTGCGGGCATTGCGGCCTGGCCTTCAAGACCGAGAGGTATTTCGGCGACCCGGTTTACGAGGAAGGGCTGGAGGACGGGATCTACGGAGCGGCCAAGGCCGGGCTTTTTGCGCGGGCGCTGGACCGGTTGGCGCTGGCCGTTCCCGGCAAGGGGCGGCTGCTGGACGTCGGCTGTGCCACGGGCGAATTTATGAAAGCCGCGGCCGCCCATGGCTGGCGGGCGGAAGGCGTGGAGCTGAATCCGGCGCTGGCGCTGAAGGCGGAGGTCGCCGGGTTCACGGTGACCCCGCTGCCGGTGGAGCAGGCCATGCTGGACAAGAACGCCTACGACGCCGTGACCGTTTTCGAAGTGTTCTGCCTGATGGATAAACCCGCGGCCGCGGCGGCCGAGCTGTTCAAAATAATGAGGCCGGGCGGGATGCTCTACGTGAGGGAATTCAACGCGGCTTTCCACCTGCCTCTGGCGCGGCTGGAGGCGGCGGGGGTGTTCGCCCCGCTCGGGTTGAAGCCGGCGGTCATCCACAATTTCAACTTCAGGCCTCGCACGCTGCGGGCCATGCTGGCGGCGGCCGGGTTCACGGATGTGCGGGTACGCAATTCTGAACCCACGGCGGGCGACGCTTACCGCACCGGCGGCCTGCTGGGCGGATTTTTTACCCGGCTGGCGAAAGTTCTATACTATACCCTGGCGCAGGCGCTGTGGTACGCGAGTTTCGGTACGGCCTTCGCCGGTTCTTCGCTGATAGTGACCGCGCGCAAACCATGAAAGCAGCAATACACCAACTTCAGTACTGGCCGGGCCTGCGGTTCTTCGCCAAGATGCGCGCCGCGGACCTGTTCATCTATCTCGACGACGTGCAGTTCGAAAAGCGCGAGTTCCAGAACCGCAACCGCATCCGCACGCCGCGCGGCTGGCAGTACCTGACGGCCCCGGTGGTGTCCAAGGGCCGCTTCTCGCAGAAGATCAACGAGGTGGAGCTGGACAACCCGGCCGACTGGCTCAAGGACCACCTGCAGGCCGTGAAGCAGAACTACGCGCGCGCGCCGTTCTTCAAGCAATACCTGCCGGCCATAGAGACGCTCTACTCGCGCGACTACCGGCTGCTGGCCGACCTGGCCATAGCCACCATGGACCTGCTCAAGGACGCTTTCGGCATAAAGACGCCGGTTAAATTTTCTTCCGAGTTCAAGATAGACGAGGTCTCCAGCGCGCGTCTGGCTAAACTTTGCGCGGCGGCCGGGGCGGACGGCTACCTGTCCGGCTCCGGGGCCAAGGCCTACCTGGACCCCGGCGTGTTCAGCTTCGCCGGCATAAAGCTTTCCTGGCAGGAATTCAGCCCGAGGCCTTACCCGCAGGCCTTCCCCGGCTTCGAGCCGGACATGTCGGCGCTGGACCTGCTCCTTAACTGCGGCCCGAGGTCCGCTACCTGGTTATGAACCCATATATAGCCGCCGCCGTACAGGCCATGGATAAGGTCCCGCTCTCCAACCTGGAGCATCCCGGCGAGGAACTCGCCATGCACCCGGCCGCCTGCAAGTTCATGGCGGCTTTCACGCGCGCGATGGAAGCTAAGAAGGTGCTGGAGTTCGGCTCGGGTTTCTCCACGCTGATGATGGCGCGGGAGCTGCCGGTCGGAGATGAAAGTTACCTGCTGTCCATAGACGATTCCGCCAGGTATTCGGCCGCGGCTAAAGAGGCTTACGAATCTTCCGGCTGCCAGGCCAAGGTGGAGTTCCGGGTGGCCCCGCTGCGTCCGCGGTTCTACGGGCCGCGGCTGCTCTTGTCCTACAGTCTGCCCAAGGGGCTGTTGGAGGCCATGGGGCCGTTCGACCTGGTGCTGATAGACACGCCGCACCATGATTTCGGCCGCGAGGCCATCTTCTACGACGCTTTCAACGCGGTGATGCCGGGCGGCTACATAGTTATGGACGACGCCAACAAGGAGGCGGCCGAGAAGGTCTGCCTGCCCAACTGGGACGCGGTGTTCGGCGACGCCATAGAGCCGGTGCGGCTGGACGGCATAGGCGAAGGGTTGACGGTGATAGAGAAGATAGAGGACGTCCGCCCCCGCTATACGGCCAGCGGCGCCCTGGGCGCCTCCTTCAAGACCGTGGCCGGCCTCGCCAAACTCCTCCTCCACCCGGAGAAGTAAGTTCGCGGGTCCTGTCGAGGGTATGCCTTCCTCGGGCACACGGTCGCGCACACCGTGCGCGCCGTTTATCCCTCAGCCCTCGCGCTTACGCAAGCTCGGGCTTCCGGGAAATCCCTCGGAAGGCACACCCTCGCCACCCGCTCCAATAACAACGTAGGTCTTTCGTCCTTACGGGTAGGTCCTTTTATGGGATTTTAGGGTACTAACGGCCCTTATGGGGCGGCCTTGCGCGAGCTAGACTATAGTATCGCAAAAGGAGCCCACATGGTACGCAAACACTACGCTCAGGAACTTACCATCTTCAAGACCGTCTTCCTTTTCTGCTTCGCCATTTTCCTCGCCTGCATGACCGACCTGACCTACGGGCAGGGCTTCGACAGCGAAAGCCTGCTGGGCCAGCTCCGGGCTTCGGGGTCTTTCGATGTTTCCGCCCTGCCGGACCGCGCAGCCGAAGTTCCAGTTCCCGCCGCCGCCACCAAAGCGGACCAGGCCAAGCTGGTAACCGATTTCAAGAACAGCCTGGTTAAGCAGATAACCGGCAATTGGAAGCACCCTTCCAAAGTGGACGACGCCATTGTGGACGAGCTGGGCCGCGCCTACAAGGCCGGCGTGCTGGAGCCCGTGATAGTGGCCGTGCTGAGCGATCCCCGCCTGGAGCGGCTGATGCCTCCCGGCGCCAAGATGTCGCCCGCCGAAGCGGCCCGCGTTTTCTCCATGTACGTGGGCGCCGAGCTGGAGTCCAGCGGCAACGTGGAAGGCGTGGCCCCGGTAGAGCAGTGGGACGCCATGACCCTGCGCCACCTGGCGCTGGCCAAGGCCGGTTCCGCGCGGGTGGGTTCCTCCGGCTTCCTGGCGGAACTTGGCGCCATACAGAATACCCCTTTCTCTTACGGCAATCTTGTGAGGCCGCTCATCAACGGCGCGCAGTCCTTCCCCAAGCGCGCGGAGCTTATAAAGAACGCCAAGAAGAGCGTGTACCTGACCACCTGGGCTTTCTATGACGACGAGACCGGCCACCATACCGCGGACCTGCTGAAGGCCGCCAAGAAGCGCGGCCTGGACGTGCGCCTGATGATAGACAAGGACACCGCAGGCCTTTACGATAAGGGCATCCTGGCCGAGATAGCCGCCGCCGGCATCCCGGTGCTGCGCTACCAGCCCAAGGCCAAGAACTATTACGAATTCCATTCCAAGATCCTCATAGTGGACGGCAAGTACGCCATCCTGGGCGGCATGAACATAGGCAACGAATACTCCCACATGGCCGGCCATGAGACCTGGCGCGACACCGACGTGCTGGTGCAGGGCCCGGCCCTGAAGGACGCCATGAAGTTCTTCGCCGAGGCCTGGAACGAGCAGGCGGCCGCCGACGGCCTGGCGCTGCGCGCCTCCGCCAACGATTACGACGACGCTCCGGCCGGCCCGGCCGCGGCTTCCATAGTCTGGAACAACCCCGGCCAGGAACCTTATATCTTCCTCTCCATGCTCAAAGCTATCTATGGCGCCAAGACCCGTGTGAACATAGAGAACGCCATCTTCGTCATGATGCCGGCCATGGAGCAGGCCCTGCTGGACGCCCGCGCCCGCGGCGTGGAAGTGAACATCCTCTCCAATTCGCTCGAGACCATAGGCGACCCCATGATGAGCGCCTTGATCCTGGGCGGCTTCCCCAAACTCATGAAGTCCGGAGTTACCGTGTACCTGAAGGAAGGCGGCCTGCCCAACCGGCTGCACTCCAAGTTCATGACCGTGGACGGCTCTTACGGCACCATAGGCTCCTTCAACCTGCAGCCGCGCTCTATCCGCTACGTGCGCGAAATAGCGGTGAACTTCACCGACCACGGCGCGGTCTCCACCCTGGACGCCGCTTTCGCTAAAGATATCGCCGCAGCCAAGAAGGCCGAGAAGGTCAAGGACCTGAACATTCCCAAGAGCCCCGTGAAGGGCCTGGTGCGCAAACTGATGTTCAACCAGCTGTAAACAGTAGGGGACGCTGATGACTATATGACTATTTCAGGATTTGGGACACGGGATGATTTTGCGGGTTTTAAATAGTCATATAGTCATCAGCGTCCCCAAGCGGAAAAGGGCCTATCCCGGGATAGGCCCTTTTTTCATGCCCCTATGGGCACTTGGCCGCTCCCGGCGGCCCCCTTATTGTCTTAAACTATATATAGATGAAGCACTACCGGAACATATTGGCGGTCGCGGCGCTGGCCTTCACGGCGGCGTCTTCCGCTTTTGCCGCGCCGGTAGCCTACACAGAAGCCGCCGCCCCCTGGAGCCTGCAGCAGGCCCTGCGCATAACCCCGGCCCTCACCCCCGAGGCCATCAAAGCTTTCGAAGCCGCCCACGGCCCCGACGCCGCGCAGCTCGCCGCCAAGCGGCAAAGTGTTTCGGAACTGCTCAAGCGCTACTCGGTCTGTGCCCTCAAGCCCGAAGACCAGAAGACCGCCGCTAAATACCTTTCCAAGGAATTCCAGGCGGAGATAAAGTATTACGCCAACGGCGGCTGCGCCTCGCTGAAGGCCGGCGAGGGCGCGCACAGGCCCGCTCCTACCGCCGCCTCGCTTGAAACCGTAGCGGCCCTTTCCGCCTCCGGCGCGCTGAACACGGCCGAAGGCTCCGCCCGCTTCTTCGACGGTTCCCTTAAAGGCGGATCCGCAGACATGCCCGCGGTGAGCGCCGGCGGCGCCAGGCCCGCCCCGGCTCCCGTCCAGGCCATCCGGCCGGCCTCCGGCAAACCCCTTTCCTCGAAAGTGCCCGAACTGCGTGCCGCGGCCCCTGAAAAGAAGGCTTCCGTGGTGCCCGAGGGCCTCGGCCAGGGCGGCATGGTTAACACCGCCGTGGACTACTGGTCCGCCATGCGCAAAGAGAACTGGGCCGCCATAAAGAAAGGCGACCTGGAAGGCGCGGAGAAGGCCAAGGCCTACGCTAAAGCCGCTGCCGCGGCCGGTTTCGGCGGCCTGCTGTTCTACAGTAACCTGCCCAACGTGGAAACTGCCGCCGCCAGGATGCGCTGGGCTATAAAGAACGACGCCGGCGGCAAGGTAGTAGCCGCGGAAATAGGCAAATTCGCCTTTCATTCCGGGATCTTCATACTCGCTTTAGCCCCTATCCCCTTCACCAAACTGGTCAAAGCCGCGCTGGCCGGGGAAGTCTGGGCCATAGCCGTAGTGGGCGCCATAGCCGTGGGCCCCATAGACCGCTACATAACCCACATCGCCGACGTAAAACACTCCCCCAAATAGCGCGTTTTGTTTTCTTTTGCCGCCCGGGAACTCCCGGGCTTTCTTTTGTTATACTTCCGGTATGGGTAAAAAGAAAAATGGTTTAAGTTCCAAGGAGTTCTTCGGCCTGGTGCGCGGCCGCAGCGCCCGCAACGCCGGGCGGGTGGACGCGCTGATAAACGAGAGCTGCGGGGCCGAACTCACCGTGGTCTCCTGCGACTCCTCCGGTTTCTCCCGGAAAACCCACGAGCACGGCATCATAGAATTCATGGACAACATGGTGAAATGCCACGACGGCCTGGAGAAGATAGTGGCCCGCCACGGCGGCGTTACCCTCTCCAACAAGGCCGACAACCTCATGCTGGTCTTCGACGAGCCGGCCCCGGCCGTGAAGTGCGCCATAGAGATGCACCGCTGGCTTAAGCGGCGCAACAAGGGCCTGCCAGAGCACAAGAAATACAATATCTGCGTGGGCATCCACCACGGCCCCCTGCTGCGCTTCACCGACGACGCCTACGGGCCCGCGGTGAACGTGGCCTTTAAGCTGGGCGAGGACGTGGCCGCCAAGGACGAGCTGCTGGTGAGCGGCCAGGTGAACGGGCTCATAAAGAAGCTGTTCCGCACCGACTACGCCAAGCACGTGACCATAGGCGGCGTCACCTTCGACGTTTTCAAGGTAAAGTACCGCTGAACGCCGGCGCGCAAAAAGAAAGCCCCGGCTCAGCGGGGCTTTCTTTTTCGGTCAGAGTGCTTTTTCATGTTCCATGGCCTCGGTGAAGGCCGGCCAGAAAGGGTCTGTCACCGGGTGCGCCAGGTCGCGCTGCCGGCCGTCCTCGGTGACCTTTATGCCGTGCGCCTTTTCCGTCACCTCGCCTATTACGGCGGCGGCTATGCCTTTGTCCGCCAGCCGGGACAGGAGGGCCGGCACTGCGCCCGGCTTGGCCGTTATAATGAGCGTTCCCTCGCTGATGGCCGAGTAGGGGTCCATGCCGAAACGTGCGCACAGCCGCGCGGCCGCCGGCTCCAGCGGTATGGCATCCCTGTCCACCGCCATGCCGGTGCCGGAGGCGCGGGCTATCTCGTAGAGCCCGCCCCAGATGCCGCATTCCGTGGCGTCGTGCATGGAGGTGACGCCGGAGGCGCGGGCGTCGCCGTCCGCAGCGGCCAGCGCGTCCTCCACGGTGCTCATCTGGTAGAACATCTTTTTCAGCTCGCTTAGATCGCGGCGGCCCAGCTCCGTTTCCACCAGCCGCGGACAGGCCGCGGCGAACAGGCCGCAGGTCTCTACCGCGGCGCCCTTGGTCACCAGCACCCGGTCGCCGGGCCGCGCCATCCTCGTCGTCACATATTTGTCCTCGTCTCCCAGGGCCGTCATCACCGCGCCGCCCACCATGGGGTAGTTGCAGCCGGCGTAGCGGGCGGTGTGGCCGGTCACCACGCTGACGCCGTACTTCAGGCATTCGCGGTGCACGGTCTCCCACATGAGTTCCAGCTCTTCTTTCTTTATCGAGAGGGGGAGGTTCAGGTCCACGGCTAAATGCGAGGGACGCAGCCCCGTGGTGGTGATGTCCGAGGCCAGGATATGGAAGGCGAACCAGGCCGCGCGTTCCCAGCCGTCCTCCGGGACTATGAAGAACGGGTCGGCCGTCACGGCCACGC
>Ga0074197_1001368_pt1 | contig 21045 bp, 19 predicted proteins | sample EPASupsiteSAE305_FD_64526 | JGI IMG/M metagenome (GOLD analysis project Ga0074197, IMG submission 64526) | Bioremediated contaminated groundwater microbial communities from EPA Superfund site, New Mexico - SAE3-05 reassembly with SPADES | ecosystem: Environmental > Aquatic > Deep subsurface >...
AGCTCTTGAAACGGCTGATATAGCATTAATGACCGATGACCTGGGAAAACTCACCTACATCATGCATTTGAGTCGAAAAACCGTTGCTATTGTGAAGCAAAACATAAGTTTTTCCATACTTATAAAGTTGATTTTCATCATCTTTCTTTTTTTCGATATGGCAACACTTTGGCTCGCAGTCTTTGCCGATATGGGAGCATCTATCTTAGTTACACTTAACGGAATGAGATTGATGCGCCGATTACCGATTTGAGAATCAAACCTTGAGATATATCAAGGTGTACTCAATATGAAATTTTTTCAGCAGATTGTATAAGTGTTGAAATAGTATAGACTTTAACGAACGAATCGTAAAACACAGGATTGGCTTGTTCAATCTCGCGGAAGTACGTCCAAGCCTCAAGGGCCTGCAAGATCATAGGGATTTCCAGAGATAACTTTTACCGCTATAAGGCGGCGAGGGCATGACTGAAAACCTCCCGTATCAAGCAAGGAGCATGGCTCTTCTTCTGTCTGCGAACCCACCACCGTGCTCCTCTTCAGAATAGATGTAATCGGGCTTCATTTTACCCGCCGAGAACACCTTGCCAATGGCACTTTGGACACTCAAAGGCTTTTGCCATGTTTTCATTGAATTCAATTAATTCACTGTCTGTTGATTCAATTAATTTTGTCTGACAATCGGGGCATCGTCCAGCCAGCATCGATTCAACAATATATTGACTACGCCCCGGATGATCAATTGGGACACTTTTGTTTCTTAATTCCCTTTTCTTTCCTCGTATTCTCCCTTTCATAACAGCACCTTCTCTCCTTACGCCATAGAGAGCCCCGATGAAACTTTTTAAATAGAGTCAATGGAATTGACTTCACGACGCGCCATTTGCTGCGGTTAACCTTCGCTCTCCTTTTTTACGATCCACGAAATGGGCTACGGCCAAGGCGGCGGTGGCCCCTTCACCGGCGGCGATAACGATTTGTTTGCCATATTTGTGTCGCAAATCACCGATCACAAAGATTCCAGGAATATTGGTTTCACAAGTCTCATCAGTGATAACGTAGCCTTCTGAATCCATTTTGGATCCTGCGGGGACCAATTGGTTGTTGGGAGTGAAACCGATAAAGACAAAAATGCCGTCAGTGGGCAACGTACGCTGTTCGCCGGTCAGGGTGTGTTCAAGTACCACTGCGTTAACGCCACGGTTGTCAGCTTCGATGGATTTAACCACTGTGTTCCAGATTAATTCGATCTTTTCTTGCTCTCTTACTCGCTCCTGAAGAATCATCCCAGCACGCATGGTATCGCGGCGGTGAACCAGGTAAACCTTATCGGCCAGTTTAGCGAGGTACAGGGACTCCTCGGTTGCGCTGTCGCCACCACCGACTACCACTACAGTTTTATTGCGAAAGAAGAAACCGTCACAAACTGCACAATACGAAACACCTTTGCCGTAAAATTCTTTTTCTCCGGGAATATTGAGCTTACGCGGACTGCCACCGGTAGCGATGATGACCGCATGGGTATGGATGGTACTGCCGTTGGCCAGGCGAACAGTATGGTGGTCCAATCCTGGTTCGACAGCGGTTACCTCCTGGGAGATTACCTCCAGGCCATAGGATCGAGCATGGGCAAGAAAACGTTCAGACAGTTCCATGCCCGGAATACGTTCGATACCCGGCCAGTTTTCTACCATTTCGGTCAGAGTCATCTGGCCGCCGATGGGTCCCTTTTCTATCAATACGGTTTTAAGTACCGCCCGTTTTGCATAGATGCCAGCAGTAAAGCCGCCTGGCCCTCCACCGATAATGACTAGGTCATACAGATCGTTTGAAGCCATATCATCCTTCCTTGTTCGCAATTGGGGTGTTTGGGCGTTGCCGAATCAATTCCTTGATAATGAACAAATTAGCTTGTTTGGTATCCTTTGTAATACCAACATGACATGACTTGGTACATAAAAAGTGGAGATCAACGCTCGAACTCCTGCGACGGCCAGCATAGTTCCAATTCAAGGTGAGCTGGAGTTATCAAAAACCGCAGTAACGGCTATAATAGGACTTTTAAAATTCGGCGGTTTAGATACACTTTCACTAATTATCCCTCTGCTCTACCTCAACATTCCTACCGAAACTAAAGCAGCTGTTAGCAGAGTTTCCGCTGAACGGCTTTTCCTAATTCCCGGAGCCCTCTTCTATGGAGGCGAGAAAGAAATCGGTGAAACGCGTTACATCGTAAAAATGGAGGAACGGGTTGAAACGCCATTCATATCCGATAGTGCTGCAGAGACGTTGGTCGATGGCCCCGCTACACGATAAGCAACTACCATGCGCAGGGTAGACAATCACATTATCGTTGAGTTTCCGGTAAAAATCGCACAGGGTGTGGAACTGTTGTTGCACCAGTTTTCGCCCTTGACCATTGACTAGGTGGCTGGAGTGCCCGACGGAACCGATGCAAAGCGAATCCCCGGTGAGGACTCCCCAGGGCGCGGCCGGGTGATTTTTTTCAGAGAGAAGATAGGCAACGTGCTCTGGTGTATGGCCAGGCGTATGCCGGACTATAACCAAAACGGAACCGAAGGTGAAGATATCTCCGTCCTTGATTGCCTCGTGGTCAAAGTCGTATCGTGCTCCCCCTTCGTGACTAAGAAATATTTTTGCTGATTTTACCCGTGCACAAAGTTCACGCGCACCACTGGCAAAATCGACATGGTTATGTGTTTCAAAAATGTGCGTAATTTTCACTTGCTTCTCGCAAGCGAGCTGCAGGTAGCAATCAACGTCCGCACGCGGGTCGAACACTGCCGCCACTCCTACGGCATCATCACCGACCAGATAGGAAAGGGCGTTGATCCCGTCGGTTTGAAAGCGTTCAAAAAGTAGGGCCATAAGGATTCCCAAATGTACGATGTGTCAAAAAATCTAAGAAGAGCTAAGGGTTATCCTTCACTTCTACCAATCGCTAGGCCAGACGCTTGAGTAGTCCTTTGAATCGAATCCGCGCGGAACAGAAGCCGTGGGAAACATATCTCCCGTAGGCTTTGTTGAAAAACCCCATTGTCATGGCTTGTCCTTGTGAAACAGATCTGCGGCTACTTTAGCAGTTTCAAAAGATGGTTTCTCATCCTTGTCACTTCTCCAATCACATGATGAGCACCCGAAAAAGTAACTTTTTCTAAAAAGATTAGTGGAAATTTCTTCATTAACAAAAATACGGTCCCCGCAACATGGGCACATCTCCGAAGCGATACAGTCGGACATATGTCGATACCATTCCTTCTGCACCGAGGGTGAAAAAACCACCTTTTCTTTTAAGATTTCTTTTTGTTGGCAACTCATTCTTTCCATTTTGGAATTCTCCAGCATCGATTTCATGTTAGAGTGCATTAATTTTAGTTCGATGACTATTGATCTGAATGAATAATTTGCACCTGCTCGGCAAAACAATCGGGACAGCAACCGTGGGAAACATATCCGCCACTTGTTTTATTGTAATAATCTTCCAGGGTATACCAATGCCCTTTGCCGTGTTCTCCTTGCCGATCGTCCCGTATCTTCCTGCAATAACTGCATACCGGGAGAAATTTTTCATACAGTGCAATTTTATTCTGCAAGTCCTGCTTCACGAGACAGTTTGATATCCGATAGAGCAGTTCATTTGGGTCACATGGTTTCTGCAGAAAATCATCGGCTCCCAACCGCAGCGCATCGACAGCGGATTCCATATCACCATAGCCGGTCAAAATGATAACAATTGTCCGCACATCCTTCTTTTTAGCGGCTTTCAGGACTTGGAAACCATCAAGTCCTGGCATCACCAGGTCCGTTACGACGATGTCAAAGCAACCATTGTTAATCAAAAAGACCGCTTCCTCTCCGGTTGCTGCCAGAGTCACTCCGAGAGATTCACTTGTCAGTACTTTGGAGAAACTATGCAAAACAAGCTGCTCATCATCGGCCAACAACAATGATTTCTGTTTCATATCCGTCCCCAGGTCTTGCGGCAATTTGATGCCTTCACGACCCTGCAAAATCTGCCTGCGCCTTACGCTGTGAAGGCTTTCGGCTACATTGCACCCGGCTTGCATTCATCCCGCCAACTGCACTCATATTGATCACAGAATTCCTTACCAGACTGAAAACAGGAGCTCCCCCCTTTCACCTCCTGGATTGTCCGTATCAACTCCCGCTTCGCCTTCCAACCAATTTGACTTTCAATGTCTCTGGCATGTTTCCTGGCCTGTTCCGTCTGCATGCGACACCTCTTTTTCAAACAGTTATTTCAGCTTGAACCGTCAGCTATCGGACCTTGAGAAAGAAATGTACAAAATACTCCCAAAGAAACAATAACATATAATTAGGGAGAAATCTGATAGTAAAACTATCAGAACGGCGGGTGCACTATGAGGAGGACAGAGGACGAGGCCATGCAATTAGTGGCTTGGAAAAACGACGAGGTTAAACTCGAAACATTGGGGAGAGCGAGCCTGAACAGAACAACAGCAGGAGGAATTCTGCCGTGTTCAGACTGGATACCTATTCAGTTTCGAGCGAAAGCATGGTTTGGAGGTTGGTTTTCAGATGAGCGATATCAAGTTTTTTTCTGATATTTTTTCGATGAACATCGATTGTTCCCGGAGAGAGCCGCATGATCTCGCCAATTTCCTTGCTTCGCTTACCCTGCTTGACAAAGTTGGCAACTTGAATTTCCGTTGGGGTGAGTCGTGCCATTTTAGTGGAATATTTGCTGGCGAAAGGAGAGGTTATTTCCCTGATGTTGGCACGAAGAATATCGACTAATGCCTGCTGCTGCTCGGTCAGCCGAGTTTCATGCAATCGGTCGAAATAAGGCTCAACCAGCTTAGTGGTATTGGCTAACACCTGTTCGGCAAGATGAGCTCGATCTTCTTCCCTTTTTTTCAGCAATACGGTCAGGGCAATATTTGATTCGGACAATTCGACAGTCCGCTCTTGCACCCGCTGTTCCAATCCGGCCTCAAATTCTTTCAACCGGGTAATATCGGTGATGGTCCCAATAATCCGCAGGGCTTTTCCTTGTTCATCCCTCGCAATCGCCTTCCCCCTGGACAACATCCACTGCCAACCACCGGCCTTGTTGCGAATCCGGTACTCCACCTCATAGCGGGAAGTTTCACCTTGTATATGAGCTTCACGTTGTTTCAGCACTTTTTCCCGATCATCGGGATGCAGCAGGTTTTCAAAAAAGTGTTTGCCGCTGAATTCATTGTTATCCTCATATCCTAAGGTATGATACCAGTTTTCCCCGAAGTAAACCTCGCCGGTAAGCAGATTGCGTTCCCAGACACCGTTGGAAGCGGCGTCCAGCGCCAGTCGAAAACGATTATCGCTTTCCCGTAACTGTTCTTCCACCAGCTGGCGTTGCTTAATTTCCTCTTCCAGTTGTTGATTCTTTGAGGCTAGCCTTTGCAACAAGCTTTGTTTCTCAAGGCAACGTCTGACCCTGATAACCAGTTCATCGATCTCGCAGGGCTTGAGGGTGAAATCGTCCGCACCGAGGCGCAGGGCGTCAATAGCGGAACGCATGTCGCCGTAACCGGTAAGAATGATGACGCTAGACCGCGGAGCGAGTTTTTTTGCAGCCTTCAACACGCTAAAACCGTCGATGCCGGGCATCATCAGGTCAGTGATCACCAGGTCGTAATGGTCGTCTTCCAATGCTTTGATCGCCTCACGGCCGCTTTCAACGGCGACAACCTCAAACCCTTGCGCCCGGAGGTTTCGCGAAAAAGAATGCCGAATAAGTTTTTCGTCATCAACAAACAGGATAGCTATCGTGGCCATGTCTTTTTGCTCCATCAGACGTTCATCCCCTTTCATCACATACATTCAGCTTGCAGACTACAAATGTACAAATGACACCGGGAAGACTTTATGGAAGATCATCGGCACCGTTAATAGGCAGGATGACCGTAAAGGTAGATCCTTCCCCAGGTTGACTCACCACATTAATTTCTCCGCGGTGTTTTTTGATAATGCCATAACTGATCGATAGTCCCAGGCCAGTCCCTTTAATCTCAGATTTGGTTGTGTAGAAGGGCTGAAAGATGTGTTCCATATCCGATGGCTTAATACCGAAACCGGTATCCTTGATCTCCACAGCCACCTTTTCCTCACCCTCCAGCCTGGTGCTGACAGTGATCACCCCGCCGGACTGCACGCAGGCATCCGCCGCATTGGTCAACAAATTAAGGAACACCTGTTTGATCTGGTCGGGAACCGCCTCAATCTGCGGTAGCCTTTCAGCGTAGTCGAGTTCCACTGAAATCCGTTTTCCCCTGAAATCACTTTTATTGAGCAGAAGCACGGAGTCGAGGGTTTTGTGTACATCCAATAACCTTAACTTTCCCGAACTGGGGCGGTTAAACTCCTGAAGGCTGCGGATCAAATCTCTGATCCGCCCACCTTCTTCAATAGCCTCCTTCAGCAGCGCCTTATCCTCTTCATCCAACGCCGTATTATTTTTCAATCCATATAGAACAGATACTATGCCCTGCAAGGGGTTGTTGAATTCGTGGGCGATGGAAGCAGATAACTTCCCAATGGCCGAGAGCTTTTCCGCATGCAGAAATTGCTTCTGGGTGTGTTGTAGTTCAAGCGTTCGCCGCTCAACCCTGCGTTCAAGTTCATCATTAAGAGCCCGCAACGCCTCCTCTGCCTTTCTTCGCTCGGCTACTTCGCGCTGAAGCTGCATGTTCATCACTTCCTTATCTGCCAGTGACGTCTTGATCTGTTGCTCAGCCTGCTTGAGCTGGCTTATGTCGAGATTAATGCCAGCCCAACAAGTAATTTCGCCTTGCTCGTTCCTGACCGGTACACCGCGGGCCAGCACGTAGTGCCATTGGTTATCCACGCCACGGTACCGGTGTTCAATACCCCATTTTCCTTCAGTGCGAACACACTCCTGCCACGCCGCAATGGTCCACTCGGCATCATCCGGATGCAGCACATTCCCCCAGCCGAAATTCGAGCACTGTTCTTGGGTTAAACCCACCATCTTGAGGAAGCTCTCGCTGGCGTAGGTGTTTCGCCCATCGGGCGCACAGATCCACACGCCGTAGTCAATGGATTCACCAATGCTTCGGTACAGCGTCTCGCTCTCACGCAATTTTTCCTCAATGAGCTTACGATCTGTAATGTCGCGGCAGAAACTAACGAATTTGCCGCCGCCTGAATTCAAATACACCGACGATATTTCAACAGCAAAGAGACTGCCGTCCTTTCTCCGGTGGCGTGTCTCGAAAATTTCCGATCTACTGGCGATGAGGCGCTGGATGTGCGCTGCTATTTCAGCAGGTTCTTCGACAGCCTCAACAGCGGCAACGTCCAATCGCAGAAGCTCATCGCGGGTATAGCCGGACATCCGACAATAGGCTTCATTGACTTGGATTATTTTTCCTTCAAGATCGATCACCCAGAAGCCATCTCCCGTGGCTTGAAGAATGGTATGCAAAAAACGACGCTCCTCCTCTTTCACCTCTTCCTTCTGTTTGCGTTCAGTCTGGTCGCTCAATACCATGCGGTACACAGGCGCACCGCTTTCGTCCTGCGCGAGGGTGGCTGAGAGATGCACCCAAAAAATTGTTCCGTTCATTTGAACCATCCGCAGCTCGCATGCCTGCGGTTCACCGTTCGCACGGAGTTTTCTGCGGAGCAGATAGTACTTATTCTGGTCTTCGGTGAGGATAAACCGGGAGAGTCTCTGTCTGACCAACGCCCCTCGGGCTTGCCCTAACAGCTGGGCAACCTTGAGATTGGCTTCCAGGATGAGCCCTTTTTCACTGACGGCACAGTAGGCCACCGGTGCCATGTCATACAAATCGAAATAGCGATCCTGCAAAGCTTCCAGGGCCTCCTGAGTTTGGCGAAGCTGTTCGTTTTGCATCTCGAGTTCAATCTGATGCACCCGCAATTCGTGGAGTTTCCGCCGAATTTCAGCAGGAGAAAGCGCCGCTATGTCCTCCGGTGATGAGGACGCATTCCTCTGGTCGACTTTTTCCGCCAGTCGGCGCAACTCGGTATCGGTGCTTGGTCGATCGTGCTCACTGGCCATATTACCTTCCTTGTCAGGGGATCAATCTTGATCGCTTCCGATGAATGCAATTGCGTGAAAAGTGCAGGATTACAAATAGTTGCCGGAAATTTGCAATAGCTCAGGTAGTGTCATTTGCATCACATCACAGTGCTGGTTGATAAAATAGCCTTTACTCTTTCTGCAAAATCCAGGGACCACATGCAGAGCTTCATCTTCTTTTGTCATTTGTTTTTAGATTATTGCATAACGAATCTGATGCCATCATTATCTTCATGAGCCGTTCATTTATCCTTCTACCACCAGGAGGAATACGACAAAAGCCGATGTGATTAATGTCAGCAGCAGCGCAAAAACAAAAGCGATCCTGATCACTACCACTTCATCACCAATTCTGTCGATAGAGGCGGCTGCATTCTGGAGTTTTGCGGGAGAAATCACGCTGGCAAGCCCGCCGCCAAAAGCAAGACCGGCTGTAACAATGAGTAAACCCTCCTGCGAAAGATTCAGGTTTCGAGCAGTAGACATGGTGTACTTCGCGAACATGGCAATGGTCGATGCCTCGCTGCCGGTTAAAAAACCGCCGAAGAGCCCAATAAAGGCCACTACTTGTCCATATGCCCCCTGAAACAGTTGAGCTGAGTTATCAGCCAGGACACTAACCATACTCGGCACGACAAAATTCCGTGCAACCATATCATAGCCGGACATATTCATGATCTCGCCAATAGCAAAGAAGATGGCAGCAGCAAAGACTGGTCTCGGCGCACGCTTGAGCCATACCGCAAAAGCCTCACACAACTGTTCGCGGGTGGCCCGTAGAAAGGGGAGCGCCAACAAGGTGCTGATCAGAATCCAGGTGTAGGCCTGCCAGAGGGCACGGGTGTCAAGTGGCTTGCCATCGGCCGTGAGCCCTAGAATGGGCAGTTTCATAGTTCGATAAAGCCAGGCGAAGAGCTCCTGGGGAACATTGAGGATGAGGATCAGAACAATAAGGATGGTCCAGGGCATAACTGCCCGCCAAAGTGGATTTTTTTTTGCTAGGGTTAGTTCTTCTGGCGTCAGGTGACGCCGATCAAGGATCGGTTTGCCGGTGACAATCAGGTAAAGGCTCATTGCCACTATGACTGCAATGCCGCAAAGCACCCCGGTCAGAACCACAAGATTATCGTAGCGGTTAGTAAAGGAGGAGACGGCACCGATCACTCCGCCAGTAATCAGGCAGGGGAGCCATCCCTTTCGTATAGCCTTCAAGCGGCCAACGATCCAGAGCATGCAGAACCCGATCAGGATAGATACAACTGGCAGAAATTTGGAAAAGACCATGCCGGCCTGATGTAGGTTGATTTCGTTCCCATTCCCAAGGAAATTGTTGGCAATGTCAACGAAAACTACAATAGGAGCGCCAAGCAGAGCATATGTGCAGAGAGAATCATAGCCGATGGCTGGCAGGGCAATGGCGACATAGGTGGAATAACCCATGGCCACTAATATCGGTGGTAGAATGGAAACCGGCGTCGCACCGACAGCTACCATCAAAGTACCGAAGCCGATGTTGATCATCATGATCTGCACCGCACGGTTTCCACTGGCAATGGTCTTGATGAAAATAGTTATCCTTTGTAACGCCCCGGTCCTTTCCATGATAGCCATCTGAAGGAGCGATGTGGCCACAATGAGCGACACGGAAAAAGAGCGAATAAGGCCGGCACCAGTAGAACGCAGAATCACCTCGATCGAGGTATGAAATCCGCTCCAAGCTACCAGTGAGATCACCAGCCAGCCAATGATGCCGCTGATATCGGCAGCCTTACGAAATATCAAAAGGAGAACCAGGATGACGGCAATCGGCAGCAAGGTCAACAACAGGGGGGACATGAAAGCAGCACTCCTTGGCAGTTGTTTGGCCAGGAATACTGATCACTGGCTGGGTGATACCATATAATCTAGACGAGAAATACCTTCCAGGATTAACAATCCAAGAGGGTGCGGATTACTGTTTGCTGTTGACAGGGATTAACCATATCAGGAGATATATGAGCTATGAATGTAACCATAATTTGCCGCATGCATCGAAGCGATTTCGGTAAAGTTGACGGCGGTAGTTAAAGCCACGTTGCAATTGAATAAACATCCTTTTAAGGGTACTTATCAAGGGATACCCATAACAAACGAGATGGAAAGTTGCTAAGCCCTAAGGAATATAGTGATGAAAACGACTGACACAATCAATCTGCTCATCGTGGCCGGATTGCTGGCCGCAATGGTCACGATGAATGGCTGCAAGCAACAGGCCGCACCTGATGGTCCGGCCGCATCCAAACCCAACCCTGAGGTGGGGGTGGTGGTCATGGCCACTGAACCGGTGATCTTGACCATGGAACTGTCAGGCCGAATCTCGCCGCAGATGGTGGCTGAAGTTCGCCCCCAGGTGGGCGGCATCATACAAAAAAAGCTGTTCACCGAGGGCAGTGAGGTCAAGGCCGGCGATGCCCTGTACCAGATTGATCCGGCGACCTACCAGGCTGCCCTGGCCAGTGCCAAGGCTACCTTGGCCAAGGCCGAGGCCAATGGGTTCACCCTCCGGCAGAAAACCGAGCGATACAAGCAGTTAGTGGCCATATCAGCCGTCAGTCGACAGGAGTACGATGACGCCACAGCGGGACTCAAGCAGGCTGAAGCCGATATCGAGGCCGGCAAAGCCGCGGTGGAAACCGCGCGAATCAACCTCGCCTACACCCGGATCACGGCCCCAATCGCCGGGAAAATCGGGCGTTCGACCGTCACTCCCGGTGCCCTTGTCATTGCCAACCAGGCGACCGCGCTGGCCACGATTCAGCAACTTGATCCCGTTTATGTGGACGTAACCCAGTCCAGTGCCGACCTGCTCCGCCTCAAGCGGAACCTGGCCAGCGGCGAGCTCAAAGGTAATGATCCCGGCCAGGCCACAGTCAAGCTGCTCCTGGAAGACGGGAGTCCCTATCCGCTTGAGGGGACTCTCAAATTCAGCGAGGTGACCGTGGATCAGGGAACCGGTTCGGTCACTCTGCGGGCCCTGTTCCCCAATCCGAACCAGTTACTGCTGCCCGGCATGTTTGTCCGCGGCCTGGTGCAGGAGGGGGTTCGGGAGCAGGTGATGCTGGTGCCCCAACGGGGAGTCAGCCGCGATCCTGCCGGTAATGCCATTGCCTTGGTGGCCGGTGAAAACGACGTGGTGGAACGTCGGATGTTGAAGACCGACCGGACGGTGGGCGATGCCTGGCTGGTCACCGAAGGTTTAAAGGCCGGGGAGCGGGTGATCGTGGAAGGACTCCAGCGGGTTCGCCCCGGAGCAACGGTGAAGGTGGTGCCCTTTGACACCAAATCGGCAGCGCCCGGTGGCCAACCCGCAGCGAAACAACCGTAAGGAACCGCCATGCCCCGCTTTTTCATCAATCGTCCAATTTTTGCCTGGGTGATCGCTATCCTGGTCATGCTGGCAGGCCTGCTCTCCATAAAAACGCTGCCGGTATCCCAGTATCCGGCAATCGCGCCGCCGCAGATCGCCATCAACGCCACCTATCCGGGCGCCTCGGCCCAGACCGTGCAAGATACGGTTACCCAGGTGATCGAGCAAAAGCTCAACGGCATCGACAACCTGATCTACATGTCTTCCACCAGCGACTCATCAGGCGCGGTATCCATCACCCTCACCTTCAAGGCGGGAACCGACCCGAACATCGCCCAGGTCCAGGTGCAGAACAAGCTGCAACTGGCTGTCCCGCTTCTCCCCCAGGTTGTGCAACGGCAAGGGATAGCGGTGGTGAAATCCACCCGGAATTTTCTGTTAATTGTCGGTCTGGTCTCGGAAGATGGGACCCTGGACCGCAACGCCCTGGCCGACTACATGGTCTCCAACATCCAGGATATCATCAGCCGCCTGGATGGCGTGGGTGAATTGGTGCTGTTCGGCACCCAGAATGCCATGCGGATTTGGCTGAATCCAACCAAGTTGAATAACTACCACCTGACCACCACCGATGTGATTGCAGCGCTGCAGGCTCAGAATGCCCAGGTCTCCGCCGGTCAGTTCGGCGGCCTCCCTGCTGGCAAAGGGCAGCAGTTGAACGCCACCGTCACCGCCCGCACCTTGCTTCAGACCCCGGAGCAGTTCGACGCCATCATTCTACGCACCAACAGCGACGGTTCCACGGTCAAGCTTAAGGATGTAGCCGAAAGCAGGATCGGCACCGAAAACTATGAACTCCAGTCGTTCTATAACGGCAAACCGCTGGGCGGCATGGCCATCCGGCTGGCCGCCGGTGCCAACGCCCTGGAAACAGGGAATCGAGTCAAAGTCAAGATGGAGGAGTTGTCGAAATATTTTCCTCCCGGAATGAAGGTGGTCTATCCCTACGACACCACCCCCTTCGTCAAGATATCCATCGAAGAGGTTGTCTATACCCTGATCGAGGCGGTTTGCCTGGTCTTCTTCGTCATGTTCCTCTTCCTGCAGAACTTTCGCGCCACCCTGATTCCCACCATCGCCGTGCCGGTGGTGTTGCTCGGCACCATGGGGGTGCTGGCAGTCGCCGGATTTTCCATCAACACCCTTACCATGTTTGCCCTGGTGATCGTCATCGGCCTGCTGGTGGACGACGCCATCGTGGTGGTGGAAAACGTTGAAAGGATCATGTCCGAGGAAGGGCTGTCGCCCCATGATGCCACCATCAAATCCATGGGACAGATCACCAGCGCTCTGTGGGGTATCGCCACCGTCCTGACTGCGGTTTTCTTGCCCATGGCCTTCTTTGGCGGCTCCACCGGCGTCATCTACCGCCAGTTCTCCATCACCATTATTGCCGCCATGATCCTCTCGGTACTGGTGGCCATGATCCTGACCCCGGCGCTCTGCTCCACCCTGCTCAATCCAATCGAAAAAGGCCATGCACCAGGAGAGTGCGGGCCGTTCTGCCAATTTTTCCAATGGTTTAACAGGTTTTTTGACTGGAACAGAACCAAGTATGAAGGCATCGTCGGCCGTTCCTTCGGCAAGCCGGTGCGCTACCTGGTGCTCTACGGCGTTATTGTCGCGATTATGGCGTTCTTTTTCCTGCGTCTCCCCACCTCCTTTCTGCCCGACGAGGATCAAGGATTTCTTATTTGCCAGGTCCAGCTACCGGCCGGGGCAACCCAGGAACGGACCATCCAGGTCATCCGCCAGTTGGAGCAGCATTTTCTTAGCCAGGAGCCCAAGACCGTGGAGGGGGTTATCACGGTGACCGGCTTTAGTTTTGCTGGCCGGGGCCAGAACATGGGGTTGGCCTTTGTTAAACTTAAGAACTGGAATTTGCGCAAGACCCCGGACCTGAAGGCGCCGGCCATTGCCGGACGAGCCATGAAGGCATTCTCACAGATCCGTGACGGTTTGGCCTTCGCCTTTTCACCACCGGCGGTCCTTGAACTCGGTGTTGCCAACGGCTTTGATTTGCAGCTCCAGGATCGAGGCGGCCTGGGACATGAAAAGCTGATGGAGGCCCGCAACCAGATGCTCGGTATGGCCACAAAAAATGAGAAACTGGTTGCGGTACGCCCCAATGGCCAGGATGACTCCCCTCAATTTAAACTGGATATTGACGATGTCCGCGCCAGCGCCCAAGGTGTGTCGCTGGCGGATATTAACAACATCCTCGCCACAGCCTGGGGCAGTACCTACGTCAACGATTTTATCCAGAACGGCCGGGTCAAAAAAGTCTACCTCCAATCGGATCCCCGGTACCGGATGTTGCCGGAGGATATCAATAGCTGGTATGTCAGCAACAAAACCGGGGCGATGGTACCGTTTTCCGCCTTTTCCTCCGGACGCTGGCTGTACGGCTCACCCCGTCTGGAACGGTACAACGGCATTCCTTCTGTGGAGATTCTGGGTCAGGCAGCGCCGGGGATCAGCACCGGGGAAGCGATGACCGAGATGGAAAAGATGGCTGCCCAGCTGCCGACCGGGATCGGCTACGAATGGACGGGGCTCTCCTATGAGGAAAAAAACGCCGGTGCCCAGGCGCCAGCGCTCTATGCCATTTCGCTGCTTGTGGTGTTTCTCAGTGTGGCCGCCCTCTATGAAAGCTGGACCATTCCTTTCGTCAATCTGCTGATGCTGCCGCTGGGGCTGGTGGGGGCGGTGACAGCGGTCAAACTGCGGGTGCTGCCCAACGATGTCTATCTCCAGATCGGGCTGTTGACCACGGTCGGGCTCTCCACCAAGAACGCCATCCTGATCATCCAGTTTATCAAGGAGCAGATGCGTCAAGGGCATGAACTGATGGAGGCTACCCTGGCGGCAGTGAAGATCCGGCTCCGACCGGTGATCATGACCTCGCTGGCCTTCTTTTTCGGCACCCTGCCGCTGGCGTTGACTAAAGGGGCCGGTGCTGCGGCTCAAAATGCCATCGGTACCGCCGTTACCGGTGGCCTGCTTTCGGCAACCTTCATCGACCTGATCTTTATTCCGTTTTTCTTTGTCCTGATCTCACGATTGTTCGGAAAAAAAACCAAGAAACCGGTCATGCAGCCTCCAGCGATCGAACCTGCTTCGAGAGGGAACTGACATGGAATCAAGTAAACGGACAACAACCGCCTTCTGTCTCCTCCTGGGCATATGTGTTGGCCTGACCGGATGCACCATGGCTCCCACTTATATCCGCCCGGAAACACCGGTTCCAGCTGCTTGGCCCAGTGGTCCCGCCTACCAGCAGCATTCAGGCAACGCGTCCGGTCAGGAAACGGCCGATATTCCCTGGCAGAGCATGTTCACCGATCCGCAACTGCAGGGATTGATCAAACTGGCCCTTGAAAACAACCGGAACCTACGGATTGCGGCCCTCAATATCGAACGATCCCAGGCGCAGTATCAGATTAAACGAGCCGAACTCATTCCCAAGCTCGATGCCCTCTCGATCATCAACAATCAGGCGGCTAGCGACCAGAAATACACGGTGGCCCTGGGTGTCAGCGGCTACGAACTCGATCTGTTCGGTCGGGTGCAAAGTCTGAAGGATCAGGCCCTGGAGCAATATCTTGCCACCGATCAGGCACGCCATACGGTTCAGATCAGCCTGGTGGCGGAGGTGGCTGTGACAGCCCTCAACCTCGCCGCCGACCGCGAACGGCTGCTGTTGTCCCAGGAAACCTTGAAAACCCAGCAGTCCTCCTTAGCGCTGATCCAACGTCGTTTTGAGGTCGGTGTCTCTTCCGAGCTCGATCTGCGACAGGCACAAACCCAGGTAGAGTCAGCGCGGGTGGATGTCGCCCTCGCGATCACCCTGGTAGCGCAGGATGAAAACAACCTCAGCTTGGTGATGGGATGCCAGGTCCCTGCCAGCCTGCTCCCCAGGAGGTTCTCGGAAACACTCGAAGTACAGGAGGTTGAACCGGGCCTGCCCTCTACCGTGCTCCTGCGGCGGCCTGACATTCTCCAGGCCGAACACCAGCTCAAGGGCTTCAATGCCAACATTGGAGCGGCGCGGGCGGCCTTTTTCCCGCGCATCACTTTGATTAGCACCGTCGGAACCCGGAGCGACGAATTGTCCGGGCTGTTCAAATCCGGGTCCGATGTTTGGACCTTTTCCCCGCAAGTCGTTGTACCGATCTTTGACGCCGGGGCACGCTCGGCACAGTTACAGGTAGCCGAAGTAGATCGCGAAATCGCGGTTGCCCAGTATGAGCAGGCGATCCAGACCGGGTTCCGGGAGGTTGCCGATGCCCTGGCGCAACGTGGAACCATTGATGAACAATGGGTGGCGCAGCAGGCGCTGGTCAAGGCCACCGACGCCCGTTATCTGCTTGCCCAGGCGCGCTATGACAAGGGGGTTGACAGCTATCTCAATGTGCTCGACGCTCAGCGTTCGCTCTACAGCGCCCAGCAAGGGTTGATTGCGACTCGCCTAGCTCGGTTAACAAATTTAGTGACCTTGTATAAGGTCTTGGGAGGTGGGGGCAAAGAGGGGATGTCGCCTCAATAGGCAGAATATCCTTCATTTGATAAAATTTTAGTCTGATGAGGGTAATGGACATTGAAACAGGTTGAAGAAAATGGAAGGGACTTGGTCCATATTTTTCAGAGAGATGTTGACGTGGTTCAGGTCTAGGTTCATCCGGGATCCTAATTATCCGAAACGGCGACAAGGGCGTCGGTTTCAGCCGCTATTGGGCCTTGATGTAGTTAGATATTTCTATCAGATTGGAATCCGGATCTCGTAAATACACTGAGACTATGGAACCAACTGCCCCAGAGCGTTGCACTGGGCCGTCGATGATATCTACGCCGTTTGTATGCAGGTGCTCAATCACTTCTGTTATTGGTGTGCTCGTGACTAAGCAAATGTCAATAGAGCCTGCCGTGGGAAACTCAGCCTTTGGTTCAAATTCTCGACCCAGCTGATGCAGGTTGAACTTCTGTGAACCGAATGTCAGTGCTTTGCGCCCCTCTTCAGAGGTAATCACAGCCATGCCGAGGACGAGCTCGTAGAACTGACATGTTGCAGTGATGTCACGAACGGTCAAGACAATATGGTCTATTGCGTCAATTTTCACTCGGCACTCTCAGGAACAGGCTTTAGCTAAGCTTGGATATCATCGAGAAAACGGTACATGACGTTTGCATCGACGTAACCCAGGCTCTGAAGCAAAGAGGCTTTTGGTAGCGCTCCGACAACAGAGAATCCGAGCGTTTTCCACAACGATACAGCCGCTTCGTTGGTAATTACTTCAAAATTAAATTGCATAGCGAGGCAACCGCTCTCTTTGCTTCGCGGAGGGAATGTAACCCCATTTCTTTGCCAATACCTTTGCCGCAATAATCTGCGTGAACGGGTCAATAGCAAATGAAGAGTGTCTAATCGGTTGCCGCTGCGTCTGAATCAATAGATGATATGGCCATGCACCAATGCGCCTTGGCATAAAACATACCGCTCATTTGCAATCGCGATGCGGTAGTGCCCAGTCCGGACGCAGATAATGGCAGGTGTAGCCATTGGGAAAGCGCTCAAGATAATCCTGATGTTCAGGCTCTGCCTCCCAAAAATCGCCTACAGGTTCAAGCTCCGTGACCACCTTGCCCGGCCATAAACCCGAGGCGTTCACATCGGCTATGGTAGCAAGTGCGACTTGCTTCTGCGCTTCGTCTACATAGTAAATTGCCGAGCGATAGGACGCCCCCCGGTCATTGCCCTGTCGGTTGAAGGTTGTGGGATCGTGAATCTGGAAAAAAAATTCCAAAATGCGGCGATATGAAATTCTGTCCGGATCGAACAGTATCTCTATGCCCTCGGCGTGCGTACCGTGGTTCCGGTAGGTTGCGTTGGGGACATCTCCGCCAGTGTATCCCACTCGGGTGGCCTCAATCCCTGGCAACTGTCGAATTAGATCTTGCATGCCCCAAAAGCAGCCGCCAGCCAGAACAGCTCGTTCTCGTGTCATAATGTATCCTCCATTTTTTTTATGATACTCACCATTTGAAACATGTAAAGGCATCCAAGATAAGCACCTTTGCTCTGCTTTATTGAGGTGGTAATAAAGACATTTTGGCCTGCATGGTCTTTGTTCACTTGCTATCCTAGTCGCCTGCAAGAGACCCCTTCTTGTGGTATGTTAAAACTAATTACGCCACTACTAGCATCCTGGCAGCTACAGGCATAAGTGAATCGTGTTTCTTGTCGATGGATAACGATTAGATTGGCCTGCACCAGTTTAATTATTTGGTTTTACAGGAATAGTTGTAGGGCAGGGGAAACGGTGCGATCTAACTTAAAAATCACGTTGAAGAAAGCGATGGGCGTGGTTTGACACCGTCGCTGATTCCGGATTAACTCCGCTATTATTCGCAGTTTAATGCCAACAGCGATGCCTGTTCAACGGTCGGTGTTCGTCACGAATTATTTAAAAAGTGACGGGTAGTTGTTGGATGAAGAAAAATACTAATCAACCCTGAGCCAGTACTTCAGGATTTAGACAGGTTTCAGGCCGCTCGTTGCGGAGCATGGCCAACAGGTTTCGGGCAGCCAGAATGGCCATGTTCGTCCGGGTCGTCTCAGTGGCTGAACCAACATGAGGCAGCAGAACGGTGTTTGACAATGCAGCCAAACCTTCGGCCATTCGTGGCTCGAATTCGTACACATCCAGTCCGGCCCCGGAGAGTTGGCCGGTTTTCAAAGCACGGACCAGATCATCTTCCTTTATCAGAGGACCGCGACTCGTATTGATCAAGATGGCAGTCTTCTTCATGCGTGCCAAGGTGTTCGCGTTGAACAGGTGCCTGGACTGGGGCGTGAGGGGGGCATGCAGGCTGACATAATCAGAACGCTCCAGAAGTTCCTCCAAGGAAACCAGACATGCGCCCAATTCTTTTTCCAACACATCGTTGCGGCGACCTGAAGCATTGGCATAGAGCACGGGCATGCGAAACCCTTTGGACATCAGCGCCATGGCCGTGCCGATCCGCCCAGCTCCAACAATTCCCAAGGTCTTGCCGCAAACATCGGCACCTAGAAATTGCATGGGGCCCCAGCCACCCCACTGTCCAGAGCGCATGATTTGATCGAGTTCAACAACGCGGCGGGCTACGGCAAACAGAAGAGCCCATGCCAATTCGGCCGTCGCATCGGTCAATACTCCTGGTGTATTGGCAACGGGAATGCGCCGTTTGGTCGCCTCTGGCACGTCGATATTGTCATAGCCCACGGCATAATTGGCATAGCCGCGCAGATGGGGAGCGGCATCAAAAAATTCACCATCAATGCGGTCAGCCATCAGTCCGAGCACCCCGGCTTTGTCCCGGACCCTGTCCAGGAGTTCTGCTCTGGTAAGCGGGCGATCTTCGACATTGACTTCCACCTCGCAGCAGGTTTCCAGTAATTCGATACCGGAGTGCGGAATCATACGGGTCACAAGAACCTTGGGTGTCATGGATACCTCTTTTGGATAGGTGTATCTGATTAGATTACAGGTGCCTGCTTTGCCATTAGCTCGCGAGCTATTTGATTGGCCAATCGATCCTCTCGGCGCGATGCCACCATCCTAATCAGCTCACGACCGACATTCAGTTGTCTGTAAACGTGCTTACGCTTCGAATTTCCCCTATTTCCGGGCGCGTTTCAGTTCCCGGAAAGGGGCAATACCGACTCCCTCATTTCATCAGCCAAGGGATGTAGAATGGAGCGATGCATGAAATCAGGACCGCAGAAAGCGCCATGGCTATTCCTGCCATAGCTCCTTGCGTTTGGCCTTCTTGCAGAATAGTGGCGGTACCCTGCCCATGAGCGGTTACCCCCATCGCCAACCCTCTGGCTACTGGATTGGTGACTTTGCATAAGGAAAGAAAGCCAGCGCCAATTATCGAGCCGAATGTGCCGGTGAAGATGACGAAGGCTACTGCAATAGCGGGATCACCGCCGATAATACGGGCGATTTCAATGGCGATGGGAGCTGTCACGGACTTGGTCGCTATGGAACTAACAATAAGGGCATCGAGGCCACTCCATTTGGCCAACAGTACTGCGGTTGTTAATGTAGAGACAGCACCACTGAATATTCCAATGAGTATAGGAACAAATGATTTCCGCAGAACATGCCGGTTTGTGTGCAGGGGCAAGGCCAGTGCAACCGTTGCCGGTCCAAGCAGAAAGGTCATGACCGATTTGCCGGGCTTGTACTGCTCAAAGGTGATTCCCATAAAGTGCAGGATGAGAATGATGGCTGTGGTACTGAGCAGCAGGGGGTTGACCAGTGGATTCTGTGTTTTCAGGTAGACTTTGCGGCTAAGGATATACAACACAATCGTGATAACAATTGTGAATGCGGTCATTTTCAGATCTTGCATTTCAGCTCCCCTTTTTTACGCCGCGATTCATAAATAACTGAACGATCCCACCGGTTGCGAGCAATGCAACAAGAGTGCTTACCACCAAAGGCAGAAACAGGAGATAGCCCTTTTGTATGAACAGATCGCCCCACTGCATCAGTTCTACCGCAATGGGGATGAAGAAAAAGGAAAGATGCTTCAGCAAGGGACTGGTTGCGGCCGACAACCAGTGTTCTTTAATGACTCCGGTTGAAAGCAGCGTGAAGAGTACAATCATACCTAATACACTGCCTGGTAGTGGCAGGTGCAATAAGGTTACTGCCCAGGTGCTCAGGTAGTAAATGACCCACAACAAAAAAGTCTGGGTAGTAATTTTCAAGACATTTTTTAACACTGGCGATTCCTTTTGTTTTTTTGCAGAGGGTGCAGATATTCAACCATCTAACATTAATCCTTGATATGTTCCATTACCAGCGAACAAGGTTACTTGGGATGTAACGCACCCGCCAGCTTCAATGCGGCGGCAATATTGCGTGAAACATTCCGAAGATTTGCGGCGGCGTGCGTAAAGGCTTCTTCCAAGGTGCCTACTTGGCTGAGCACGCTGAAAACCGCATCGATACCATACTCATGAACTACGTCACCATCATAAGACAGACTGCCTGCAATACCGATCACCGGCTTGCCATATCGTTTGGCCACAGCGGCTACTCCGATCGGAGTTTTGCCATGTATGGATTGGCTGTCAATACGTCCTTCGCCGGTAATCACCAGGTCGGCATCTTTAATTATGGCCTCCAGACCGACCGTTTCCACGACTATTTCGATGCCCGGCCGCAGTTTCGCACCGAAGAACGCCAACAGAGCCGCCCCCATACCACCGGCTGCTCCCGCTCCCGGCACCGAATCAACCTGTACTCTCAAATCACGGTTAATCAAACCAGCATAACGGGAAAGGTTGGCATCTAACTGAGCCACCATTTCCGCAGTAGCCCCTTTCTGCGGGCCAAAAATTCTGCTAGTGTCCCGTGCGGTTAGTCTCGTTGTTTAATGATTGTTTTGCTCTTTCCACTTTATCAAGGATACCATCGGCGCTTTTTGTCCACTTGAAAGGTTTTGCCGTCTTTGAATTATGGTGGCT
>Ga0074197_1001369_pt1 | contig 21037 bp, 21 predicted proteins | sample EPASupsiteSAE305_FD_64526 | JGI IMG/M metagenome (GOLD analysis project Ga0074197, IMG submission 64526) | Bioremediated contaminated groundwater microbial communities from EPA Superfund site, New Mexico - SAE3-05 reassembly with SPADES | ecosystem: Environmental > Aquatic > Deep subsurface >...
CGAGGATATGACCAGCCCCTATATCAAGAAGTCGGTCAACTGGATCAAGTCCCGGCAGAATCTGGACGGCGGGTGGGGTGAAGTCTGTGATTCATACTGGGATCGTACCCTGATGGGTTGCGGCCCCAGTACCGCCTCCCAGACCTCCTGGGCCCTGATGGCCCTGATGGCTGCCGGCGAAGTCGGTTGCCAGGCGGTTGAGCGGGGCATCCAGTATCTGCTGGCAACCCAGAACAGTGATGGTACCTGGGACGAAGAGGCCTTTACCGGCACCGGGTTCCCCAAGTATTTCATGATCAAGTACCATATTTATCGCAACTGCTTCCCGCTGACCGCACTGGGCAGATATCGCCGTCTGACCGCAGGAACGCACGCACAGTAGCAGCTACCGGCAGTAACAGCCACGTACGGGAAGCCCCGCTGTTGCAAGCCGGGGCTTTTCCCATTCTGGAGAGACGACAGACCATGAAGGCTTTTGTCACCGGCGCCACCGGCTTTATCGGCGCCAGCATAGTACGGGAACTGTTGAAGGATGGCCACAAGGTTCGTGTGCTGGCCAGGAACGGCTCTAACACCGCCAATCTTCAGGGGCTGGATGTTACCATCCTGCAGGGTGATCTCCATGATCAACAACGGCTTGAACAGGGCATGGCCGGTTGCGATTGGGGCTTTCATGCTGCTGCCGATTACCGGCTCTGGTGCCCTGAACCAGAGGCCATGTACCACGCCAATGTGGATGGCACCCGCACCCTGCTGGCTGCAGCCCTTGCTGCCGGCGTAAGCCGGGTGGTATATACCAGCAGTGTCGGCACCCTGGGAAATCCCGGCAATGGGACGCCAGGTACGGAGGAAACGCCGGTCAGCCTGGCCGACATGGTGGGAGACTATAAAAAGAGTAAGTTTCTGGCAGAGCGGGAAGCGGAAAAATTCGTTGACAAGGGTCTTGGCCTGATTATAGTCAACCCTTCCACCCCGGTGGGACCGTTTGACATCAAACCGACCCCGACCGGCAAGATCATTGTGGATTTTCTGAACCGCAAGATGCCGGCCTACCTTGATACCGGCCTGAATCTGATTGCCGTGGAAGACTGCGCCAGGGGCCATATCCTGGCAGCGGAAAAAGGGCGGATCGGCCAAAAGTACATCCTTGGCAACCGGGATCTTACCCTGCGTGACATCTTTAGCATGCTTGAGCAGTTGACCGGCCTTGCAGCACCCAAGGTGCGTTTGCCCTACACGCCGATCCTGCTGGCTGCCTATGTAAATGAGGCACTTTCGCGGCTGACCGGCAAAGAACCGCTGATTCCGCTGGCCGGTGTCCAGATGGCAAAGAAGTTCATGTTTTTTGATGCTTCAAAGGCAGTACACGAACTGGGGCTTCCCCAGACTCCGGTAGAAGAGGCGCTCAAACGGGCCGTTGACTGGTTCCGCTCAAATGGCTATGCCTCTGCATAAGGAAACCGCTATGTTACTTGAAACCATACAGAACCCCGATGACCTGAAAAAACTGACACCGGAGCAACTCCCGGACCTGGCTGAAGAGATCCGCTCTTTCCTGCTCTCCACCGTGTCGGAAACCGGTGGTCACCTGGGGTCAAACCTTGGTGCCGTTGAGTTATCCATGGCCCTGCATTACTGCTTTACCACTCCGCAGGACAAGATTGTCTGGGATGTTGGCCACCAGGCGTATACCCACAAGCTGTTGACCGGCCGTCGGGATCGTTTTGCCACCCAACGCCAGTACAAGGGGATATCAGGCTTCCCCAAGCGGTGCGAATCAGAACATGATGCCTTTGGCGTGGGACACGCCTCCACCTCCATCTCTGCGGCTCTGGGCATGGCGGTTGCCGACAACCTGGATCAGAAGAAGAATAATGTGATCGCTGTCATCGGTGATGGTTCCCTGACCGGCGGCATCGCCTTTGAAGGCCTGAACCAGGCCGGTCACCTCAAGAAAAACCTGATTGTGGTGCTGAACGACAACGAGATGTCCATCTCCAAGAACGTTGGCGCCTTTTCCGCCTTTGTCTCCCGCAAGATGACCACCCGTCACTTCCGTGAGTTGAAGAAGGAAATGAAGGAACTGCTGACCAACATCCCGGCCTTTGGCAAGGATATCCTCAAGTTTGCCCGCCGCGCTGAAAACTCACTCAAGGGCTTTTTGACCCCTGGTGCGTTGTTTGAGGCTCTGGGGTTTGACTACATAGGTCCTATTGATGGCCATGACCTGCCCGGCCTGATTGAGGTCTTCAACAATGCCCGTGAGTTTGACGGCCCGCTGCTGCTGCATGTTATGACCACCAAGGGCAAAGGTTACCGTCCAGCCGAAGAAACACCGGATAAATTCCACGGCGTAGGGGCCTTTGATCTGAGCACCGGCAAGGCACCGGCCAAGTCGTCCACGGTTTCCTACACCGAAGTCTTTGGACGCACCCTGGTTGATCTGGCCAAGGAAGATCCAAAAGTTGTTGCCATCACTGCTGCCATGCCAGACGGTACCGGGCTTAACTTCTTTAGCGATGCCCTGCCGGACCGTTTCTTTGATGTGGGTATTGCTGAACAGCATGGTGTCTGCTTTGCAGCCGGTCTGGCTGCAGACGGCTTCAAACCGGTCACCGCCATCTACTCATCCTTCATGCAGCGGGCCTATGATCAGGTCTTCCATGATGTCTGCCTGCAGAACCTGCCGGTGGTAATTGCCATGGACCGCGCTGGCCTGGTGGGTGATGATGGTCCTACCCACCACGGTGTGTTTGACATTTCCTTTATGCGCCACCTGCCGGGCCTGACCTTTATGGCCCCCAAGGACGAGAACGAGCTGCGTCACATGCTTAAAACCGCCCTGGAGCTAAAGGCCCCGGTTGCCCTGCGCTATCCACGAGGAGCAGGTTATGGTGTACCTCTGGACAAAAAAATGGAATGCCTGCCTATCGGCAAAGGTGAACTGCTGCGGGAAGGCACTGATCTGACCATTGTTGCCATTGGTTCAACGGTCATGCCTGCGGTCAAGGCAGCTGAACAACTTGCAGAACAGGGGATCAGCGTTGGTGTGGTAAATGCCCGCTTCATCAAGCCGCTGGATGCTGATCTGATCCTTGGTCAGGCCAAGGCTACCGGCAGGATTGTGACGGTTGAGGAAAACGTCCTGCAGGGCGGCTTTGGCAGTGCCGTGCTTGAACTGCTGCAGGATAACAACATGTCGCAAGTCAGGATCAAACGGCTTGGCATCCCGGATCAGTACATTGAACAAGGAACCCAGGCACAACTCCGCAAGGATGTGGGAATTGATGCCGAAGGTATAGCAACTGCAGCACAAGCGTTTCTGAAGAATTGAAAGGATTACTACATGCGTTTCCCCTGGCGTCTTAACTACGATCTAACCAAATACATCATCAAAAACAACCTCAACAAGGTTGAAAAGTACCCGTTGGTATTGATGCTGGAACCGACCCACCTCTGTAACCTGACCTGCTCCGGTTGTGGACGTATCCGTGAATATGCCAACACCATCAACGATATGATGTCGCTGGAAGACTGTCTGAAGTCGGTTGACGAATGTCCGGCACCGGTGGTCACCATTACCGGTGGTGAGCCGTTCCTGTATCCTCACATCTACGAGCTGGTTCAGGGGATTCTGGACCGTGGCCGTCACATCATGTTCTGTACCAATGCAGTGCTGATGGAAGAATCCATCAAAAAGATGCAGCCCCACCCCAACCTGACCTTTAACGTCCATATGGATGGTCTGGAACAAACCCATGACCGCATCCTTGAGCGTAAAGGCTGCTTCAAGACCGGCATGGCAGCCATCAAGGCAGCCAAGGCAAAGGGTTTCCGGGTCTGCACCAACACCACCATCTTCACCGATACTGATCTGGTGGAGATTGAGATGCTGTTCCAACAGTTGGAAGAGCTTGGTGTGGACGGCATCCTGGTAGCGCCCGGCTTCAGCTATGAAGCGGTTGAAGAAGAAAAACAGTTCCTGGTCCGCCAAGAGATTGAAAAGAAGTTCCGTCAGGTCTACGAGATGAGCAAGAAGCACCGCTTCTGGTCAACCCCGATGTACCTGCGCTTCCTGAAGGGTGAAAAAAAACTGCAATGCACCCCCTGGGGCAATCCGACCCGTAATCCACAGGGATGGAAGGCCCCCTGCTACCTGATTACTGACGGTCACTACCCAACCTTCAAAGAGATGATGGAACAGGTCAACTGGGACAGCTACGGCGTAGGTAAAGACCCCCGCTGTGCCCAGTGTATGATGCACTGCGGCTTTGAACCAACCGTGGTGACTGAAGTGGGCAAAAGCCCCAAAGACATACTTGAAATGATGCTCTGGAACCTGTCTTGAGGCTTTTTCTACAGTATGAAGGACTAGGAAGAGTTTAGAAACACAAATAAATAACAGCAACTTACGACATACAAAGCAACACAGAACCTGCTAAGCCCTATGAAGGATTTAGCAGGTTTTCTATTTCTGGTCCTACCTATAGTCTGAATTTAACCTTGCCAATGATGTTACAAATGATACTATAAAACCCATGACTACAGCAGACAAGACCCTTAAACGGATGCGGAACAATCCCCGTGACTGGAGGATTGAAGATCTTCTTTCCGTGGCCGGACGCTTCGGTTTTCAGGTTCGCAACAGTGGTGGCAGTCACCATGTTTTTACCTGTTCCGGCAGTGGTGAAACTATCTGCGTTCCTGCTCATAGGCCCATCAAGCCGGTCTATGTCAAACAGTTTGTGGCAATGATTGACAGTATCAGGGAGAAATCAGCATGAAGATAAAACAGATCAAGCCGGTAACAGCTCCTTATCCGTTTGAGGCATACGCCCATGTGGTAGCACCACTTTCTGAAGAGGACGGCGGGGGCTACATGATTACCTTTCCCGATCTTCCAGGCTGCATGTCTGATGGTGATTCACTTGATGAAGTGCTGCTAAACGGCAGGGACGCTTTCAATAGCTGGATTGCGGCACGGGTAGATATGAAACTGCCTGTACCGGAACCAACCCGCTATAGTGAAGAAGGAAAGCCGGTTAAGTTTGTGCAGCGGCTTCCCCGTTCTCTCCATATTTCTTTGCAAGCACGAGCCAGGGCTGAAGGAGTAAGCCTGAATACGTTAGTTTTAACGTTGATTGCTGAAGGTCTGGGGAGACATGAAGCCACTGGAAATGCAGGCGGTTTAAAGCGAGCAGCATAATGACGATACCCTCTATTATGAAAAATTCCGTATTGTACCTTCTTTTCATACTGGTCATGATCGCCTTCTGCCCCCATCAGGTAGAGGCGGTCCAGCCTCGTACCCCTCAGTTGCTCTACCCTTCAAGTAAACGGATTGTCATCTTTGTAGCTGATGGCTGAGGCTACTGTACCAAGGCGGAAAGTTTTTTCGCCACACGTAACATCCTTTTTGAAACACGGGATATTCAGAAGGATCACCGTTTTTACCGTGAATGGCACGACAACTTTCACGGTGACATTGTGCCGTTGATCGTCTTTGATAACGGAAAGCAGGTGGTTGACAGCTTTGACCCACGGGGCATCAAACAGGCACTGAAGGCCACCGGTATTACTCCTAAGAACGGGAAAAATCCTTAACATGCCAACTATTATCGATACCCATTGCCATATTTATTATGATGACTTCACTGCTGATTGGGATCAGATGCTTGCACGGGCCGAGACAGCCGGTGTCAAGGGGATGATTGTGGTTGGCGCTGATGCAGTATCCAGCCAGCAGGCAGTTGAAATAGCTGCCAGTCACCCCACCATCTTCTGCACCGTGGGTATTCATCCCCATGATGCCCATAGGGTTGATGAAGCCACCATCACAGCACTGGAGGAGTTGGCACAGACCACTCAAAAGTGTGTTGCCATTGGCGAGATCGGCCTGGACTTCTTCAAAAACCGATCCCCCCGTGAGGATCAGGAACGGGTCTTCAAGCGCTTTCTGCAGATGGCAAAAAAACTGGATAAACCGGTGGTGATCCATGACCGTGATGCCCATGCAGAAACCCTGGACATGATCAAGGAAGCAGACGTAACCAAGGGCGTAATGCACTGTTTTTCCGGCGACCTCGCCTTTGCCCGGCAATGCCTTGAGCAAGGATTGTATCTCTCCATACCCGGCACCGTCACCTACCCTTCCAATGAACAGTTGCGGGAGGTAGTCCGCAACGTACCGCTGGAAAAGCTGTTGCTGGAGACTGATTGTCCCTATCTCTCACCAGTGCCCCACCGTGGCAAGCGTAATGAACCAGCCTACACCCGCATCACCGCAGAAAAGGTGGCTGAACTGCGCGGTCTGACCGTGGAAGATGTGGGACGAATCACCACCATGAATGCCGGGCGCCTGTTTGGTATCCCGCTTTGGGACGAATCAACCAAGATCGCCTACCGGATCAGAAACTCGCTTTACCTGAATATCACCAACCGTTGCTCAAACCACTGCACCTTCTGCCCGAAGTTTGATGAATTTACGGTCAAAGGGCACAACCTGCTGCTTGATCATGAACCTGGTTTTGAAGAGGTTATGGCTGCCATTGGCCAGCCAAAGGATATTGATGAGGTGGTGTTCTGCGGTTTTGGAGAATCACTGCTGCGGCTGGATCTGGTTAAGCAGGTGGCACAGGCCCTGAAACAACGCGGCTATCCGATCAGAATCAACAGTGATGGTCAGGCCAACCTGGCCCATGGACGTAACATCCTGCCTGAGCTGGCAGGACTGGTTGACAGCATCTCCATCAGCCTCAACGCGCCTGATGCCGCGACCTATGACAGGCTCTGCAACACCCCCTTTGGTGCGGATGGGTGGCAAGGGGTGTGCGATTTCCTGCGGGAAGCACCCGGTTACATCCCGGATGTGACTGCTACAGCCGTCACCATTCCAGGCATTGACATTGAGGCCTGTCGTAAGGTAGCTGAGGAACTGGGGGTGAAGTTCAGGGTGCGGGAGTATGCCGAAGTAGGGTAATTCCCCCCTAGACAAGGGGGGAATGGGGTGATTAAAGTTCTTTTTGCTCTGCCAAATGTTCCTCATAGATCCGCTTCAGGTAGGTGTGCGAAACGGTTTTCTTGAACTCTTGCTTGAAGTAATCAGACAACTGTCGCCAGGACAGCTTTTCCTCTTCCCGCAGCCTGACCAATTCATCCAGATAGTTTTTTTCCAAGGCAGCACGCAGCCGTTTCTTATACGGCTTATGCTCCCGGATCTGAGGTGACACCTGTGGCGCCTGCTCGATCCAGATCTGTTTCAACACCGCCAGAAAGGCTGCGTAGCCAGCCTCTCCGCCCCGGCTGGGGCTAACCCTGCCCAAGGTTAGCCATTCCTTAAACAGTTCCCGCTGTCTACGATGCACTTCCACCCGTAGTTCTTCATCAAGACGGGCATACAGTTCACCAAGTGCTGCACGTTGTTCTACGGCCAAGCCGGTTAACAGCTCTATGGTTCGTTCATCGTACATGCGGTTAATAGGTCATGCTGGCTGCGTTCAGCAGGCCTATGGAGACCGAGAAGAAAGCAAGCAGTGTGGCAGAAGCGACCTGGTTGTCCTCAATCTGCTTGACCAGATCCTTAAAGATCATCCGCACAATGAAAAAGACCAGGATCTGCACCACCATGGCCACCAGGGCCCAGATCAGCATATCCAGAAAACCGACACTGTGGGTAATGGCACTGTGCAGTGGCAGCACAAAGCCGATAAAGGCACCGCCAAAGCTGATGGCCGGGGCGGTTTTGCCTTCCCGCACCAGCTTCAGTTCATCGTAGGGGGTGATTTTGCAGTAAATAGCGCAGAAAACCAGCAGAAAACCTAGCGCTGCCACAAAATACTTGGCAAAAGCAATCATTCCTTGAAAAGAGTCCAACTGAAATCCGTCCATAAATAGCCTCCGTTCGGTCTGATACTGAAAATTCAGGTAAAGTAATGGGGTAAAAATCTGCTGGCATTGGTGGTGACCAGTTGTCGGTCTTCACGGATGCCGATTCCAGCTGATTCGCCTGCCACAATCCAGGAGCCGACCACCGGATAGTTACCATCAAAGCAGGGGATTGGTGCCAATTGCTGATAAACCAGTGCCTTGCCGCCGTAGCTGCCTTCAACCTCATGCACCTGACCGTTGCGATGCACGGTTACATTTTCCCCTTCACGGGAGAGCAACGGTTTGGTAACGTAATTATCCCGGAACGGGCCTGCTTCAAAACCAGCCTGCAGCAGGTTTTCATGCCCTTCAAACAGCTCCCACATAATTGCCAGCAGCCCCTTGTTGGACAGTAGCATCTTCCAGGCCGGTTCAAGCAGCCGCATCCGGGCTGTTGCCAGTTTGCGGCCAAAATACTCATTTACCAGCCATTCCCAGGGATACAGCTTGAACATAAGATCAATCGGTCGGTCATCCAGATCAACAAAGCGGCCTTCCACCTCTTCAAAGCCGATATCATTCATAAACAGTTGGGAAGTGGTCAGTCCGGCCTGAATGGCGGTATCCCGCAGATATTCAAGGTTGCCAAAATCCTCCGGTGCATCAGCCACACAGGAGAAGTGAACGGTTGAGGAGATCCCCATCCCTTTCCAGGCCTCAATCAGACGTTCATGGATTGAGTTAAACTGATCAGCATCAGGATAGAGGTCCTTTAACCAGAACCACTGAATCACGCTGGCCTCCAATAAAGAGGTGGGGGTGTCAGCATTGTATTCCAACAGCTTGGGTGGCGTATGACCATCGTAGGCCAGATCAAAACGGCCATACAGGGATGGCTCATCCTTATCCCATGAATCAACGATCAGCGGCACGGCATGGGCCGGTATCTGCAGTTTGTCAAACAGGTCTTTATCAATCACATGCTGGGCTGCCTCAATGCAGCGTTCCTGCAGCTCATTGGTGGCATTTTCCAGCAGGTCTATCTCAGCACGGTCAAAGCGATAACAGGCAGTCTCATCCCAATACGGCTCATCATCAATGGTGTGATAGGACAGCCCCTGGGATTCGACACTCTGTTGCCAGTTTATGCGGGGCGGACGGACAATCCGTTGCATCTCCTAGCCTCCAAAAGAAGAATGAAAGGAGGAAAGACTGCCAAAACCACCCCGTGAGACCGAAACCGTCCGGACAGATCGACTGCCCTGACCGGCGTAGGTACGGCCTGTGGTAAAACGTGGGCCATAGAAATAACCATGACTGTAGTTGCGATCCTTCTGATTCATCTCTTCGCAGTTTTTGGGATCATTGCCCCAGTCATCCAGACAGTCCTGTTTGTTTTTGTAGACATGCCGGTCGTCCTTTTTACCGCAACCGCCAAGAGCCAGCATACCGCCAATCAGGACCAGGGATATCTGCAGGGTACTTCGTCTGCGCATAGGTCACTCCAACAGATGTACTTGCCAACCAGTTTGCAATCGGTTGACTATCGGGTATAGATATACCAATAAACAGTTTTCTCGCAAGCGTTTGGAGTATTTAATATGGAAAAAGCACTCTGTTTTGAAATGTTGGAAAAAAGATCTGTTCAATGCAACCTCTGCCGACACCGCTGTACCATTGCTGAAGGTGGTCGCGGCATCTGCCGGGTGCGGGAAAACCGTGGCGGGCAACTGTATTCATTGGTTTCCGGTCTGCTTGTGGCTGAACATATCGATCCGATAGAGAAGAAGCCGCTCTATCACGTCCTGCCCGGATCACGCTGTTATTCTGTGGCTTCAGTGGGCTGTAACTTCCGTTGTCAGCATTGCCAGAATGCTGATATTGCCCAATACGATGATCAGGGCACCGGCCGTATGCCTGGCCGCCCGATTTCATCAGCAGAACTGGTTCACCGTGCCGTTACTGGTGGCTGTCGCTCCATTGCCTACACCTATACTGAACCAACGGTCTGGTTTGAATACGCCCTGGAAACAGCCCGGCTGGCAGCAGAAGCCGGTCTCTACAACATCTTTGTCACCAATGGCTACATCAGCACAGAAGCACTGGGGATGATCGCACCGGTGCTGCATGCTGCCAATATCGACCTGAAAGGGTTTACCAACGACTTTTACCGGCGTGTCTGCGGAGCACAGCTGAACGAGGTACTGGACTGCATCAGAGAATACCGGAAGCGCGGTATCTGGATTGAGATTACCACACTGATGATACCGGGGGAAAATGATGATGCAGAGCAGTTAAACGGCATTGCGCGTTTTATTGCCGATGAACTTGGGCCGGACACCCCCTGGCATGTCTCACGCTTCTTTCCCTGCTATCAGATGCTGGATCATCCCCCGACCCCTGTCAGCTCACTTGAACGGGCACTGGAGGCTGGTGACCGGGCTGGACTCAGGTATATCTATGAGGGGAATGTTGCCCGTGGCCGCGAACAGACGATCTGCAAAAGCTGTGGATCGGTACTGATTGGTCGCAGTGGTTACACCGTTAGCCAGCTTAATCTGAAAGACGGTGCCTGCGGTAGTTGCGGCAAACCGATTGCAGGTGTTTGGGGATAGAAAAACAAGTATGAAGAGTGAAGTTTGAAGGGTGAAAGGATTGAGGAGTTACCATGTTTGAAAACATATATGATCTTCCGGTTAACCAGGATGAAGAGCTGCCGTTTCAGTTACCGGAATGGATCGCCCCTGCGCCATTTGAGGAGTTTCTGGGCATGACCTTCCATGAGGCAAAAAACGGCAAGGCAGTGCTGACCATGCCGTTTAAGGCAGCCCTGTGTCAGGGCAAGGGATTGATGCACGGTGGCGCTGTGGTGTCACTGGCAGATACAGCCCTGGCCATGGCGATTAAAAGTCTGCTGCATGAAGGAACTGATTTTGTGACCATCAAGCTGGGTCTGGAGTTTCATGCGCCGGTACGCTGGGGGCTTGTCCGGGCTGAGGCCAGGGTAATCAGCCAGGATGAGCGGGATATTGAGGGGATGACGGAAATTGTAACCGAGGAAGGGATCAAGGCAGCTACCTTCAAGGCCACCTTTAGAATCAGGAAGCAACGTCTACAAGGAAATTTCTAACCGTTTTATCTTCTCCACCAGGGTGGTACGGTTCAGCCCCAGCAGAGCTGCTGCCCTGGCCTTTACCCCGTTGGACATCTGCAGCGCCTTGATGATCATCTTACGCTCGAGTTCCTCAATGGCTGCTGGCATATCAATCCCGTTTGGTGACAGCTCAAGACAGACCCCCTTGGGAGGGCCGGAGGCCTCAGTGATCTCAGAGGGCAGGTCATCCGGCCCAATGGTATCCTGCTCGGTCAGCGCTGTCACTCGCTCCACCACGTTTTCCAGTTCACGCACATTGCCAGGCCAACGGTAACGCTCCAGAGCATCAAGAGCCGGCTTGCTGAGGGTCATCAGCGGTCGCCCCATCAGGTGGCAGAATTTATCCAGAAAGTGGCTGACCAACGGCAGCAGATCTTCACGGCGATCACGCAGGGGGGGTAACTGCAGCGGAATAACATTCAAGCGATAAAACAGATCCTCGCGGAAGCTACCCTGACGGACCTGCTCTTCAAGATCAGCATTGGTGGCGGAGATCACCCGCACATCCAGCTTGATCGGCTTGGTGGAACCAACCCGCTCCACCTCCTGTTCCTGCAGTACCCGCAATAGCTTGGATTGCAGGTGCATCGGCATGGTGCCGATCTCATCCAGAAAAATGGTGCCGTGGTTGGCTGCCTCAAACTTGCCGATCTTGTCCCGCACCGCGCCGGTAAAGGCCCCCTTGGTATGTCCAAACAGTTCACTTTCCAGCAGGGTTTCAGGGATGGCACCACAGTTGACCGCCACAAAGGCATGCCCCTTGCGACGACCATTATGATGCAGCGCCTTGGCCACCAGTTCTTTACCGGTGCCGGATTCACCGAATATCAGCACCGTTGAGTCAGTCTTGACGATCCGTTGCATCCGTTCAAACAGCCGCTGCATGGCTGCAGAACCACCAATAATGCTGCTAAACTGAAAACGCTCCTGCAACTGTTTACGCAGGTAGACGTTTTCCGACAGCAGGCGCTGCTTTTCGCAGGCCTTGGCAATGACAATCTTTAACTCTTCAAAGTTAACCGGTTTGGTTATGTAATCAAAGGCCCCTTGCTTCATGGCCTGCACTGCAGTCTCTGCCGAGGCATGGCCGGTAATCACCACCACCTCCAGCTCAGGGGCAACCTGACGGATCTCTTGCAGGATCTCAATACCGTTTTTATCAGGCAGAAACAGATCAACCAGCACCAGATCTGCCCGGCCTTCACGAACCAGCGCCACTCCCTGCGCACCATTTGGAGCAGAAAGTGGTGCAAATCCGGCTTTTTTCAGCAGAAGTTCCATCACCTGCCGACCAGGCTCATCATCATCAATGATAAGAATTCGTGTCAGTTCACTCATACCCGGCATTCCACCTGCATCAGTTTAGTTTCAGCACTATGGCACACTCATCCAAGCTGCTGCAATGATTTCATACTTTACCCAACGCTAATTTATGCTAAGCTGAAACCGATTACAGGGAGCAATCAATGAGCGATCAGACCACACAAACACAGGAAAGCAAACCGGACGGTCAGCGTTTCTATCATGCCCAAACCGGTTATCAGCTGATCCTGAGCCTTTCCAAGGATGAGATGGAGTGCCGCGCCCACCTTGAAGTCAAGGCAGATGGTACTCCGCCGACCAGGGATGAGCTGCTGGGCTATCTGGCAGCTGATGGCATAACAACTGGTATTGACGAAGGAGCGGTACCACTCCTGTTGCGTGAAGCACGTCCCGGTAAAAGCGCCAACGGGTTGCTGGCAGCCGGCATGCAACCCATTCTTGGTGACGACGGCAAACTTGCCTTCAGCTTTGATACTGCTGACCAGCCCCCTGCTGATACAACAGCTGATGAGGATCCGGAAAAACGCCAGATTGACTTCAGGGCCGTGCAGAAATTCATTAACGTAGATGCAGATCAGGAAATCGGACGGATACAGCCTCCTACCAACGGGACCCCCGGCAAAACAGTACGGGGCAAACCGGTTCCATCAGAAGCAGGTAAACCATTGATTCTGAAACTGGGGCAGAATGTCCGTTCAGGCGGTGATAATAATGATATTCTTTTTGCTGAAATCCATGGCAGGGTCAAGCAGGAAGGCGACACCATTAATATTGTTGAAGAATATGTGGTGGATGGCAATGTTGATTTCAGCATCGGCAATATCCGCTTTAACGGCTATGTCGAGGTCCGTGGGGATGTACTGGACGGTTTTCAGGTCAGCGCCAGTAAAGGCCTGAAGATTACCGGCAACGTGGGGGCCTGTCGTCTGATATCCCATGGCAATATTGAATTCTGCGGCATGGATGGCCAGGGCCAGGGTAAAGGCAGCATCCTCTGCGGCGGTACCATTACTGCCCATTTTATCCATGACAGTGCTGTTGAATGCTGGGGGAATATGCTGGTTGATGTTGAGCTGCGCAACTGCAGTATCCATTGCCGCGGCAGCCTGATCACCGGCGTTCTGGCTGGTGGAGACTGCGTAACCCTGGCAGGACTCGAGGCTAAAAAACTTGGGGCTCCGTCTGCCGTCAAAACCGTTGTGCATAGCGGCGTTGACTACCACGACCTTGACCGGATGCAAATCCTGCTTGAACAGCTTGATGAACTGCAACAAAAGATCGCTAAGACCAAAGATCTACAGGAAATAACAACACTGACCGAGAAGAAGCAACAACTGGGCAGGGTTATTCTTGATGTCAGATCCCGCCGTCCGGCAGGATCAAACCCCAAGATCAACATCAAGGACCGGCTCCATGAAGGGGTTACCATCTATCTTGGGGATTCGGTTGAAGAGTTTTCTGCTGAACTTTCCGGCCCGATCAGCCTGATTGAAAACAGCCGAGAAGGAGGATTGCGCAGACTCTCCCTGAGCAGTCTGGAGATTCCGGCCAGTGATCTTGAAAAGGCCTGGCTTGAAAACGATGAACAGGAGCGCCAGGAACGGCTCAAGCAAGAGGCTGCTGCACAGGAAGCTGCAGAAGCAGAAGCACAGCAGACACTTGATGAGGCTGAACAGGCAGAGCCTGCTGCTGAACCACCTGCTCCTGACTAATCGGTCACAGCGTTAATCGCCTTTTTCAGCCCTTCCATCAGAAATACCAATTCATCTTCTGTAATAGCCAAGGGTGGAAACACCACCACCGTATTCCCCAGCGGACGGGAAAAAACCCCATGCCTGCGGGCTTCCTGACAGACCCTGACGCCTCGCTTTTCCTCCCAAGGGTATGCCAATTTTGTCGCCTTATCCTGCACCAGTTCAATTCCTGCTGCCAGGCCGCACTGGCGCAGATTACCAACATGGGGGTGGTCCTTCAACTGCTGCAGCAAAGCTGTTAACTGTTTACTCCTCTGCTGTACTGACTCCATCAGTCCGGTCTCTTCAAACAGCTCCAGGCTTCGCAGCGCAACAGCACAGGCCAGCGGATTACCGGTAAAGGTATGGCCGTGAAAGAAGGTCTTCAACTCAGCATAATTGCCCAGAAATGCCTGATAGATCTCCTCTGTTGCCAATGTGGCAGCCAATGGCAGGTAACCGGCACAGAGCCCTTTTGAGATTGCCATGATATCCGGCGTCACCTCTTCATGCTCAACCGCAAACATCTTTCCAGTCCGCCCAAAGCCGGTGGCCACCTCATCGGTGATCAGCAGCACACCGTAACGGTCACACAGCTGTCGTACCCCCTTCAGGTATCCGGCAGGGTGTACCAGCATCCCGCCTGCCCCCTGCAGCAGCGGCTCCATCATCATGCCTGCCAGCTGTTCCTGATGCTCAACCATCAACTGCTCCAGCGCATCCAAGCAGGTCATGCCACAGGTTGTTGGATCATGCTTGCCCATGGGACAGCGGTAGCAATAGGGCGCTGGTGCCTCAATGGTTGAAAACAGCAGCGGCTTGAAGGTGTCGTGATAGATCGAGATCCCGCCAACACTCATGGAGCCGATGGTGTCACCGTGGTAGGCATGCTGCAACCGCAGAAACCTGCTCCGTTGCGGCTCTCCCTTGTGACAGTGGTACTGATAAGCCATCTTCAGCCCCACCTCCACTGCCGTGGAACCATTATCGGAATAAAAGACCTTGCTCAACCCGGCCGGTGCTATCTCAATCAACCGCTTTGCCAGCAGGATTGACTGTTCACCCGCCAACCCCAGCAGGGTCGAGTGTTCAAGCCGGGCCGCCTGATCAGCCAGCGCCTTATTCAGTGCAGGGTGACTATGGCCATGCACGTTGGTCCACATGGAAGCAACGCCATCCAGATAACGGTTACCATCCGAATCAATCAGCCAACTCCCCTCACCTGCCACAATCACAATCTGATCATCAGCCAGCCAATCCTGCATCTGGGTAAAGGGGTGCCAGACATACTGCTTGTCCCAGCTCTGAAGCTGGGCAGTGGTTGGTTTTTCAACGTTATTCATGCCATTTGACCTTGTCCTTCACTTGCGAATGTAAATAAATGTGCTATAAGAAGTATATGTAAGACCTGTTTTGTCCGCTAGAATTATTTAGGATCAGAATCCAATAGATCAACCAGATCAAGCAAAGTTCGGCTATTCTAATCCACCACAAAAAAATACCATTAGGAGGGTTCTGTGCGCCTGCTACACACCATGCTAATGCTGTTTATCGCTTTCTTCTCAACGGCATCGCCAGCGATCTCCGATACCTTTTCCGGTATAATGAAGGACTTTCAATTCATCCAGAATGATCAGCGTATCCAGCCAGATGGCTCAGGAGCACTAAAACTTGCTCGCAGTGCATTTTCTATCCGCTATACCGGTAAAGGACTGGCTCCGTCAATCTATGCCAGCTTCAACCCCAAACTAAAAAAGCAATTCAAAGAGTTGCACGACCCGATCATATCATTTGCCGGAACAGGATCAGCAGCCCACCCATCCCAACTGTATGTGGATAATGAGGCATTGGATTTCTATCAAGGCTGGTCAGCAGCATTTGAGACTGCATGGGGAAGCGTACAGGACTCTAAAGGACGGGCAGAGTATGTTGAACTTAGAAACAAGCTTGCTTCTGAACCAATGATCATAATGTCTGGCCGTAATTACTCAAATTTTGAACCTCAGCCAGATGGCACGCTTCTCTTCACCGTCAACAGAATCAACGACAGTTTCCCACCTTTTAAAGATGTTGCTCCTCTGTATCTCATAGTGTTTGCCGATAAAACCTCTGTTACTCCTGATGCCAGCAGTTATCTATTACACTGGACACCACTGACCGTTGAATTTAAAAAGAAGTAAAGCCCGATTAACCAAACACACTCAACTGAGTGAGCACCCACGGTGCCACTGCAACTCTCTCTTGGAGACTATATACCATGCCACAGAAAAAAACTAACGACATCGCCCAAGACAAGCTGAAGGCCATGATGGAAATGGCTGCCCTGGTCAACTCTTCACATGAACGATCAATTATCATGGATCATGCGGTGAAATCTGTCTGCCGCCTGACCGGCGCAGAAGCCGGTAGCCTGCTACTGCTTGACGAGTTTACCGGACACCTTGACTTTGAAGTTGTAACCGGTGGCAAAGAAGAGCTGCTACCCTTTTTCCGCGTACCCAAAGGTCAAGGTATTGCAGGCTGGGTTGCCCAGAACGACCTGCCGATCATTGTACCGGATGTTCAGGCTGATGAACGTTTCTTCAAGTTTACCGACAAAGAACTTGGATTTACCACCCGTGATATGATTGCCGTACCACTGCGGGTCAACGGGGAGGTCATCGGGGTATTACAGGCTATCAACAAAAATTCAGGAGAGTTCAGCCATGATGACCTGAAACTGGCCATGGCATTTGCCAATCAGATCGCCCCTGTTATCAATCGAACTGACAAGGAACAGCCCAGCCCATTAACCGACAATGCATAAAGCCTCTTGACTCTCAGCGGGTTGATTGAGTATAGTCGTAAAACTTTGCCAGAGTGGTGAAATGGTAGACACAGCAGACTCAAAATCTGCCGAGGGCAACCTCATGCCGGTTCGAGTCCGGCCTCTGGTACCACATGTAATCCCGGCATCATCCGATGCCCCAAAAGCCCTTGACAACCCAAGGGCTTTTCTTTTTACTGATGTAACCAGCCCATAGCAATTACCAGAGTCACTGGACTTTCAATATATAAACATATACATTATCGCATGTTTTCGCGCCTGCCTTTTGTCGGCAACAGGAATCAGTACCAACAGATAGCTTCTGTTATCTTATTTCACCCAAATTAATCAGCATGTTACGGGTATACCTATATGTCGTCTAAAAAACTGCTGGGAGAAATACTGGTTAATAAGGGCATCCTTTCATCGGTGACGGTTGAGCGCATGAGCAAACTGGCCAGTGCGGAAAACAAACGTTTTGGCTGGTTCCTTGAGGACAGAGGGCTTATTACGGGAAGTGAGCTTTCTGAAGCACTGGCTGAACAGTTCAATATTAAACACCTACCAAATATAGCACAATACAGCTATTCCAAACAGCTTCTTGCCTTGGTTACGCCTGAGACGGCGCTTGAATTCAACCTGTTTCCGCTACGTCAGGAAGGCAACAACCTTTTAATGGCAGTAACTGACCCCACCGACATGAAGATGGCAAACAACATTGCCCAAAATCAGGGAATGACCATTGTCCCGGCTATTGTTTCACGAAAAGAGTTTTTTGCCGCTTTTTGTAAACATTATCTTGGTCGAGACGTACAGAAACCAAAGGAAAAAACCGTCCTCATTGCAGATGATGACAAGCTAACGCGGGAGATGTTAAAGGAGATCTTAACAAGCAACGGCTTTCGGGTGCTGCTGGCCGCCGATGGTATGGAGGCATATAAGGAGATCGTTGCCAGCCGCCCTCAGGTTGTGCTTACCGACAAGGAAATGCCGAACTTTGATGGTTTCCAATTGATCAAATTGGTCAAGGCCATTCATGACCTCAGATCAATTCCGATCATACTGATCAGTGACAAAACAACTGATGAAGAAGAATCCAAACTTTTTGATCTGGGATTTTTTGACTTTATGAGCAAGCCGGTCAAGCCAGTCACCCTGATAGCAAGGGTCAAACGGGCCATGAGTATATCCGGGGATTCAACAGAATCCACTGTCTAATCCAGAATCAGGTCCAACACGTTATTTTTTGCTGCAGCCCCCACAGCAGCTGACATCAACCGCATCAAGCTTAACCCCACACACAGCGCAGGCATTCAGCCATTCCGGATGTCCGGCCGCAACGGCCCGGGCCTGGGCCTCCAGACGCTTCACCTCTGCTTCCATCTCATCGTTGTACTGACATTCAAACATGGCTGGCTATCCTAACTTTGCTTTCACGCTGTTGATTTTATCTTCCATGGTCTGATCCCGATCAGTGCGGGTACCCATCTTGATGGTGGTGGTGATACGCGGCGCCCCCATCCCATGCACCACTTCATGGCAGCGTTTAATGGCCGCAAACACATCATCCCATTCCCCTTCAATGTTGGTGCCGTAAGAATGCAGCGCCGTCTTCAGACCTGCCTCGCTCAGCACCTTTTCACAGGCAGCAATATAGCTGGAGACGGAAACACCCACCCCCATCGGTACCACGCAGAGATCAACCAGAACCTTCATACTGCCTCCAGACGGTAAAATAGTTTGCCAAACAGTCATTGATGATTACTATCAGATCTGATCACCCCATTGCACTGAAAAAAATCCCGGCCAGGAGTCTGCCATGCCCCGTTACCTAGAACCGGTATTCCGTCCCCCCAGTGAAGCCCGCAGCCTGATCTTCCAGATCACGGTGGGTTGTTCCCAGAACCAGTGCAGATTCTGCGGCATGTACAAAGGCAAGCAGTTTCGCGTTCGCCCTGTGGATAAGATGCTGGCTGAGATTGCCGAAATACCGGCGGCTTACCGGTCGCGGGTTGAACGGGTCTTTCTGGCTGATGGCGATGCCCTGGTCTACCCGTTTGAGGGACTGGTTACCATTCTGGATGCCTTGGCCACCACGTTCCCCGGTCTGACACGAATCGGCTCCTATGCCTCACCCAACAGCCTGACCACCAAGAAAGTGGAGCAGTTGCAGCTATTGCGGGAAAAGAAGCTGCGGATTCTGTACTTTGGTCTTGAGTCTGGTGATGACGAGACCCTGCAACAGATCAACAAGGGTTTCGACAGCGACCGGATGGCTGAACTGGCGCTGATGGCACGTCAGGCCGGTATGAAGCTGTCTGTCACCGCGATCCTCGGCCTGGCCGGACGGAGCCGCAGTCTGGAGCATGCCAGAGCCACGGCTGCCTGGGTCAACCGGGTTAATCCGGAGTATTTTTCGCTGTTGACTTTGTTTCATCGCCACAACGAACCGTTTGTCCGTTCACTTGAGCAATGCAACCACCGTGAACTGTTGTTGGAGGCCCGGGAACTGCTCTGTCATCTGGCACCCCAACGCACCATCCTGCGTTCCAACCATGTCTCCAACTTCCTGAACCTGGCCGGCAGCTATCCAAAAGACCGGGAGCGATTGATTGCCGACCTTGATCAAGCAATGGTCAGGGCTGAACAGCTGCCGGGTTTTATGGATCAGGTACCGGCCTATGAAGAAGAGTATTACTAATTCCAACTCAAAGCGCTCTCTTCGTTGGCTCGTCATCGACTCCTTAACGTACTGTGTGTACGCCTGCGTCGTCGAACTCCTCGCCGCCTTGATCTCATCCTTGATTTGAAATTAGAAGCTGCCATTACCTGCCAATTTTCTTGAAAAAATATTCATTTTCATATATTTTTACGCATTTGATTTTATTAGCCTATCTTAGCTAGGAAACAGCCCTTGAACCCATTAACCGCACCGCTTGAGGAACAGCTTGGCCGGATTGTGCCAGAACAACTGGGTGACACCGGCTTCTGTCAAGAGCTTGGCATCCGCTACCCGTACCTGGGTGGCTCCATGGCCAAGGGGATCAGTTCAGTGCCACTGGCAATTGCACTTGGCAAAGCAGGCATGCTGGGGTTCTTTGGCGCTGCCGGACTGCCGCTATCCACGGTTGAGGCAGCCGTTGATCAACTGCTGGCCAGCAACGTCCCGTTCGGCTGTAACCTGATCCACTCACCCCAGGAGCCTGATCTTGAGGCAGCCCTGGCAGAGCTGTACATCCGCAAAGGGGTGCATCTGGTTGAGGCATCGGCCTTTCTGGCCCTGACCCTGCCGCTGGTGCGCTACCGCCTGCATGGCATCCATCGCGGTGCTGATGGCAGCATCATTACCCCCAACCGGATCATTGCCAAGGTCTCCCGCGAGGAGCTGGCTGAAAAATTCTTCTCCCCTGCCCCTGAAAAACTGCTCAACAGCCTGCTGCAACAGGGACAGATCACTGCTGAACAGGCTGAACTGGCCCGTAGAATCCCGATGGCGCAGGATATTACCGCTGAGGCTGATTCCGGCGGCCATACCGATAACCGGCCAGCCCTGACCCTGCTGCCCACCATCCAAGCGGTGGCAGACAGGATGCAGCAGCAACACAACTATCCGCTGGCGTTGCGGGTTGGCCTGGGTGGCGGCATCGGCACCCCCCAATCAGCAGCAGCAGCCTTCAGCATGGGGGCTGCCTGGATCATGGTCGGCTCGGTGCATCAAGCCTGCGTTGAATCCGGCACCTCCGATGCCGTGCGCAGCATGCTGGCTGAGACCCGTCAGGCTGATGTGACCATGGCACCGGCTGCTGATATGTTTGAGATGGGAGTTACGGTGCAGGTGTTGAAGCGCGGCACCATGTTTGCCATGCGGGCAGCCAAGCTGTACGAGCTCTACCGCAGCCTTGACAGTATTGAGTCAATCCCGGCAGCAGAGCGGGAGAAGCTGGAAAAAACCGTCTTTCTGGCACCGCTGGAGCAGATCTGGCAACAGACCCGCAGCTTCTTTCAGCAGCGTGACCCGCGTCAGGTGGAGCGTGCCGAGCGCGAGCCCAAACACCGCATGGCGCTGGTATTTCGCTGGTACCTGGGGCAGGCAGCCCACTGGGCCAAGGATGGCGACCCCAAACGGACCATTGATTATCAGGTCTGGTGCGGCCC
>Ga0074197_1001370_pt1 | contig 21016 bp, 10 predicted proteins | sample EPASupsiteSAE305_FD_64526 | JGI IMG/M metagenome (GOLD analysis project Ga0074197, IMG submission 64526) | Bioremediated contaminated groundwater microbial communities from EPA Superfund site, New Mexico - SAE3-05 reassembly with SPADES | ecosystem: Environmental > Aquatic > Deep subsurface >...
TACCGCTACGCTGAGGCGGTCAAAAAAGCCCCGGATGAATCAGAATACCGGGTAAAATTCCTGAACACCCGCATGGCTGCGGCCGGGGGGCGCGCGCAAGAGGGGGACGCGCTGGTGAAGGCAGGCAACTATGCCGGTGCCGTAACCGCCTCCCAAACCGCTGCCGGCCTTGATGGAAGCCAGCCCCGCCTTGTCCAGAAGGGCGCCAACGCCATCCGGTTACGGGATGCAGCTGCCGCCTATCAGGAAGGGATGTTACTGGAAAAGGGCCATAAACTACGGGATGCAGCCACCGCCTATGGACGCGCTCTGGATCTGGCACCGGAAAACAAAGACTATACTACAGCAGCACTGCGTATAGCCGGGCTGCGCAAATCAAAACTTGACGGGTTCGAACTGCAACTGAAATCAAAGCAACCGATCACCCTGCGTTTCCGCGAAACTCGCCTGAAGGATATCTTCTCGGTGGTTTCCCAACTTTCAGGTATCAACTTTATCTTTGACCCGGATGTAAAGGACCAGAGTGTCACCATTACCCTGGAAAATGCCACCTTTCAGCAGGCAACCGACCTGCTGGCCGGCATGTACAAACTGGGACATAAGGTGCTGAATGAGACCACCGTACTTATTTACCCCCACAGTGCAGAAAAGACCAAGCAGTACCAGGATATGCAGCTGCGCACCTTCCACCTGAACCACCTGGATGCCAAGAAGGCGGCCAACCTGATCAGAACCATGCTGCAGGTACGACGGCTGTATATCAACGAGGATGCCAATGCCCTGGTGGTACGGGATACCCGTGATATAAATGACGTGATTGAAAAGATCCTGGAGGCCAATGACCAGCCGGATGCAGAGGTGGTGCTGGATGTCGAGGTGATTGAGATCAGTGACAAAAATGCCAAAAACGTGGGACTGTTGTTAAGTAACTATGACGTTCAGCTAGGGGCATTTAATGGAGCTAATCTGATGGCAACCAGCCTCCAGACCGCAAGCTCTGTCACCCCGCCCGTAGACTCTAAAATTGAAAATCTGGTCCGTGCCTTTGCAATCAAGGGGTTCGGCGGCTATGTCACCGTCCCCAATGCCCAGTACAACTTTGGCAAGACCCTGGCCAACGGCGAAGTGCTTTCCAATCCCAAGTTACGGGTTAAGAACAAGGAGAAGGCCAAGTTTAATGTGGGCACCAGGGTACCGATCACCACCACCACCATGGCCACCACCGGCACCACTTCGCAGGTAAACGTGCAGTATGTGGATGTGGGGGTCAAGGTCAATGCAGAACCGACCATTCAACTGAACAACGAAATTTCCATCAAACTGGGGCTTGAGGTCAGTTCCATTATCTCCCGCGAGACCGTGGGGGGTAAAGACAGTGCCACCACGGTGGTCACCATCGGCACCCGCAATCTGGATACCGTCTTAAGTCTGAAAGATGGCGAGACCAGTGTGATTGGCGGCCTGATTGCCAACAGCAAGAGCGACAGCAAACAGAAAATCTTCCTGCTGGGTGATATCCCGCTTATCGGACCACTGCTGTCAAACACCAAGACAGACAATGACAAGACCGAGCTGATTCTGGCCATTACGCCGCGGCTGGTCAGGGGGGTGACTGTACAATCACGCAAGGTAACCTCCTTTATCTCCGGCAAGGAGGATGACCCATCGATTACGCCGCCCTATGCCTCCTTTGAACAGGAGCCTGAATATGCAGTACCTGCAACTCCACCAGTAGTGGCTCCGGCTGTTCCGGCAATAAAACCGCAACCGCCACAGGGTATGCCGCCACAACCGTCAAACAGACTGGCGCCTCTGCCAGCAGCTCCGGTGCAAGCGACACCTGCACCGCAGCAGCGGCTATCTCCCCCCGCACCACCGGCGGCAGGTACAACCAAAACAGCACCACTGAATCAAGGCCAGCAACCACCACCGATCAGAAAGCCCAACAGTGTCTTTAAAATGGCTCCTCCTGCCCCGCAGCAGCAGAACGTTCCTGCTCCGCCCCAGGCAGTGCCCAGGCCTCTGCCACCACAACCAGTAGTAGTTACCCCTGAACCGGCTCCATTGCCGATACCGCCAGAGCCTGAGCTGCCGCAACCACCACCCGTGACAGAACCTGATCCGGCACCGGAAGCAGCGCCACCACCGGAATTTGCAGTAACACCTGATCTGTGATGAACCGCCTGACCACCAAAGGGGTTACCCTGGTTGAGCTGATTATAGCCGTTACCTTGCTGGCGTTACTGGCATCGGCGGTACTGCCGTTTGGGCGCATGACAGCAAAACGTACCAAAGAAATTGAACTGCGTCGTAACCTGCGAACTGTCCGCCTGGCCATAGATGACTACAAGAAGGCCTATGACAAGGCAGTTGAGCAGAAAAAAATCATAGTCACACTGCAGGCATCAGGGTACCCTAAGACATTGGAACTACTGATTGAGGGAGAGGATTTTGGTGGCCTGTATGGTGCAAAACGTAAATTTCTGCGGCGCATTCCACCTGATCCGATGAATCCTGCCAAACCGGGACAACCGCCGCAGTGGGGCATGCGATCCTACGTAGATCAACCCGATGCAACCAGCTGGGGCAAAGAAGACGTGTTTGATGTCTATTCACTGAGCGATGAGGTAGCCATTGACGGCAGCAGCTATAAAGACTGGTAATTCCGATTCCATTTCAAGGCGCAATCTTCGTTGGCTCGTCATTGGCTCCTCGACGTACTGCGTGTACGCCTGCGTCGCCAAATTCCTCACCACCTTGCTGTCATCCTTGAACTGGAATCGGAATAACGCCATTAAGAGCAGGAACGGGTTTACCCTGATTGAGCTGATGATCGTCATGACCATTATCGGCATTCTGGTCTCCATTGCTGTCCCCAATTACCAGTGGGCCTTAATCCGGGCCCGTGAAGCGGTTTTGCAGGAAAATCTCTACGGCATCCGTTCGGCCATTGACCAGTACTACGCAGATCAGGGTAAATACCCCGACAAACTGGAAGACCTGTCAGAACGCAAGTACCTGCGTGGCATTCCCACCGACCCCTTTACCAAAAAGAACGATACCTGGGTGACACTACCGCCTCCTGCTGAAATACCACCGGAAAGCAGCGGCACCAATCCCCAGCCGGTGGGAGCTATCCCGTTGCCCAAGGGCAACGTCTATGATGTGCAAAGCGGTTCAGAGCTGGTGGGAAGTAACGGAGTTCCGTATAAAGAATGGTGAAAAGCAAGGCTGGAGGCTGGAGGCTGGAGGCGGAAGGCTGGAGGCTGAAGGCGGAAGGCGGAAGGCGGAAGGCGGAAGGCGGATGGCGGATGGCGGAAAAAGCCGGTGTTTTACGGGAAATATGAGGTAACTGGTATGTTAAAACACGTTCTATTTTCTCTGCTGGTGCTGATCTGCATCCTGCAGTTTGCAATGGCATATGCCGCGCCTCAGCCTGCCCAGCCAGCCGGTCCGCATCCAGCCAGGCAGGCTGCCGCCCCGGTTGTATTCAGCATTGTGCCAGCACAGGCTGAGCCAGGTACGCAGGTAACACTGGCCCTCAGCGGTGTCAGTAAAGGACTGAAACTGACGTTGGGTGGCGACGAACTTGTTTGGCGCACACTGAATGATCGTCGCATCGCATTTACTATCCCCCTTGATGCTGCACCGGGCCAATATTCGTTGATAATAACGGCACAGGATGGCGTGGCCCGCTCCTATGTCTTTACCGTCCTGCCCCTTAAACCGGCGGCGATCAGTATCGCCCCTGACCGGGTTACCTCATGCACCAGCGGTACTGCCCGCGAAGTTACCGTGCAGGGCCGTAACTTCAACACATCATCCCAGCTCCTGTTTGATGGCGCCATTATCCGCAGCCGTGTACTGTCCGCCGAAACAATTACCTTTACGGCGCCTGCTGCACGTGAAGGACTGCATCAGGTAGCGGTCAAAAATGGCGAAATGACCAGCACACCACTTGGACTCTCCATTATTACCACCCCCGATATCAGCTCAATCACCATCGGCAACGACCATGTCAACAGCTACGAACTGATCATTGAAGGTGATAACTTCCTGCAAACCAGCACCGTTATGGTCAATGGAATCAGAGTTGATTCAGGCAACGGCCCGCAACCGGAACGACTTATCTATCAGGACTGCACCAGAATGATCTACGAACGACACCCCTACTCACCCGCCCCCAAAGAACTGCGCATACAGGTGGTAAATCCCGGTGGCGCAACCAGCCGGACGGTACTGGTGACAGCGCCGTAAAAAAGGAGAGAGATCTTGACGAACGTTTAAAGCATGGTATTTTAACTCAGTTTGTTTTCTGAAATAGATCAATAAATTGATGAAAGAATCCACCATGCCCAAAACGTTCCATGCGTTACTGCTTTTACTCTTTTTATCAGTATCAGGCGTTTCAACAACCGCTTTCGCGGCTCAGGTACCGCAAGAGCTTATCAAGACTGTTGCAAACAACTTCCTTCAGTATCAGGTAGCCAACTTTGGAGCATGGGCAGGCAGTCAATCCCCTTCTGTTGACTCCATCACACTGGTGGAGCATGAGCTTGCGCCGATAGTCTATAATGTCTCCGTCAAGCCGAACGGTTTTCTGCTGATTCCCTATTATGATGAATTCAGCCCCGTTGTTCTTTTTTCCAAGACAGCGCGCTTTGAGCCGGCGCGTGTAAAAGAGGCCAACTCCTTTGCATCCTGGATTCTTCCAGAGATGACAACCACCTACAAAAACATCCAGAAATATCGTGCAACCGCAAAAGCTGGCAGTACATTCAACAGCTCTGCAGAAACGCCGGTAGCAAAGGCATGGGCTTTTTTTTCACAGCCTGTGGAAACGACTAACGTCAAGACCACCAATAGTTCAAAGTATGCAACAACTGGCCCCCTGCTGGCTACCACGTGGGACCAGGGTAATGACAACACCTCACCTTATACCTACAACCTCTACACTCCTGCCGGAACCGGTACAAAGGGTACCTGCACACATACCCTGACAGGGTGTGTTGCTACGGCTTGGTCACAAGTTCTGCGCTACTGGCAATGGCCAGCCCAGGGGAGCGGGAGCCATTCCTACAGTTGGAACAACACAACACTTTCCCGTGATTTCAGCCAAAGCACCTACGATTGGGCCAACATGCCGGTACAGCTGACCAGCTCCAGCACCCAGGCCCAGATTCAGGCTGTTGCCCGGCTTATTTCTGATGTGGGGATAGCCGTGGATATGGACTATGGCTGTGTATCGGCAGGGGGTTCTGGCAGTAACGAATATGCTGATAACCCAGGCATCCTGCCCACCCATTTTGGTTACAAAACCGGTGCAGTGCAACACTCCCGTAGTAGCGGTTATGACAGCAGCTCCTGGTTCAACCTCTTTAAGACAGAATTTGACGCAACACCTGCCCGCCCGATCATATTTTCTGTTTTTGATTCCGGCGGCGGACATGAGATCGTTGCCGATGGCTACCAGACAGGTGCCACCAACTATGTGCATGTCAATATGGGTTGGAGCGGATCAAATGATGGCTACTACAACGTTGATGGCGACTTTACCGCCGGGTATACCTGGCTTGGCACAGAGCATGTTATTGTGACCGGTATTCAACCGGTTCTCTTCTCTGTCACCCCAAGTGCGGGCACGGGCGGCACTATCAGCCCAGCAACTATGCAGACAATAACCGGCGGTTCTTCAGCTACCTTCACCATAACCCCGAATTCCGGCTATGGGGTTGTCACGCCCCTAGGTGGGACCTGCCCGCAGGGAAGCTACAACAGCTCAACTCACAGCTACACCTCAGGCAAGATTGTCGCCAACTGTACAATTGAGGCTGCATTTGCACCTCTTCACCTTCTTACCGTCAACCACGCCTACACATCTGCCGGCGCTATCAAGGGTGGCGGTACCATCAGTGGTTCCGGCATCTCCTGCAGTTCTGTCAATGGAGAAACCAAAACAGGAACCTGCAGCGCCTCATTTAACCCGGGGGATTCAGTAAGCCTTGCTGCTGCACCAGATGCCAACTCAACCTTTAGTACATTCAGCGGACCTACCGGTTGTACCACAGCAGGCGGTTGCAGCTTCACCATCACTGCAGACACCACCGTAACCGGCACCTTTTCCGGTGCCTACAAGGCCTGGATCAGCGGTGGTAACGGCCATGACACGTTAAGCCTTGCCCATACCAACGCCGGTTCCGGTGCAACCATCCTGGCCCGTGAGCTTCATAACGCAACCAACCTGGCGGTGGAACCGTTTGTGGAAAATCTGACCATTACCAAGCCGATCACCTTAAAGGGTGGCTATAATGCCGGATTCAGCAGCAACGCAGGGCTGTACAGTACACTTTCAGGCATCCTGACCATCGGGGGGACAAGCGGTAGCCTGACGGTGGAAAATCTGATAATTAAATAGAATCCTACATAGAGGAGTACGTCAATGCTTAACAGAATTCTCATTTTTTTCATCTGTCTCAGTCTTTTCGCTACGCAACTGTATGCCGGACCGGCAAATCCCGACCCGGTCACCATCAGCCAGCCGGATGGTTCAAAAATTGTGACTCGACTGCACGGTGACGAATTTCAGAACTGGACCGAACATATAGATAGCGGTCATACCATTATCCGCAACAAATCAAACGGATTCTGGGAGTATGCAGAACAAAACACCGACGGTACCCTGAAAGGTTCCGGCATAAGAGTATTGCCAGACGGATCAAACGCCCCGTCGAACATAAAAAAAGGGTTAATCCCCCCCCGCAACAAAGAGCATGCAGAGCAGATGAGCCTGATGTTGAAAGAGGTGTATCAAGAACGTTTAAACGCTGCCAAAGCGGCAACTATATCAGGCGGCACTGTTTCTGCAGCTGTTGGCGACTGGGTGCCGGTACCGGTTTCAGGCTCAAAGAAGTTGTTACTTATCCTTGTCAGCTTTGCCGATCGGGCACTTGCTACCACACCGGCATCATGGAACAGCCTTGTTTTTGATTCCACGGCAAAATCAGTTGCCAAATACTATAAAGAAAACTCGTTCAACACCTTAAACGTCTCCCCGGTTACAACCAGCCAGCCCGGCAGTTCAACTGGCATTATTTCTGTTACTCTTGGAACCAACCACCCCAACACCGGTGGAAACTACACCTTTTACTCTGACCAAACCTGGGGAAATGCCGCACTTTCCGCAGCAGCGCCGTATGTTGATTATGCCAGCTTGGACACAAACAATAACGGCATCATTGAGACAAGCGAGGCAATGATCTATTTTATTGTTGCAGGCTATGAGACCTCTGCAAGTTCCGGCCTCACCCCATCGGTCTGGGCCCACGCCTGGTGGACAACAGGCACCGGACTTACAGCCGGTACCAAGAACGTCCAGCGTTGGTCCCAGAACGGCGAATATTATAACGCGACAACTCAAATGACCATGGGTGTGATTGCCCATGAATTGGGACACCAGATGGGAGGGCTACCGGATCTATATGATATATCAGGCACCAACGGCGCCATGGGGATTTTTTCGCTCATGGCAGGTGGCAGTTGGGGCGGAGATTATGTTGGTGGAGTATGGGAGACAGGCGGTACAACGCCAACTGCTCTGGATGTCTGGTCAAGGGAATTTCTTGGTTGGACGACGCCAATAACCCCAACTTCATCAGGAGCACTGTCACTGGCCCACCCGCTATCTTCTCAAAGCTCAGCCTATAAATTCATATCTCCTGCCATCAACAGTACAGAATATTTTCTGGTTGAAAACCGCTACCCAACCGGCTGGGACCTCGGTATCAAGCGTCAATTAGGCTCAGGTTGGCTGGGTGGTTTACTGATCACCCATATTGACATAACATCCGGCACAGCTGGCAGTAATGACATTAACAGTTACACAGTAAACAACGTTGCCGGTGGCGGCCACCAGGGGGTTGCGCCGGTTCAGGCCAGCACCGCAAGCTGCAACATGCTGGCCGGTACAAGCAGAGGCTGCAGCACCATCCTCTACTATGCTTCCAACAATGCCAGTTGGGGGCCAAGCACCACACCAAACTCTAACTACTACAGTGGAACTGCCACCAACTTCAGCCTGACCGGTATTTCAGCTCCAGCAGCCACCATGACCGGCAGTTTTTCCTTTATCCCGCCTGTTACCAAGACCCTGACTGTTTCTAAAAACGGCACCGGCAGTGGCACGGTCAGTTCCTCGCCGACAGGCATCTCATGCGGTAGCACCTGCTCGGCAAGCTTCCTGCAAAATGAGACAGTGACCCTGACTGCTGCCGGCGATGCAGGTTCCATCTTCACCGGCTGGTCCGGCGGTGGCTGCTCCGGCACCGGAACCTGCGTGGTAAGTCTGGCAAACAACACAACCGTTACAGCAACCTTTGCAACGACAACCCTTGGTGAGGCGCTTAATATTCCCGGCATCACCGTAACAACTTCGGGTAATGCCAACTGGTTCCCCGAGTCAACAACCACCCATGATGGCAGTAGCGCGGCACAAAGTGGCGATATCAACGACAACCAGTCATCATCTATGCAATTTACCGTAACCGGACCGGGTTACCTGAGCTTTTGGTGGAAAGTTTCTTCTGAGTCCAGCTGGGACTTTTTAAAATTCTATATTAATGGTGTAGCCCAAAACAGCGGCATTAGCGGCAACGTAGACTGGACTCAGGTTTCTGGCATCGCTATCCCGTCAGGCACCCACACGCTGAGCTGGATCTATTCAAAAGATGGTTCTGTGAGCAGTGGATCAGACACCGGCTGGGTGGACCAGATCTATATGGTACGTACTATTGACGTGTTTATCCAGGGAGCGGGAAGCGGTAATGTCCTGATGAACCCTTATTCAATCAACTGTTCAACAAGCGGCGGATGTGCCACCAACTATAATCTGGGGACGCTGGTAACCCTGATCGCTACACCGTCAGGTTCATCAACCTTCGGTGGCTGGAGCGGATGTACAACCCCATCCGGCACAACCTGCAACCTCATCATGGACGAACGCAAGTATGTCACCGCAACGTTTAACTCACCCAACAAGGTAAAAATCCTTAACGGCGCAAGCTATGAAACAATCAGTGACGGTTATGAGGCTGCAAACAGTGGTGATGTTATTATGTTGGTACAGGATACGTTTAATAGTGATCTGACCTTAAGTTTAAATAAAGCGGTTACACTATCGGGCGGATGGTATCCTGATTTCAATGGACTAACCGGTTTATACAGTTACCTGCAGGGTATCCTGACCATCTCCGGTGGCAGCCTGACGGTGGAAAATATCGTTATCAAGTAACCCCAATCAAATAGTGCCTGGTTAGAATTAAAGGTCATCAAAAACACATTACAAACTAACGCAATGAAGGTGTACCAATGAAAATTAGAAGCCTGCTTCTACTGACGGTAACACTCCTGTTTACCACAATGTTCTCTTCAGCTCTGGCAAAACCGATAACAGCTGAACAGGCCAAATCGGCCACCCAGGCATGGCGCCGCATGGATGCCACGCCGCTCAAGTCTGCCCTGGGGACGTCCGTTAGTGACGTTGCAACCTTTAAAGACAGCACCGGAAGCAACCTGTATCATGTTGTATATCTGAAGCCTGCAGGGTTTGTCATTCTCCCTGCAGATGATCGTATAGAACCGATTATCGCCTTTTCCTCTGAAGGACAGTATGTTGACTCAGATGACAATCCACTTGGAGCACTGGTCAGGAAAGACCTGCCGGGAAGGATGGCGCATGTCCGCAAACAAGACGGCGCCAAAGACGCGGCGGACACCACCAGTCCCCAACAACAGGGCACTGTTCAGAAAAAATGGGACACCCTGCTTACCGCACAAGCAGACCTGGAGTACGGACTGAGCAGCATTTCCGACGTTCGGGTATCACCACTTGTGCAAAGCAAATGGAGCCAGAGTACTGTAAGCGGCTCTAACTGCTACAATTACTATACTCCCAACAATTACGTTACCGGCTGCGTAGCCACCGCCTTGTCACAGTTAATGCGTTTTCACCAGTCCCCAACGACATCTGTTGGAACAGCCACCTATGCGATTGTCGTAGACGACGTCCCCAGGTCAGAGGCTCTCATGGGAGGTAATGGAACCGGCGGGCCGTATGATTGGGCTTCTATGACACTTGTACCGGCCAGTGGTGTCACCACGGCGCAATGTCAAGCCATTGGCCGCTTGATGCACGACGCCGGTGCTGCAGTCAATATGAATTACACAGCAAGCTCTTCAGGCGCTGACACCTTACAATCTGCAACAGCACTAAAATCCACTTTTGGATACAGTAATGCCGTTAAGGGATACAACGACGGCAGCAATATGCCGACCGACGCTCGAAACGCCATGGTTAACCCTAACCTTGATGCCGGCCTGCCGGTACTCTTTGGTATTACCGGTAGCAGTGGTGGACATGCCATTGTTGGTGATGGCTATGGCTATCAATCCAGCACCATGTATCATCATCTTAATATGGGTTGGGCAGGAAGTAGCGACCTTTGGTACAATCTACCCGACATTGGCACCAACTATAGTTTCAACTCTGTGTACAAAGTAGTTTACAACGTTTACAAAACCGGCACTGGTGAAATAATCAGCGGCAGGGCCACTGACTGCAGCGGATCACCCATCAGTGACGCTACGGTAACGGCAACAAGATCCGGCTACAGTCCACTCACCACCACGACCAACAGCAACGGCATTTACTCATTCAAAAATGTAGCTTCAGGTGCTGCGTTTACCATCGCAATCACAAAGAGCGGGGTAACCTTCTCCTCGAATTCACAATCAATTACAACAGGTACTTCAATAGACGGTGCAGCAAGCACCGGCAATAAATGGGGGGTTGATTTTTCAACGGTCTGCACACCTGCAACACTCACCGTGCAACCTACCGGCAACGGCACTGTAACATCAAGCCCCGGCGGTATCACCTGCGGCACCGGCGGGGCAGCATGTAGTGCGATATTCAACAAAGACAGTTCTGTGACTCTGACAGCCACAGCTGATGTCGGCTCCATCTTCACCGGCTGGTCCGGCGGTGGCTGTTCCGGCACCGGAACCTGCGTGGTCAGTCTGACTGGTGACACGACCGTTTCAGCAACGTTTGCAACGGCAACCACTCTGATTAGCGAAAATTTTGATGGTGCCAGCACACCGTCACTACCAGCAGGGTGGTCCTCCAGCGTCATATCAAGTGGTGGAGTATGGGCGACAAATACCGGAACCGTTCATCCTTCAGCTATTGCAGCCCACAGCGGTGACAATCTAGCATTCTTTAATTCATATACCGTATCTTCTGGAAACTCAGCCGCGTTACTATCTCCTGCCTTTTCTCTAGCAGGTACAACCAGCAACACCGCTTCTTTCTGGATGTACCGGGACCCTACGACATATTCAGGATCAACAAATGATGATCGCGTAGAAATCTACATCAACACAGTTAATAATCTGACCGGAGCAACACTACTGGGAACAGTTAATCGTTTAACAACGCTGTCACCCACTGTTGCCAATACTGGCTGGTATAACTACTCTTTTTCCATTCCAGGCGCTTTTACCGGTACAACCAATTACCTTATTTTTAAAGGAATCAGCGGTTGGGGCAATGACATCCACATTGATGATGTCAGCGTACTTGGGGCTCCCCCCTCACAACACACCCTCACCGTCAGCCATGGCTACTTCAGCGCAGGGGTTGTCAAGGGTGGCGGCAGCATCAACGGATCCGGCATATCTTGCAGTTCCGTAAATGGAGGCGTAAAAACCGGCACCTGTTCAGCAACGTTTGATAGCGGTAGCAACGTAACCCTTGCTGCTGCGGCAGACGCAAACTCAACTTTCTCCGGCTGGTCCGGAGGAGGTTGCTCCGGTACCGACGGATGCAGTTTTGCAATAAATACAAATACCACTGTTTACGGTTACTTTAGCGGCGCGTACAAAGCCAAGATCAGTGGCGGAAACGGTTACGATACGCTAACCCTTGCCCAAAATGATCCTGCAGCTTCCGGTGCAACCATACTGGCACGGGAACTTCATAACGCAAGCACCCTGACCGTTGAACCGTTTACTGAAAACCTGACAGTAACCAAAGCACTTACCATTAAAGGCGGCTACGATGCCGGATTCAACAGTAATGCAGGGCTGTACAGCACGCTTTCAGGTATCCTGACCATCTCCAGCGGCAGCCTGACGGTGGAAAATCTGGTCGTAAAATAGAACTTTCATCCAGCGGATCGCGTAACGGGGTTGCCTGAGCTAGCCAGACAATCCCGTTATTTTTTAGGCCTCTGTCTCATTCATCATATTTACAACACAGGAGGGCTTGAGCATGCGTAGTTCGGCAAGGTTCATACTGCCCATTATGGCCATCATGCTGCTGGTCTTAAGCAGCATCTGTCAGGCAGCGAGCATCACCGGAACACTAAATGATCGACTAAAGACACCTGTATCAGGCGCACTGATTGAAATTGATGGAGCTCCGGCTTTTTCTACGTTATCAAATGTTGATGGTTCCTTTACAATCTCCGGCATTCCCCTAACCCCATTCCGTCTAAAAATCAGCAAAAACGTTTATCTGCCTGTTTATACCAGTAATTTTTTGGCAACTGAGGAGCTCACTATCTCAACCTATCCTTACTCTCTGTTAACACCTGCTGAACTGCCATTATTGCCAGGCCAAGGCGCCGTCATAGTGACGGTTGTTGATAGCATCAGCGGATTACCACTCAGTAATGTTAGAGCCAGTCAAGACAACCCTATGACTCAGATCATGTATCTTGATGCATCAAGCGGTAACTTTCTTGCTGCTGAAGCAACGGATGCCAGTGGTACATTTATAGCTTTTATCCCGGCAAATCATGCAGTTGAACTTTCTGCAAATAAGTATGGGTACGATATAAACAGCTATAATGCCACCGTACCGGACGGCTCAGTGCTGGAAACCGGTTTAACACTATCGCACAGGCCGGCCCATTCTCTAGCACTACAAAAATCAGGTTCAGGTAATGGCTCCATAAGCAGTTCTTCCGAAGATACCTGCACCCAGTTTCCCTGCATTTTTTCAATTATTGCAAACAGTACCGCTGTGATCACGGCAGTCCCAAGTGCTAACTCTCGCTTTATCGGCTGGGTAGGCAGCAACTGTTCAGGCCAGGAAAATCCCTGTTATATCTTCATGGACAGCGACAAAACCGCTAGTGCCTCTTTCTCCTTACAGCCATTCACTATTGAAGGCACATCTCGGTACTTTCCCTCTCTGGTCGAAGCGTTCTCCGCTGTACAACAAAACGAAGTCATACTTACCCAAAAAAGCTTTGCCTCCACAGGAACCAGCTTTAACAGACCAGAAATAACAGCAGTTTTACGTGGGGGGCTTGATGATGGATTTAATGTCACCAATAGAACATCAGCTGATTATTCAACCATCAATGCTCCTTTAACGATCAGCCTTGGAACATTAATTTTTGACCAAATCATTATCAACTAGCAATCATCCACATAACTATCCGATAACACTAAAATTACTTAAAAAACAAACCGTACTGAATGGTTGACAATCCAGCTGGCTAACGGTATTTTACCGTATACAATCAGCGTCAAAATGGAGGGTAGCGATGCGTAGTTTATCCAGGATTATAGTACCTTTATTGGCCATCATCCTGCTGAGCCTGACAAGCATCTGCCTGGCAGCATCCATCAGCGGTACTGTAACCAACAACACCGGCAAAACCGGCCGGATCTACATCAAGGCCACACCAACCGACTGGGGAGGTGACTGGTCATACGGCATAAGCATTCCTGCTGCCGGTTCTTACACCATCAGCGGATTGCCGGATTCTTTTAATGGCGGCTATACTCAAGCCACCTATATCCTTTCTGCCTTTGTTGATACACAGGGCAACGGGGTTCAGCATGCCAATGACCCTGCCGTAACCCTGGGAACACCGGTTATAATAGGCAGCACCTCAGCCAACCTTACACTGGCAACACCAACACCGGTTGCCCCCCAGGCCAATGAAATCATTGCGTACCAAGGTAATGGTGGCAACACGGTAATCTGGAGAAACTACGAATCTGACAGCGGCCTGCCGATTGCGGATAAGTACGTTGTTTCATGGAACAGCAGTGAAAGCGACAGCGGAGCCAGCACTCAGGAGGTTGACTCCGGTAAAGACTCATATATGTTTTTTCACAACGGTGGCGGCACGAATCTGTACTACAAGGTAACGGCGTATGTGGGGGCAACTACTGCTTCCACAGGGTGGGTGCCGGTGACTACCCGTACCGGCGGCGTCACGGTATCCGGCACGGTTTCCCTTTCCGGAGTCAGCACATCAAAACCGCTGATTGTCGTACTTCACCAAGAGGTGGACGGACAATACCCTCTCTTTTACTCAGCCATCATTCCGACACCATCCACTTCCGGGGCAAACAGTTACAGCATCAGCAATGTACCGGCCGGCACCTATTCCTTCCATGCCATCCTTGATGTTAATCAGGACGGCGTTCATGGACCGGGAGACCTTGACTATCAACCGAGCATTTACGCCTCAGAAGAGGTTGTTGTCGGCTCCAGCAACACCACCGGCATCTCTCCAACCATTACCCAGCGTAATGCCTATGCCACCATACAAACCAATAACTGGACCTCTGACGGCATCAGCACCAACAAGAATCTGGGCTTTTCTGTAGAAAGCCAGGCCAGACAACCGGTTAACGTGTATGTGAGCGGCCCGGGTCTTCAAGACAACACACCCATAGGCCTTAATGATCGCCAGGAATTTCGCATCTGGCCCGGCTTAACGGTCACTCCGGCAACCGGCAATCAGTACACCTATACGGTTCAGTACCCAGACAGCACCAGTGAGCAGTTTACTGTGAGCGTTGGTAATTTCCTCACCAGCTTTGCCGGCAATCTTTCACCAGCCGGTACTGTCCCTTATACCAACGGCATACCGACCTTCAGTTGGTCAGCGCCTGCAAGCCCTCCATCACCTTACCACTATTTTCTCTGGCTAAATGGTGCCGATGCCTACTGGAATACCGATGACCTGCCTTCAACACAAACCTCCATACTGTACAATGCTGATGAAGAGGCCAGCAAAACAACTCTTACTGCAGGTGTGCCTTATTCCTGGACACTCACTGTTTCTGACCGCTACGGCAACCAGGCCGCCCACCAGACCTCATTCACCATGAGTAGCAGCGCTGGCACCATCAGCTTTACCGGTAGAGCCCTTACACCTGCAGGACCAAGCCCATTGCAGGGTGTCAGCATCGCGCAGGAAAGTAATCCTGGCAACACAACAACCTCAGGAGCTGACGGTTCTTTTACCTTAAACAACCTGCCAGCCAGCACCCCTTTCAGGCTGGTGATGACCTATCCTGGCTTAGTGCCTGTCTACACTCAGTATTTCAACTCTGCTACGAGCCTTAATATAAGCAACACCCCCTACTACTTCCTGACTCAGGCAAATCTTGGCCTGACCAGCGGTAAAGGGGCGATTATTGCCACCTTTGTTGACAGCACCACCGGGCAGGCATTAAGCGGCGTAACCGCAACGATTGCAAGCTACACGGTGCAGTATCTGAACTCAAGCACCGGCGCCTTCACCGGCACCTCAACAGACGAAAGCGGTATCATAAAAATTCTGGATGTAACCCCCGACATCAATGTTACCATTACACCAAGTAAGACAGGCTACACCTTCAGCCCGCAAACATTCAGCGTACCGGCAGATTCGGTACTGGAAGCCGGCATATTCGGTTCAGCTGCACCTACCAGCGTCTCTTTTACCGGCAAGACCGTTATAGCAGGCAGCGGTGGCACCCCTCTTGCCAATGTCACCATTACCCAGGTTGATCCCAGCAACAACAACACCCCCTCCGGCAACAGTACGACATCAGACAGCAATGGCAGTTTTACCCTGACCAATCTGCCAGTCAGTACCTACTTCAGGTTATTGATGACCGTTTCAGGCTACATGCCGGTTTATTCGCAACGTTTCAATTACCCAACAGCAGTAAATGTGGACTGGAGTAACTTTGTTTACTTCTTGAGTCCGGTAGGCAGCATTCCTTTGCAGTCAGGAACGGGTGTTATTTTTGCAAGACTTATAGACAGCAGCACCCAATCATTACTTGTAGGGGCAACAGCAACAACAACCGCCGGCTATACGGTACAATATCGTAATGTTACTGCAGGGGATTGGAGCGGTACGGCAACCGACAGCAGCGGCCTGATCAGAATACTGAATGTTCCTCCCAACACGAACATCTCGCTTGCACCAGTCAAATCTGGCTACATATTCAACAATTCACCCTATTCAGTTGCTGTGTTTGCGGCTGATTCTGCAACTGAAATCAACCTGTTTGCCTCCCCCGGCACAACCTATACCCTGGGAGTGCAACGAAGCGGTTCAGGTGACGGTTCGGTTCAGGTTCAGATAAACGGGTTATCAACTGGTACCTGCAGTGCTACCAGTTGCAGCTATAGTGGCATCCCGGGCGGCGCAACGGTTCAACTGACCGCAGTCCCTGCACCAGGCTCATCATTTGTCACCTGGTCCAACTGTGGTTCAAGCACCAGTGTCTGCAGCTTTACACTCACCGGTGATACACTGGGGGTTACGGCAACCTTTGGCCTGCAACCGTTTAAGATCGATGGTCTCACAACCTATTACGATTCACTTCTTGCTGCATTTAGCAGCGCCACAAACGGCCAGAAGATACTTGGCCAGAAATCCTTTGAGGCGCCAGCTACTACTTTCAACAGATCTACATCCACTGATCAGATTACGTTTAAGGGTGGTTTTGATGATGGTTTTAACAGTCGCGGGACAACAGATTTCTCAACAGTGGGACCTCTTACCATCCAGAGCGGCAGTCTGGTTTTAGATCAGGTTATTATCAAATAGCGTAAAACTGCAGCATCTGTTGACAAACGCCCCCTCCAGTAATCACTGTAGGGGGCGTTTGTATTTTGTGTAACACCTGCTATAAATAGTACATATGAAAAATTTCAGGGAGGTGATCCATGAAACGCTCAACATCAGGCTTGTGTGCATGCCTGGCAACATGGCTGTCTGTTGCTGTCATCTGCAGTGTACTGGGAGTTGCTTTCGTATTGCCAGCCCATGCAGTGTCGCAACCTTTCACCATTGCAACCGGTGGCGCTTCAATGGCCGCCTCATTTGACGGCACCAACTATCTGGTGGGAATAGAAAACCATCTGACAAGCCCGACATCCATCGGGGCGCAGATGATATCGACCACCGGGGTTAAAGTGGGTGATTTTATCCCAACCGGAGACAACGGCATAGCAACAGCCGTTGCCTTTGATGGGATGAATCATCTGCTAATCTGGGAGCATGACCCAGGCGGGACAGGATCTGGCCGGTTTCAGATTTATGGCCAGTTTATCAGCAAGGCCGGGACCACGGTTGGCTCTCCCTTTGCCATCAGCACCGCCGGGATCTGGTTTGACGGCATGAAGACCATGGCCTTTGGCAATGGCAAGTATCTGGTCACCTACACCCGCCTGATTGATCCAGTGCAGGGCGACCGAGCTGACAACCGCTATATCGCCGGTACAATCGTAAACCCTGACGGCAGTATGGGGACAGAATTCAGAATTAGTAGCGGGTATGGTGATGCCAGCGATGTTGCCTTTGACGGAACCAACTTCTTCGTCGTCTGGACTGAAGATTATTATGACACGGAGATCAGAGGACGTTTTGTGAGTCCCGCAGGCGTAGCAGGCACAGAAATATCGGTTAATGCCAGTCCCTACCCCAGTGATAACCCGAAATCCGTCACCTTTGACGGCACCAATTATATGGTAATCTGGACTGATGCGGTTGATGAGACCAGAATGCTTGATGTTTTCGGGCAGTTGGTGAGCCCTGCCGGTGCCATGGTCGGCGGTGTCATTACCATCAGCAATGAAAACGGCCCCCAGATGGCGACCTCTGTTTCTTTTGATGGCACCAACTACCTGGCCACCTGGGTTGATATGACCAATGACGCCAACCAAAACGGCATCTGTGATGCAGGAGAAGGCACCTGCTGGGATGTTTACGGCCAGCAGATCAGCAAGGCCGGCAGCCTGTATGGCAGCAAGATCACACTCAATGCCGATGCCGGAAACCAGATGGGCGGCGCAGGCTTTATCAACGGCCTGTACCTGACTATTATCAACAGTGGCGTCGTTATGGGTGAAGGTGGCATCAGCCTGGTTGATGCGGTGTACGGACGTTTCCTGCCGGCCTCGGTTCAACCTGTACCGCCAACCATCACCAATTTTGTTCCCGCAGGCTCCATTGGCCTTCAGCTTACAATCAGCGGCACAGGCTTTGTCTCTGGCGGCACGACGGTTTCTTTTAACGGAACGCTAAGCACCAGGGTGGCTGTTACCAATCCTACACAACTAACTGCGTATGTCCCTGCCGGGGCAACCAGCGGTCCGATCACGATTACCACTGCAGGGGGAACAGTAACCAGCGGCCAATCTTTTACCGTGCAGAAAACACTTGTTTTAAACATGACCGGCAACGGTAGCGGCACGGTTACTGCCACTGCAGGCATAACCCAGGGGTTTACCTGCAGCAGTCCGGCAACCTACTGCAGCACCAGTGTTGATGGCACATCCGTTACGCTTTCTGCAACTGCCTGGACAGGATCGACGTTTACCGGCTGGAGTGACGCCTGCAGCGGTTCCGTTACCCCATGCACCTTTGCCATGGACAGTAGTAACAAGACCGTGTACGCCTATTTTGCCGCCCAGCAAAACCTGAGAAAAGACAGTGTCAGCACCACCTACTACAGCACGCTTGCATCAGCCTTTTACGCTCCGGTGCAGAACGATATCCTTATGGCGCTGGTAACATTGCCTGATTTAAACGGGGTAACCTACCCTTCTGATCCCCTGCTTACCTCAGGCGTTACAACTACCCTTCGGGGTGGGTATACCGATATCACCGCCTCTACCCCTGTCCGGTCAACGGCCTTTAGCGCTATTAATAATCACCTGACCATCAGGCTGGGCACCCTGATCCTGGATCAGATTACCGTCAAGTGATACGTTAACAGTACCTGTACACAAGAAAGCCCCTTTCCGGTTAATTCGGAAGGGGGCTTTCGGTATCAGCGAGGTGGTCGGGGTTAGTTGTAGTATTTACTTGATGATCAACCGGTCAACCTTGACAGCCCCTGTCCCCACCGTCAGCCTGCCTTGCAGGGTGGTATAGCCGGTCCGGGTGCTTCCGTAATCGCTGAAAAACCCTCCCATCAGGGTAAATATGACATTGCGGTTCAGGGTAAGATCCTCCGCAAAAACCAACGACTGCGCCTCAAGAACACCATTGTCGCCAACAGCCTGATAGGCACTGGAAAGACTGCCGTAAGGTACGCCTGCCACCCTGGCCCTTGGGATCAGACTGAAACTGGCGGTTGCACTGCGGTCCACGGTCATACTGACGGTACAGTTGCTGCCACCGCTACAGGCGCCTGACCAGGCAGTAAACGCAGAGCTTCCGTTTGGTGCAGGTATCAACGTAACCGCTGTCCCGCTGGCGTAGCTTGCAGTACAGGTGCCGCTGGTGCAGGCGATACCGCCCGGATCGCTGGTGACTGAACCACCGCCGCCGTACAGGCCCTGTATGGTCACCGACAGTTGAGTCTGCGGTAGCGCTAACTGGATTGTTGAAACGATTGATGTGGAAGCATTGCCTGCTGCATCCCTGGCAAAGGCATAGAGGGTATGGCTGCCGTTTGCTGTTCCAGGGGCAAAGGTATAGCTGGTCGGAGGACTGGCGCTCCAGGAACATCCGCTAGTGCTCTCGGTTGCCATAACACAGTACCCGGTTACGGCCACGTTGTCGGTTGCGCTGAAGGCGCTGACCGGGACGACAAGGCTGGTGCTCTCAGCAGGCAGGCCAAATGTCGTGACAACGGGCGGAATGACATCGGCGCCGCCGATCCCTCTGGCAATCCTGATCAGGTTACCGGTCTTGTCATAGTTGTAGCCGATGGACATGCCGTTATCGTAGGTAACACCGACCAGCCGGTTGAGGGTATCATAGCGGTAGGAGATGCTTGCAGCAGATGCCGTTTGGAATGATACCAGATAAGCCAGCAAGACAAGGAAAGGTGCAACAAACAATCTGTACATGGGTGTGTGCTCCTTTCGTCCTATTTCCCGGAACGGTAGGCTTCGTCGGCCCTGGCACCAGCATTGCGCATCGCGTTGACCCCGCCGGGGGCGGTTTCAACGGTTTCAACAGCCTTAACCACCACTTCAGACATGGCAGACCCGACAACAGGTATCTTGCCGATGATGTATTCGCTGCCCACCTTGATCATGGTCAGGCCGGAAGCCGGATCTTTGTCCTTGATGGCGGCCCGTATGGTTTGAATAGCCTCGGCAAACTTGATCCCCTTGTTGATCTTGTCGTCGATCTCCTTGCCCTTCTTGGTGTACTCGTTCGCATCGAGTGCCGCATCCACCACCTTGTCCACCACGAACTTGGTCTCTTCAGGGTGTTTCTTGAACAGATCGCCAACCCACTTGAACGCAGCCCCAAAGGTGCGATTGACCTTGTCTACGGTCGTGTCGTACTTGGCGGCGTTTTTGGCTTGCATCGCCTCATAGGCGGCCTGGGCCTGGGCCCGGTGTTCCGGCGCCAGCCCGGAAAAGTCCGGTTCCCTCCCCAGCGGATCAATGCGGGTGATCGGGTTGTTGGCCGCATAGCTGTAGAGGTTGATGGAGGCCATCTCGGCCAACGGATCCCGTGAGAGCCAGCGTCCCTGCAGCGGAGCGTAAAAACGGTGGCCAAAATAGTAGAGGCCGGTCCCCTCGTCGAAGAGCCGTGTGGCATAGCGCAGCGGCTGGTTGAGGGAACCGCTTATGGCAAGGGTGGCGCCGAACGGTTCATAGGCGTAGGAGGCCGCCACCGTACCGGAGCTGTTCAGGATGGTGGTGACACCCCCCCGCGGGTTGGCAAAGAACTCGTAAACC
>Ga0074197_1001371_pt1 | contig 21012 bp, 18 predicted proteins | sample EPASupsiteSAE305_FD_64526 | JGI IMG/M metagenome (GOLD analysis project Ga0074197, IMG submission 64526) | Bioremediated contaminated groundwater microbial communities from EPA Superfund site, New Mexico - SAE3-05 reassembly with SPADES | ecosystem: Environmental > Aquatic > Deep subsurface >...
GGTGATTTTATTACGACTATTTACTACCATTTAACCGAAAAAAGAAAACTTGATGGAAAATTGGTTATAGAAGCTATCGATGCCCTTTGTGGTGAAATTTCCCCAATATACTTAACTCATAGCAATTTTCAACTAGCAAAAAAAAGCTTTTTCGATGGTGTATTTGATGATTTTGAAGATTTGATTGTACTTCATAGTGGAGTTCGATTTGCTTGTAGTGAATGTATCACAAATGATAAAAGATTACTAAAACTTGGTAATTTTGATAATATGAAAATACTATCTTCAAATAACAAATGAAAAAAAAGCCCCACCAAAAAGTGAGGCTTTAAAATTGTCCCCAAGGGACGAGCAAAGAGATAAGATCTCCAGCCCAAATACTTACAAACTACACCCCAGTGAATGAATCTCCACTTTTCTCGTTCCTACTGTCTCCGTGGAAATACATACTGTAAAATAACCTTACATACACGCCCCACACGGGAGTATGGAAGAGGGGAAAAGGTGTGGCGCTATAAAAGTCACAAATCATAGTATCTGTTTTTTTAAACAAACTTGGATAAAATAGTTCATAGTAAAATCTTAAAAGGAGTTGTGGATGGTGTCTTTGGATTATGTAAAGTCGCATATGAGAGATTTGAAGCCGTATTTAGATAAAAAATATAGTGTTTCTAATATTTATATTTTCGGCTCCTTTGCAAGAGGTGAACAAACCGATGAGAGCGATATAGATCTCCTTGTGGATTTTCGTAAAACCCCTGATTTGCTTACTTTTATTGAGATAGAAGAGTTTCTTAGTAAAAATTTGCATCATAAGATAGACTTAGTTCCAAAAAGAAAATTAAAAGCGCAGCTAAAAGAACAGATTATGGAAGAAGCCATAGCGATATGAAAAGAAACTATTTGCTATTTTTGGAAGATATAAGCCAACGGATAGAAAAAATTGGTTCATTTATTGACGGTATGACATATGATGATTTTGTAAAAGATGATAAAACTGTTAGTGCTTGCATAAGAGAGATAGAAGTAATAGGCGAAGCTACAAAACAGATACCAAAAGAGATTACTGACAAATTTGAAGAACTTCCTTGGTCGTTGATGGCTAAAATGAGAGATAAGCTTATTCATTGGTATTTTGAAGTGGATGAAGAGATAATCTGGAATGTAGCGGTCGATAAACTTCCTCCTATAAAAAAGCAAATAGATAGAATAATAGTTCAAAGCGAAAAATAACTTTTCTCAAACAGCCTGAAACACACCCTCTAACGCAGGAGAGACTGTGAAAGAACTTCATCTCTTTTTATGCATACAATACACAATGTTGCTTATGTGTTTAGCGATGCGTATTCTCTAACTCTTTTTGATGAAGAACATTCAGACTATGAAGATAGATGGATATTGCTAGGTAAATCTTTAAATGAAGTTATACTAGTTGTAGTTCATACATTTAGAGACAAAGACGGCATTGAAATAGTTAGGATTATATCTGCTAGAAATGCTACAAAAAAAGAACAAAAAATTTATAATGAAAGGTGTCCGTTATGAAAAAAGAGTACGATTTTACAAATGCAGAACAAGGCAAGTTTTATAGACCTCTCAACGAATTGGATATCCCAATATATTTAGATGATGATGTCAAAACTTTTTTTATGCAAAAATTGAAAAACAGAGATAAAGATGCTTCTTTAAGCAAGATTATAAATTCATTATTAAAACAAGATATAGAAATTTCTAAAAAACTAGCAGTTTAATGTTGCACCCCAAAGGTTAAATTTCCACTCTTCATAATATTTGTAGTTTGTTTCTCAACTTTTATAAATCCAAACTCAACAAAAAGCGAGGCTTTAAAATTCTCCTCAAAGGGCGAGCAAAGAGATAAGATCTCCAGCCCAAATACTTAAAAGTAATTGTATGACAAATTATCTAAACTTATAACTCATATAGAGCAAATCCAAAAAAAATCATTAGAAATTTTTAAATGGCAAGATAAATAAATTTTATTTCATGTTTTATGATGGAATACCAAATTTTTGCGTTATAAGCTCTCCCTCATTGCTAAAAAAGAGGTAGTAGAGCCAATCTTTTTTAACACTCAAGCCTGCTAGATATCTTAGAGCTAAATTTGCTTGAAGCGATGCTATGTGCATGACTATGGGGGCGGCTATACCCTCTGGGGTTTGGGAAGTTATCTTAAAAGCGTCACGAAAAGATGAGTTTTCAAAAAAGCATACTTGACCGTGAAATGCCTCTACGCTGCCGTATATCCAAGGTAGATTTTTGTTTTTGCAGTAGTCGTCAATTTTTGCTCTTGTTGGCAGGTTGTCCGTTGCGTCTATGATGAGATTTACGGATATCTCTTTTTTGCACCACTCGTCAAAATCATATGCATGCGGCGTTGCTTTTACAAACGGGCATCTTTGTTCTATGATTTGTGCATTTATAACGGCTTTGTTTTTTCCCTCATCACCAATCTTAAAAGCGATTTGGCGGTGGATATTGTGGGTTGAAACTTCATCAAAATCAACCATGTGGATCTCACCGATACCGCTAGAACCGAGTGCAAAAGCAAGGGAACTTCCTAGTCCGCCGGCACCGATAATCGCTATCTTTTTACTTTGGAGCAGGTTTTGCGTATCTTCTCCCCAAAGCTGTACTTGACGGCGAAAGTAGTTCATCATAGCAGATCTCTTTTTTGAATCATCTCTTTAAATCCCCAAGATTTTCTTGCATGAAGAACTTCGGAGTGGCTCATATCTACTATCATTAGCTCCTCTTTGTTGCCGAGATGCTCTATGAGTTCTCCGTTTGGAGAGGCTAAGAGAGAATCACCGTAGAAATTCCAAGTATGTTCTTTATCTGTATATTCACCGATCCTGTTTGCTCTTAAAATGTAGCAGTTGTGCGTAAATGCACGAGAGAGTATAACTGTTTTCCATCGCTCAAAAGAGTCAAAAGTAGATACGCTCGGAAGCAAAATACAGTCAACGCTTTTGGAAGAGATATGCTCAAACATCTCGTCAAAGTGAATCTCAAATCCGTTCATTATCGCAAACTTAAAACCGTCAATTTTAAATATAAGCGGTGCTTCAACTCTCTTTTGTTCATTTGAAAAAAACTTCTCTTCATTCCAGTGGGGATAGTTTATAAGAAGCTGTTGCTGATAGTAAGAAGTAGATGTTGGAGCAAATTTAGCAACTGTTTTGTAGACATTGCCTTTTTTAACAATGACAAGAGGTGCAATTATCGTTAGTTTATAAGTGGCAGATAGCTCTTTTAAAACTTTTATCTGATGTTCTGCCTGCTCTTGAATCATACCAAAAGAGAGACTTTGCAACTCTTTGAAAAATGGGTTTAGTATGTATTCTCCCAAAAGTAGAACTTTAACGCCATCCTTTGAAGCAATGCGGATATAGTTGTAAAGTTTTGTGGAACTCATGCCCTGTGCGCTTAACTGAAGAACTGCCGCTCTCATTATTTGCCTTTTATTTCGGTGATTTTTATCTGTGCATTTTCAAGTATTTTTTGTGCTTCACCGAGTTCACTCATTCCCATCTCGTATGCTTTTACGCTCTCTGCGAGTGTAATCTCAGGGTTCATTAGAGTTTCTAAAACTTTTTTTGCACTATCAAGTTTTGATTCAAAGCCTTCGGCTTCTTTGGTAAGTTTTTCTTTAGCCATTTAAAATATCCCTCACATAATCCTCAAATTTATCGACCTCAACTAAAAATGCGTCATGTCCGTAGTCGCTCTTTATATCGATGTAGGTATGGTTTTGATTGCCGATTTTTTGCAGTGTGTCACTTATCTCTTTCATCTCGCTGCTTTTAAAGAGCAAATCATTGCTAAAGCTTATGAGATGAAGTTTGCTGCCGACTTTTTGCAGTGCCTCGCTAAGTGAGTCAAACCCGCGGGAGAGATCATAAATATTTATTGCTTTTGTGATGTAGAGATAAGAGAGCGGATCAAACCATTTCGTAAAGTTATAACCGTTATACTCTAAATATAGCTCCACTTGAAACTTGCCGAAGAGTTCGTAAAGTCCGTCTGTATTTTTGTACTCTCTTCCGAATTTGTTCTGCATAGATTCAGGAGATAAAAAGCTGATATACCCTGCCATTCTTCCTACTGCCATGCCTGATAGCCCATTTTTTTTGATCACTTCACTATCGTAATAACCGTCTTTAAAATCAGGGTCTTTAAGGATTGCTTCTTGAGAGATCTTGTTAAAAGCGATTGCCCAAGGTTGTGTTGCATGTGTTGTTGCCATCGAGATGATTTTTGATGCAAAATTCGGGTAAGTGATCCCGAACTGAAGTGCTTGCATACCGCCCATTGAACCGCCGATAATGGCATGTACGCCGTGTATGCCGAGTTTGTCAAAAAGAATTCTTTGCGCTTTTACCATATCTTTTATGGTTACAACTGGAAATTTGTAACGGTATGGATTGTGGTGCGGATATTGCGGACTCATAGGTCCTGTTGAGCCAAAACAGCTGCCTATGACATTTGTGCAGATTACAAAATATTTATCCGTATCTACCGCTTTGCCAGAACCTATAAAACTATCCCACCAGCCTGCTTTTTTGTCGCCTTCATATGTTCCTGCACAGTGATGAGATCCCGTGAGTGCATGACAGATAACGACGACATTGCTTTTATCTTCATTGAGTTCGCCATACGTCTCGTATGTTATATCATAAGGTTCTAAAATACGCCCGCTCTCTAAATAGAGAGGGTTTGTAAAATGCTGAGTATATGTTTTTAGGTTCAATGACAACTTTAGGCTCTTTATAAAAATAGTAGCGCTATTTTAGCGAAAATGTCTTAATCAACTATGACATACCTGTTTCTGCCGGTTGTTTTTGCTTCGTACAGAGCATTGTCAGACTCTTCTAGCAGTTGGTCTTTGGGTTTTTCTTCTGTGATATCTTTAAAAGAGACACCGATGCTTATAGATATATAATTGCTTGCAGCAGAGTATTCATGCGGAATTTTCAACTCTTGAACTGATTCAAGCAGAGATGCCGCAACTTTTTCTACGCCCTCTTTATCTATATCTTTTAAAACAACCACAAACTCCTCTCCGCCGTATCTTGCAACCATATCAAATGGTCTTTTAAGATTTTTTTGCAGAGTGAGTGCTACTTTTGCAAGAGCAGTGTCACCCTTTCCGTGTCCATAGTTGTCATTATAGAGCTTAAAATAATCTACGTCGATCATCATAATTGCAAATGACATTTTGTCTCTTAGCGACTCTTTATATTTGACCTCAAATCTTTCATTAAAATTTCTTCTGTTTGGTATATGCGTAAGTGCATCGCACATGGATAACTCTTCTAGCATATCACTCTTTAGTTTTAAGGTTATATGATTTTTTACTCTTATTTTTACTATAGATGGATTAAAAGGTTTTTTTACATAATCCACCGCTCCAAGATTAAGTCCATACTCTTCATCCACATCCGAGTCGTTTCCTGTTACAAAAATAATTGGAATGTCTTGTGTTGAGATATTGCTTTTAAGAATTTTACAAACTTCATACCCATCCATCTGTGGCATGACGACATCAAGAAGTATAAGATCCGGTTTGTCATATCCACCGGCTATTTGAAGTGCTTTTTTGCCGTCTTTGGCTACTTTTATATCATATTCATCTTTTAGCAGATCAGATAACAATGTGATGTTGGCAACTATATCATCTACAATCAGTATGGTCGCTTTTCTTTTTTTTATAACTTCCATCTGTTCATAATCTCCAATGCTTTGTCATATTCTAACTCTTCTATATATTTTTTCCACTCTGCAAGTTCGTTCATATCTACAATTGTATTTAAATTCATAAAAAGACAATCCACTTCCTCAAATTCTAACATATTTGATTTTGAAATTGTTTGTTTTGCATCATAAAGAAGTTTTTTTAACTCTTTATAATCTAACTTTTGAAATGGTATGTCGCTTCTTTCATCTAGAATAATCTCTTCCAGTCTCTCTTGCGTACTTTTTATCGTGCTTCTTAGTTTCTCTATATCACTCTCTGCTATCTCTTGATTTGACACATATTTGGCATCTATGTTTTTACAAACTTCATAGAGCTTATTTGCTCGCAGGTTGCCGCTTAAGCCTTTGAGAGTGTGAAGAAGTAATTTCGCACCATTGTCATTTTGGGATATAAATGTCCCTATATCTTTAAATGTGCTCGTTAGCTCTTGTGAGAAATTTTTCAAAAATTTGTTGATTAACTCTTTGGAACTGAAAATTCTCTCTAAATCTTCCATATCAAGAATTTCGTCTATTTTTCTCAGTGCCGTATTAGCCTCTTTGATTTTTAAATCCGCATTGCAAAATTTTGCAACTGTTTTATAAAGTTCACTCATGTCTATCGGCTTGCCTAAATGCTCATTCATTCCCGCATCTATGGCTTTTTGTTTATCTTCTATCATGGCAGCCGCAGTAAGTGCAATTATAGGTATATCTTTGTCACGCTCTCTTATGATTTTTGCCGCTTTATAGCCGCTCATGAGAGGCATTTGCAAATCCATAAGGATTAAGTCGTAACGAGAAGGATTTTCAAAATATTTTTCAACCGCTTCCTGTCCGTTGTTTGCTATGTCAACCTCTATCGCCACGCGCTTTAGCATCATTGATGCTACTTCTTGATTTATAAGATTGTCTTCAACGAGCAGTGCTGTGATGCCGCCGAAATTTGGAAGTTCTTCTGTCTCTTTGTATTTAGTTTTGTCAAAATCAAGCCTCTCCCAAGATGCCACTTCAAATTCTAATTCAAAACTAAATGTGCTTCCTACGCCCTCTTGGCTCTTTGCTATTAACACGCCGCCCATTGCTTCTATAATCTTTTTAGATATAGTTAGCCCAAGTCCCGTTCCACCGTATTTTCGAGTAGTAGATGTATCTGCCTGCGTAAAGGGAGTAAAGAGTTTTTTAAGCTGTGCTTCATTGATGCCGATTCCGGTGTCGCTTACGCAAAAGGAGACAACTGCTCTTTTGTCATCAAGCTTTTCTTTGAGTTTGATATCAAGCGATACGCTTCCCTCGTGAGTAAATTTGATTGCATTGCTTATGAGGTTTGAGAGAACCTGTGTAATCCTAAGCCCATCTCCGATGACCAAAGCAGGCACATCTTCTTTTATTTCACAATGAGTGCGAAGAGATTTTTTTATAGCGCTCTCTAAAAACATAAACTTAAGCTGCTCCATAACATCTTCTAATCTAAAATTTTTATGCTCTAGCTCAAGTTTTCCTGCCTCTATTTTAGAGTAGTCAAGGATATCGTTTATGATTCTTAAAAGTATCTTTGAGGAACTGTTCACTTTAAGGAGCAGATTCTTTTGTCTATCGTCGAGTTTTGTGTCAAAGAGCAACTCGCTCAAGCCTACTATGGCGTTCATAGGCGTTCTGATCTCATGACTCATATTTGCCAAAAACTGGCTCTTTGCTTTGTTGGCAAGTTCGGCTTTCTCTTTGGCCTCTTTTATGGCGATTTCCGCTTCTTTAAGTCCTGTTTGATCAAACATATAGCCTCTTATCGAGATTAGATTGTTTTTTTCATCTCTTACAAAATGTGTAAAATCATAGAACCACCTATAATCGCCGTTTTTTAACCTTAAGCGGTATGATTGCTCAAAGTTGTTTACGTTATTTTCCATATAGTAAACAACTTCTTTATAAACTCTATCTATATCTTCAGGATGGATAAGATCTGCATATAAAAAGCTTTCGCTCTGCATCTCCTCTTTTGAATAACCAAGAATGTTTAAACAGTTTGACGATATGTATTTAATAGGCCAGTTTTGTGATGGATCCCACTCTAATGTCATTACGGGACCGCTTGAGAAAAGCTCTCTTTCTTGCTCAAGAGCGTGTAAAATTATTTTTTTCTCCGTAATATCTCTAAATACTACAATTGCTCCTCCGTCGTTTGTCGGGGCTACCGTTAAATTTACAGGAAAAAATGTGCCGTCCTTTTTTATAAAATACTCTTCAAGTTCTTTGATTTGTCTATCTTGTATAGTCAGATAGATAGGACACTCTTCATGCAGGTAGATGCTGTTGCCCGGTTTGTGGTGGTGGAAAAGCTCATGTTGATGTGTGCTTAGAATCTCCTCTTTTGTAAACCCGAGCAGATCAACGGCACTATTATTTACAAAAGTGCACATTCCATCCTTATCAACCCCGTAAACTCCGTCTCCTATGGCATCTATCATAGTCGCACGCTGTAGTATGGATTCATGCTCTTTTAGTGTTATCTTTGACTCTGTTTCTTGAATTTGTTTATATGATTTTATAATGTAGAGAATATTTCCCAACACAAGAAAAATGAAAACAGCACTAAATACCAAAAGGATTAATAGAACTTCTTGTTTAAGCTCTTTTTCACTGTTATCTAAACTTGTCAGCAGCTTGGCTATCATTTTTTGAAGCAATGTATATTTTTCAAACGATATCACATCAGCTTCTTGTGCCTCATTTGATCTTTTTTCAAGCGAGAGCGATGTCGCAATGACGGCATTTTTAAAAAAATCTATATAAACTGCTTTTAGCTCATCTGTTTGAAATTCGTGATGAATTAAAAAATCAAGAGTATATAGAGCCTTTTTTGAAGAGATAGCCGCTTCTGCCAAATATTTAGCATCATTTATGTGAGCGCTTCTATAAAGATACGATGTGACTAAGATTACCTCTTTGTCAAATTGATTTACCTGATTTCTATGCAGTAAAATATCTTCGCTTACCTTATTCTTGAAATTGTAGGTTATAAACAGAGCTACTAAAGAGATAACTAGAACCAATATATTTGAGATAATGATTTTTGAGGTGAGAGATGTTTTCACTATTTTGCTCTTACAAAAAGATTTTTTTCAACACTGTTTTGCCCATACTCTTCAAGCATCCACTCAGCAAACTTTTCAGCCTCTTTATTGCTTTTTAAAAAAACTAAATTCAGTTCTCTTTTTATAGGATAACTTTGATTTTGTATGCTCTCTTTTGTAGGTTCTACGCCCTCAAGTGCCAAAATTTTTATAGGCAGACCATGTTTTTTAATGGCATTTGCAGATCCTAAAGATATATAACCGATACTGTTTACAATTCCGCCGACCCAAACCATCATATCGTTATTTGCTCCGGCTTCCCATGCCGAGGCATCTATCATTTTTGATTTGTCGCTGTTTTTTGGATTTTTCGGATGAAAAAGTCCGGTATACTTTTCAAAAACATCAAGTGTCCCACGATCTAGCCTTTTTGAGAGCAGATGAATTTTTTCATCTTTAGTGTTAAACTTTTTCCAGTTTTTGATCTCTCCCGTATATATCTCCAGCAAATCTTTTTTTGATATATTTTGAAGCGGATTGTCGCTGTTGACTAAAAAAGCCAAAGTGTCGTAGCCGATAGTCACATGGGAGACGGTATTTTTTTCTTGCTCAGTTAAATCTCTGCTGACCATGCCGATTTCTATCTTACCTGATATAAGAGAATCAACCGCATATTGACTTCCGCCGCCTGATGCTTTTATTGATATACTGTGCTCTTCTTTGTACTTTTGAGCAATTTGTTCAATAATAGGCTGTATAGTCGTAGATCCGACGCAGTTTAATACCGTATCGCCAAACGCAAAACCAAAGGAGAGTAAAACAGCTAACAAGTGTCTCATTTGTTATCCAATATCTTTATTTATGTTCATTATATCTTCCAGCCATCCATGAATTTGAGTGCTTTGTCATATTCAAATTCATCCACGGCTTCACTCCACTCAGACAGTTCGTTGTTGTTTACAATGCTTATAAGATTTTCAAAAAGAACCATCTTCTTCTCTGATGACACTATGTTAGCTTTTAATAGCTCATTTTTAACTTCATAAAATAGCTCTTCCAGTTCACTTTTGTTTAAGTGATTTACAATCATATCATTTTTGCTATCCAAATCTAACTCAGAGAGTCTCTCTTTTACTCTTTTTATTGCTTCGTTTAATATTTTTATCTCACTCTGCGGTATCTCGTCTTTTGATCTATATTTTGCATTTATGCTTTTACAAACAGCATGGAGTTCGTTTGCTCGTAAGTTGCCGCTTACGCCTTTAAGTGCATGTAAAAGGGCAGGTGCATCAGAACTTTTATTTGATATGAGATCTGCTATGTCTTTAAATTCGCTATTTAGCTGTTTTGTGAATTTTTTTAAAAGCTTGGAAATAGTCTCATTTGAACTCAAATTATCTTGTAGATACTCCATGTCAAGCACTTCATAATTATCTTTTTGTGTTGTGCTGAGAGATCTATTTACAAAATCTATATGACAATATTTAGCAATAGTCTCATAAAATTTATCGGTATCTATAGGCTTGCCTAAATGATCATTCATTCCGGCATCCGAAACTTTTTGTTTGTCTTGTGTCATCGCAGCGGCGCTTAGAGCTATGATAGGTATCTCTTTGTTATGCTCTCTTATGATTTTTGCAGCTTCATATCCGCCCATTATAGGCATCTGCAGATCCATCAAGATAAGACTATATTTATCTCTGTTTGCAAGATACTTCTCAACCGCCTCTCTGCCGTTATTTGCGATCTCTACATCTATGCCGACACGATTGAGCATCATAGAGGCTACCTCTTGATTGATCTCGTTATCCTCAACTAGAAGTATATTTATGCCATTAAAGTCTAAAACTTTTTCATTTGCAGGCTGAATTAGAGTAAAGTCCGTTTTATCCCATGATTCAACTTCCACCTCTATATCAAAGCTAAATATTGAGCCTATATGTTTTTGGCTTTCTACTTTTAGCTCGCTTTGCATTGCTTCAACGATTCTTTTAGATATGCTAAGACCTAAACCTGTTCCACCGTATTTTCTAGTTGTTGAGATGTCCGCTTGGGTAAAAGGAGTGAAGAGTTTTTGAATCTCTTCTTCGCTCATCCCTATACCGGTATCGCTTACGCTAAAAGCAAGAACCGCATGTTGCTCGTCGATTTTTTGTTTTAAATCTATGTTGAGCGTTATTCTGCCGCTGTTTGTAAACTTCAGTGCGTTGCTCAGTAGATTTGTCAAAATCTGGTTGAGTCTGAATTGATCTCCTATAATGACGGACGGCGCTTCAGCACTCATTTTTAGAGTGAGAAGCAATCCTTTTTTTGAAGCGATTTGGTTTAGCACCGTGTCTAGTCTCAAAAGCAGATCTATTAGATTGAAGCTTTTTTCTTCGAGTTCTAGTTTTCCCGCATCTATCTTGGAGTAGTCAAGCACATCGTTGATGATTTCAAGAAGCATCTTTGATGAGCTGTTTACTTTTGATAACAGATCTCTCTGCTTTTCACTCAGAGGCGTATCAAACATCATTTCGCTTAAACCTATGATTGCATTCATGGGAGTTCGTATTTCATGGCTCATGTTGGCTAGAAATTGGCTTTTTGCGCTATTTGCAAGTTCGGCTTTTTTTATGGCTTCTATAAGTTTGGTACTTTTGTCTTTAACTCTTCTTTGCATTTTATTGAGTGCGAATGAAAGTGTTTGAATCTCGTCATGACTTTTTATCAGCGGGATGTCAATAGTCTCTTTTTTGCCTATTTGACTCACTGCGTTCGCAAGTCTCAGGAGATTTTTAGATATGCCGTAACCGATAATCAGAGATAAGATGAGAGACAGCACAATCTCCGCAAAAATAATTTTATAAGTCGTCTCTTTAGTTGATTGAATAATTAGGTTTTTTTCTCTTAAATCAAGCGCCAACTTGAAAGTGCCGAGTTTCAGCCCCTCAAGTTCAAGCTTGCTCTGTACTATCTCATAGTTTGGATCTTTATCATCGGGTATATTGCCGACTTTTGACAAGATGTTGCCGCCGATGTCCTTGACTTCACATGCCTCTACGCTTTTAAGCTCCGTCAGTTTATGTAAGATATTGTCAATAGTCGCCAAATCATATACGGATAGTGGTGTCAAGAGTGACTGAGTGCCAAATAGTCTTATAAACTCTACTTTATCGCTTATTAATTTATTGGATGTTTTTTCAAGAGATTGAAAATTTACAAACACTATCATTGCTAAAAAAATAATTTCTAATGTAACGAATGAGATGATATATTTGTATCTAAAAGAGAGACTCTTTTTCATCTAATATTTTCCAAGTTCAACCGATAGTTTTTTTATTTCATCAAATTCCAAAGAGTCAGTTTTAATCATACTGTTGTTTTTAGTCAGTTTTTCTAAAATTTCTTTTGGCATTTTTAAAAGAGCTTCTCTTATCGCATCAACATCTCTATTTTCTATCGAAGGCAAAACCGCAATCGGATGGCTTGGATAACTATCTGTTTTGTATAAAATTTTGATTTTTGATGCAGTGTCGCTGTCATGGAGTTGTTCAAGAGTTCTGCTTATTCCTCCGCCTATGTCTCCAACGCCTCTTGCGACACCTTTGTATACAGAATCATGTGAGTTTACATAAAGCACATGAGCATCTTTTTCTATATCAAATCCATACTTTTTTTTGAGTTCATATTTTGCAAGAAGCGTAGCCGCAAAAGCATTAGGCGCAGGAAATAGAAAAGTTTTTCCTTTAAACTCATTTATATCAAAAGCTCTCTTGTCTGTTTGCGTTACTAAAATTCCCTCTATTTGTTCGGTTGTTCTTGCAATGGCTTTATAGCCTTTTTGTTTATTCGCCACAACAAAATGGTATGGATTCATGTATGCTATATCATAATTTCCAGCGTAAAGCTCTTCTTCAAATTTCGGAATTGACGATTCGGTTTTAAAGACAAGATGAAGACCTGTCTCTTTTGAAATGTATGAGACAATAGGCGCCCAAGTTTTTACAAGCTCGCTGGGGCTTTGCTGAGGCACAACACCGAATATGATATCTTTAGAAAAAAGAGATGCCGATATGAGTGTGATAAAAATTATAAATCTCAAAGAAAAATATTTTTTGCTGCTCATAATTTCCAACTGTTTAAAATTTCAAATGCTCTTTCATACTCTAAGTCGCTCATGGCACTCTCAAAGAGATCTAGTTCATCTGCATCAATGATATCCGTAAGATTGTGTTGCAGAGTCTCATATTTGTGAGTTTTTATAATATTGCCGTTTAAAAGACCGTCTCTTATCTCAAAATAAAGCTCTCTTAGTTCATTTTTGCTCAGCTTTTGTATTTTTGCACTATCTTTTTTGTTCTCTACATGTAACTCTTTTAGTTTCTCTTTTACTTCCGCTATTGCTGAGGTTAAGGCTTCTATGTCTTTCTCGTCTATAGGCAGTTTAGCTCTGTATTTAGCCTCTATATTTTGGCAAACGGTGTAAAGCTCATTTGCTCTTAAATTACCGCTTACACCTTTGAGCGCATGTAGAAGAACAGGTGCATTGCCATCTTTTGTTAATAGCATTGCAGCGATATCTTTAAACTCATTATTGAGTTCATGCGAGAATTTTCTTAAGAGTTTGTCAATGGACTCTTTTGAGCTGAAATTATTGTTTAGATACTCAATATCAAGCACTTCAGAGTTGTCTTTGGATGCTTTTATGTAAGCTCTCTCAAATGCTACATGACAATACTCGGCAATAGTTTTATAGAGTTCATCAGTTTCTATAGGTTTTCCTATGTGCGCATTCATACCCGACTCTTTTGCTTTTTGAACATCTTCAAGCAGAGCCGCGGCACTTAGAGCTATAATAGGTATATTTTTGTCATGTTTTCTTATATGTTTTGCAGCTTCATAACCGTTCATAACAGGCATATGAAGATCCATAAAAATCAGATCATATTGAGAAAGGTTTAAGAGATGTTTGTCTAAGGCTTCTTTGCCGTTATTTGCAACTTCCACTTCGATTCCAACTCTATGAAGCATCATAGAGGCTACCTCTTGATTTATAAGATTGTCCTCTACCAGCAGGATTTTGATGCCGCTGAAATTTGGAAGCTCTCTTGTTTCCGCCTCTCTTATATTTTTAAAGAATGAATTTTTTGCATTTGATAGTGCATCAAAAAGGGTTGAACTTGTAACCGGTTTTGATAAGAAGCTGTCTATTTCAACTTCCGCAAGATTTATTTCGTCTATAGCATGTGCGCTTACCATTAAGATTGTGGGAGCTTTTGACTTGATCTCGCCGCTTTTTATCATCTCATGAATACGTTTGATAGTCTCTTTTCCGTTAAGCTGCGGCATCTGCCAGTCCATCAAAATAATCTTGTAGGCGCTTTTACGTATGTCTGCCTCTTTTACCATCAAGATTGCCTCTTCACCGTCTTTTGCTTCATCGCACATGCATCCGAATTTTTGAAGAATATCTTTTAAAATTTCTCTTGAGATCTCTTGATCATCAACAATTAAAACTTTGTTTAACTCATCTTTTGAAATTGCAATCGAATCGTCCCAAGCCTCCACTTCCACTTTTAACTCAAAACTAAACGTAGTGCCTATCCCCTTTAAACTTTGTGCGATCAATGTGCCGCCCATCGCTTCAATGATTCTTTTGGATATCGTAAGTCCAAGACCTGTTCCGCCGTATTTTCTGGTAGTTGAGTTGTCGGCTTGCGTAAATGGAGTAAATAGTTTTTGAAGATGTTGCTCACTCATACCGATACCTGTGTCACTCAGAGTAAAAGTGAGAACGGCATGTTGTTCATCAAGTTTTTCTTTGAGATCTATATTTAGCAAAATACTGCCGTGGTGTGTAAACTTTAGCGCATTGCTTAGCAGGTTTGTCAAAACTTGAGACAGTCTTAGCTCATCGCCGAGAACCATATAAGGCACATTGTTTTTTATATGAAAATAGAGTTCTACATCTTTGTTTATAGCAGTCGCGCCAAATAAAACTCTAAGCTGCGAGAGTATGGACTCAATCTCAAAAGCTTTGTATTCAAGTTCAAGTTTTTTTGCCTCTATCTTTGAGTAGTCGAGTATATCGTTGATGATCCCAAGAAGCATTTTAGAGGAGCTGTTTACTTTTGAGATGAGATTTCTTTGCTTATCGCTTAAATCAGTATCAAACATCATCTGGTTAAGACCTATGATGGCATTCATGGGTGTTCGTATCTCATGACTCATATTTGCCAAAAATTGACTCTTTGCGCTGTTTGCCTCTTCTGCTTTTTTCTTCTCTTCTAAAATAGCATTTTCATATGCTTTTTTCTGGGTAACATCTCTAAATATAACTATTGCACCGTCATTATCTATTGAAGCAACGCTTAATTCTATAGGAAAAAATGAGCCGTCTTTTTTTATGAAAAAATCTTCCGCTTCTCTGCTTATCTTGTCTTGGAGAGTCTGATTTATAGGACACTCGTCGGCACTATAGAGTTCATTTGATGGCTTATGATGATGAAACATCGTATGTTGGTTTTTATATAAAACTTCCTCTTTGCCAAATCCAAGCATATCAAGGGCTTTTTGGTTTATCCATGTACAGTTTCCATCTACGTCTACACCATAAACGCCTTCTCCCATGTTTGAGATCAAAGACTCTACAAATATTTTTTTTCTCTCTATCTGTATATATGAAATCAATGCTCCAATGAGAGCCAGCATAAATATTATCAGGCTGTAGTTGTATTTGTCCCAAATGTCTTCAAGCGTGATCTGCGGAGTTTTATCAAAAGGCGGAAGTCTTAACTCTCTTGTAAGATCTTCGGTCTCAAGATAGTCCGCCGCAAGCGTATATCCGTAAATTTGCGATTTTTTTGCATACTCTGAATCTGGATTTAGCAAAAAAAGTGCCGTAACAAATTTTTTTAAATCCTCATCATCCGTATGAGGAAGCGCAAAAACAGGCCACTCAGGATAGAGTGCGGTGGATGTTTTAAAAGGGTGGTTTTTATGAGTTTTTTCGTTGATGATGCGAATATCGCCCTCGTTTAACTCTCCTTCTCTAAGCATAAGCTCAACGATGCCGTCTCTTGTAAATCCTACATCGGACTCTTTTGCAAGTACGCTTTTTATGACATTTTTGTAGCCAGATTTTAGCTCTTTGATCTCTTTTGCTTCATTTACAATATCAACTCCGCTTTTGTGAAGCTCGTAAGCTTGAGAGCGGAAACCGCCCAAAAGATTTACGTTGGGCGTAGCTACGATTTTGCCCTTTATATCTTGAAGAGCTTTTATGCTGCTATCACCTCTCACTACCATAACGCCTGCAAATTTGTCAGAGTGGGCATTTTCATACATGGCGACAAGTGTCGCAACGGCACCGCTTAGCTGATGCTGCTGTCTGATGACTAAAAAATGGATAGGGCTTGTCGTTACGATATCAAGCTCTTTTGCGGCTATCTTTTTGTTCATCTCATCTTGAGAGAGAACCTCCAAGATAACTTTTTTATGAAGCGTTTCATTGAGATAAGCAACCAGAGGTTCATACTTCTTTTTGGTATCTTCATACCCTCTAAATGCGTAAACACCGAAACGAATCTCATCTTTTGCATAAAGATGGAGTGTAAATAAAATAAAAAAAGCAAGAAAAAATTTCATTAAAATGTAATTACCTTATAATCATTTTGAAGAGCGTTTGTAAGCATCTCTCCCGTATGAATAGGATCTACACCAAGCTCATTTAATCTGTCGGTTACGCCGTAATCATCGCTGCAAACTACGCAAACATTAAACTTAACTCCTGTTTGCATAACTGTTTTTACTCTCTCTTGAAGATCTTCGCTCTCTGCCAAGAGTTTTGCCGATGGTCCCCAGATCATGATAGTAGCTTCATCCCAATATCCGCGAGGAAGCATAACCGAGCCGTATAAAAGTATAAGTTTTTTAGCTACCTCTTCATCTGCGCTTGACCATACTATTAAAAGTTTGTTTTTCATTTATGCTTCCAATGCCTGTTTCATGTCTGCTATGAGATCTGAGGCACTCTCAAGTCCGCAAGATATGCGAATAAGTCCGGATGGAACGCCGCAAGCTATAAGTTCTTGCTCATTTAACTGCTGATGAGTCGTAGAAGCAGGGTGCGTGATGATGGACTTAGAGTCTCCGATGTTTACGACAAGAGAGTAGAGTTTAGTTGCATTTACTATCTTTGTCGCCTCCGCCAAGCTGCCTACTTCAAAGCTTAAAAGCCCGCTGCATGCGCCGCCCTCAAAATATTTTTGTGCGTTTTTATAGTTTGAGTTGCTTTTTAATCCTGGGTAATTCACTTTTTTTACTTTCGGATGCGACTCTAAAAATTCCGCAAGTGCGAGAGCATTTTTTGAGTGTTCACGCATACGAAGAGAAAGCGTTTCCATCCCTTGAATAAACAGCCATGAGTTAAACGGAGATAAAACAGCTCCCAAATCTCGTGCCAAAGATAGTCTTGCTCTAAGAGTATATGGCGGCAGGTTTGTATCGACATAGACTAAACCGTGATAAGAAGCGTCAGGTTTGTTGAAGTGTTCATAACGAGGGTTGGCTCTTAATTTTTCAACCAATCCTTTTCTCTCTACCAAAATTCCGCCTATCGCTAGACCTTGCCCCGTCGTATATTTACTGGCACTATGAACCGTGATATCTGCTCCATGTTCAAACGGACGGCATATTACAGGTGTTGCCACCGTGTTGTCTACTACGCTTAAAATGCCATATTTATTGGCGATAGCACTTATTGCTTCTATATCTGCTACGTCTATACTAGGGTTTGTAAGAGATTCGAAAAAGATTACTTTCGTTTTATCGTCTATAAGAGATTCAAGAGATGCCATGTTATGAACATCAAAATATCTAGCCTCAATGCCAAATCTCTTTAGTGTGTGAGTGTTAAGCGTTAAACTGCCGCCATAGAGCTGTTTTGCGCATACTATGTTATCGCCGGCTTCGGCAGCATTTGCAATAGCAAAAAAGATAGCGCTCATTCCGCTTGAAGTAGCAAGTGCCGCTTCGCCGCCCTCAAGCATTGCAAACCTTTTTTCAAAAACATCGGTAGTGGGATTGTTAAGGCGTGTATAGATATTTCCAAGCTCTTTTAAAGAGAACAAATCAGCTGCATGCTGTACATCACGAAACTCATAAGCAGTAGTTTGATAAATAGGAACAGCCATCGTTCCTTGTGAATCTTTTGTGTATCCACCGTGAAGTGCTATCGTTTGTAAATCCATAATAGTTACCTTTTTTAGTAATATTCTATCAAAAGATAACTAAATGTTAAAAGATTATTTTATAAGACCCTTTGCCCAGTCTTGCATAATCTGATGGATCTCCTCTCTTGGAGGCTCCATAAACTCTATGATAATCTTATCTTCAAACTCACAAACGGCTATGCTTCGTGGTCGCACCGCTAAAACTTTTGTATTTGGTATGGATGGTCCAAAACAGAATATGATATTTTTAGCATCAATTAACCCATCCGCAATCTGCCCATCAAGAGCTTTTGTATGCGAGTAGTGATCAAATACGGCAATAAAACGTGCAACCGGATGACTTTCTATCTTCTCTCTTAAGTATGCCACCACTTCATCCGTACTTGAGACTTTCATCTCACTTTTGAATAACTCTAAAGTATATATCGGATACTTTTCCATTAAAATCGTTTTTTTCACTTTCTACTCCTGAATACAAATTTCTTTTTTTCTAATATGAACTATCGTCTGATAGCTAACAATAGATACAATAATCGTCACCGCCGCTATCATTATATATGATAAAAGCAGTAAAAATAGACAACTGTTCTCATGATACATAAGCATAGTGCTGATAGCCATCGCTGCCACCGGAAACACAAATGCCCACCATGAGATAAAAAACTTTATTTTTATAAAATTTTTGTACATAAAAGCTACCAAAATTGTAAAAAACAGAGCTAAATTAAATAGCATGACCGCAAAAGTGTCAATTACGCCAAACATTTTAAAGTAGGCTATAAAACCGACGGCAGGAGGCGCAATAAGTATGAAAAGAGTCGGCATAAATTTTACCGCCATCTGATTATGAAAAATAATTCTGTTTAAGATTACTGAGAATAGAATTATCCAAAAAAACATTCCTACGCTAAAAAAATATAGAAGCAGACCGAGATCCGCAAAACCGACTCCTGCAACAGGCACTAAAACATTTCCTACAATAGGTATAAACCATGCGGGATTTGAGTGATCTAGCTGTTGATTTTGATTTATCCAAAAAGAGATAGTATGCATTGTGAGGTAAAAATGCAGAAGTGTCGCCGGATACCAAAAAATGGCACTAAGGAGAGGAAAATTCTCTTTATATATGATGGCAAGCATCAGCATAGAGATAGAGATAGCTGCAAAAAAGTTTATCCTAATGGGATGTGAAAACTCATTTTTAACGGCAATCTTGTATTTTGAAAATTTTGTTATGTAAATAATTGATACAACGATAAATATAATAGTAGTTAAATACATAAATACTTCACCTAAAATGGATGGAAAACCAAGCCAAATGGTTGCTTTTTGGTATGTAATCGTCAGTCCGCTAAAACCCATAACCACTGCATACATCATGATCGGAAATAATTTTAGTCGACTCTCTTTGTGAACAATTTCCATTTACTGCCTTTTACTATAAATAATAATTATAATTTTCATAAATTTTACTATTTTTTTTGATAAAAGTCAATAATATATACTGTTAATCTGTAGTGAATTTTTAAATATTGAGTTGTTTTTATGAGATGATAAAAGGAAAAAAAGATTTTTGCATGGCAATACTGCCATGCAAAAAATAGTATTAGATATGGTAGTTAGGTGCTTCTTGCGTGATGATAACATCGTGAACATGGCTCTCTTTAAGTCCGGCACTTGTTATCTCAACAAATTCGGATCTTTCCCAAAATGTCGGAATGTCTTTGCTTCCGCAGTAACCCATTGATGAACGAAGTCCGCCCATCATCTGATGAACTATTCCTGCTATGCTTCCACGAAACGGAACTCGTCCCTCAATTCCCTCAGGCACAAGCTTATCTGCTGCCGTTCCCTCTTGGAAATATCTATCATTTGACCCTTTTTGCATTGCACCGATACTTCCCATTCCGCGGTATGATTTGTATTGGCGACCTTGAAACATGATAGTCTCACCCGGAGACTCTTCTGTTCCTGCTAAAAGTGAACCTGCCATGATACATGAAGCACCGACTGCTAAAGCTTTTGCGATATCGCCTGAGTATTTAATTCCTCCATCTGCTATAACAGGAACACCATGTTTGCGTGCAGCATCAGCACACTCTGCAATAGCAGAGATTTGAGGAACACCGACACCTGCAATAATACGGGTAGTACATATTGATCCTGGTCCGATTCCTACTTTTACACCATCTGCCCCAGCTTCAATTAGCGCTTCAACCGCTTCGGCCGTTGCTATATTTCCGGCAATTACATCCACCGTTAAAGTTTTTTTAATCTCTCTAACAGTATCAAGAATGCCTTTTGAGTGTCCATGTGCAGAGTCTAAAACTAAAACATCACATCCCGCATTTACTAAAGCTTTCGCACGGTCAAGTTGCCCGACACCGATAGCAGCGCCAACTATAAGTCTGCCAAAAGCATCCTTGTTCGAGTTTGGATATTCGATACGTTTTTTGATATCTTTTATGGTTACAAGACCTTTTAAGTAGCCCTCATCGTCAATGATAGGGAGTTTTTCTATCTTGTTTTGGTGCATAATGTCAGCTGCATCGTCTAAAGAGATACCTTTTTTTGCAGTAATAAGAGGCATTTTTGTCATAACTTCATCTGCACGCTTACTCATATCTTTTTGAAATCTCATGTCACGATTTGTAAGAATTCCTAAGAGTTTATTGTGGGCATCAATAACGGGAACACCGGAAATTTTAAACTCATTCATAAGCTCACTTGCATCAGCTAAAGTTGCATCCGGAAGAACATAAATCGGGTCTATAATTACACCGCTTTCACTCTTTTTAACTTTTTTAACTTGTTTGCATTGAGCCTCTATATCCATATTTTTATGGATAATTCCAATTCCGCCAAGTCTTGCCATAGCAATAGCGGCACGATATTCGGTTACAGTGTCCATAGCAGCTGAGACCATAGGAATTTTAAGGGAAATATTGCGAGTTAATTTACTCTCTAAA
>Ga0074197_1001373_pt1 | contig 20994 bp, 9 predicted proteins | sample EPASupsiteSAE305_FD_64526 | JGI IMG/M metagenome (GOLD analysis project Ga0074197, IMG submission 64526) | Bioremediated contaminated groundwater microbial communities from EPA Superfund site, New Mexico - SAE3-05 reassembly with SPADES | ecosystem: Environmental > Aquatic > Deep subsurface >...
CAGGCGGAAGAGTGGTCAAGAATGATGCCCGGCGGGGTGCCGTGCCGGATGATTTCCGATGCCAGTGGTCTGATCGGCCAGGCCTATGGTGTCTTCGAGCCAGCCGCAGGCGTGGATATTCGCGGCAGATTCATCATTGATCCTGATTTTAACATCAGAGCCATGGAAGTGCTGACCCCTGAAGTCGGTCGCAGTGTTACCGAGCTAATCCGTCAGATCAAGGCGTTCCAACATGTCCGTGCCACCGGTGAAGTAATGCCGGCAGGCTGGACACCGGGCAAACCGACCCTGAAGCCGGGGCCGGATCTGGCCGGGAATGTGTGGAAGGAGTGGAAGCCGGAGATGGCTTTTTGATTAAATATATAAAATAACTGAATAAAAATTATACCGCAGAGTACGCAGAGGAATGCATTAACGACAAGTAAGTTGAGACTTTCTCTGTGGACCTCTGTGTCCTCTGCGGTGAACAGATTAATGTTTCTGGAGGTTTTTAATGCAGTATCTATCCATTGCCTATCGTCTGTTGATCGCCTTCTGGGTTGGTGGCGCGGCTTTATTTACCTTTGTGCTTACACCAACCCTGTTTAAAAGTTTTGATCGTGACATGGCTGGAATCATTGTTGGTGTCCTGTTCCCCGGTTATTTCAAGACCGGCCTGATCTGTGGTGTCCTTGCGCTGGGGTGCCTGCTGTTCACCCGTGAAAATCGCTGGCTGTCATCAGCACTGATCATTGTGGCCATGCTGCTGGTCACTTCGTTGCAGGCTTTTGTGATAGAACCCAAGGCTGCAGCTCTAAAAAAGGATATTCCGTCTTTTATTACGACCCCTAAAGATCATCCGGCACGGCAGCAGTTCAGAAAGTTGCACGGTATATCTGCGGTCAGTAATCTGGGCGTTATTGGCGGTGGAATCGCCCTTTTAATTCTGTTATACAAACGCAACACCATGTGAAAGGAGATCAATATATGTCCAAATCAGTAAAAGGCACCAAGACGGAACAGAACCTGTTGAAATCATTTGCCGGTGAAAGTCAGGCACGTATGCGTTACACCTATTTCTCTGCTGCGGCAAAAAAAGAGGGCTATGTTCAGATTGCTGATATCTTTGAGGAGACCGCCAACCAGGAAAAGGAACATGCCAAGCGATTCTTTAAATTTCTGGAAGGGGGCGATCTTGAGATAACAGCCTGCTTTCCTGCAGGTAAGATCGGTACAACTGCTGAAAACCTGCTGGCAGCAGCCAATGGTGAGCATGAAGAACACACTGAGCTGTACCCTGCCTTTGCAGCGGTTGCCAAGGAAGAGGGTTTCGCCGATATTTCAGCTGTTTGGAATGCAATATCTATAGCAGAGAAACAACATGAGAAGCGTTATCGCGATCTGCTGGCAAACATCGAGGCTGCTCGGGTCTTCCAGCGTGAAGAGATTGTGGTCTGGCGCTGCCGTAACTGTGGCTACCTGCACAGCAATAAATCAGCACCGGAACTGTGTCCGGCTTGCGCCCATCCCAAGGCTCACTTTGAACTGCTGGGAGAGAACTGGTAGCAGTATAGCTGCGTTTCCGTGTATCACGTTCAACGGTCGTTTCTGTATACAGGGACGACCGTTGAACATTTAACTCAACTTTTGCACTTGATGAAAATATTTAACGTGCTGTAATTATTATTGATATGTCTTGTCGGTGTAGAAAAAATGTTCCAGGTGGCGGACGCAGGACTGTCTTTAACTGGCAATCCTGACCACTGCCCAATGCTCGGTATGATCATTAACCAAAGTAATGCAGTTGTCCTGCTGCAAAACCTTATCCACGCTTACTGAGCCAACCTCATCTGTATTGGCCGCAAATTGCTGGACCGTGATGTGGTAGACCGTCTCGCGATGGCGGTAGTGGATCGTGAACCCCTCCCACTCAGGCGGCAGGCATGGTGTAAACTGCAGTTTGTCCTTTTCCTGTTTCATTCCCAGCAGTGATTCCAGTATCAACCGGTACATCCAGGATGCCGAGCCGGTGTACCAGGTCCAGCCGCCCCGGCCGGTGTGGGGCGGGATGGCATAGACATCAGCGGCAACCACGTAGGGCTCAACTTTGTAGGTGTCTGTCTGTTCACTGGTGCGGGCATGGTTGATCGGGTTGATGATGCTGAACAGTTCCCAGGCCCGGCGGTGATCACCCAGTTGGGCAAAGGCCATGGTTGTCCAGATGGCAGCGTGGGTGTACTGCCCGCCGTTTTCCCGTACTCCGGGGGCGTAGCCTTTGATGTAACCGGGATTAAGCGCAGATTTGTCAAAAGGTGGATCAAGCAGTTGGACCAGGCCGTGCTGGTGACGGACAAGCCGTTCGTCCACCGCTTCCATGGCGGTTAGTGAGCGTTGCGGATCTCCTGCGCCAGAAAGTATTGACCAGCTCTGGCTGATTGAATCAATCTGGCATTCCTGGTTGCTGGATGATCCAAGGGGGGTGCCATCGTCAAAATAGGCGCGGCGGTACCATTCACCATCCCAGCCGTGCAGCTCTATGTTGCTGCGGAGTGTTGCCGCTTCCGTGACGCATTGCTCGGCAAAGGGCAGGTCGCTGTAGTTATTGGCAAGCGTGCTGAAGCGGATCAATACATCATACAGGAAAAAGCCCAGCCAGATGCTTTCCCCTTTACCTGCTTCGCCCACCCTGTCCATACCGTCGTTCCAGTCTCCTGAACCGATCAGCGGCAGGCCATGTTCACCAAAGTTAAGGCCGTTCAAAATGGCTCTGACGCAGTGTTCATACAGTGTTGCGGTTTCTTCGGAACGTCCGGGCAGGTCGTAATAGGAGTCTTCATCTTCTTTAAGCGGGCTGCCCAGCAGAAACCGGACCGGTTCATCCAGTACTCCGGTGTCTCCGGTGGTAAGGACATAGCGGCAGGTTGCCAGGGGAAGCCAGAGATAATCATCGGAGCAGTGGGTGCGAACCCCGCGGCCAACCGGAGGATGCCACCAGTGCTGCACATCTCCTTCATGGAACTGACGGGAGGCGCAGAGCAGCAGGTGTTCCCGTACCAGATCCGGTCGGGCATAGACCAGCGCCATGGTGTCCTGCAGTTGATCACGGAAACCAAAGGCGCCACCGGATTGATAGGTTGCGCTGCGTGCCCAGAGGCGGCAGGCCAGGGTTTGATACAAAAGCCAGCCATTGGCCAGCAGATTCAGGGATTGGTCAGGTGTTTCCAGGTAAACGGTGCCCAGGGTGTGGGCCCAGTGTTGCCAGACATCATCCAGGGCAGCCCGTGCAGCAGCCGTTCCTTTGAAGCGGTTGGCCAGTCTTCTGGCATCATTGGTGTCTTTACCCAGGCCAAGCCTGAAGATAATCTCGCGCTCTTCTCCGGCAGCCAGATCAAAACTGACCTGAATTGCCCCACAGGGATCCATGGCAGCCCCCACCCTGCCGGATAGCCGGGTGCGGGTCATGGCAGCCGGAGCCTGCAGCGATCCGTTACGCCCCAGAAATTCTGTCCGGTCGCCGGTTACGCTACGAGATCCCTCATCAACGTCAAAAAAGGCGGTCCGGTTACTGAATTCCGTGTTGTAGGGGTTGCGGGCAAACAGCGCACCGCTGATCGGGTCTGTTTCAGTGACGACATGCATGGCTGATTTTGGCTGCAGATCCCCCAACACCCATTCCAGATAGCCGATGGCTGAGATACGGCGTGACCGGCCTGAATCGTTGCGTAGTTTGATAACCGTGAATTTGATTGCAGCGTCAAGGGCAACGTAGACCCAGACCTCGGAGCAGATTCCCCGCTCGGTATGTTCAAACACGCTGTAACCGAATCCGTGGCGGGTGACATAGGGGGTTGTGCCACGGCAGGGCAACGGCATGGGTGACCAGAAATGACCCCGCTCTTCATCCCGCAGGTACAGTGCTTCTCCCCGTGAATCACCCACCGGGTCGTTACCCCAGGGGGTAAGCCGGAATTCATGGGCATTTTCAGCCCAGGTATAGCCGAGTCCGCTCTCTGAGATGACCGTGCCGAACTGCGGGTTAGCCAGCACATTGACCCAGGGGGCCGGTGTCAGCTGGCCCGGTGCAGTGGTAATCACGTACTCCCGTCCATCGGGGGTAAAGCCGCCCAGCCCGTTGAATGCGGTCAGGTCGTTGCGTGGCAATGGCGCCACGGTCATCGGTTCAGAGCGATGGCTTCTGGTGGGGATCAGGAGCGGCACAGTCAGTTCCGGCAGAGTACGGCCATAGATCTGGTCTGCCAGTGAACCGCGACTGTCCATGATGACGGCGCGGGCTACGGTCTGGATCAGGATCCGGTCTTCTGCTGCGATCTGGTCGCCGGGTCGTACAAAGATACCGCCGGGACGGTCGGTGATATGGGTTTCAATATCAGCGGCAATCAGCCCCATAATCTGATCGTGCAGCTGTTGGCGGTACCCGGCACGGTCCTCGTTCCAGATCACCAGATCAACAGCAAGCCCTTTCTGACGCCAGTAGGCGTGGGCCTGCAAAAGCTGGCGTACCAGCTCGATATTGGCAATATCCTCAATCTGCAACAGCACTATCGGTAGGTCACCGGATATGGCATAGCCCCAGAGCCCTGACTGTCCCCGATGGTTTTTGATCAGAATGGCGGTATCGGCACGCAGCGCTGGATTGGCATAGATGATTGAGCTGGCAAGCCGTCCAAAGAGGTGGGCATCGGCCTTGGAGGCGTTCAGCTGGCGCAGCAGCACCTGGCCATGGGTCCAGGCCAGATCAAAGACCCGGTCTGCAAGGCGGCGGTCATGGTATTTTTCAACCAGATTCAACGCCTCTGCCCTGGTTGCGCCGATGCCGGTGACCATGTTGATGGTGACCGATTCTTCCGGCTCCAGGGTGATCCGGTAGCGGATGGCTACAATCGGGTCCAGTACCGAACCCTCACTGTCCGAAAGCGCCCCGGTGAAAAAATCGCCCGCTCCGTTGAGTGCCTGCGGATTAACCACGGTGTTGCCACGGCCGATAAACTGCATCCGGTCGGTTTCATAGGAAACGTCTCCGGTCTGCGCCCCATGGACTGCCATCAGATGCAGCATCCAGGGTGCATGCTCATCCTGTGAGCGTGGTCGCCGGGTGCAGAGAATGGCCTGTTGCTGACGGATGATCTCGGTCTGGACAAAGAGATTGCTGAAGGCCGGATGTAGCGCATCTGCAGCAGCCGGGGCCAGCACCACCTCTGCATAGCTGGTTACATCAAAGGCCCGGCGGGTCCGCGAACGGTTGGTTATCCTGATCCGTCGCAGCTCAATATCATCCTCGGGTGATACAGCTATCTCGGTATGGGTATCAAAGCCGTGATTCAGGCTGCGAAACTCCGCCCGTCCTTCCGAGAAGATCGCCTCAAACTGTTGTGCCGGTTTCAAGGTTGGCTGAAGGGCGGTTGACCAGTACTCCCTGCTGGTGACATCGCGGATATAGCAGAAGGTGCCCCAGTTGTCGCAGGTGCGATCTTCGCGCCAGCGGGTCACGGCAAGGTCTTTCCAGCGGCTGTAACCGCCACCGGCATTGGTGACCATGACATGATACCTGCCGTTTGAGAGCAACTGCAGTTCCGGGTTGGGGGTGGACGCAGTCTTGAATACCCGTATTGGTGTTTCCTGGCTGCTGCTGGATAGATGACGTTCTGAGATGCCGGTGGTATGGGCATAAAAGGCGGTGGCCTTGGGAATCTGTTCCTGCAGCAGTAGCAGGGTGGCCTGGAAGGCCGGATCTGATTCGAACCGTCGCTGCATGGGACGATTCAGCAGCAGGTAGGAGAGGGACAAAAGGCTCATCCCCTGATGATGGGCCATGAACGAACGAACCACGGCGCTGGTCTGTCCCCGTGGCGGGCGCAGGGGGGTGTAATCAATCGCTTCGTAAAAGCCGTATCTGGTTTCATGGCCGTCAGCTGCCAGCCGCTGCAGGTTCCGGCAGGCCTCGCCGGGGGCCACCATCAGCGCCATGGCCGAGGCATAGGGGGCGATCACCAGATCTTCGGCAAGCCCCCGTTTCAGCCCCAGACCAGGCACTCCAAAAGCGCGGTACTGGTAGTTAAGATGTACATCAATGGCATTATAGCCGCATTCAGAGATACCCCACGGAACCGAACGCTTTTTACCGTACTGGATCTGCCAGGCCACCGCTGCATTACAGGTCTGATCCAGCAGGGTCTGATCATAGGTAGGCATTACCAGAAGCGGCATCAGGTATTCAAACATCGATCCGCTCCAGGAAAGCAGGATCGGTTCACCACCGGCAATGGTCAACAGACGGCCCAGGGCAAACCAGCTTTCCTGGGGCAGTTGCCCCTGGGCAATGGCAATGAAGGTGGCAAAACGGGCTTCCGAAGCCAGCAGATCATAGTAGCTGGCATCCCGCCGGCATTCGCCGACATTGTAACCGATAGCCAGCAGATGGCGTGTCTCGTCATACAGGAAGTCATACTGCATCCGTGCCAGCAGTTCGCATTGCAGGGCAGTTTTTTTACTGTCCGCAATCCTTGCTGCAGCGTGCTGGCTGGCCAATGCAATCTGGCGGGTCAGGTTGTCAAGCCAGGCGCTTTCAGCCAGATTGTTCACCAGATCTTGTCTGGCTTTCAGGGCAGGCTTAAGCCTGGTTTCCAATGTTGCCAGCTCCTGCAGGGGCAGAAGCCGGTCAAGTTCAGGCAGGTCTTGAAGGTCATGGCGGGAGGCGGTGTTTTTTGTCCAGGGGGCAAACAACAACAGCTCATCAGCGGCATCCTGACATTGGTTCAGAAAGGCGTTGGTCCACCAGAGCGCCCCTTGCTCAGGGGATTTGTCAAGAAGCTCAAGGGTTGCAACCAGTTCAGCTGCTGCGTGTGTAAGTTGATCAAGATAACTTTGCAAAGCCCTTAGAGTAGCGGGGTGTGAACGGGATACCGACTCAAGTTGATGCTGCAGATGAAGCAGTTTGTTGGGAGCTGTTCCTGCAGGAATGGTGGCCAGCTCATCACGTACAATCCCCAGCGTTACCCGTAACCCTTCCGTGAATTGTGTTCCCAGAACAGGATGGTTGCACAGCTCCAGCAGGCCGGGCCGCAGGGTCAGCAGGTGGCCTGCCAGATTGCCGCTGTCCACCGATGAAATGTAGAGCGGTGCCAGTGGCTGCAGGGTTTGCGTGTCATACCAGTTGTAAAAATGGCCGCGATGCCGCTCCAGCCCTTCCATGGTATGCAGTGTTTTTTTAGTGCGTTCTATCAGTTTCCCCGCTGAAATAACGCCAAAATCGTAGGCAGCCAGATTGGCCAGCAAGGCAAGCCCCATGTTGGTTGGTGAGGTGCGGTGGGCAAGTACCGGAACCGGATGTTCCTGAAAATTGTCAGGCGGTAACCAGTGGTCGTCAGGGCCGACAAAGGTCTCAAAAAAGCCCCAGGTTTTTCTGAACAGCTTTCGCAGAAACAGGGTCTGTGCATCGGTGAGTCTTTCCTGGTGGCGGATGAGTGGTTTGCTTAACCACCAGGCAATGGCAGGGCTGCCAAACCAGAGCGCTAACAGGGGCGTGGCCACAACCAGTGCAGCCGGGTTCAACAGGGCAAGGCTGCTCAGGGTAAGCATTGACAGGGCAGGGCTGGCCCACATGGTACGAAAAAAGCCGGGCAGGTCGCTGCGACTGGTGCGATTCGCTTCCTCTGATGGGTTCCATTGCAGCAGCAGTTTGTGGGAAAACAGCATCCGGTAGCTGGTGCGGATAATGGCATCCAGGCTGTAAAACGCTTCATAGGGCAGGCAGACCAGCGTAAAGAGTGCCTGGACAAACTGCTGTCTGGCACTGCCTGCCGTTGCTGCCAGGTGTTGTCCAGCGGTTATGCTTTCTGGTTTGTGCAGCAGGTTCAGGGCCGATCCAGCCAGCGTGGGAAGCATACTAATACCCAACACCGCCAGGGTCCAGAACCAGGCGGAAGACAACAGAATCCAGCCTGTCAGCAGCAGCAGTGTCAAGGCTGCTGCGGTAAGGCTGCGGCGCAGGTTGTCAAAAATCTTCCAACGGGACAGCAGCGAGAGCGGGTTTTTGAGTCTGCTGTCGTTGGGACCGGGAACCGTTGGCAGTATCCAGCGTGCAATCTGCCAATCGCCACGAATCCAGCGGTGTCTGCGGCTTACATCAGAACTGTAGCTGGACGGGTATTCCTCGTACAGTTGCACATCACTCATCAAGCCGGATCGGGCATAGCAGCCTTCCAGAAGATCGTGGCTCAGAATCCGGTTGTCCGGGAAACGGCTGCCCAATGCCAACTCAAAGGCGTCAACTTCATAGATCCCTTTGCCGATAAATGAGCCTTCGCCAAACAGATCCTGATACAGATCAGACACCACCCGTGTGTAGGGATCAATACCCAGCTCGCTGGTGCAGATCCGCGCATAGCGAGAGCGATCTGCTCCCGACAGGCTTGCTGCCACCCGTGGCTGAATAATACCGTACCCGGCAACAACCCGCTGCTGTTGCAGGTCGTACCGGGCACGGTTCAGCGGATGGGCCATGGCCCCCACAAACTGCCAGGCTGCATCACGGGCCAGCTGGGTATCTGTATCCAGGGTGATCACATACTTGATTTCAGGCAAGAGACTGGTATTACCGACCACAAGTGAGAAGCGATCCAGGCTGTTGCCCCGCAACAGGCCGTTCAGATCAGCCAGTTTGCCCCGTTTGCGTTCATACCCCATCCAGATCCGGTCCTGGGGGTTCCAGACCCGTGGGCGATGAAACAGGAAAAAACTGCCGCAGCCGCCATTGCGGTATTTCTCATTTAACTCGTTTATTCGCTGCTCAGCCAACAGTAGCAGAGCAGCGTCATCGGGGATTGTTTCTGTCAGGGCATCGCAAAAGTCAGTCAAAAGGCCAAAGTGGAGCTGTTCATGGCGATTACCCAGAAAGCGGACTTCCAGCGCCTTGACCAGCGCTTCGACTCCCTGTCTGCTGGTAAGCATGGTGGGCACCACCACCAGGGTACGAGCCCCCTGTGGAATGCCCTTGGAAAAATCCATGCGCGGTAACGGACGCGGTGTGGCCAGCATGGTTGCCAGCCAGTTTGCAAGAGCAATGGCAAGCTGACTTGCACAGGTAAGGGAGAACAGCCCTAACAGGAACAGCAACCACCCCTGCAGCCCGTCGCTGTATGCCTTGAGCACAAAGCAGCAGGCCAGCAGCGTGGTTACCAGCAGGATCGTGCCGCCGTACAACGCAAGCGGAAACCTGTGCCCGATGTTGGAGAGTAGTTCACTTGTTGCATAACGGACTTCCGCATGTTGTTCCAGCAGCGGCAGACCTTTGTCGATCAGGTAAAATCCAACATGGGCCCGGCGATCATCTTCGCCATGCTGGTCTACCCCCTCATAGGCAAGTTTGATCGCCTTGCGAGCTACCTCGCTTTCGGATAACAGACTGAGTCTGGCTGTTTTCTCGATTATGTGGCGATAGCGGTCACGGGTGGCAAAATCCATCTTGGCGTAAACATCAGCAGGGTCTTCAGTCAGAATCTGTTCAACATGGCTCATGCTTTCAACAAATTCACGCCAGTCCATCGCCCCCAAAAAACGCAGGCTGCCGATGCTGTTGCTCATGGATACCTGGTCTGCAGCCTGCAGCTGGCTCTCGGTATGCACCATCTGTTCGATGGTTTGTCCTGATTCGGCGAGACGTTGTTCAACCCAGGTCAGCGGCAGCGCCAGAGCTGGATCACGGCCATGCAGCCGCCGGGCCAGCTCTGCTACAAACGGGCTGACCATTGGTGGCGTAGAACGGGCCATATCGGCAATGGCAAGAATCAGGCTTTTGGGGTCTTTTGCCGCGATCTCCGTCATCTGGTCAGCCCAGTAGATGGCACGGTTGCGATCCAGCCTGTGGGCCGTAATCCGGGCGGCAACACGCCGCAGGTTCTCAATCAGGGCCAGCCGCAGCATGATCGGTATGGCCCACAGTTCACCCAGCTCCAGCACCGTTACTGACTGGTAGGCAGCCACAAAGCTGCTTAGATTTTCCGGGTCAACCCGGCCATCACCGTGGGAAATGGTTTCCAGTGCAATATCATAGACCCGTGGCAGCCCGGCTGAAACACCATCCAGCAGGCGGGGCAGCTCCCGGCTGTACCCCTTTGGCAGGTGCTGCTTGGCTGTTCTGATCTGCTCTTCAATCAGATAGAAGTTATCAAGCAACCATTCTCCGGCCGGTGTAATCCGCTGGTCTGACTTAACGTCATCGCTGAGCAGATTGTAGACCTCAAGCAGCAACTGTTCATTTTCAGACAGACGTCCCAGCAATTGATCCTGATGACGACCTGGTTTTAGGCGGTGAATACCGGCCAGAATCCTGCCGTGTTGCTCCATCTGGTTGGCACTGAACAGCTCAGAGCGTAGGGGGGGATCATCCTGAAGTAGTGATTGGTCCAGGCTTTTTTTGCAGAGACGCTTCCAGGCACGGAAAAGGTTTCCGCGAACGGGTTTGCCGCTCATAGTCATAGTGCGTTCTCCTTTAGCCAGAGCGGAAGCTGCCAGCGGATGTGGGGCGTAGATCTGGTTAGTTGAATATAGAGCGCAACTACCGTGCCAGTCTGGTCCAACGGCTGAAGAAGCTGTAGGGGACTGATTATATGGAGATAATAAGGTGTTGGGCGTGTGAGTTGAACGAACGGGGCTGTCGAGAGGCCGTCAGGTATGACATAACTGTCAAATATGGCGGGTGAGGGCTTTTCAGAATCTGATGAAAAGCCATGACAATAGCACGCGGATGACGCGGATTAAGCGGATGTACGCAGATTATAACTCTTCATGTTAAATCCGTAATAATCCGCTAAAATCAGATTTGATCCGCGTGCTAGTGCCTTTGGATTTTTGATGTTTGGTTCCAGATATGCCGACTGAGGAGGAGAGTACTCACTCTTACCGGTGGATGCCGTGTTTCCTGATCCGGGCACGCAGGGTGCTGGGGTTGAGGCCAAGCAGGACTGCTGCACCGTTTTTTCCTTCAATGCGCCAGCCGGTTTGCTGAAGCACCTGCAGGATATGTTCCTGTTCCAGATCGGACAGGGCCTTGACCTCCTGATCACCGGATTCACCCGGTTTGCGGAAGGTGTCAAAACGATCCAGTACCTGCAGGGTGGTGCCCTGACTGGTGATAACCGCCCGCTCAATCACGCTTTCCAGTTCCCGCACATTGCCGGGCCAGTGGTATTCCTGCAGGGCATGTAGGGTGTCTTTTGAGATGGTCTCGATCTTCTTGCCGATCTTCTTGTTGAACTTTGCAACAAAATGATTCACCAGCAGCGGCATGTCTTCTTTACGCTGCCGAAGTGGCGGGATTATGATCGGAAATACATTCAGCCGGTAGAACAGGTCTTCCCGAAATCTGCCGTTCTTGATCTCTTCTTCAAGGTTCCGGTTGCTGGCTGCAATGATCCGCACATTAACCTTGGTGGTGCGTGGGCTGCCCAGTCGTTCAAACTCGCCATCCTGAATGACCCGCAACAGTTTACATTGCAGTTCCATCGGCATCTCGCCAATTTCATCCAGAAAGATGGTGCCGTTATCAGCCAGTTCAAAACGCCCCATCTGCCGGACATGCGCCCCGGTAAAGGCTCCTTTTTCCCGCCCGAACAGCTCGCTTTCAATCAGATTGGCCGGCAGGGCTGTGCAGTTGACCGTTATCATGGGCCGGTCTTTGCGTAAGCTGCGGTTGTGGATAGCCCGGGCAATAACCCCCTTGCCGGTACCGGTTTCACCAAGCAACAGGACCGTGGCATTCATGGGGGCTACCTGCTCAACCCGCAGAAATACCTGTGAAAGCACCGAGCTTTGGCCAACAATCTCACCAAAACTGTGTTCCTCGGCAGCCTCCTGTTTTAAGTAGATATTTTCAGCCTGAAGCCGGTCTTTCAGGGATTTGATCTCTGCATAGGCCACAAGCAACGATTCTTCCGCTTTTTTGCGTTCCTCAACCTCCTGCTTAAGTTGCAGGTTGGCGCTGGTCAACTCCTTGGTGCGCTCACAGACAATCATTTCAAGGGTGTCATGGGCCTTTTGCAGTTCATCGGCCAGTTCTTTGGTGGCAGTGCCATCGGCAATGGAGCAGAGTATAAAGCTGTCTTTACCCTTGGAGGCATCCATCGAGATGCTTTGCAACAGCCCAAAGAAAATGTTTGCACTGCCATGTCCCAATAAATTGATTTCACAACGTTGAATGCCCGTATTTTGTAGAACATGTTTAAGATGATAGGCAAAGAGATCCTTGCCAACCGGATCTGCAATAAAGGAGATGAATGGTTGGTTGATCAGAAACTGCCGCTCTGTTCCCAGCATCTGGGCAGCGGTAAGATTTGCTTCCCTGATCAGTCCGCGCCGGTCAAAGGTAAAGTACCCAACCGGTGCGAAATCATAGAGTTCAGAGTAGGTGTTGCGTGATAGTTCAAGTTCATCCTGGGTCTGACGCAGTTCTTCATTCTGCATCTCCAGTTCGATCCGGTGGACCTCAAGTTCATGGAGCGATCTCAGGGCGTCTTCAGGAGAAACGGGTGGCTCCGGTTCAGCCGGTATTGTCCGCAGCCGTTTTTCAGCACTGTGAAGCAGATCTTCAGATCTGCGTGGTTCCTGCTTGCTATGAGCATTATTCATGCGTATTCCTCGCCTTCAGCTGATTCTTCAACCTGGCATTCTCTTCCAGCAGTTTTGCTTCCAGTTCCTTGGTTGCGCTGATATCCATAAAGGTGAGTACCACCCCGCCAATAACGTTTTCAATGGTACGGTAGGGCATGATCCGCACTGAGAACCAGCGTCCGTCAGTGGCCATAATCTGCTTTTCTGAAAAGACCAGTGTCCGCAGCACCTCCCGTGCTTCCTGAGGCATCTCGGGATAGAGCAGGTCACTGACAACATCGGAAAGCGGCCTGCCCACATCGCTTGGAATCAGTTTGAAGATCTTGTCCGCCCCGGGGGTGAATCGTCTGAGATGAAGATCATTGTCCAAAAATATCGTGACAATTTCCGTGCTGTTCAGCAGGTTTTTCATGTCGTTGTTGACCCGGGCAAGTTCATCCATCTTGGACTGTTGCTCGGCATTCACGGTCTGCAACTCTTCGTTTAAGGACTGCATCTCTTCACGGGAGGTGGTCAGTTCTTCATTGGTGGACTGCAGCTCTTCATTGGTGGACTGCAATTCCTCGTTGGTAGAGGTGAGTTCCTCTTGTGATGTTTGATTCTCTTCACGGGTTGATTGAAGCGCCTCCCTGGCCAGCAGCAGTTCCTGCTCCAGTTCAACAACCCTGGCAGTGTCGATCTGGGTGGCGTTGGCACGGCTTGCCCGTTTTTTTTCAGGGGGCGCCACCACATCAGTAAAGACGATCATCAGCATGCCCCGCAACAGCTCCGGTTCATTAATCAGATGTATCGCCATGTCAACGATCTGTGTGCTGCCGTTGGTGCCGATCTTCAGTCCCTTGACCGTGACCGGTTCAGTCTGCTTCAGTGCCTTCTGGAAGGCGCTGCCCAGATCAAAACGGAGCCCTTCCCGGGCCATGGCAAAGATATTCCAGTTGGCCTTGCCTGCTGCCGGTTCCAGATATTTACCGGTCCGGCCGTTGATGTAGATGATATCACCCTTGTTGTTGACCAGCACTGCCGGGGGAGAAAAATGCTGCAGCAGCAACTGGTCTGCCAGGGTCTGAAGATTCACCGCAGGTTTCAGCATTGGTAACTCCTTTGAAGTTCCGGTCCGTTTAAGGGCAAATGAGCCTGAAAGCGTAAGTGGCTCAAGTGGCAGAACTAATTCACGCCGCAAAAACAGTTTTGATTTAAGATCAAGTGGCGCAAACAGTTCGGTAAAGGTGGTGACCGATTCAGAATTTCCTAAAAACAGCACGCCGCCGGGACTCAGGCTGTAATGAAATACCGGCAGGAGTTTCCTCTGCAGTTCCGGTGTCAGATAGATCAGCAGATTGCGGCAGATCAGGATATCCAACCGGGTAAAGGGAGGGTCCATGGTAACGTTCTGGGTGGCAAAGGTGACCATTTCGCGGATCTCTTGAGCGATTCGGTACCCCTGTTCATCTGCCACAAAAAATCGGCGCAGACGTTCAGGAGAAACATCAGCTGCGATGTTGGCCAGATAGTGCCCCTGTCTGGCCTTGTCTATGGCGTCATGGTCCAGATCAGTGGCAAAAATCTGCAGCTTGAAGTTCTCTGCAGGCTTGAATAACTCCAATGCCTCTTTAAAAATGATCGCAAGGGAATAGGCTTCTTCACCGCTTGAGCAACCGGTTGACCAGGCCCTTAGGGTGCCGCCGGATGGGTGCCTGGCCAGGAGCGCAGGGATGGCATTTTTGAGCAGTTGCTCCCATGCAGCAGGATCGCGGAAAAAACTGGTTACACCGATCAGCAGCTCTTTGAAAAGCAGCTCCACCTCCTGGGGATTTTCCTGCAGGAAGCGGACGTAGCTGTTGATTTTACTGATCTGGTGGATTCCCATCCGTCGCTCGATCCGCCGGTAGATCGTGTTCTTCTTGTACAGCGCAAAATCCTGGCCGCTCTTTGAGCGTAGCAGAATCAGAATTTTATCCAGAGAACTCGGGTCTTTTTCCTCTGTGGTCAGTGCTGTTCTGGCATTGTTGAGAGTTAGGCGCAGATAGTCGATCAGTTTTGCCGGTAGCGCTTCGGCAGGAGCCACCAGATCAGCCAGTCCTGCGTTAATGGCGCTTCTGGGCATGCTGTCAAATTTGGCTGATTCAGGTGACTGTACCAGCGCCACCCCGGCCTTTTCCTTGATGGCCCGCAACCCCATGGTGCCGTCTGAGCCCATACCGGAAAGGATCACACCGATGCTGCGTTCCTGCTGGTCTTCTGCCAAAGAGCGCAGGAAAAAATCAATCGGGAGACGAATGCCACGGGGGGTGGTGGGTGCAAACAGGTGCAGGGTGCCGTGCAGGATGGATAACTCTTTGTTGGGGGGGATCACGTAGACACAGTCAGGCTTGACGTTCATCCGGTCTTTGGCCTGAAAAACCTCCATTTTTGTGGCGCGTCGCAGGATTTCCGGCAGCAGTCCGGTGTGGGTCGGGTCCAGGTGCTGGACTATCACAAAAGCCATGCCGCTGTTCTCGGGGACCTGCCCCAGAAACTGTTCCAGAGCCTCCAGGCCACCTGCTGAAGCCCCTATCCCGACAATGGGAAAATGGAGTTTATCCTGTCCCAACTGAGTTTGAGGCAAGATAAGGGGGGGGGATGGAGTGGCGATGTTTTCAGGTTTTAACTGTTTTTTCATGTGGCTAACTATATCAGCATTTTTCAGTTTGTCTCAAGAAATCTGGTAGATGCTGTCTGGTGCTCGAAAGGTAACAGCAGCAAAAAACAGTACACTCCCGCCAAACCTGTCTGCAGGCTCCCTTTCCCGCTCCTTCACGTACAACAGGCCTTCAGTTTTAACATTTCAGTAGGTGATCTGTTTGTGTATGTAGAGTTTAACTTTCTGTAATTACTGGATTTTTATTGTGCGTTGACTGGCATGCTTCGTGATATGTCTGCATTAGCGAGTCGTCAGACGACCTTGCGCAGCACTATGCGGCTGCCACTGGAAGCAAGGTCAGCCGTCTGGCGGCTATCACAACGGAAAGCAGAGCAAGCGGAGCGCGCGTTTCATCTGTCATGAGGTTTATGACGGTTTGTACTCTGAGCGAGGTAGCAGCTTGAACACAGACAGAAAAATATCGGTTATCGGCCTTGGCTATGTGGGGCTTCCTGTTGCTGTTGCCTTTGGCAACGCCGGAAAAACCATTGGCTATGACATTAATCAGACCCGTATTCAGGAGTTGAGACTGGGGCATGATCGAACAGGAGAGGTGACCATTGATGAGCTTCTGAAAACAGATATCCTTTTTACCGACAATATCGAGGTTTTGAGGCAGGCTGATTTTCATATTATTGCTGTGCCCACGCCGGTTAACGATGCGAACCAGCCTGACCTTTCCCTGTTGATCAGTGCCTCGGTGGCAGCCGGGCGGGCATTGAAAAAGGGGGATCTGGTTGTCTACGAATCCACGGTCTATCCAGGAGCAACTGAAGAGGAGTGTCTGCCGGTTCTGGAGCGGGTTTCCGGGCTTGTCTGCGGACCTGATTTCAGTATCGGTTACAGCCCCGAACGGATCAACCCCGGTGACAAGGAGCATACCTTTACCAGAATTACCAAGGTAGTGGCAGGTCATGATGCCGAAGCGCTGGAAATCATCGCCCGGACCTATGAAACAGTGGTTACTGCCGGGGTGCACCGGGCTCCCAGCATCATGGTGGCTGAAGCGGCCAAGGTGATTGAAAACACCCAGCGGGATCTGAACATCGCGCTGATGAACGAGCTGGCCGTCATCTTTGACAGGATGGGGATTGATACCGGTGCCGTGTTGAAGGCGTCCGGCTCAAAGTGGAATTTTCTGCCGTTCAAGCCCGGTCTGGTGGGGGGGCATTGCATCGGGGTTGATCCCTACTACCTGACCCACAAGGCAGAGAAGATCGGCTATATCCCCCAGGTAATCCTGGCCGGCAGGCGGATCAACGATGGCATGGGCAAATTCATTGCCCAGCGCACCATCAAGGAGATGATCCATGCCGGTCACTCCATTTCCGGCAGCATCGTCAGTCTGCTGGGGCTGACCTTCAAGGAAAACTGCCCTGATCTGCGCAATTCCAAGGTGATCGATATTATCCGTGAGCTGGAGGAGTACGGCATTGTGGTGCAGGTCCATGATCCGCTGGCTGACCATGCTGAAGCACTGCGGGAATACGGGATTACCCTGGTTGAGCTTGATGCCATGCAGCCAGCGGCAGCGGTTGTGGCCGCAGTGGCCCATGATACCTATCGTGGCTGGTCTTTGCCGGAGTTGTCCCCTTTGCTGTCTGAAAGACCGGTTCTGGTTGATGTGAAAGGGATGTTTGACGCGCCTGCCCTGCAGGCTGTTGGCATACGGGTCTGGCGGCTGTGATGGCAGGTTACGGGGGGGATGAGATGTCTGCTTATGGAGATCTGAAAGATGAACTGCGCAGGGCGCCAAGGCGCTGGCTGGTTACCGGAGTGGCCGGTTTCATCGGCTCCAACCTGCTGGAAGAACTGTTGCAACTAGACCAGCAGGTGGTGGGTCTTGATAATTTTTCAACCGGAAAGCCTGAAAATCTGAGTGAAGTTCAGGGCCTGGTGACGGATCAGCAATGGCAGCGTTTCAGTTTTATTGAAGGTGATATCCGTAATCTTGCCACCTGTCTGGCAGCGTCCCATGGGGTGGATATCATTTTGCATCAGGCTGCACTTGGCTCTGTTCCCCGTTCAATTGAAGATCCGATCAGCAGTAATGATTCCAATATCACCGGAACCCTGACCATGCTGAAGGCCGCCTGTGACAACAAGGTGCCGAGGATGGTGTATGCCTCCAGCAGTGCGGTCTACGGCGATCATCCGGGACTGCCCAAGGTTGAGCAACTCTGTGGTGCACCACTCTCACCCTACGCAGTCACGAAAGTAGTTGATGAGCTGTATGCCAATCTGTTCTCCCAACTGTACGGCTTGGAGACGATTGGATTGCGCTACTTCAATGTCTTTGGCCCCCGTCAGGACCCTGAAGGGGCGTATGCAGCGGTGATACCGCGCTGGATAGCAGCGCTGGCACGAGGTGGAGCGATATTTATCAACGGCACCGGAGAAACCAGCAGAGACTTCTGTTTTATCAAAAATGTCGTGCAGGCTAATCTGCTGGCAGGAACAACACCAGATCAGGCTGCCGTCAATCAGGTCTATAATATTGCCCTCAACAAACGTACCAGCCTCAACGAACTCTATGCTGCACTGCAGAAGCGACTACCGGTCCCTTCAGAGATCAAACCGATCTATCAGGATTTCCGTGCGGGTGACGTTCTGCACTCTCAGGCAGATATCAGCAAGGCAGAGCAGTTGCTGGGGTATTGTCCGGCCTATACGCTGGACAGAGGACTGGATGCTGCCATGGGATGGTATCTGAAGCAAGGAACGGACAGCTAATGCAGCATGCCATTTCCATAAGTGCAATCATAGCTGCCCTGAGCTTTCTGATCTACTTTGGGATTCGTAAAGACAGGTCTGCCCCTCCGCCTGCCTTGTCACTCGGGCTTTTGATTGCCGTGGCCCTCTATCTGATCGGTTTTGGTGTTGCCGGTGAAGGGATGAAGCATTTTGGCAGCGGGTTTCAGAGTGCCTTGATCCTGGCACTGGCACTGGTATCCGGGCTTGGTCTGTTCGGGATCTTTTTATCTGAAACCGTACGACGGAAGATTCGGGTCTGTATCTACAAAAAATTTTATCAGAACAAATATGATTACCGGAACCAGTGGCTTCAGTTTACTGATCGACTTTCCTCATCAAACACCAGTGAAGAGCTGCTGCGTTCAATTGTCTCCGGCTTTTGCGAGACCTTTGGAATGGGTACCGGGGTACTTTTCTGCCTGAATCAGGAGCGTGATACCTATACCGGTACGGTGGCGGTTTCCATGGATGCTGCTGCCATTACGTTCAGCAGTACCGATGCAATTATCCTGAGCTTGACCAACAGCAGATGGATTGTCGACCTGCGGGACAATGTGACCATTGTGCAAAATGAGCAGCACAGGGAGTTTTTTAAGGAACAGTCAGCCTGTTTTATCATTCCCCTGCATATGCAAAAAGGTCTGGATGGTTTTATTCTGCTGGGCAGACCCCTGAATGCTGATGAGCTCTATACCTATGAAGATTTTGACCTGATGCGAACCCTTGCCAGACAGGCCTCATCAGCCTTGCTGAACCTTCGTCTGTCTGAACAACTGCTCTGTTCCCGTGAACTGGCAGCCATGGGAAAGGTTTCAGCGTTTGTGATGCATGATCTGAAGAATCTGGTCTCTACGCTGTCACTTTCCCTTGAAAATGCCCAGCAGTACCTTGCACTGCCTGAATTTCAGCATGACCTGCTTAACTCTTTGGGAATTACCGTCTTCAGGATGCAGACCCTGATCTCTCGCTTGCGAGAGTTGCCGGAAAAGAGTGGTTTGCAGTGCTCGCCCGTAGATCTGTTGCAGATGGCCCATGAAACCGCTGCGCTGGTCAAGGGATCAGCACTGCAAGTAACCGGAACACGGGTCATAGCCGATGGCGACAGAGATGAGCTGCAGAAGGTCGCCTTAAATCTGATGCTGAATGCGGTTGAAGCAACCGAGGGCAACAGACCGGTGCAGGTGGAGGTGGGGGAACAGGAACTGCCGTATCTGCGGGTCATTGATCAGGGCTGCGGTATTCCTGATGCGTACCTGCATCATGTTCTGTTTACCCCCTTTATGAGTACCAAAAAGCACGGCCTGGGGATCGGTCTGTATCAAAGTAAACAGATTGTCGAAGCGCACGGTGGCAGTATTGAGGTCGTCAGCAAGCTTAATCACGGCTCTGAATTTACTGTCTGGCTGCCAAAGCAGCAGGTTGGCACAGCCTGGCAGGAAGGTGGTTATGGAAAAGCTGTTACTTGTTGAGGATAAGGAGGAGATCCGCAGTCAACTGCGCTGGGGACTGTCCAGTGAGTATGAGGTGAGTGTTGCCGCAAACCGGCTGGAAGCAATGGCGTTGTTTAAAAAACAGACTCCGCAGGTTGTGACACTTGATCTGGGCCTTCCCCCTGATGAAGAGGGAGCAACCGAGGGTTTTCAGTGTCTTGAAGAGATCCTGTCCAGGGCACCGGCAACCAAGGTGATCATGATAACCGGTAGCGATCAGCGGGAATACGCCCTGAAGGCAATACAGTGTGGTGCCTATGACTATTACAGTAAACCGGTTGATCTCTCGGTACTTAAGGTCATTCTGGCACGGGCCTTTCACCTTGCGGCCATTGAAAAAGAGAATGCGCGTTTGATCAGCAACCGGGAAGATGGCTGTTTTACCCCCGGCGGCATCATTGGTCAATCGTCGGGCATGCGTGAGGTGTTTTCTGCCATTCGCAAGGTTGCAGGTTCGGATGCGGCAGTGCTGATCACCGGGGAAAGCGGCACCGGCAAAGAGCTGGTGGCCAAGGCTATTCATGGTCAAAGCAGCAGAAAAACCGGGGCGTTTGTTGCCATCAACTGTGGGGCTATTCCGGAAAACCTGATTGAATCAGAACTGTTCGGCTATGAAAAAGGGGCCTTTAGCGGAGCCCATACCCGTGTGCATGGCAAGGTTGAATATGCCCACAAAGGCACCCTGTTTCTGGATGAGATTGGTGAACTGCCGCTTAACCTGCAGGTCAAACTGTTACGTTTTCTACAGGAAAAAAGTATCCAGCGGGTGGGAGGGCGTGAGGATATTACGGTTGATGCACGGATTATTGCTGCCACCAACCGGGATATCACCAAGGGAGCGGGAGAGGGGAGCTTTCGCGAAGATCTCTACTACCGCATTTCAGTTGTACAGATCAGCCTGCCCCCCCTGCGGGAGCGGGGGAGTGATATCATGCTGTTGGCAAACCGGTTTTTACGACGTTTTGCCGGCGAGTGTCGCAAAAAAGTGCGTGGTTTCAGTCTTGATGCCATCAAGCTGCTTGAATCCTACGAATGGCCGGGAAATGTACGTGAGCTTGAGAACAAGGTACAACGGGCCGTGATTATGACGGATTCACCGGTTATAGAGCCGGAAGCCCTTGATTTTTCTCTGCGTCTGGCAACAAAAGAAAAGGTGCTGGCTTTCTCAAAACTAAGCCTGCGCGATGCACGGGAAATGGTTGAGCGTGAAATGATCCTGTCTGCCATTGAAAATCAGAAGCAAAACATGGCCAGGGCTGCCGAGGCGCTGGGTATCAGCAGGCCCACACTGTATGATCTGGTTAAAAAATACCGGATTGAAAAGGTTGTTGAGCATGGCGCTGGCTAGGGTGCGTTCTCAATCAAGTATATCCATTTAGTTTCCGATAAAGAGGTAACCCGCTTTATCGGAGAGTTTCTATGAGCAGACAAGTTTTACGCGATGACCAGTGGGAGCGTATAGCCCCA
>Ga0074197_1001375_pt1 | contig 20988 bp, 22 predicted proteins | sample EPASupsiteSAE305_FD_64526 | JGI IMG/M metagenome (GOLD analysis project Ga0074197, IMG submission 64526) | Bioremediated contaminated groundwater microbial communities from EPA Superfund site, New Mexico - SAE3-05 reassembly with SPADES | ecosystem: Environmental > Aquatic > Deep subsurface >...
CGATGATGCTCTACGGCTGAAAGTTGAAGGACGGTATCCGGTGCAATTGGATCTCGGTGAAATCTGGCACAGGGGCACCGGGTTGCCCTTTGTCTTTTCAGTGTGCGCGGTGCGTGAGGCCTTCCTTGCGGAATACCCTGAAACCGCCAGGGCAATCAGGCAAACCATGGTCGAGTGCCGCGAGCAGGGCGCCTTGCGCATGGGGGAGATTTGCGACCGGGTGGCGCGGCGCATCCCCATGGATTGCGAGGCCTGTTCCCATTATCTCATGGGGATCGAACACGATCTCTCTCCGCTTAAAATCATGGCCCTGGAACGTTTTTTTCAGTATCTGATCGATCGAGGCGAAGCCCCAGCCGAGGCCTTGCCGCTGAAAATTTTCCAATAACCTGGTGTTGTCCACCACTCAGACCGTTAAGAGATTGTTCATGAATGAAATGCAACTCCCTGATGCAAAGAAAAAATTTGTTAAAGAGAAATTTTCTTCGATCAGTGGACGGTACGATCTCCTCAACTCACTTCTTTCCCTGCAGATCGACCGCTATTGGCGCTGGCGGACGACGCGCCTGCTTCGGATGTTTCCTGATGGCTGGGTGCTTGATCTCTGTGCCGGCACCCTGCCGCTTGCCCTTGAGCTGACCAGACAGGCGAGCGAGAGAAGGGTGCTCGCCATCGATTTTTGCGAGGATATGTTGCGGGCCGGAGCCAAGGCTCTTCCTGCCGACGACCGCAAGGGGCGCATTTTTCCGGTATGCGGCGACGGCGAAATCATCCCGGCGCCTTCCAACACCTTTTGGGGTTGTACCGTGGCTTTCGGTGTGCGCAATCTGTCGCGGACACTGCAAGGTTTACGCGAAATGCATCGCATCTTGCGGCCATCGGGCAAACTGCTTATCTTGGAGTTCTCCCGACCAGCCAACCCGATCATTAAACCAATCTATGCCTTTTATCTGAACCGGGTGCTTCCGGCCGTCGCCGGACTGATTTCCGGGGACAAGGAGGCCTATCAGTATCTGGCCTCCTCGATTGCCGCCTTCTATGAGCCTGAAGAACTGTTGGCCCTGATGCGCGAAGCCGGGTTCGCCACGGTCACGCGCACACCATTGACCTTTGGCATCGTTTCCATCTACATCGGCATCAAGGAATAACCATGGCCGGCTGTCAACGCATCATCTTGGGGATTACCGGAGCCACTGGCATGCTCTACATTCCGGCCTTGCTTGAATTGCTGGCGGAACAAAACATTGAGGTCCACGGCATCATCTCCGATGCTGGCCGCAAGGTTCTGCACTTTGAACTGGGGGTGACACTGGAGCTCTTGCCGCAAGTTTCCCAATGGTTTGCTGCCGACGATTTTTTTGCTCCACCCGCCTCGGGGTCTGCTCGTTATGACGCCATGGTGGTCCTGCCATGCAGCATGGGCAGCCTGGCGGCCATTGCCAACGGCAATTGCGCCAACCTGCTCCACCGCTGTGCCGATGTCACGTTGAAGGAACACCGTCCTTTGCTTCTTGCCGTCCGGGAAACACCGCTCAATCGCACCCACCTACGCAATATGCTGGCCGCCCACGATGCCGGCGCCATCATCTGCCCGCCCATGCCCTCGTTTTACCATCATCCCCAAGGATTGAGCGACTTGGCCCGGCACTTTGCCGCGCGCCTGTGTGATCTGCTCGATATTCCTGTTGCCTCTACAGCCATTTATCGCTGGCGGGAGGAGGGATGACAATGCGAAAGAAAATCGCGACACTGCTCGAAATGATCAAATTCGAGCACACGGTTTTTGCTCTGCCTTTTGCCCTGATGGGAGCCTTTCTCGCGCAGCGTGGACTACCAACGTTCATGGTATTTTTTTGGGTTGTGCTCGCTATGGTTGGAGCCCGAACGTGTGCCATGGGATTCAACCGGATCGCAGACCGGCGCTTTGACGCCGCCAATCCGCGGACCGCTGACCGCGCCCTGCCGGCGGGAAAGGTTAGCCTCTTCGAGTCCTGGTTGATGGTGGTTTTGGCCGGCTTCCTTTTCTTCTTCGCCTGCTTTATGCTCAATCCCCTAGCCTTGAAAATAGCGCCTGTCGCCCTTGGCCTGACCCTTTTCTACTCGCTTACCAAGCGGTTCACCTGGCTCTGTCATGTGGTGCTTGGAATTGCGCTCGCCTTTTCCCCGCTCGGCGGTTGGGTAGCCGTGGCCGCCAGTTTTGAAGGGTACCCCTGGGTGCTGTCGCTGGGGGTTCTGTTCTGGGTGGCCGGTTTTGATTGCGTCTACGCTTGCCAAGATGCCGATTTTGATCGTGAGGCGGGATTATTTTCTATGCCCGCGATGTTCGGGCGGCAAAACGGTTTTCGTATTGCCGTTGCCTTCCACGTGCTGGCCTTTGCCCTCTTCACTTTGACCGGCGTACTGATGGGGCTGAATCTCTGGTATTACGCCGGTATTGTGGTGACCGGCTGCGCCCTCTTTTATCAGCACCTTATCGTCAACCCCAGGGATCTCTCCCGAATCCAGCAATCCTTTTTTTCCATGAACGGTTTAATTGCCCTGACGCTGTTCATTGCCACCTGGATAGCCTTGAAAACAGGATACTAACATGCAATTTCGGACCATTCTGTTCTTGTTTTGTCTACTGCTTGGGGTGGGAGCCCGAGAGAGTGCTGCGGTTGATGTCGAGGTTCTCGAGACCAATGCCTCTCAGATTGATCCGGCGATTCTCGCGGTCATTTTTTCTGGTTCCGAAGTCATGCATTATGCGGTGAGCTGGAGCGGTGGCGTGAAAATCGGTGATATTTATTTGAAAATACAGCGAGAAAAAACCAAGAACGACTCCTTTATCATCTCGGCCAAGGTCAAGGATTACGGCCCGCTGGAGGTGCTGTATCCAGTGGATGACCGCTTTACCTGTTTTGTATCCGGGCCGTTGAAGCTGCCGTATCGCTATGAGGTTCATCAAAAAGAGGGCTACGGCAGAAATATTACCCGTCTCACCCAGTACGATCAGATAAACCGGCTGGTACGCTATCAAAAAAACAAGGAGGCGGAACAGCAATTCGAGATAGTCGGAACTGTGTACAATGAATTTGCTTCGTTCATCATCACCCGGGCGCTGATTTTTGAGCGAGAAAAGGCTGTAGTGGTGCCGACCTTTGCTGATAAAAAACGCCACGAGGTCGAGGTTTCGCTCATCAAGCAAGAAAAACGGCACACCGTGTTCGGTGAAAAAATGACCCTGATGGTGCAACCAAAGATGCAGTTTAAAGGGGTGTATGAGAAAAGTGGCGATACGATTCTTTGGCTCACCGACGACAAATGCCGGGTGCCGGTGGAGATCCATTCCAAGATCGTGATTGGTTCACTGGTGGCGGAATTGGTTGAGTATGCCAATTCCGCCTGCCCTGAGCTGTTGAAGGTGAAGGATCGCTAACAGGATACGCCCAGAGGCTCGTTCAACCGATTTTGACCTCAATCTTTCTGGGCTGCGCCGGGACCGCCTTGGGCAGTCGCACCGTGAGTACTCCATCGGCGAGTGAGGCTTCTATTTTCTCCTGATCAATCGTTTCCGCCACGGTGAAACGACGAAGATAGTGACCGCTTTCGTACTCTTCGAGGACAAGCCGGCCGGCATGTTGCTGCGGGGCACGCAGTCCCTGAAGAGTGAGGATATTGTCTTCCAGGGAGAGTTCGATGCCCTCAACCGCGACACCCGGCATGTCGGCAATCACCGCCACCTCGCGGTCGGTTTCGTAGATATCGACGTGCGGGGCGAAAAAAGTCTCATTTTTGGTGCTCTCATCGCCCGGTTGCGCTGCTTTTTTCTCTTGGATGTTCAGTTCCCGTTCAGTCATGACAAGCCTCCTATTCGGCGCTAACTTTGATCTGACGTGGAGTCACGGCGGACGCTTTCAACAGGGTGATGGTTAGGATACCGTTCGTGAGCTTTGCCTCGACATGTTCCGGCTCGACCTTGATCGGCAATGCAATAGCCCGACTGAAGCTGCCCGATTCGATCTCGCGGCGATGATAGGATGCGCCGCTCTCGCTCTGCCTGCGGTCGCGTTTGCCCTGAATAGTGAGGGTCTCTCCTTCAATGGACAGGTCCAGATCCGCGGCCTTGACCCCAGGCAGTTCAGCGGTAATCAGCAGCCGGTCAGCCTCTTCGTAAATATTGAGCGCTGGATAGACGTTCGCCCTATTCGGTCCCTTGCCTTTTTCAACATACGAACGGGAAAGTTCGTCCAGGCCTTGACGGATGCGTTCGAATTCGGCCCAGGGGTTGCGAAAGGCCGGCCGTTCCGTAAAGCGTATAAATGCCATGATACACCTCCTCGTTGGGGTTGTGGTTGGCGATGATAGGTTAATGTAAGGTATTGGAAGCACTTGTCAAGGAGTGCGACCGCATGGAAAGACGGTTGCTTTTTGAGCGCGAAATGACAACTATACCGGCAGGAGCTTTTCTGTATTATCAATCGAATGAAGGAGTAAAGAGATGAGTGAGGCTGTGATTGCCACCGAGTGTCCGGATTTACACTTATTACATCGCGGCAAGGTGCGGGATATGTACGAGATTCCAGGTCATGCCGACAAATTGCTGATGGTGGCCACCGACCGGATTTCCGCCTACGATGTGATCATGGATGAGCCCATCGCCGGCAAAGGCAAAATGTTGACGGAGATTTCGCTGTTCTGGTTCAAGCTGCTCAGCGACATCGTGCCCAACCATCTGATCAGCGCCGATATCGATCAGTTTCCCGCCGTGTGCCACCAATATCGCGCTCAACTGGAAGGGCGTTCGATGCTGGTCAAGCGGACCAAGGTCGTGCCCATTGAATGCATAGTCCGAGGCTACCTCAGCGGTTCATTCTGGAACGCGTACACCAAAAATACGACGGTGTGCGGCTTCAAGCTGCCCGAGGGCATGCGCGAGTCCGATAAATTTCCCGATCCGCTGTTCACCCCGTCCACCAAGGCTGAACAGGGGCTGCATGACGAAAACATCTCGCTTGAACGGATGCGGCAATTAGTCGGTGGTGAACTGACCGACAAGATGGCTGCCATCAGCATCAAGCTGTACCAGCGCGCCGCTGACTTTGCTCGCGCCAAGGGCATTATCATTGCCGACACCAAGTTTGAGATGGGACTGGATGGAGAAACCCTGACCTTGGTGGACGAGGTCTTGACCCCGGACTCCTCCCGCTTCTGGCCCCTGGATCAATACACCCCAGGGAAAGGGCAGCCGAGTTTCGACAAGCAGTTCCTGCGCGATTATCTCTCCTCTCTCGACTGGAACAAACAACCGCCTCCGCCCGCCGTACCGGCAGACATTTTAGAAAAAACCCGGAGCCGTTATCAAGAGGCCCAGGAAAGACTGACCCGTTAATTTTTAGTTCAATCGCCCTGTTCCGTCCCGTTTTCTGGAACGGAACAGGGCGTTCTGCTGGCCACTTGCATTTCGGCGTCGTTAAAGTTGACGAGATCACCCGGATACAGTTTGCGCCGTTTTCTTGTTTCCACAACTCCATTGACCAGTGCCAGTCCTTGGCTGATCAAATATCTGGCCTCGCCGCCGCTCGAGGCCAGATCCTCCCGCTTCAGCAGTTTATCCAACTCAATGTATTCGGTGTCGATGAATGTCAGTCTGATTTGACCAGATTGCATATTGTGCATAAAATTCTTGCCATGCCTCTTGCGAAAAAAGTCCATAAATGAAAAAAACTTAACAGGATGCCGAGCTTGACACAAACAGGCACCGCAGCATATAAGAAACGTATTGTGGGCAGAAAAATTAGTGGCACTGTTGTACCAGAGGAGAGATGAATATGCCAACAGCCTTGTGGCTGCAATGCGGTGCCTGTGGCGGCGACACCATGAGTTTTTTAGGAATGGATACGCCGCATCTCCCTGCCTTCCTCGAAGAAGTTCAGATGACCATCTGGCACCCTTCGCTCAGTTATGGTGCCCCGAATTCGTATGAACTGTTGTTGGCCGATTTCCGCCGTGGAAAACGTCCCTTGGATTTGCTGCTGATCGAAGGGTATATCCACGGCGGCCCTGCCACCTCGGGCGGGTACGACACCTTTCGAGGAGAACCCAAAACCGCCCTTGTTGATGAACTGGCGGCCAAAGCCGGTGTTGTGATTGCGGTCGGCACCTGCGCCTGCTTTGGAGGCATCGGCAAGTTGGGGGCGATCGATGCCATGGGATTGCAGTTCTATCACCGCCAGTCCGGTGGTTTTTTGGGGGAGAATTTTCGATCACAACGTGGGTGGCCAGTGATTAATCTCCCGGGATGCCCTGTTCATCCCATGGTTTTGCAAGATACGCTCTGTGCGGTCTGCGAGGATCGTTTGCCCGTGCTGAATAACTACCAGGCACCCGAGGACTGGTTCGGCATCCTGGTGCATCAGGGTTGCACGCGCAACGAGTATCACGAATACCGGGTTGAGGACAACGATTTCGGCGGCCCAGGCTGCATGTTTTTCCATATGGGCTGCCGGGGTCCGCTGACCTACGCTCCCTGCAACAAGGTGCTCTGGAACAACCGTAATTCCAAGACCAACGCCGGTGTTCCCTGCCTCGGCTGCACCCATCCTGATTTTCCCCAGAACCATCCATTTTTCCACACCCCCAATATTATCGACGTTCCCCTCGAGTTGCCGGATGGGGTCGACCGGGCCCACTATCTGGCCTACAAAGGCATGGCTGCCGCTGCTGCACCCGAGCGGCTGGTCAAAAGAAAATCGCGGGTCTGAAGCCCGACATCAATAGGAGTTAGCTGATTGGCAAAAACCGTCTACATGCCGATGAATCGGGTTGAGGGCGACCTTGAAGTCAAGGTTGCCATTGAGGATGGCGTTGTCAGCGATGCCTGGATGATTGGCTCCATGTACCGAGGCATCGAAACAATGCTCATCGGTCGCAACTCCCTGGATGGACTAGTCATTACCCCTCGGATCTGCGGCATTTGCAGTACCAGTCACCTCCTTACCGCCGCCATGGCCTTGGAAAATATTACCGATACACTGGTGAGTCCCAATGGCCTGCTGGTGCGCAATATCGCCTTGGGCGCGGAGAAACTGCAGAATGATCTCAGGCATATTTTTCTCATGTTTGCCGCCGACCTGACTGCGGAGGGTTATGCTTCACACTCCTTATATCCTGAAATTATGCGGAGATATCAGCCTTTTCAGGGCAGCGCCGTTGTGGCTACTATTCTAGCCACTAAAAAAATTCCTGAAATCATTGCTATTTTTGGAGGGCAATGGCCCCACTCCTCCTTTATCGTCCCCGGCGGCATTACCTCACAACCCAATGAGGCGGATCTGCGCCAATGCCGCTTACTTCTGTCCGAGTTCCGCCGTTGGTATGAACAGTGTGTATTGGGATGTTCAATAGATCGTTTTGCGGAGGTGGAAAATTGTCGTCAGCTTGACGATTGGCTTGATGAACGTCCGCAACATCATGAGAGCGAACTGGGCTTTTTCCTTCGTTGCTGTCAGGATTTTGGCCTGGATTGCATTGGCGGGGCGCATGAAGCGTATCTGAGTGGACCGGAAATCGCGGTGGCAAACTCCAGCGGTGGTTTCCTCCACAACGGCATTTTGCAGGCATTTGACCAGCAGCGAATCGTTGAGCAGGTCAAGCATGCCCGCTACCAGGAGCACAATTCCAGCGGGCATCCATCTGAAGCCGAGACACATCCGCTCGATTCGATTGAGCATGACGCATATTCCTGGTGCAAAGCGCCACGCTACAACGGCAATCCTTCTGAAACCGGAGCATTGGCAGAGGCGCTAATCAGACAGGATCCTCTGGTGACTGATCTGGTCGCTACCCGAGGTGCATCCGCGCTGGCCAGAACATTGGCCAGGCTCCTGCGACCGTGTCGAACTCTGCGGCTGATGGAGCAATGGTTGCGAGAAATCAACCCGGTTGATCGTTATTATCAACCGGCGGGCGTTCCCGCCAACGGCTCGGGATTCGGTCTCATCCAAGCGCCCCGGGGGTTGCTCGGACACTGGGTGCAGTTAACGAACGGATTTATCGATCATTACCAGGTCATCACTCCGACAACTTGGAATGCTTCACCTCGAGACGACAGAGATCTGCGCGGGCCCATTGAGCAGGCGCTGGTGGGCACCCCCATTCGCAATCCCGAAGATCCGGTGGAAGTTGGCCACGTGGTTCGCAGTTTTGATCTCTGCATGGTCTGTTCGGTACACGCTGTTTCAAAGAAAAATCGTACTCTTGGCAGATTTCGTCTCGGTATATGAAAAATAACCGGATCATCTGCGTGGGGAACAGCTTGGTGGCGGCCGATGCGGCCGGCATTCAAGTTTTTAATGAGCTCTGTTCCAGATCCTATTGTCATCACGTTGAAATAGTTAACGGTGGCTTGGGGGGCATGGACTTGCTGCCCTATTTTTATAATTGCGATACGGTTGTCCTAGTGGATCAGATGGTTGGGTTTGCAGAACCCGGAACCGTAGCGCGTCTTGATTGGGAGGATGTCTGCGCCGACTGGCAAAGTGCCTGCATGCCCTCCGGAGAATTGCTCTATCTTCTTAAATCGTTACCCTTTTTAGGGATATCCCCTCTGCCTACGATCTGCATAATCGGGATTGAAGGGGAAGGGGAGGGCGAAACGATCAAGCGGGCTGCCGACATGGCATTGGAGATTGTTCGTGGAACCCCATGATTTGTACCATCTCGACCGTCATCAATTGCAACTGATCGACAAAGACGAGCTGTTTGCTGGTTACAAGCTTCTCTATCAAGAGGTTTTGGCCTCTCGCCAGGCGGCGGCAATTACGGCCAAACTGGTGGTTGAACAAATGACTAAGGTGGAGGAAGTGAACCGGCATCTTGAACAGATGAATGAAGAGCTGAGAAAATTGAATAATCTTGACGGGTTGACCGGAATCGCGAATCGCCGGCACCATGAAGAGACACTTGCTCGTGAGTGGCGGCGTTGCCAGCGCAATAACAGTCCGCTCTCTGTCATTATGGTCGATATTGATCATTTCAAAAACTACAACGATCACTATGGCCATGTTGCTGGTGATCAGTGTCTACGAGAGGTGGCCCAAGCCCTGCAAAAGGGGATGCGGCGAATTTCCGATTCCCTGGCCCGGTACGGGGGCGAGGAATTTGTCTGCCTCCTGCCCGACTGTAATGCCAAATCCGCACATGACGTGGCCAAGCTGGTCAATCTCAAAATTCAAAGTCTCGCCATTCCACATGTAACCTCTCAAGTCGCTCCCATCCTCACAGTCAGCCAGGGGGTTGCCTCTATGATCCCTTCCAAGGTTAATCAGGCGGATGCATTGATCCGGATGGCTGATCAAGCCTTATATCAGGCAAAATTGTCGGGTCGGAACCGGATTGTTGCCTTGAGTGATTCCAGTCCGCATCTGGATGGGCATGGAGGCGAGAAAGATCATCCAAAAGTCCCTTTATAGCCGATGAGCACTCCAGGTAAAGAGGTGCAGGCACTAAAGTGCCCGCAGGAATTCAGGCCTCAGAGTCAGATTGCCGGCAAGTGCCTGGTCAATCAGAGCAAGGGTTGGTGATTTTTCTTCAGGAAGTTTTGCCCGGACCGGCAGGTAATTAGAGGCATGGTTGGCGTGAAATAGGCCGTTGCTGAGAGTGGTGGCGGCGATCATGGTTCGCAGTTCCTGTAAGATAGCCAGCGGCTCGGGCAGAGCAAAACGGCCCGCCTCAACCTCGGAATGGATGGCTGTTCCCGGTTCGATCATCAAACTCAAGGCCCCGACATAATCGGGGTCTATTGCACTCAAAACCCGGCCAGTCTCCAGAGCATGGATTTCCGATCGTTCCGGACCGGCGATGCCGAGCAGCACGGTCACCGATAGCTGGATGCCGGCCAGTTTTGCCTTTCTGCCCATTTCGATCATCTGTATCGAAGTCGCCCCCTTATTGATGCTGGCCAGAGTAGGGTCGTCACCGCTTTCCAGGCCCAGATAGGCAATACCGAGGCCGAGCCGCCGTAGTTCCGTTAATTCATCGACTGTTTTTGATTGAAGACTCTTGCTGTTGGCATAAATGCCGACCCTGACGATTCGGGGCAGCCGAGAACGAATCCGCTCGAGAATGGCAAGCAGCCTGGGATGCGGCAGAATCAAGGCGTCGCCGTCACAAAGAAACAGACGTCGGGCATGGGGGAAATGGTGGGCTGCATAGTCAATATCGGCAAAAACAATTTCTTCCGGGGTGACGGTGAAGCGTTGCCCCTTGTACATGCCGCAAAATGTGCATTTATTGTGCGAGCAGCCGGTGGTCACCTGCAAGAGGATACTGTTAGCCTCACTGGGCGGACGGTAGACGGTTCCTTGGTAGTGCATTTGAAATAGCTGAGTTACTTGCTAATTACTCGAGCGGTTTAAGCCGGTTGACCAGCGCTGCCATATCGCGACGGAGGTTCAAGTACCGCTCGCGGCTTAGACCGGCGCCCAACCCGACCTTTTCCGCCATTTCCGCTGTCAGGAAATCGCCGGGAACATGGGCATCGGCATTGACTGCCAGAGGTGCTCCGGTTCGTTCCGCCATCCTGGCCACATGGCCGTTCGTCAGGCTGTGGCCTTTGCGTCCCGACAATTCCAGCAGGATATTTTTTTTCGCCGCCAGAGCAGCTTCTTCCTCGGTTATAAAACCGGGATGAGCCAGAACATCCACACCCGCCTCCAATGCGGCTCGGTTGGTTCCGGGCAGCACCGGTTCCACCGGTGTTTCACCATGCACCACAATCAACTGCGCACCAAGCGCTCGCGATTGTGCCGTCAAAGGACCTATAAGGGCAGGGGGCACATGGGTCAACTCCACGCCGACAATCAACCGGGTGGAAGTAAGGGGATTCAAGTCCCGGGCTGCCTTGATCAGGTTGGGAATGAGGATATGAATATTGGAAGAATCGGCATGGTCGGTAATGGCAATGGCCGCGTAACCAAGGACTTCGACCCGGCGTACATGCTCGGAAGGGACAAGGGCGCCATCGCTAAAGAAAGTATGCGAATGAAGATCAATCATGATTTCTTAATAAGATGAACGTTAAAGTTGATGTTTTGTTAGAAGTTTACCTTTGAGGGAATGCTTACCGGCATGATCAATATGTACCCGTGCCAAATCGCCGGGTACAAAGACTCCTTCCGGACCAACACAGTGAACAATATGATTGGTCGCGGTGCGTCCCTTGAAATCGGCTCCATTGATAGATTCAATCATGACCTCAAGTTCCTCTCCTATATATTCGCTGTTCCGTTCAAAACAGATTTGATCCTGCCTGCTTTGAAAGGTTGCGAGCCTCCCACTTTTCACTTCTTCCGGGATTTTTCCTGCAAAATCAGCGGAACGGGTATGAGGCCGGTCTGAATACTTAAAAGAAAAAGAACTGTGGAAGCGGACTGTATTGAGCAGGTCAATAGTAGCCTGAAAATCCGCATCGGTTTCGCCGGGAAAACCAACGATGACATCGGTCGCCAGAGCAATGTCTGGCCGATATCCACGAAGAGCCGTGACTTTATCGAGATAGGACTCAATCGAATATTTTCTGTTCATCCGCTGCAAGACAGCATTGGAGCCTGATTGGACCGGCAGGTGAAAATGAGGACAGAGATTTTCGATCTCAGCAAAACACCGCATCAGGTCTTCCGAAAGATCCTTGGGATGAGAGGTGGTGAACCGAAGCCGCTGCAACCCTTTAATCGAGGCAACCTGCCGCAGTAAAAGAGGAAAGGTTGTGGCCACCGCCGCCACCTTGTTGGTCGTGCCGTAGGAGTTGACATTTTGTCCGAGTAAAGTCACCTCTCTGACCCCCTGGCCAACCAGGAGTTCCACCTCTTCAAGGATATCAGCCATTGGCCGACTGATCTCGCGGCCCCTGGTGCCTGGAACCACACAGTAGCTGCAGAAGTTGTCGCAACCCTGCATAATGGTGACAAATCTTTTGAAACCATGCGGGGCAGGGGAGGGCGAAGCATTGACCAGAAGTTTTTGAAAGGGGGGAATGGTAAAGGAGGACTCCAGGTGAGTGGCAATCTCCTTGCTGGTCATTCGTTGCTGCAACCGATCGAGCATTTCCGGCAACCGATATATCTGTTGCGTGCCGACGATCAGATCAACATGGGGCATCCGGTCACGAATCAGCTCTCCTTCCTGCTGGGCAACGCAGCCGGTGACCCCAAGCAGTAAGGATGGATTTTTGACCTTTTCTGCCCGCAATGAACCGAGCAGGCTGAACACTTTCTGCTCGGCTTTTTCCCTGATGCTGCAGGTGTTGATCAGGATGACGTCGGCACCTTCAGGTGTAGCGGCAGCGACATATCCTTCCTGAGCAAGGAGCTGTTCGATGATCTCGGAGTCCCGTTCATTCATCTGGCAGCCGAACGTTTTAATGTAGAGACTCTTGCTCATGAGACTGAAACACCGGGATGTAATACCCCTTTACTCTGGAACGGGGTGAGATCGCTAGCCAATGCCTCAAGAAGCCGCATGGTTTCCATACACCGACAATCCAGGGTTTGCACCCGCACCAATCCTTTGTCAGGTGAAAGGGTGGAGAGGATGGCAAGTCCATCGTACCCTTCAAAAATAAACCTGAGCCAACTGATCTTTTCTGGGCGGATCAACAGGTGCCATTCAACAATATTAGGCATGCGGATAGTTTGAAAAAAAATAAAAGAATATAGTTTAAACAATTAAAGTTGCATCAATATTTTCGATAAGGCTTTTGTATTTATCGAGGACCGGTGCTACATGCTCCTGGAGAAATTCCGTGGTTTGCATGGCAGCTCGACCGGTGAACTGCTGATAATCGCCTAGGAGACTGTCTAGTTCACTGAAGCCAAACGGAATCCGGTCATCAGCGGCCAAAAGCTTTAGAAGATTGTTATCCGCGCCCTGATTTTTAACTGCGAAGCCTGCGGCGACCGAATGCTCTCGGATCACCTCATGCATTTCCTGTCGGCTTTTCCCGCGCTCAACGCAGGCCATTAGTATTTTTTCTGTGGCCATGAATGGGAGCTCTTCTTTCAAGAGCTTCTCGATTTGTTTCGGATAAACAACCATATCGTTGGTAATGTTTATATAGAGCTTTAGAACGGCATCGGTCAAAAGAAAGGCCTGGGCCATATCCATGCGTCGAATGGCGGAATCGTCCAGGGTGCGCTCAAACCATTGATTGGCGGCAGTGGCGGCAAAGTTGGCTGGCAGTCCCATGAGTTTTCGTGCTAGACCCGTCATCCGCTCGGATCGCATCGGATTACGCTTGTAGGCCATGGCCGAACTACCGACCTGTTTGTTTTCAAAGGGTTCTTCCTGGGTTTTCAGATTGGAAAGGAGACGCAGGTCAACGGCAAATTTATGGGCGGAAGCACCGATACCGGCCAGTGTTTCCGAGGTTTTCATATCCAGTTTTCGGGGATAGGTCTGGCCGGTCACCGCAAAAACCTGCTCAAAGCCCATCTTTCTGGAGACGAGGCGGTCAAGTTCGCGCACTTTTTCATGATCACCATTGAACAGTTCAATAAAAGTCGCCTGGGTGCCGACGGTGCCCTTGGCGCCGCGCGCCTTAATCTGCCCCTCAAGATATTCAATATAGTCCAGATCCATCAGTAAATCTTGGATATAGAGTGTGTTTCGCTTGCCGACCGTCGTTGGTTGCGCGGGTTGATAGTGGGTGAAACCCAGGGTGGCAAGATCTTTGTGGGCAGCGCAAAAACCGGCTAGGTTAGCAATCACCTTGACCAATGATTTTTTGATCAGATGCAACGCTCGTTTTTGAATGAGTAGATCAGTGTTGCAAACAACAAATTGTGAGGTAGCGCCGAGATGAATGATCGGTTCGGCAAGCGGGCACTGCTGGCCATAGGCGTATACGTGGGCCATGACATCGTGGCGAATCTCGCGTTCCTTGGCGCTGGCAACATCGTAATTGATATTCTCAATATTTGACTTAAGCTCGGCAACCATCTCAGCGGTTACAGAGGACAATCCCAACTCGTGCTGCGCTTCGGCTAAAGCAACCCAACATTTACGCCAATGGGTGAATTTAAAGCGTTCGGAAAAAAGTTCCTGCATCTCACGACTGGTATAACGGGAAACTAGGGGCTCCTGGTAAATGTCTCGGTTCATGAAAATCTCTCTAATGTAATGAAGTGGATTGAGATAAGTGGCCTTTAGCTTGTTTCAAAAATTTATTCAATCCTTTGCGCTGAAAAAGCGGTTTGTTTATCCAGACGTATAGTTAACAAATCAGGCCAAAACCAGATAAAATTAAACGTCGCATAATATATATTATGTTAAATTTTATAATGGTAGCGATTTCAAATAGATATAACCTTTAGGGCGTGAACCTGATTGCGCTCCATCCCTCTAAACCATGATCGCTTAAACTGAAAAACCAGGTCAGCCGTCTGGGTAGGATCTTGTACGGAGCGGGCCAGGTGAAAACCAATACCAGAAAATATCTGCCCCTCCCCTCCCTGAATCTTAAAAATCAAATGGGTATTATGCTCTTTCGGAGCAATCAGTTTGAGCCTAGGCAGCAAAAAGATCGGCTCCCGATTCCCTTCACCGAACGGCTGCAACCATTGCAAGGCTCGGGCAAAAGGCTCGGAAAGTATTGAGGCGTCCTCCAATCGATAATCAACCATCACTTGTGAAGTGTTGCATAACTGGTCGTTTATTTGATTGATATACTTATTAAAGAGTTGAGAGAATTGCTCCAGGTTCCTTTTTTTCAAAGTCAAACCTACTGCCATGGCATGTCCACCGTATTGTTCAATCAGCGAGGAGCACTGCTCGAGCACATGAAACAGATTGAGTCCCTTGATTGATCGCCCCGATCCTCTGATCAGCCCCTCTCCCCCGCTTTTCAGATCGTCAGCAAAAAGTATAGCTGGCAGATTGTAACGATCAACCATTCGTGAAGCGAGTATCCCAAGCACCCCCGCATGACAATCTGACTGGTACACCGTTAATCCATTGATTCCTGCTTGCGCCTGACCGGCACATGATGCTTCAACCTCTGGTAAAGCCTTGGCCTCAAGTTGCTTTCTGATTGCGTTAATCCGGTCAAGCTCAGAGGCAATCTGTCTGGCCTGTTGCATGTTTTCCGCAAGAAGCAATGCAACCCCTATGTGCGGACAACCTAACCGCCCTGAGGCGTTGATCCGGGGAGCCAGTTTAAAAGAAATGTCTTCAGCAAGAATCTCCCTATTTTCTAACCCACTGCACTCGCAAAGGGAAAAAACACCAAAACGGCTTCTTGCAGACAAAACCTCAAGACCAGCACGAACAAGAATACGGTTTACCCCAACAAGGGGCACCACATCAGCAACCGTGCCAAGTGCCACCAGATCGAGATACTTTTTCAAATTGAGACTGATGCCCATGGCTCTGCGCAGAGCCATGATCAAGAAAAAAGCCACGCCAACACCTGAAAGGAACGGGCAAGGGAAAGCGCAGCCTGGCTGTTTGGGATTAACGATGGCATCAGCGCCGGGGAGCGTCTCTTGCGGCTCATGGTGATCGGTGACAACAACGCGTAATCCGAGTTGCTGGGCGTAGGACACTTCTTGCACTGCCGTGATGCCACAATCTGCTGAAATCAACACCCCTGCCCTGTGCGGTTGCTGCTCCACCAGACGGTTGATCGATCTGATCGACAGCCCGTAGCTCTCTTCCAGGCGATTGGGGATGTAGAAGAATGGAGTTTGGCCGATCTCCTTGAAAAAAGTCATGAGCAATGCGGTGGCACTCATTCCGTCGACATCGTAATCGCCATGAATGAAGATCGGTCTGTTTTCACCGCAGGCTTCCATGATGCAGGCAACAGCCTCTCGCATACCCTTCATGGTATCCGGCTGAGGCAGCATGGTTAATTGGGGAAAAAGAAACTCCTGCGCCTGTTCAAGGGTGGTCACTCCACGGCTGTGCAAAATCTCACCCAATTGCCAAGGAATGCCGAAAGCGTTGGCCGTCATCGCGCCAAAGGCCTTTTCCTGGGAGGTGCCCGCACAGAGCACTGTGTAGCTCGAATTAAAAATATTCACGCTCAATCAGCACTATTCTTTTGTTGCAAGAAGAGATCAATTGCCGCAAAAACATCCTCGGCGTGGTCGATTTGGTGCCACTGGACCTGTTGCTGATTTCTGAACCAGGTCATCTGTCGCTTGGCATATTGCCCGGTGTCCCGGATAAGGGCAGCGGTGGCAGCTTCTCTATCCCATGTTCCGGCAAGACAGCTTATCATATGCCTGTACCCGATTGACCGCATGGCGGGCAGGTCTTCAGAGTAGCCCTTGTCCAGAAGCCATGTAACTTCTTGTTCAAATTCGTCACTCATCATACTGAGAGAACGTCTTTTTATGCGGTCGAGCAGTACCTCGCGACTACACGTCAGGCCCAGGGGCAGGATCCGAGAAAAACGCGGATGCTGCATGGATTCTTTTTGGCGGCGCAGGTGCTCGGACCAGGGAATGCCGGTGGAATAATAAATCTCCAATCCGCGCAGAAGACGCTGAGTGTCGTTGATATGGATCCGCTGGCTGCTGACCTGGTCCATCATCGTCAATTCCCGGTAGAGCGCTTCCCTTCCCTCAAGCTGCAACCGTTGCCGCAGAAGATCACGAACCTCAATTGACACTTCAATAGTGTCGAATAACCCACTGATTAAAGAAGACAGATAGAGCCCGGTCCCTCCCGTGATCAAGGGTGTTTTCCCGCAGGCGTGTATTTTTTCAACTGCATCCAGAGCATCATGGACAAAACGGGCGGCATCGTACTGTTCGTCCGGATCGGCGATATCGATCAGATGATGAACGACCCGTTGCCGTTCTTCCCTGCTCGCCTTGGCGGTGCCGATATCCATGTGTCGATAGACCTGCATCGAATCCATGGAAATTATTTCACACCGAAATATTTCAGCTATCTGGAGAGACAACGCAGTCTTACCGATGGCGGTCGGCCCAATGAGAACGAGCACCGGATCAATCACTGGGATAAGGAGCGCCATTATTCGAAGTTGACCAGAGGAAGAATACGTTGCAGGTTGCCCGGCCCGATTCCAGGAATGCTCAGTAGGTCGTCGGGTCCGGCAAGCTTTCCTTTCTTGTGTCGTTCGACCATAATCATTGAAGCTAAGTGCGGGCCGATTCCGGGGAGCATTTCCAGGTCGGCCTGACGACACGTGTTCAACGGCAAAGGGCGATTAAAAAACAAGGCGAGCTCTGCTGGAAAAGCATATCTGTCATCATTTACAGAAGAAAAGGATGATAGATATGCTTGATGATGCAATGGTTGAACAATTTCAAGGGGTGCGCTCGGTTGAATCGGCTTCTCCGTGAGACTGACGACCTGCCATCGATCTGTGCCGGCCTCCTTGACTATTTGGTACATTGGCGGCGGCGCCCCCCTTCGCAGAGCAAGAAAAGGCAGGGAGAGGATACAGCAACCCAAAAGAAAAAGGACAAGCGTCCGCTTGTCCTTACTTCCCGCTTCGGTGAGGGGGTACCTGGAATCAGCTTCTGATTCTTTCATCCTTCATCAGTTTGTAGTTAATGCTGTCTACCAGAGCCTGCCAACTTGCCTCGATAATGTTCACCGAAACGCCAACCGTGCCCCAACTGTCCTCAAGATCCTTGCTTTCCACCAGAACCCGGACCTTGGCGCCGGTGCCATGTTCACCAGTCAAAACCCGGACTTTATAATCGGTGAGATCCATGTCATCAAGGCTGGGATAAAACCGGGTGAGCGCCTTCCGCAGCGCCTGGTCCAGCGCATTAACCGGGCCATCGCCCATGGCGGCGGTGTGTACCTCATTACCGTCGACATAGAGCCGGATGGTCGCCTCGGTGATCGGATTCTGGGCCATATCGTGGTTGTGATGCAGTACCCGAAAGGCCTCGAGCCGAAAGAAATCCCGCTGCAACCCCAGCGCCCTGCGCATCAGCAGCTCAAAGCTCGCCTCGGCCGCTTCGTACTGATACCCCTGGTTTTCCAAATTTTTCAGCTCGCTGATGATCGAGGCCATCATCGGATCGTCCTGATCGATATCCAATCCGTATTTTTGTGCCTTCATTAACACATTGGCCTTGCCGGACTGATCAGAAATCAGCACTCTTCTGGCGTTGCCGACCTTTTCCGGAGCAATATGCTCATAGGTCATGGGATTGCGCTGCACGGCACTGACATGCACCCCGCCCTTGTGCGCAAAAGCGGATTCGCCGACATAGGGCTGATAGCGATTGTGCGGCAGATTGGCTAATTCGTTGACCAATCTCGCCGTGGTGTACAATTGGTCGATGCGTTTGCCGACCTTGGATTCCAATCCCATTTTGAAAATCAGAGCCGGAACGATCGAGGTCAGATTAGCGTTGCCGCAGCGTTCGCCAAAGCCGTTGATGGTGCCCTGTACCTGGTCAGCGCCGAGATGCACGCTCATCAGGGCATTGGCCACCGCTGTTTCCGAATCGTTATGGGAATGGATCCCGATTCGGACCCCGCTGCCCAATTCGGCACGGTATTGCAGGACGCGCTGCATGATCTCCGGAATTTCGTGCGGCAGGGTGCCGCCATTGGTATCGCAAAGCACAACGGTTTCCGCCCCGCCGGCAATGGCCCTGCCCAGGGTCGCCAGGCAGTATTCCCGGTTATTTTTGAAACCGTCAAAAAAATGTTCGGCATCGTAGATCAGGTGCTGAACCCGGGGCCGCAGGTAGGCGAGCGAATCTTCGATAATCTGTAAGTTATCTTCAAGTTCGATCCGTAACGCGTCGATAACATGAATATCCCAGCTCTTGCCAAAAATGGTTACCGCCGGGGTTTGAGCTGCTAGCAACGCCTGAATATTGGCATCTTTTTCCGGGCTTTTCTGAAAATGACGGGTTGAACCGAAGGCCGCCAGTTTAGCCTGTTTCAGTTCGACATCCTGCATCCGCTTAAAAAAATCGACGGCCAAAGGATTGGAACCAGGCCAACCACCTTCAATAAAATCAATGCCGAGCCGGTCCAGTTGCCGGCAGACCTTGATCTTGTCGTCTACCGAGAGGTTGAAATTCTCAGCCTGGGTGCCATCCCGCAGGGTGGTATCGTACAGCTCGATAACTCTAGCCATATACTTACTCGGCTTCTTCCAACGGCAGATTATCCTTATCCAAGGCAAAGGCATCGTGCAGGGCTCTAACCGCCAACTCTGTGTATTTCTCGGCAATAATACAAGAAACCTTGATCTCGGATGTGGACACCATCATCATGTTGATGCCCTCCTTGGCCAGGATCTGGAACATGGTCGAGGCAATACCGGGATGATTGCGCATGCCGACACCGACAATCGATACCTTGGCAATGTCTTTGTCACCGGACACCGCTTCCGCCTTGATCTCGTCAGCAACCTTTTTCAGTATTTCCATCGCCCGGTCATAATCCCGGCGCAGGACCGTGAAGGTCATGTCGGTCAGGCGGCCGTCGGTGGTATTCTGGATAATCATGTCGACAAGAATACCGGCGTCGGAGATGGGAAGAAAAATTTTAGCCGCAATTCCGGGTTGATCCGGAACTTGTTTAATCGTGATTCGAGCTTCATTTTTGCTGTATGTGATGCCGGATACCAGCATGGATTCCATGATTTTGTCCTCCTCAACGACCCAGGTGCCAATGTTTTCAGAAAAAGTAGAACGGACATGCACAGGCACACGAAACCGTTTCGCCAGCCCCACAGACCGGATATCTAGAACTTTCGCCCCCAGGCTGGCCAGTTCCAACATTTCATCGTAACTGATAAAATCAATTTTTCGGGCTTGGGGGCAGATGTTGGGATCGGTGGTATAAACCCCTTCAACATCGGTGTAGATTTCGCAGGCATCGGCCCCCATTGCAGCGGCAAGGGCTACTGCGGTGGTGTCAGAGCCGCCGCGGCCAAGGGTGGTGATGTCTCCCTCATCGGTTACACCTTGAAATCCGGCAATAACCACAATCTTTCCCTGGTCAAGGTAGGTGTTGATCAGCTTCGAATCAATCGAACGTATCCGGGCCTTGGTGTGCATGTTGTCGGTGTGGATAGCCACCTGATCGCCAAGCAGAGATACAGCATCGAATCCTTGCTCCTTGACGGCCATAGCAAATAAAGAGACTGTCACCTGTTCACCGGTGGCCAGCAGCATATCCATTTCCCGCTGGTTGGGAATGCGCTGCATGGCGAGCGCCAGCCCGGTTAAGCGGTCTGTTTCACCTGACATGGCCGACAGGACAACCACCATGCGATTGCCCAAAGCATGATTTTTAATAACCCTCTGGGCCACAGTCTTGATTTTTTCCGTGGTGCCAACGGAGGTACCACCAAACTTTTGAACGATGAGCGCCATGATCGTGTCCACAAAAGAAGAGAAAAAAGTGCGAAGGCGTTGGGAAAAGAATACCTGCCTTCCCGGAAAAGTAATCGAGAATACTTTTCAAGAGATTGTTTTTCGCAGGCCGATGTGCCGAAGTGGACCACCCCATTGCCAAACAATAAAAGCGGAGGAAAGAATTTAAGACGTATTTTTAAATTTGCAACCTCAATCCATATTCTGTACATACGGAAGCACTTTTATTCATTTTTAATCAAGGCCTTTTTACATGTCGCTCTCTGATCTACATATAGTACTGGTCGAACCGGAGATCCCTCCCAATACCGGATCGATCGCCCGGTTGTGCGGAGCCACCGACACGACTCTGGATCTGGTGCACCCATTGGGGTTCGAGGTTGACAACAAACATCTCAAGCGGGCCGGTCTGGATTATTGGCCGCATGTCAACATTCACCATTGGGAAAGTTTTGATGCCTTCCTACAACGGCAGAATGAACATTCCCTCTATTTCTTGACCACAAAAACAACAAGATCATACACGGAAGCCCAGTTTAAGCCAGGGGACAAACTGATCTTCGGCAAGGAGACAAAAGGCTTGCCGGAAGATATTCTCAAACTGTATAGTGACCGCTGC
>Ga0074197_1001376_pt1 | contig 20985 bp, 18 predicted proteins | sample EPASupsiteSAE305_FD_64526 | JGI IMG/M metagenome (GOLD analysis project Ga0074197, IMG submission 64526) | Bioremediated contaminated groundwater microbial communities from EPA Superfund site, New Mexico - SAE3-05 reassembly with SPADES | ecosystem: Environmental > Aquatic > Deep subsurface >...
GCTGCTCAGTCTGGCCTTGGACAAAGTCAGGGCTGCCGGCATCATCGCCGAAAGTGCAGTGCTTGCCATTGTTGATGCAGTCATGGGGTTTGCTATTGATATACTGCAAACGGGAAAAAGATTGGCCCACATTACAAACCTAATAACGGAAAGTTAGAGTAACTCAGAAACTTGAGTTAATAATAAAATAAGGTGGCGGATATCGCACATATATCCCGAAGTCGGAACTAGAGCCGACCGCCCATGCCACCGACACTGGCCTGAGCGTTGTAGCATTGGTCAAAACCATCACCGGATACCGACATGATCCGGGATTCCTCGTCGGTCAGGTTGACTTGGTCTTTGTCCTGGGGGCCGGGGACAGGTGCTTTGGGCTGCTTGCCACGCGGTTTCTTGCCGGTCTCCTTCTCTTTGGCCTTGCGTTCGGCAAGCTTTTTTCGTACTCGGCTTGTTCTGCGGCATGGCGTACAGTTGCCCGCCATTCGATTTCGGCCTTGGCTGTGGCAATAGCGACCAAGCGTTCTTTACGCCGCGCTAGTTGGTCGGGGATGTCCAATCCGTCGGGAATGTCAGCGCGGTCGGCGTCTTCGGCTTGACGCAGCAGGTCTTCGACTTCGGCTTTGAGTTGCGCTTCGAGCTTGCAGGCATATTGCCAGCTTAAAGCCCGGTGTTTCGAGGCATTGGCTTTGATCTTGGTTCCATCGAGACTGACTTTGCCCATCTTTAGGACACCCATTTGTTGAGCAATAAGCAGGATCTGGACAAAAAGCGGGGTCAGCTCGGAGAGAAAACGTTTGCGGAAGCTGCCGATGGTGTCGTGGTCGGGATGATCGTTGGCGGTAATGTAGCGAAAGGCCACGGAATCGTGAGTCGCTCGCTCCAGTTTACGGCTGGAAAACACGCCAGTAGCATAGCCGTAAAAAAGCAGTGCCAACAGCATTGCCGGATGGTGGACCTTGGAACCACGACCAGCATAGTTGGACTTGATAGCTGTGAGATCAAGTTGTTCCACAATATCAACGACGAAGCGAGCAAGATTCCTCTCAGGAAGCCAATCATCCATGGAAGGTGGCGGTAAAAATAAAGTTTTTCGATCAACCTGACGGAACGTGTTATTCATACCAATGATGCCTCGGAATGGGGTTCAATATCAGGCGATTATAACATTTTTAAAACAAAAAGCCCGACAGACTCCTAGTAGGTCATTTCCCATGTGCTGGCTGACCGCCAACAGTTCTTCTTTCAAAAGTGCCTGATCTGCATCCGACAGGTTGTTTGCTTTCTCCTTGCCTATGCGGCGTTCTACGGCTCGGATAATATCGAGCATGGTGATTGAATAGATGACTTCTTCGGGGTCGATTTTCATGGTGGTCTCCTTGAAAAAAGAAAGCCCCAATGACCGTGATGGCCAAAGGGGCTGGAATTGGGGATGGCTGGAGGGGTTTCAGCCTATTTCATATAAGATGGCAGGGATTGCGCAGTTATATGGAGTTAGGAATGAAGAACTAAGAAGAGCCGATAGCCAGAAAAGGCCAAGCGTTGGAGAAGGAGATTTTATGTGGAGAGGGTTAACCGCCCGTTCTGCATCCTCCATTTGAGGGAGATGCTCGGCTCGATTCATTCTTTTCCGGTTTGTTCAATCATCGCACAGTGAATAGCAGACATCTGTGTTGCCATAAGAACTTCAATTTCATCCTTTGGCTTAACCCCGGCGATAACGACAAGGGCAAAGCTAATAGTTTCAAGGAGAGAAGCGGAGATGGAAATATAAACGGCGCTGCTGAACTGGGGTCGTTAACCACGAAAAATAATTGACATTCCTGAAAAATTGTATATTTACCAATCGCTATTTGGCAGATGCTCAGCATGTTCACAATGGTAGGCTCAGGGGACGTGCGACATATTCTGGTTGCCTATCAGTCACCCAGCCTGTGGATAAAATATTGAGCATCAGGATTCAAGCGAATACAGACAAACTGGTCTTCCGGAATTTTCAAGAGAAGTTACAGGGGGCAGAAGCTCGGGTTCGCCCAAGTCAATCAAAGGGGTAAAATCTACTTTCGTCATCCTGTTATCAGATACAATGAATTGCTCGTCGAATTATGAACTGATCAATTAATGAAATTATTGAGGTTTAGGATGGGTACAATAAATGGAACAACTGGAAATGACACGCTTTATGGAACGCCTGACACTGATTTATTCCTGGGGGGATACGGCAATGATACATATGTGTACTCAACTGGAGGAAGTAGCGATGTAATATATGATCATTACGAAGAATGGGTTGATTTTGGTGTTTTTAGTGGATGGTATCCATATGACGCGGGGATAGACACATTAAAATTTGAAGGTATTTCAAGTGAAGATATAGTTTTCACAGAAACTGATAAAAATTTATTGATAAATATAAAAAACACTAGTGATAACATTATTATCTATAATCAATTTGTTGATAACAATTATTCTGTAGAAAACTATGAGATAGAGAGCGTAAAATACAGTTATAATGATATACCATGCGAGTTTCATAGGCAAACAGATAATAATGATTTTCTGATATTGTCAAATTATGATGACAAGTCTAGTGGAAAAGGTGGAGATGATATCATTTATGGACTTGATGGTGACGATATAATAGATGGAGGATCTGGAGATAATTTAATATTTGGCGGGGCTGGTGACGATACACTGTGGGGCGATGGAGCTGGATATGGCGGATCTGGTGATGACACAATAGAAACTCCTATTGTAATCTTTGGAAATGGATCTGACAAAGACACCGTACGATTTGACGAATGGTGGGAAATCTATGGAGATTCCGGTAAAATTGTATTTGACTATGGCCTCGATCCTCACAAATTAACAATTAGCAACACTGGATCAATTGGAATAAATGGCAGTTCAGATTCACTCCTCTTGTGGTATTTCGATTTATATCCAGAAGAAATTAAAGACTCAGCAATTTTTTATTTTATTGATACTGATTATACAACAGAACAAGAATTGCGAATTTTGTTAAATAATCTGTCGACTGAGAACGCTTATACCTACAACGAATTACTCAATCTATCGACTGACGACGGCACTAATAATCCCCCCTCTGGTTCTGTCATCATCACCGGCACCGCCAAGTTGGGAAATACGCTGACTGCAACGAACACCTTGACCGATACCGACGGAATGGGAGGAATCACCTACACTTGGTATGCCAGCGGGTCCGCCACTCCCCTCGGCACAGGCAGTTACTATTTGCTGACGCTTGCAGAAATTGGGAAGACTATTACCGTAACCGCAAGCTATACCGATGGCCAAGGTACGGTTGAAAGCAAGACAAGTTCAGCTACGGCCATGGTCCTCGACTCTAGAATTGGCACATCAGGTGACGATATACTTGTCGGCACAGAGAACGCAGATGAATTGTATGGTTTCGCAGGGAATGACGCCCTCGACGGTGGCTTGGGCGCTGACACTATGGCTGGCGGCTTGGGCAATGACATCTATTATGTTGATAATATAGGTGATGTGACCACCGAACTGGCTGGTGCGGGTTCCGGAAACGACACGGTAAGGTCAAGCGTCACCTTAACCTTGGCTGCCAATGTCGAGAACCTAATTCTGACAGGGAATACGGCAATCAACGGTACGGGAAATACTTTGTCCAACACCCTGACCGGGAACAACGCCAACAATGTCCTTAACGGCCAAGCCGGAATGGACACCATGATTGGCGGCCTGGGCAATGACACTTATATTGTTAATGTTGTCGGCGATGTGATCACCGAGGAGGCAAACCAGGGCATCGACACCGTTAAAAGTACCATCAGCTACTCCTTGGGAGCAAATCTGGAAAAACTCACCCTCGCCGGCACTGCAGCCATTAACGGCACGGGCAATACACTCAAGAACACCCTGACCGGCAACAGCGGCAATAACATTCTTAACGGTGGAGTCGGTGCCGATAAGATGCTCGGTGGTCTTGGCAACGATATCTATTATGTCGACAATACCGGCGATACCATCACTGAGTTGGCCAACGAAGGGACCGATATCGTCAAGAGTTCGATCAGTTATACCCTTGGTGCCAACCTGGAAAATTTGATCCTGACCGGCACTAATGCGATTAACGGCACCGGGAATATCTTGAACAACACCCTGACCGGCAACAGCGGCAATAACATTCTTAACGGTGAAGTCGGTGCCGATAAGATGCTCGGTGGTCTTGGCAACGATATCTATTATGTCGACAATACCGGCGATACCATCATCGAAGCGGTCGATGCCGGGATCGATAGTATTTTCTCAAGCGTCTCTCGAAAATTAGGAACCAATCAAGAGAACATGATTCTGACGGGTGCCGCCGCGATTAATGGCACCGGGAATGCACTGAACAACGAGATAATCGGTAACGATGCCGATAATAAGCTTTATGGCGGCGATGGTAATGACACGCTTGACGGTGGACTTTACGGCAATGATACCCTTTTAGGCGGTGAAGGCAATGACACGCTTTATGGTGAACACGGCAATTGTGCACTTTACGGCGAGGTCGGCAATGACGCCCTTTATGGGGGGGAAGGAGACGATTTATTGTCCGGCGGTCTCGGCAATGATTATATGTTTGGGGACCTTGGTGGTGGTAATAGTAAGGATGTGTATGTCTTCAATACCGCGTTAGACGCTGCCACCAACACCGACACCATTCATAGTTTCAATACGACCGACGACACGATCCAACTGAATCGCACCATCTTTAAGGGATTATCCGCAACCGGCAATCTTGCCCAAGAACAGTTTTTGGCCTCGGCAACCGGTGTCGCAGTCCAATCCGACGACTATGTTCTTTATAACACCCAAACAGGAGCCTTGCTTTACGACTTCGACGGCAGCGGCCCTGGTGTTGCTGTCCAGTTCGCCATACTCGACAATAGACCTCAGAATCTCACCGCCGCCGATTTCGTTGTGGTGGCGTAAACATCTGCCTTCGCTCCTCCGTGATCAAGTGTTGAGCTTTCACGGAGGAGCCTTTCTTAATGCCTCCACCTTAGTTTATTCCAACACCCTACCGAAACTGGTGTAAATAGTACTCGTAACCCTGATAAGGTCATAAAAGTGCACTAGTACCAGCAATACTGGTGTCACCGAGTTGAATCAAAGCTTCCTCGGTTAATCGCGACTCCTTCTTATTGAGAGTTGTTGCACACAGGAATCTGGGCGCTTCCTGGCCGCTGCCGGAGGGCTTGGACGAGGCGGCGCTGGAACGACGGCTGTTTCCGTCAGCCCGCAAGGAGACGCCTCGGGGTCGGCCAACACCGGGCTGGGCCGAGGTGCGGCCGGAACTACGGTGCAAGGGAGTAACGCTGGCGCTGTTGCGGCATGCGTACAAGGAAAGGCATCCGGAGGGCTGTCAATACAGCTGGTTCTGTCAGCAATACGAGCGGTGGCGGGATGGGATTGACCCGGTAATGCGGTAGGAGTATCGGGCCGGGGAGAAGCTGTTTATCGATTATGCCGGTCAAACAATGGAGGTCGTCGATGCCGGGACCGGCGAGGTCAAGAATGCGGAGATCTTCGTCGCCACGCTGGGGGCCAGCAACCTGACCTACTGTGAAGCGACTTGGAGCTCCCATCGAAGGAACCTCATGTTCTCGCCGTTGCCTGCTCGTTCCGAAGTATCCTTTATTGCCCCTAAACCAGAGACAGCAGGGCCACTATTCATTGAATAGCCCTGCTGTCCGGTCAGCTTTCACTCCGCCAACCTCTACTGATTTCATGATCTACTTGTGGCTTTCACCGATGATGTAACCGGTGACCGCACCTGCGGCACCACCTACAACAGCGCCAACCGCGGGGCTACCGCCAACAATGGCGCCGAGTACGGCTCCACCGCCGGCGCCAATGGCGCCGCCGCTCAAAGTAGTTTGTTGCGTACGAGTCATTCCGGAACAACCGGACATGGCAACCATTGCCAAAAGAGCAAAAACAAGTGTTATGCGTTTCATCAGATGTATCCTTATTTGTACCTTGGTATTCAAGGTTATTTCTTAAGTGGACGGCCAGCGATACCGGTTTTTATATTTGGTTTGATCATGGTATCCCAGATGACCTTTGTCACCGGATCTTCAATCTTATCCGGGTTTGCTTGGTAGTAGCTGTCTATCTTTGCAACGACATCGTTCATCGGCAGGTCCGCCATGCCTTCCGCCGTTTTGGTAGTGAAGCCTTCTCTTTTAAGTTCCGGAAATTTTTCCATCAGGGTGTTTTCAATGGTGACAACATGTCCGAAACCCCACACAAAAGCCACTTTGGTGTCGTGCGTCATCTTCAGCCAGACATCGCCCTTGAGCATGGGCATTCCCAGGGAGTCATCCAATTTGGCTTCAATTGATTTTTGGTCTGTTTTTTTCATTGTCCCCGATTCATCGGCAAGCACGTCGGCAGGACGCCCAACAAAAGAAATAAAAACAGCGTACATGAAAAAAAGGCAGACCAGATTAAGACGTTTCATAAAACTCCTCCTTTAATCGTTGAGTTGATTTTTATTCCTTTATATTTGTATTTAAGTACTTTTTAGATTTTTTCAATTTTCCCGTCGCAGAATCGGTTCTGACGAATTACAAACGTCGGCCTTGAATAATACGAACCAGAATCACCACCGCCGCAACGACTAAAAGTATATGAATGAGTCCGCCCATGGTATACGATGAGACGAACCCCAACAGCCAGAGGACAACCAGGACGACAGCAAGGGTCTCAAGCATTGTGTTTCTCCTTAATAATTGACGAATTGCAGCTTCCTGCCGACCACTACCGCCAAAAGCCATGGGGCCGATTACCAGCCGAGGGCGCCGGCTTTGTTTTCAAGAATGCTCTCTGTTTCTCCAGCCGCTCCAGACAGGAAAACCGCTTTTATCCCGGAGCGTCAGCACCGCGCCGTCCTTCTTCACCTCGGAGGCGATGATGGCCGGTTTGTCTTCAAAAATGATTCGTGAACCTTTTATTTCGATTTTGTCCCTGGGAACGATTTTCACATCTTGATTTTCGATAAACCAACCCGGACCGAGATGTATGGAGATCGTCTCCGTATCTGTCTGTAAAATGATGTGGACACCGTACGACATGACTTTTATCGGTGTGATCATCTCCACGGATACGACCTCGCCGGTGATGCTTTCCATGGTCTGAAGGTTGTACGTCCGGGCATATGGTGTCCCCGGTCCCCACTCACCCCCGCCTTTCCAGACTATTTCCTGCTGCGCCAATGACTCGTTGGCGGTTAAAGAACTGAGGACGGTCATCGTCGCAACGAGTTCAATCTCCTTTTCCATTTGTTCCTCCTTCTTCAGCGGGTCGGCGGCGAGCTGAGCATGGTTATTCTCGAATTTGTTAGCGGAAACTGTTGATGTCACGCATCAAGGAGCCAAACTGCTTGGAAATGTCCGCTCTCTCCTGGTACGTCGGTGACCTGTCTGCTGCTGTCATTTTCAGGTATTCTTTCCGAATGGAGTCGAGCCTGATCTGAAATTCCTTCTCTTCCGAGAGAGGCACGCGCCCGCCGATTCTGCCATCATCTATGTTTTTTTGGGTCGACAATCCCGTTCCTCGCTCATTTCTCCAAAGAAATCATGGCCATTGAGGGTATTGTGAAACATCGGCGAGGGGATCGACCCGCATGTGCTTGCAACCGCTGAAAGCAGGCGGCGCTCCACGGCTGGGAGCGTCCGCCTCGAAGACGAAGTTACGATAGCGTTCCGTCGTTATTTAAGTCGCATGGCATTTTTGACTGACTTTACCCCGTTGACACGACGGGTGACCTCGATCGCTTTGTTGATGTCGGCGCTGGAATTGACGAAACCGCTCAGCTGCACAACACCCTTAAAGGTCTCGACATTGATCTCGCTTGATTTCAGGGTGGGGTCGTCGAATATTGCGGCCTTGACCTTGCTGGTGATTACCGTGTCGTCAATGTATTCTCCGGTCCCTTCATGTTTTTTCGATGAGGCGCAGCCTATAAAAACGGCTGTCAGTAGAATTAAGATAAAAGCTGATAAAATTTTCGATTGTTTCATGATCTGTCCCTCCAAATGAATAATAAAACACTGTTCCCCCGCGGCTGAATGTGGCAGGGGTTCCTGTGACATCCTTGTTACCTTGTCAGAATCCGATCATCACCCTTGTGTCTCTTGGTGATGATTCAACTCTCACTCGTCGACGATCTTCTTGATTTCGCCGATTTTTTCTTGAACTTTCCCTGCTAAAACTTCCCCTTTCCCTTCGGCTTCCAGATCGGGGTTATTGGTTATTTTCCCGGTCACTTCCTTGACCTTGCCTTTCACTTGATGCATCTTGCCTTCTATATTGTCCGTGGTGCTTGATTTCATCCTGTCTCCTTTTTTAATTGTCATTGATGTCCTCGTTATCCTTCCTACCTTTAAAGATAGCAATCTTTGAGCCAGATTGACGGCACTCGGCACGCAGCGGTTATCATTCTGATTTTTCGTGATAATATGCAAATAAACGCATCCGGCGCGGATGTAGGTCGAGATAAATAAATGGTCATATGCAACCCATGGTTATATATGACCACCACTCGGCTCTTTTAATGCCTGTATGGTCAAGGGAGGGAGGGTTGCGGGGGCGCTGGTTCTGCAGTGGCCGGTATTGCGTGGGAAGGGCTCGAAAAGAAATCACCCGGAGGGATGGTAAATACAGGCAGGAAATTGACGGCAAACCCCCTCCGCTCATCAAAGAAGATTTTGGCAGAGTATTATGGGGGGATTCGGAGGGATCTCAATGGAACTCGGTCCCGATCTGCTCCTGGAGTCGCATCTGGTTGTCATGTTCCGCTGCCTTGGATGCGAGGTAGTCCTGTTTGTTCCAATCGGAAAGCTGTCTCCTGTAGCGGATCGTACGATCGTACCAGTCAACGATTCTCACCCCAAACCGCTGTTCTTGGGGAGCGTACAGGGTGTTCATAAAGGATTGAATCGCGAAATAATAGCGAATGGCACTGCGCTCAATAGCGCCCCGCGGTCCGCCGATATAGACCGTCTCCCCATTGTCTCCGGTTGCCGTCACCGTGAACCCCACCTTGTCCCGGCCGAGGGTGGCAAAATAGATCCTGGTCGCGAGACGAAGCGCAGCACTATCGCTGTAGGTATAACTGACATGCGCAAAGGTCCTGTTCTTGTCAAGGGCCAGGGCCTCAAACCGCATCCTGTGGTCCTTGGTGGCGAAGGGGCCTCGCTCGGCATGCAGGGTGATATCCAGGTATCCCGGTTGCTGAGCTACATTTTGGTACTGGCAGAATACCGGGCGCGTGTCCCCCGGCGGTTGATACTCCTTGCGGCCGAGGTAAAAGGTCAGCAGCCAGGCATCGGCCTTTTCTCTGTAGGTGCAAGCCTTGACATTGGGATGGAGGGATACGATATCGCACCAGTTCGCCGGCACGGTGACTGCCTCGGCGACACGGCTCAAGGAATAATCGAAGATCCCGTAGACATCCACATGCACCGTGTGGTCACGCTCAAAAGATTCCAGGAAAAGAGGCAGGCCGAAATCGCTGGTTTCCATTTTGCTCACATTCCGGTGATAGGTATCGAGTAAAAGCTCTTCGCTCTTTCCCGGTTTTTCGGCAGCTGCAACCAAACCTGAAGAAAAAAGAATTGCGGCGGCAACCATGACCACAAAAATTTGAGAGAGGCTGCTCGGCATACCCTTCTGATATGAATAAAACATTCCCCTCCCGTTAAATCTGGCTTTCATGGAACCTTTGAGCCTGTCAGGCCTTACAGCCATCTGGCGAATACATTCACGATCCACCCCTTGATCCTGGGCAAATAGGGCCTTTTTTTCCATTCTTCCCAGGTGATCTGCCGGGAATTCGTCAGGTCCTTGATAAACATATTCTCCATTTCAACGGCAAATTCGTGATTGAGGATAACCGCATTCACCTCGTCATTGTTCAATAGGCTCAAATAGTCCATGTTGGTAGAACCTACGGTTGCCCATATTCCATCAACCACGGCAGTTTTCGCGTGCAGCAGCGAAGAGCCGTGTTCGTAGATCTTCACCCCTGATTTCAAGAGGTTGGAATAATATGACCGCTGTGCATGGAACGCCAACTGTGAATCGGTGATTCCCGGGAGGATGATCTTCACATCGACACCGCGTTCGGCGGCATCGGTTAGCGCTTTAATTATCTGATCGTCAGGGATGAAATAGGAATTGGTGATGTGGATCGAATGCTCGGCAAAAGCGATGACCGAGACATACACGATAAAGGGAATCCTGTTACTCTGTCCCGGGGTGCTGCCGACCACTCGCACCAGGGCGTTACCCGCTTCTTTCAATGCAGGGAAATAGTTTTGTTTTGAATAGAGAGGCCCATTTTGCTTCAACCAGGTCGCAAGAAAGAGCTTTTGGAAATCAGCGACGGCAGGTCCTTCGATTTGGACATCCGTGTCGCGCCAGTGAATGGGCGCCTTTTCGTTGATTTTTCTTTTGAGAGGACCGCTCGAATAGACATTGCTGATATTGATGCCCCCGATAATGGCTATTTTACCATCGACAATCAAAATCTTGCGGTGGTCCCGGTGGGTGAGGCCGAGCCCCCATTCCTTCCGGGCTTTCAGCGGATTGATCGGATTGAATTCAACGATTTCGATACCGCTGTCGCTCAGGCGCTGAAAAAAAGAAACCGGAGTATTGATACTGCCGATGCTGTCATAGATGAGACGCACCTGGACGCCTTCCGCCTGCTTCCGGAGCAACAGATCGGAAAACTTGCTCCCCACCGCATCGTCTTCAATGATAAAGGTTTCAAGGTTGATATGCTTCTTGGCATTCTGTATTGCCTTGAACATCGCGGCATAGGTTTCCTGACCATCGGCAAGCAAGGTGACCTTGTTCCCCCTGGTCAGCGGGCTTTCGGTGATTGATTCCATCACGGCAAGGTGCCGCTCGAGAAGGTCCGTGGGGTCGACGGAGTTCTTCAACCGTTCCATGACAACCTGGCTTTTTTGCGGCGAGAGCAGTCCTTGCGATGAAACGATTTGGTGTCCTTGCTGGGCGTCCGGCGCCTCATCGATCACGGTTGCAACGTTGGGTAAGGTCGCGCATCCGCTGGTCAGGCTCAAAAGCACAATAAACAGCAAGAATACAACGTTATCCTTGATGTTTTTCATTATTTTCCTCCTCAGCCGGACGGTTTTTTCAGAACCAGGTCGGAAATACCGAACTGTTCGCTAAATATACGAATAAGAGGTCGTGCGCGCCCAAAACTTTATACCCGTGAGTAGCTGACGCTATCCTTTTCAAACTCTTTAAGCACCTTGGTGCTCAAAGACGGCAACACTGTCGGCTTTATCTTGCTGAAGGTCTCCGTGGTTACCTGGTAATCCTCCTTGCTGGCAAGTTCCTGTTCAAAGGCGAAATGCGCCACCTGCTGGAAAAGATACTGAATATCCGCTGGAGTGAACCCCGAGGTCATTTCGACAAGACGATCCAGATTGACATTCCCGGCATTGAGCTTGGAAAGATAATGCTCGAGAATGGTTGTCCTCCCTTCTTTATCCAATCCTCCCACCGGAATGATGCAGTCAAACCTGCCGGGGCGCAGCATGGCGGCATCCAATTGCCGGATGTAATTGGTGGCGCAGACCAGCAGTATCTTGTTCTCCTGATTTTTAAGCAGAGGGATTTGCTTGAGAAATTCGTTGGTAATGGACTTGTCAATCCGATCGCCTATGTCGCGGCTGCCGGCGATCTCCTCGAACTCGTCGATAAAAAGCACCACCTTGTCGAGCTTTCTTGCCTCTTCCATTACTTGCCGCAGGTTCGCGCCGATCTTCTCAACCCCGTCCGCCATCAGCATGCTTGGGACGATCTCGATGTACCACCAGGACAGAATGCCGGCGATCGCCTTGATAAAATAGGTCTTGCCGGTGCCGGGCGGTCCGAAGAAGACGATAGCCCTGGGGGGAACCACCCCATGTTTGATCGAAAGGCCTTCTTCCATAAGAGGCAGAATGATTCTGCGCTGCACCAGCTGTTTGGGGGGTTGGGAGTCGGAGATGGTATTCCACAGCTCCTTGCCGATGGTCTGGGCCCCCATCTCGCTCAGGATACTTTTCCGTTGATGGGTGATGTACTCGTCAGGGGCCTGATCCATGTTCTCCAGGAAATCGATGCAGGCCGTTCGCAGCCCCACGTCGCGGGTAAGTTTTTCCGAGAGCAGCCATTTATGCTGCACTATTTTCAACCAGAGGCCCGCGGCGATATCGGGTTCAAAGATCATCCCGCTGAGCTCGATGATCTGATTCGTGCATTCTTCCGGTGACAGGATTTCCTGTGGATTTTCGTTAACAACCATATTTTCACTCTTTAATTTGAGGCAATTTTATTATTGCGAAGAAACTGCTCGGGCTGAGTCATGAGGCTGCAGCCCGGAGGAAGGGAACGGGGAGGGCGTTAAGCACCTTTGATCTCGCTTTGGTGTTTTTAGATGACGATGTCACTCCGGGTTCCGAACTGATGCAGCTTGCAGATTTTCAATTCAATTGTCGTCATCCACCTCTTCAACATGCAAATTCTTAACCGGAAAGGAGTGGATGTTTCTCAAACAAAAAAGAGGAGCCGTAGTTTTCCGGCCCCTCTCTTTCCTGAGTCTGCAATAAAACGACTTAGTCGATTTCTACATCGAACGCAGTCTCGACCGGGCTGTGCAGCGTATCACACCAGCGGTCGCCGCCGCGCTCTCTGTATATGCAGGTCTTTACTCGCGGATGCGTCTGCCGATAAATGCAAGCCCCATCAAGCCGGTGCCGAAGAGCAGCATGGTGGCTGGCTCGGGAACGGGTGAAGCATCGGCACCAGTTGAGGCAGACCACGAGAAGTTTGCATTATCCACACCTTGTCCGGTAAAGTTCCAAACTCCCGGGGTTTCATCAAAGCCTATTCCAGTCAGCATACCCGATCCGGAAACATGAAGATCTCGGTTGCCTTGAGCATTAATACTTTTATCGAATGTAAGGGAAGTCATTAAAAATGAAAAACCTCCGACCGACCAAAGCGATATCGGAGAAGATTGAGAATCAAACTGGAAATTATTAATACTTCCAAAGGTAAATATTTTAGGATTAGTATTAAGCATATTTGCAAAACTGCCAGTTGCAGTAGATACTAAAAATTCGTTGTCGTCGGATCCTGAAACTGCTCCACCAAAATCAATCCCTGTTGAATCTGCAATTGTTGTCCGCGCGCCAAAATTATCAACAGGAGTCCAGGTGCCTGTCATGCTTATCCCGCCTAATATTGGGGCAGCCAATGCGCCTCCGGCCAAAACACCCACAACTGCCATCGCAATTAACGCGGTCTTTAAAAATTGTTTTTTCATGATACCCTCCTAAAGGTTATCTGAATGAAACTCATAAACGAATTATCATATCTTCCTAATATTCCACTAATCATGTCCTGCTGTTGATCATCGCTCCCTTTTATGGTTGGCGTTTGACTGCTTTGTGATAATGGAGCGAATTCAATGAATCTCCTTAACAACGCTCATCAATCCAGTTATTAACCATTGAACAGTTCAATTCTTGTGCCATGTTGTCAGCTTAAACCTCGTGTTATTTATCAGTCTGATTTCACTGACAATTATATAATTTAACCCTTGCGCTGGTGTTTTTGAATCTCGTACCGGGGGTGGTCACATATAAACCCGTGGTGGTATGTGACCATCGCTGTCCGGTATTTCAAGGTTACGGGGGGCAAGGGGAGGCATCGTAAGGTATCCCGGCTGCAGTCGAGATTGACGGCGGAGAGGGATGTATTTGTATCAGTGACGTTTATTTGCTGTCGACCACGGGAGAAATCCATGAGCGAAAGAAACAAGGGCGGTATTTTGCAATATGCCGCGGGCGTAAATCACGTCTCGATTTTTCATCCCGTTATTAAACGGCCTTAAACTCGTATTGTCGAAAACGGCCTTCTCGTTCCTTGTTTCCTGAAACCGTTCCGCCGTTACCTCAAGCAGCGCAAACCGGAACCTTGCCCTTGTAACCCGACCAATTTTCCTCGAAGGACATGGGAAGGCAAGGTTTGCTCTTCCTGCCCTGTGGGATACGATCCAGTTCGAAATCAAGGGATAAACTCGCCTGCCGGTTGGGAAAGCCTGGCTGGTCGGGATCGCTTGTCTGTCCCGTGCCGCGGAGCGTCACGGCGGCCACCGGATGTTCTATGGCCGTGAGCATGCAGAGCATTCCGGTTCCGGGGGACACGGTCGAGGAGGCCAAATGGCGATGAGGAGAAGTATTTGCTTCGCCTGTCACTGTCTGCTGCAGTTTTTTAGCGGATAGCTTGATGTGCCGATTCCCGGACAGCAGCACCGCGCCGTATCGCTCCTTGAGAATCGAATGTGAAAAAAGGGCATGCAGCTGCTGCAGCTGCGATGGCGCTGAGCCGCAAAGCTGCAGGTTGAGCACCAGCAGGGAGGTGTCGTTTTTACGGACCAGGGCATACTGGACGACTCCCTTTGCGCCCTCCGATTCACCGATGACTTGAAAGCAGCCGCTATTGAGCATCCACATCCCGACTCCGGCCAAGATGGCAAGTCCGCTGACACCATCCGCCTTGACCCCCATTCGACTTTGTCGATGCTGGTTGGCGATGAAACAACTGTAGGGCATCCGCAGCGCATCCGCGAGAATACGGGTTTCGTCGGCGCTGCCGTCCTTTGAACGCCAAAGGCCCTGGCAGCAGAGAATATCGATTTCCGCGTCTTGCAATTGGGTTGCATGTTTATGCAGGCCAGTGGTTGCAAAGCCATGTTCATTTCTGGAATCCAGTGTCACGACTCTGATCATAATCCTTCGATCTCCAGCGATACGGTTATCCCGTAGGCGGTGTTCAAGAAATTAAAAAACGATGCAGGGGGAATCAACCCGATGTGGTTGTTCCCCCTGCGGAAATAAATATCCCGCCCAGGTATTCCCGGCGGGATGCTGAACCTTGTACCGGCTCGATCAATATTTGGTTTCGGTCGTGGTCGAGGTGCGGGTGCTTTTCTCCTGGATGCCAGGTCGGTCGGTGGTCGTGGTCGTGGTTTTCCGAACCATCACTTTATCGGCGACCATGCGATCGCCTTCGCGGGTGTAATACACGGTCACGGGCAGGCCGGATCTCACGGTCTCCATGGAGACGGGTGCGCCTGTTTCGTCAACATAGGTGGTTCTTTTGGTATAGCTGTAGTTTGTCGGAGTTGAGGTGGTTTCCGATCGGATCACGATGGAATCGGGGCTCACCTCGCTGACTGTGCCCACGCTTTCAGTCCTGACGGTATTGATGGAAGATGAAATGGTCTCCTGGGCAAAAACCGCGCCCGGTAGAGCCATGATGGTCAATGCGAATACGAACGGTTTCAATGTTTTCATGGTATCTCCTTGATGATGAAATAATTGTATTGGTTTTGGCGTAACCCTGATTTTTTTTTGCCATAGTTTCTTTTCAGCGCCGGCAAGGCGCCCCAAAGAGCTTTTGCCCAAAGGGTTGTCATCCCCTGCCTGCTGCTGATCGCGGAGGTTGACTCCGGGTAGGGATTTATCGACTTTCAGTCGTGGTGGTGGTGGTGCGGCGCTCTTGGGTCACCGGCCTCTCGATGGTTGTGGTTGTGCTCCTTTCAATCACTTCTGCCGAGGTTTCGTTCTTGGAGGAACAGCCGACAAGCGGGGCAAACAGCATGCACAGGACTAAACAGGGGGTAATGAACATTTTTTTGGTCATGGGATAAACCTCTCTATGAGTTTGTGGTGAAAAATCATTCACCTTGATAGACCGTTTTTCGTTACTATTCAGGTGGATAGCCTGTAGGTGTTCAGGTTTTCAGTATTCCGCCGAAACCTGCGACCGGAGTTGATGCTCCTGTATGATCAACCTTAACAGTTCCGTTTTTTCAGTACCTTTTACATTTCAATTATTACGCCAGGTTTCGAGCACTCGGTATCATATCGCCCATCATACTGATTTTTAATAATAACTCTCCGACCGAACATCCCCGTTCCAGCCACCAACAACCCCAAACCAGCGGTTATATTTAACCGATGGTTATATATAACCGCTTTTTGGCCTCCCAGGACAACGGGTGCAAATTGGGGAAAAAGACTCCCCTTTCCCTCTGGGTTCCGGCCGGTTCAGTAGAATAAAGGCTCTCGTTTCAATGAGTTGAAAGGTGCTGAGAGATGAGGGAAACAGCGGCGAATCGGGCCCGGTCGACAATTCCGATCACGGCGCCATCAGGGATGCCCGGACTGTATCTTGCCGTCAAAACGATATATTTGATGGCGGGAATGTCGTTTATGCCTTACTCTTACTCTCGACGTGGCTTGTCATGCATTCACCCTTTGGGCCGGGAACCCCGTATCGCTCCCGATCAGAGATACTTGATCCAGGGCATGATGCAGGGGAGGCAGTAATCCGGAAGGATCATTGCAGCGATAAACCCCGATGTGCAGCCTCGGTTCCTCTTTTGCCGACCGACATCAAAAAAGGTCCGGACCCTTCGCGGCACATCTCATGTCGCTCCACACGGATACGCAGCTCACACGAATACGCAATACCCATACCCATACCCTCGGGAAGAACACCTCATCGTTTTGGCATCGGAGGCCATCATGAAAACAAGGAAATCAACCAAAACGAAGGTTTCGGCAGCAATACCCGATGCCAAGATCATAGCAACTCCGGACAACGCCCGCGAAGCTGCCGAGGTGGTCGACACTCCCGCGGACACCTCCGGGTTCCCCATTGTCGGCATCGGTGCGTCCGCCGGAGGCCTGGCGGCCTTTGAAGCTTTTTTTTCCGGCATGCCGACCGAAACCGACACGGGCATGGCCTTTATCCTGGTGCAGCACCTGGCCCCGGATCACAAGAGCCTGCTCACCGATCTCATCCGGCGCTACACCCGCATGCAGGTCTTCGAGGTCGAGGATGGAATGGCGGTCAAGCCCAACTGCGTCTATATCATCGCTCCGGGTCGCGACATGGGCCTCTTTGACGGAACCCTGCAATTGCTGGAGCCCTCGGCGCCCCATGGCAGGCGTATGCCCATCGACTTTTTCTTCCGGTCGCTTGCCCGCAGCCAGGGCGAGCGGGCCATCGGCATCGTGCTGTCGGGCACGGGCAGCGACGGCACCCTGGGAGTGCAGGCCATCAAAGCCGAGGGCGGCCTGATCATGGCCCAGACCCTGGACTCCACCGAATACGACGGCATGCCGCGCAGCGCCGTGGCCACCGGCCTGGTCGACTACCAGCTGCCGCCGGCGGAAATGCCCGCCCAACTTATCGCCCATGTGGCCCAAACCTTCGACAAAGCTCTCAAGCCCAACCCACAGGCCGTCACTCAGATTGAGACTTCGCTCGAGGAGATTTTTCTGCTGCTGCGCAACCAGACCGGGCACGATTTTTCCCAATACAAGCCCAATACCATTCATCGCCGTATCAAACGCCGCATGGCGGCCCATCAGGTCAAAACGATTGACGGCTACCTCAAGTATCTGCAGCAGAAGCCGCTCGAAGTCGAGGCCCTGCTCCACGACCTGCTGATCGGCGTGACCAGTTTCTTTCGCGATCCCGAGGCCTTCCAAAAGCTTGAAAATGATGTCATCCCCAAGCTCTTTGAAGGCAAGCCCGCCGGCGCCCCGGTCCGCATCTGGTCCATAGGCTGCTCCACCGGCGAGGAAGCCTATTCCCTTGCCATTCTCCTCCAGGAACGCATGGCGGTGCTCAAGCAGAGCTACAATGTGCAGATATTTGCCTCGGATATCGATCGTCAGGCCATTGCCACAGCCCGGGCCGGCCTCTATCCCGCCTCTATCGCCGACTCCCTTTCGCCGGAGCGGCTGGCGCGTTTTTTCACCATGGAGCACGGCGGCAGCTCGTATCGCATCCATAAAAGCATCCGCGACATGCTGGTCTTTTCCGAGCATAACGCGATCAAGGATCCTCCCTTTTCCAGGCTCGATCTCATCATCTGCCGCAATATCCTGATTTACATGGGCAGGGATCTGCAGAAAAAACTCATCCCGCTCTGCCACTATGCACTCAACCCGGACGGTTTTCTTTTTCTGGGGTCTTCCGAGACGGTCGGAGAGTTTCACGATCTGTTTGCAACCCTTGACCGGAAACTGAAGCTCTATCAGCGCAAGGGAGATTTCCATACCCACCGGCACGTGGCCTGGGGCCGGTTTATCCCGCCCCTGACAACCATGAACAAGACCGCGGCCATCGTTGCCGGCAAGAAAGCCGATACCGGGAAACTCTCGCTGCGCGAACTGACCGAACGGCTGTTTTTACAGAAGCTTGCTCCCACCGGCGCCCTGGTCAACGCTCAGGGCGATATCCTCTATCTCCACGGCCGCACCGGGATGTATCTGGAACCGGCCACCGGCGAGGTCGGCGTGTACAACATCATAGAAATGGCACGGGAAGGATTGCGGCACCATCTGACCACCGCCTTGCATCAGGCCGCGGTGACCAAGGAAACGGTAAGCTGCGTCGGCCTGCGCATTGAAACCAATGGCGACTTTGCCACGGTCAACCTGACCGTCCACCCGGTGGTGGCCGGTCCCACCGCATCGCAGGCGCCTCTTTACCTGGTGATCCTGGAAGAAGTGGCGCTCGGCGCCCCCGGACAGGCTGCGTCCGCCGCCCAGGAAGGAGCTCCCGAGCTTTCGCCCCCCCTCGGCGCCAGTGTGCGGATCGCGGCGCTCAGGCAGGAATTGCGGGCCAAGGAAGAATATCTTCAGGCCGCCAATGAGGAGCTGGAGACCTCCAACGAGGAAATGCAGTCAATCAACGAGGAGCTGCAGTCCACCAACGAGGAATTGGAGACCTCCAAGGAGGAGCTGCAATCGATCAACGAGGAGCTGGCCACGGTCAACACCGAGCTGCAAACCAAGGTGACGGATCTCTCGCGGGCCAACAACGACATGAACAACCTGCTGGCCGGCACCGGCATCGCCACCGTTTTTGTCGATCGCACCCTGCGCATCCTGCGCTTCACTCCCACCGCGACCGCGATCATCAACCTGATCCAGAGCGACGTGGGCCGACCGGTTGGCCACACCGTCACCAACATGGTGGGGTATACCAGCCTGGTCACCGATGTGCAGGCCGTGCTCAACAGCCTGATTCCCCGGGAAATCGAGGTGCAGACCATTGAGGGCAAGTGGTACACGATGCGCATCCAGCCGTACCGCACCATCGACGATGTGATCGAGGGGGCGGTGATTACCTTTGTCGATATCACCCAGATGAAAAACATGCAGGAGATCCTGCGCAAAGCCAATGCTCTCAGCCGTCTGGCCGTCGTGGTGCGCGATACCGGCGACGCCATGGCGGTGCAGGATCTGGAGGGCAACATTCTTGCCTGGAATCCGGCGTCGGAGCGGATGTACGGCTGGAGCGAGGCGGAAGCCCTGACCATGAACATCCGCGATTTTATCCCGGATGGGCTGCAGGAAGAATCACTGGCCAAGATTGAGCAGCTGAGCCGGGCGGGAACCCTGAAGTCGTATCGCACCCAACGGCTCGCCAAAGACGGCACCATCATGAATGTCTGGATGACTTCTTCCGCTTTAGTCAATGAAGCCGGGCAGATGTATGCGATTGCGACCACCGGACGGGCGAAAGAAGGAAGGATTGATCGAAAGAAAGGGCCCCGCAAGGGCCGGCAGGAATAACCCCTCGGAACGGTGTGCTGATTTCACCCCCCGGCATTCCCCGACCAACGGGAAAGAGCTGCGCCCGAACAGACTGTTGTTCGCCCCAAGGAGCGTGACATGAACCAAGGTACCATCAATACGGCGAGTAAACAGGCGGAAGAGGCACTGCTCAAGGCGGGAGCCCTGCAGAACGCGATTTTCAACAGCGCCAATTTCTCGAGCATCGCCACGGACGCCAAGGGCGTGATCCAGATCTTCAATGTCGGCGCCGAGCGGATGCTGGGCTACACCGCCATGGAGGTGATGAACACCATCACCCCGGCCGACATTTCCGATCCGCGGGAGCTGATCGCCCGCGCCGAGGCGCTGAGTCTTGAGCTCGAAACCCCGATCACTCCCGGCTTCGAGTCCCTGGTCTTCAAGGCCTCGCGCGGCATCGAGGACATCTACGAGTTGACCTATATCCGCAAGGACGGCAGCCGTTTTCCGGCCGTGGTCTCGGTCACGGCCCTGCGCGACGACGCGGACGCCATCATCGGCTACCTGCTGATCGGCACCGACAACACGGCGCGCAAGCAGATCGAGGAAGAGCGCCGGCATTGGCTCGAGATGCAGGAGACAACCAACAGCCAGCTCAAGCAGGCCAACCTTACCCTGCGGGAAAGTGAGGAAAAGCTGGCCGTGACCCTTAATTCCATCGGCGATGCCGTCATCGCCACCGACACCCGAGCCCGCGTCACCCTCCTCAATCCGGTTGCGGAAGCGCTCACCGGCTGGTCCCAGGCTCAGGCCGGCGGTCGCCCGGTGGACGAGATTTTTCGGATCATCAACAGGGAAACCCGCCACCCCGCCACCATCCCGGTCATGGAAACCTTGACAAAGGGGACGATCCAGGGCCTGGCCAACCACACCATCCTGATCGCCAAAGACGGCAGCGAGTGCGATATCGCCGACAGCTGCGCCCCGATTCGCGACCGCGACGATCAGGTGGTGGGAGCGGTGCTGGTGTTCCGCGATGTCACCGGCGAATATGCGGCCCAGCAGGCCCTGCGCGACAGTGCCGCCCGGGTGCAGACGATTCTCGGCACCGTGGCCGATGGCATCATCACCCTCCATGCCTACAACAGCGTGGTTGAGACCGTCAACCCGGCCACTGAGCAGATGTTCGGCTACACGGCCGAGGAACTCATCGGCCAGCCCTTCAGCCTGCTGATCCCCGAGCTTGATCAGAGCCAGCACAATGTTTCCCTCGACTATTACAGCGCCA
>Ga0074197_1001377_pt1 | contig 20973 bp, 20 predicted proteins | sample EPASupsiteSAE305_FD_64526 | JGI IMG/M metagenome (GOLD analysis project Ga0074197, IMG submission 64526) | Bioremediated contaminated groundwater microbial communities from EPA Superfund site, New Mexico - SAE3-05 reassembly with SPADES | ecosystem: Environmental > Aquatic > Deep subsurface >...
ATTTTGCTATTTTAAACATCGAGAGGCAAGTCAAGCAAGATAGCGCCTGGTTTTCCCTCTCTTGCCAGACGGAATCCTTCTCGGATTTTTTCCGGGACTTGGTCGGGTTCGTTCAGGCAGCAGGCCCACTTCACAACTGGCTTCGCGATTGAAACAATATCAACACATTGGAACGCATCTTTTCCAAATTGCGCACGCGCACCCTGACCGGTAATTGCGATCACCGGTATGCTGTCAATATTGCAGCTATAGAGTCCCGTAACAAAGTTCGTTGCCCCGGGGCCTGACGTGCAGAGTGCAACAGCCAAATTACCGCTCGCGCGAAAATATCCGCCTGCTGCATGCACGCAGCATTCTTCATGCCTATGCGTGAAATGCTGGATTTGGCTTTGTGCCATATATTTATACAACCCGTTGATTCCTGCACCGGGAATGCCAAACGCATGCGTAATGCCTTCTTTTTCAAGCATCTGGACTATAGCTTCTGCAACTTTCATTTTCATCTTTCTTTCCTCCATAATATATACCAGAATCAATCGATTCTGACGTTCTGCGTTTTTAACGCGCGTTGAACCTTATCCATATTTACTTTTGATACATTTGTATTATCTAGAATCGACACGGCAGCGGCAACACCAGCGCCCTGTCCGGTTGCCACACAGCAGGACATATTGCGAAACGATGTGTGCGCGATCCGGTCTCCACTGATGCTCCGTCCCGCAACCAAAAGATTTTCAACATTTTGCGGAAGCAGGCATCGATAAGGAAGTTGATAATATCTGCCGGTCAAAGGTTTAATCAAATAGCCAGATCCGTCAATGAACTCAGGAAATATACCGATAGAATCCTCAAATCGCCCTTGATCCATTACATCCTGTTTTGTCAGCGTATATTGTCCGATGATTTTCCGCGATTCGCGTGTACCAACCGTCATGCCAAAATTTCTCAGCTTTGCGTTCTCAAACCCAGGTACTTTTTTGCGAAGAATTTCGATAGCATACATTGCGTTTCTGCGACCGACAATTTCAGCATTTGTGAGATCGGCTACATCCGTGCAATCGCAGTTCCCAACAAATACGACATTAAGCTGCGTGACCTCACCCTCGTCCGTGATACTGCTCCAAGATCCGCCGAGGCAAACATGTTCTTCCTTTGGCGCGATGCCTTCTGCAATACCTTCCACGAAAGGTTTTTCGAAATATGGGCTGAATAAGTCGTCTTCCAAACCGGTTGTTTCGATTGACCAATATCCGCCCCAGTCACGATATGTCGGTTTCAATTCATTGGTGATATAGTCCTTGAATCGAACCGTATCCACACCTTTGCAATGGAACATCGTTGTAACATTCATCAACTCATTCTTGGGCGCTTTTACAAAAGGTGCACCGGCGAGCATCGCGATATCCGCATCTCCTGTACAGTCAATTATTCGCTTTGCGAGAATCACCATCCGACCGGATTTACTCTCCGTAATAATGCCCTTAATCTCTCCATGTTCAACGATCGTCTGTACGGCATAACAATGCATCAGAGGGATGACTCCTGCATCCGTAACCAACTTATCTGCGACTATTTTGAACAGCTCCGCATCCAGCGCTTGACTATTGGATTGGCATTCAGGATGATTGCCATGCATTTCGATTGCAGCTTTCTCATATTCAAAAACCAGTCCTCCCGCTTCGATGGTATCGCGATGCCGATACCACGCAAAGCCTTCCACTCCGCTTTGCGTAATGTTACCGCCGAAACATCCGTATCGCTCGATTAACATTGTTCTTACACCCATTCGGGACGCTGCAATTGCCGCACTCATTCCTGCGGGGCCGCCGCCCGCAACAAGAACATCCACTTCTGCGTAGATTGGAATCTCTCTTGCGGGTTCGATATAATGCTCCATTTCTAACACATCCTTAACAGAAAAGTTCGCAAATTCATCTTCAATTTCAATTATTAAAACTGTATTTTATATATAGACATATTATAATATGTTTTGTTGACCATTTCAAGTATTCGGATATTATTAATTCACGGAGATATTATCTCAGTTGCATTTTAATTATTGAAAACGCATTTACCTATATGATTGATTTTTGTCCAAATATATGTTAAATTGTATAAAACTAGTAGTTGAGGTCAAACATTGAAACGAACAATTGAACCCAGTGAGAGCAATATTTCCAGCACAAATTTGTCTTCAAAGAAACTGTTATTAATCATTGAATACTTATCAGACCAAGCCGAGCCAGTGCGGCTGCTGGATATTGCCAAAGGCACAAAGATAAATGCAAGTACCGCTTCGAGGTTCCTGACCGCGCTCATGTCCAGTGGATATGTTCAGCAGGATCAAGACAGCGGTCGATATACCCTTACCTATAAAATCTGCAGATTGGCTTATAAAGTGAATTCCCGGATAGACATTCGTCAGATCAGCTTGCCGTTTCTCCAGGAATTGTCGAGAAAACTCAATTGCACATGCAATCTTGTTGTCGAGTATGACCAATCCGTTATGTACCTGGAGGTCGTTACACCGCAGCGTCAAATATTGACACCGCTTCAATACATTGGCGGAGTGGCGCCGATGCATTGCACGGGTGCCGGTAAGGTACTGCTCACTCAGTACACAGATGATCAGTTAGTAAAATTAGAGTCTGCGCGCGGATTCAAGGAGTATACTACGCACACAATTCGTTCTTTGAGTGATCTCAAGCAGGATCTGAACCAGATTAAACAGAGAGGTTTTGCTTACGATAATGAAGAATGTGAACTTGGGACACGTTGTGTAGCAGCACCGATCTATAATTATAGCGGGAATATCGTCGCTGCAATCAGTATTAATGGCCCTATCGGTAAGTTCACCGACGAGTATTTATCGGAGAATATCCGTTTTGTAACAGGTGCCGCCAGCCAGATATCAGCCCAGCTCGGGTATGATATGTAATATCTATCACGAATAAACACTCAACGCATCTCCGGAATGAACGGGGATGCGTTTTTGTTTCATATTCGGGCATCCCTTATACGAATTACGGATGAGAAGCAGAACAGGTTCCGCTTCTCACCCATAACAAACAACTGAATCGAAGCAATCTCCATTAAGTCAATTTACTCAGAGACCTCTTCATCATCTGCTTTTCCATAGATCTTTTCTCCAGCCTTCATCGGCGCAGGGATTCCTGCCGGGAAATCTTTTTTGATTTGTTTCAGGAACGCAAGGACAATGACAGCCATTGCAAAACAAATCGGGAAGCCTGCCAAAATGGAGACTGTTTGCAGCGGTTTGAGCGCCTGCGGGTTCAACAGATATAGACCCAGGGAAACCGCTCCTGCAAGAACAAGCCAGAATGCCATGTTCCATTTCTGAGGATCTTCGTCGGATCCGAGTTTCTTCTCGCAGGAAGCTGCGAGAGAGTATCCGACCGCACAGTGTCCCGTGATGTAGGAAAGCAGGCAAAGCAGTGCAAAGAATGCAGCAACAATACCACCGGCTGGTACGGTTTTGAACATTTCGATCACAACGCCCCCACGACCCTGTTCAGCCAGCGCTGTAAACAAATCAACCGCTCCGCTCAGCTGGAGTTTCATGCCAAGGCCCGGAAGAACCATGTAGAAAATCATGCAGCCCAGAGAGCCCGCACCAAGACCGCCGAGAACAAGCTGTCTGATCGTACGGCCTTTGGATATCTTGGCGATAAAGAGTCCAAACGGCAGCGCATAAACCGCCCACCAGGACATATAGAAGATTGTCCAGCCTTGCGGGAATCCACCTGCGCCAACCGCATCCGTATAAAGGCTCATGTGGATGAAGTTTTGAATCATCATGCCAAGGCCACTGGAAGATTGATTGAAGATAAACCATGCTGCACCTGTAAATAACATGATGAACACAATCAATGCAGCAAATCCCCACATGTTTGCATTGCTGACTTTTGAGAACCCTTTCTTCAGTCCGAAAACGAGAACAGCAAGTGGGATCGCTGTCCAAAGCGTAATCACCAGTACATCAATCACCATGTTGCTGGACTGCATGCCTAGCATATGGGCGATTCCGCTTGCGATCGGCGGGGTACCCAGAGCAAGAGAGGTAAACACACCGCCAAGCAGACCAAAGATGTAAAGGAAGTTTAGAATATGACCGAGAATACCGTCCGATTTCTTGCCGAGTAAAGGACGCGCATATTCGCTCATTTTCATGTTCTTTTTCTTCTTTACGAAGAAGAAGTATGCGACCGGAACCGCAATCGCAATATAAAGCCCCCATGCAGATGGACCCCAATGGAACATTCCATATGCGGAAGCCCAATCATATGCCGCTGCACTTCCGGGTTCAATACCAAACGGTGGGGCTTGAACGATCCAAATCCATTCAATAGACGAAAGATACAGCAAACTTCCGCCGGTCCCGGATGTTAGTATCATACCCAACCAAGTCCACGTTGAGTAAAGCGGTTTTTCTCCGGGTTGGGCAAGCATGATATTTCCCATGCGCGAAAATGCATAATACAAGCAAACAAACAAGCAAACAACTGTGAAAATCAGAAAGAACCATCCAAGCTCATTTGTTGTAAACGCCCAGATTGAATTCAGTTGTGCGTTGCTCTGTTCAGGAAAGACAAAGAATAGGATGCCGAGTAAAACCGTTACGATAGTTGCCGGGAAGAATACTTCTTTATAAATTCCCGACCAGCCTGCTGATTTCTTTTTTTCCATTCCTTACATTACCTCCTAATTTTTTATCAATGACGCGGGAAACATGCTGAGATGACCACCCCCACTTTAGATATGAATGCGCGATTTGTTTTATTAATTGAAATTGTCTTTTATTATTTGCAGTTTGATTATACTAGATGTGATTTGTAAGATCAATAGTATGTTTGAAATTTTGTCTGTGAATTTTTAATTTATAAAAACCGTATTCGAGAAAAAAAAGAGAGTCTACTTCCAATTCGTTTTAATGTTTATCGACATGAAGTGAATTCGGCTGCTCGATGAATTGAATGCAAATATCAAGACTCAGTTGTCGACCTAAGTCTTGATAACGCGCCTGTTAAATAATGAGGGGTGGAAAATCAATCACAAGCGCGTCTATAGGTTATACTGCAAGAAATGATTGGACCTGAGTGAGCCATCCAGCCGCAAGAAGGTCTGCGTTTCTAGGAATCCTGAGAATGGCATGGCATCTGAGGTGAACGATTGCTGGTGTATGGGCTTCATATCGGATCAATTGTACAATGGGAAGCGATTCCGGGCACTCACCGTTCTGGACACGTTCAGCCGGGAAAGCTTAACCATCCGTGGACAAATCGATAAAGGGCGAACAGTTCTGCGAGGAACTGGAAAAAATCAAGGCAGCCCGCGGGCTGCCTCAACGGATCAAAGTCGATAACGAACCGGAGTTCATCTCCTGGGCGCTGGACGCCTGGGCGTACTTCAACAAGGTCAAGCTGGATTATTCCCGCCTCTGCACACCGACGGACAACCCGCATATCGAATCGTTCACCGGCAGTTCCCGAGATGAATGCCTAAACATGAACTGGTTTATGTCTCTGGAGGATGCCAGAAACATAATAAAGCGCTGGCGAAGGGACTACAACGAGTTCCGTCCGCACAGCGCACTAACATACCTCACGCCGGTCGAATTTGCCCTAAAAGCGCGTCTCGAGGCTGTTTGAACATCTATTTTTTCTCATTCAGTCTGGACTACTCTTTGGGGGACACCTCAGTTGAAATATTTATCGCGAGTTTTTTCTACAAACTCTGTATTGTGATGCTGCTTTTGAAAAGAATCAAACTGCATACGCTTCTGTTATGAGCTGTACACGGAACAAAGAATAGAGTAAAATTGGATCAGCTTTTATTTGAAATCCTATTATAAGTGCCAAGATATGCTTGCAGAAGCACACTTTATTATACAATAACATAGCCCAGAGTTTAGTGTTCAATATTGCTATGCTGCATACCAGGAGGGTATCCATGAAACAAAAAAGTCCTTTACCTCCACTTTTTTCCGTCGTGTTTGTCGATATGCTCGGTTTTGGGCTAATATTGCCATTGCTGCCTTACATTGCTTCCAACTGGGGAGCCACACCTGCAATGATCGGCTTGATCGGTGCTGCCTATCCGTTCGGTCAGTTTTTGGGAGCACCCTTGGTAGGTCGTTTTTCGGATCGTTTTGGAAGAAAACCTCTATTATTGTTCAGTATCGCCGGAACGTTTTTATCCCTATTAATGCTGGGTTTTGCGCATAGTATCGCTATTATTATGATCAGCCGTTTTTTAGACGGGCTAACCGGTGGGAATATTACGGTGGCCCAAGCTTACATTGCTGACGTGACAGATGAAAAAAACCGTGCAAAAGGCATGGGTATGATTGGTGCGGCTTTTGGCCTTGGATTCATTCTCGGCCCTGCTTCCGGAGGGTTTTTAAGCCAGTGGGGATATGCCGTGCCAGCATTTGTCTCAGCGGGTTTATCTCTCGTGAACTTATTTATGATTTCTTTTTTCCTCCCGGAATCACTTCCGAGAGAGAAACGTGTGCGGCATTTATCCGAAGCAAAACGCAAACATCCGTTGAAAGGTCTTACCTCCGCATTTGCCAAACCTATCGCCGGTCCTATTTTAAGCAGTATTATCGTTTTCAGCCTGTCAATGGCAATGTTTGAATCCGTGTTTTCTCTGTTTGCCAAACAGCGGCTGGAGTTATCAGCGCAGTCGACTGGGTTTATATTGGCTTATGTTGGTGTTTTGGTTGCCGGCATCCAAGGCGGCGGTATGGGTTTGCTGACAAAACGGTTCCCGGAGAACGTTCTTGTCCGCTTTGCTTTAATCACATTAACGTTGTCTTATATAGGATGGGCTCTTTCGCCGAATGTTGCAGTCTTGATGATCGTTTTGGTTCCATTGTCGATATCAAGCGGTATTCTCAGCACACTGCTCCGGTCGGGTTTATCAAAAGCTGTTCCGGCAAATGAAACTGGTGAGATCATGGGCATATCCGCTGCTATGGAGAGTATTACACGTATCGTGGCACCGGCATTGGGAGGCTGGTTGATCGGCAGTTTATCATCGGTTGCGCCAGGTCTATTATCTGCAATTTTGATCGGGGGTTTAACCGTTTATCTGATTTTACTTCAAAAGAAGCATCGTCTACCCGATCATATTGCAGAAGCAGACTTGTCGGATATTGGCATCGATGTATTTGGTCGCAGTTGCTTCCTGAGTGACCCGGGCTGCTCTTGTACCGAGTCAACAATAAGTGAAGAGATTCCTGTTGATAATTTGTACAAGTAAAGTTAAGGAGAAAAGTATTTCATATGATTCAAAATAAATGGTATGCCGTACTCAGCTCAAAGCAAGTAAAAAAGGACAAGATGATCGGTGTAACCCGCTTATCGGAAAAACTCGTCTTCTGGCGAGACAACGCGGGTGAGGTACATTGTATCTTTGACAAATGCTGCCATCGTGGCGCTTCACTCTGCACCGGTAAGCTCGTGGAAAATCATGTCGAGTGCCCGTTCCACGGGTTTGTTTACGACAGCAGCGGTAAGGTGATCCGTATTCCCGCCAATGGAAAAAACACGAAAGTTGCAGAGAACTATCGCGTAAACGCTTATCAGGTTCGGGACGCTTATGGCCTCATCTGGGTATGGTATGGAGACTATAATGCAGACTTACCGGAGATCCCATTTTTTGAAGAGCTAACAGATAAATTCACCTATGGTGAAATATCCGAAAACTGGAGCGTACATTACACGCGCGCTATCGAAAATCAACTAGACGTCGTGCATCTTCCCTTTGTGCACAAAACGACCATCGGCAGAGGCAACAAGACGCTCGTCAACGGTCCCGTCGCCAAGTGGAACGAAAACCGTTTGACCTTCTATGTAAAAAACGAGTTGGATCAAGGTCAGCGTCCTGAAAAGCCGCATGAAGTCGAGAACTACGAAAAACTGTTTCATCTACAGTTGCAAATGCCGAACATCTGGCAAAACATAATCTCGGATCAGCTCCGCATTTTCGCTGCGTTTGCGCCGGTAGACGAGGAGAACACGCACATCTATCTGCGGTTTTATCAGAAATTCATGCCCGTTCCTGTTTTGGCGCAATTCATTAATTGGGTTGGTGCCGCGTTTAATCGAGTTGTACTACATCAGGATCGCCGAGTGGTGCTGACTCAGTTGCCGAAAAAAAGCGAGTTCAAAATGAAGGAAAACCTCGTACAGGGCGATCTGCCAATCCTCGAGTTCCGTAAGCGTAGAGATCAGTTAAGGGGAAAAGACTAATCTTAATTACCATTGAACGGGAAGAGTACTGCAAGAAGCTTTCTTTGCTAACGCACTTTCCAGAAGAAAGTCTTTACGCAAAAGTAGATCGTGGCTATTTGTTTCTTTCCGTACTAAGCTCAATCTGTGTGGATAGGCCCAGCAGCCAATCGGTGGACACATTGTAATGCTCCGCCACTTTCGTCAAAGATTCGATATTTGGCATGCAACGGCCGCTCTCCCATGCGGCAACTGACTGCTGTACAACTCCTATTGCCGATCCTAGCTGTTGTTGCGTTTCATTTTTCATGCGGCGAATTTCCCTAATTTTCGCTCCGAGCTTTTCCGCATAGCTTTCCATTTTCATCCTCCGAGAAACTCAAGAATTTTCATGCACACCTCTCTGTTGAAATCAGAAAGGCACTATACAGTATTATCAGGGAACGGTAATATTATTCGATCATGCAAATCCCAAGGGTATTTACAATTACCAATATGACAATGTATTCATTCTAAATTCTACATAAAGGCTCGTCAATACTTCCCATTTTTCAGAGACATGGAACATCTGCTCAAGCATGCGCAATTATACCCTTCGGACATCTAAATACAGCTCGCTTGTCAGTGCAAAGTATTGTGTCAGTTTTCCATCGATGATACCGCGACGTTTTCAAAGTAATAGCTAGATGAAAAACCGCCCTGCTCCACACACAATCATTGATATAAATCATTACTAGCGAAACCAATCTGCCACGGCTATCATGTCCGGCTTATACACCATCAAATAGAATACGACAACCAATGGCAAAACACCGGCGATCCCGATCCACCTGCGTTGCCTCATGAGCCTAATCAGTTCCGCGGGAAGGCTTTGATTCTCTGGCTGGATGTCGGCAATCAACTTCTTTACTTTGTACTGAGTCGGAATATCGGTGATCACCCAAACAAGCCCTGAGAGCAAAAATAGTAGAAAGCCGACAGATAGCCAGCCGATCTGCATCAGTTCTCCGAGTCGGAAACTCAAAGAAAGCCCGCCGATCAAGGAGAGTATGATGAGAGGAGAAGAAACTACGGAATCTAAAAACGTCACAGTATTGTAGGTAAAAAGAACAACATCCTTTTTCCCAGTAGCGAGGCTTTTTCCTTCCCAAATCATCCCAATCACCGCATTGGCAAAGAAGATCGTCGCCGCCGCGATATGCATCATACGGGCGTGATTTTGAATCAATGGCTGCTGCATCAGCGAAATGAATGTGCCTTTGAAGAATACCGCACCGAGAATCATCGCTCCCATGATGGCTAGCAGAAATATTAGAATAATCTTTGTGTAGTAATACTTTTTCATGCAGCTATTGAATCACAGATTTCACAACAATACAATATATTATTAACATGATCAAAGTAAACCCATATCTAACGAAAGCATACGATTGTAACACTTCGTTATGTTTGCCACGCAACTCCTCCCAGGGCCGAACATTGGTAAGAAAAGCGTAGTGAACATATTTTTGCCTGTTTGAAACAACGAAATAATTTGACACTATTAAATTTAGTATTTACTTAAATGCACCGTGATCAATCTGTAATGCAAGAGATACTATAAATGTTCCGCCCGCTGGCTTTTCTCAAGCCAAATTCTATCATTTTCAAAATTGAATGGCATTTTGGATCCTACTCTTGTATACTGTAATTAGGCCACTTGTCGGGTTTCAAATGCAGAGATTGGAGGATTATTTATGGCATTCTGTATGAATTGTGGAAAAGAACTTTCAAACGAGAAATTTTGTCCGAACTGTGGTGTTCCAGTAGACGGAGGAAAGCCGATTAACGCACGGAAAAATCGTATCTCCAAGCCAGGCGTCCGAGCTCGCGATTTGATTTTTAAAGCACTCGAAGTGCTCGAGCAAAAGCCACTTCGTCTCTGGGGAATGTCATTACTCTGTCAGCTCTTAGTCGGTCTTGCGATCATGTTCGGTGTATTACCGATCATATCCGTTCCTATTGTGCTTGTGTTGAACGCAGGAATGGCGGCTGTTTATCTATCCGGTTATCGAGGCAATGATGTCAATTCCGATGCTCTATTTGCTGGTTTTAAAAGGTTCTTCAAGGTAGCCGGCGGCATGGGTTGGATGACGCTTTGGATCTTGATCTGGGGACTGATCCCCCTCGCCGGTCCTGTGTTTGCAATCATCAAGTCGTATTCATATCGTTTTGTGCCTTATATCATGATCCATGATCCAAACATATCCGCAACCGAAGCGCTCAGACTTTCTATGAAGAAAACTGAGGGATATAAAGGCAGAATGTTCCTCGCCGACTTCCTTGTTATGCTTGCAGTTTGGCTTGTCATTCTCATTCTCGGCGGGCTATCTCTGATTCGGAAAGTCGGAATAGTTTTCAGTATACTTGGCATAATCGTAGCAATTCTAATCGCGCTCGTTTTGCCCTTGCTATTGGGTCTTATCAGTGCAGCAGGCTATGAGGAGTTTTTCTCTCATTCTGAAACAGAGGCGGAAAAGATTAAAGAAGATAATGAGTAATTAATTAGGAACATATAAACAACCTCTTCTATGTTTTCCGCTTCTTATTTCTCGATCAAACGTGGTTCTATATGATGCATACACTGCCCCATCTCTATGACACTTTCTGAAGAAAGGGAGATGAATCGATGTATTGTCAGAATTGCGGTACGCCGCACAACGGGAACTTCTGCCCAAATTGTGGCACGCCTGTTCCTCCGTCAAAAAGCTCATCAAACACATCAAGTAGTTTGCATAGTGGCAAAAAATCCATCATCCGTCGCTGGTGGTTTTGGACGGCTACCGGCGTTTTTGTCGGTGCAATCGTCCTTTCGCTCGTATTGCCAGAGACACCCAAGAAACGACTTCTTCCCGCGGGACTTGACGATACACTCTCATCCATTTTGGGTTCGGCCGACGAAATCACGGCACCTCCGACGATCGGTGAGATTGTAGAAGAAGGCACCTCTGCAGTACAGGAAGTCCTTTCCGGCGAAGACACCAAAAATATCACAGTGCAGGAGCAGGTCTTGCTCGACAAAGACGGCATAAAGATCACTCTGCTATCGCTCGATTTTGACAATTGGTATGGACCAACCCTTTCGCTGTATGCAGAGAACAACACGAATAAAGATGTTTCCATACAGACAAGAGGCCTGTCGGTCAATGACGCGGTTGTGGATGCGTACTATTATACTGAACTAGCCGCAGGTACGACTTCCAACGACGTCGTTTCGATCACCGAGACTTCTCTTGAGAATTCAAACATTGAAGTGATCCAGAAGATTGAACTCTTTTTCACCGTTTCTGATTCTGTTACTTGGGCCTCGCTTTTCGATTCAGACGTAGTTACAATTTATACAAACGCACCTGAATCCTATACGCAGACATTCGATTCAACCGGGGAAACCGTTGTGAACAACAAAGGGATCCGAGTTATTATTCAAGGAGTTGACGAAGTCGGCAGTCTTTGGGGAAGCGATGTGAGGGTTCTCGTTGAGAACGATAGCGGTAAAGCCATAGCTATCCAGGCATGGGATGTGTCTGTCAACGGCATCATGATTATGCCAGTTTACTTTAGCGAAGTACCAGATGGCAAAGTAGCATTCGGACGTATGTCGTTTATGCAGAACGACCTTGACAGCAACGGTATCGACTCAATTGAGACCATCGAGTTAATCTTCCACATCTATGATCCTTACAGCTGGGACACGGTATTCGATTCTGACTCCATTACACTGAACTTCTCATAATCAAGCTTTCGTGGGTGTAATATCTTTTTCTTACCACTAATAACGAGTCTCTTGCTTTTCAGTAGTCTGCCGTGCACGAAATAATTAGTCATAGGAACCTGTTGCAACTGGTATTAAACCAGTCGCTACTATCAGTAGAGATGGGGGACTCCAACTATCTAGATTTCATTAATTCATATTGTCCCTTGATAAAATGACCTTTATGCGTCAGAAATACGACAAGACCTATGAAGGGCTGGCGAGCTACTTCCCCGCTGGTCCTTTTTTATGCACTGAATAGTGTCTATAGAGATTTGTCTCATTTTTACAGGTTTTGAACAGTAACCTGAAAAGTAACCGCCTAAAAAGAGATTAATTATGGTGTGGCTTGTCTGAAAGAATTCGAGCCTTCGTCCCTCAAAGTCTGATTTGACTGATTATTTTGATTTAATCGTTTGTAATATCGAATAATCGCCCAAACCGCGAATAATTCCGAACTCGTATCTTTTGTGAATTGCGACAATTTCGCGATCTCAGGCAATCTATCGCAACCTCTTGCGATCATATGCGTCAAAAAACGCGTCAAAAGCAGATCCGCATGATTGCGTGAACAAAACTTTTATTCGCATTCATTCTATATCACATCATTGTGTCTTTATAGAAGCTCTTGTCATGATCTTTCGGTTCCTTTTGCAAATTGGTTTTGCATAACAATTCATTGTAAAAACTCGGCTATTCAGAAATCGGCGGCCTCAAATAGGCCGCCAATTATCGTTTACAGTTAATCGTTCATTTATGCGTTCTTCAACGCTTTTGCCACGACTTCCGCAGCCTTGATCAGCGGATATCCGGCCGGAGATGCAGTCAACAGCGGATGTGTGCCGATCTGCGCCACAAGCAGGTCGTTGATCGTCATATTATTCTGAATTGCAAAGCCAATCACATTCGTCAGTTCTCCAACGCTGCGTCCGCCGAGCGTCTCACCGCCAAGAATCGTTCCGTTTACCTTGGATACGATCAGTTTGACTGTTTGCTTCTGAGAGCATTCAAGGCAACCGGGATGTGTATCCACACCGGTGAAACTGCCGACTACCACATCAAAGCCCTCGCTTCGCGCCGTCACTTCATTCAGGCCGGCCACGCCGCAAGCCGTTTCACCGATACAGGTGGAATAATTCCTATCGTGCCACGGAACGTGCAAATGGTGGAAAGTGTAAACAGATTCAGTCCTGCAACTCTCGCTTCCGCACAGGCGGTGGATGCAAGCATGATACCGCTGAGTTTGCCGGTCAAAAAGTCCCTCTTCTCCGAGCAATCGCCTGCAGCGAAGCAATCCGGCAAGGATGTGCGCTTATACTGATCCGTCACGATAAATCCAGCTGCGTTGATGTCAGCGCCCGCTTTCTGCGCAAGCTCCACATTTGGTCGGTAACCGATGGAGAGCACGACGGCGTCGGCTTCCATGGTCTCACCGTTGTCAAGCAATACGCCGGATACCATTGAGTCACCAAGAATTTCTTTAATGCCAATGCCCACGCGTACTTTTACGCCGCGTTCCGTCAATTTTTCACTGATTGCGGCGGCAAACTCGTCATCAAATGCAAGGCCAAGGATACGGGGCAGAATTTCAACAATGGTCACATCAAATCCCTGCTTATTGAGTTCGTCTGCAACCTCTACACCGATAAATCCCGCGCCGACCAGAACGATCTTTTTCAATCCGGACAATTTGCTTTGCAGGTCATCCAGATATTCCTTGTCCTTCAGAATCGTATATACGTTTTTCAATTCCGTGCCCTTGAGCCATTTCGGCACGACCGGTTTCGATCCTGTGGCGAAAATCAGCTTTTCATAGTTGATTTCATCCCCTGTAGTGGTCATTGCGGTTTTCTTTTCGGCATCCACAGCCGCGATCTCGGCAACATGGATCTCAACGCCCAGTTTTTCCAGCCCGCCATCCGGCAGGATATTCTTGTCGCTGGTGCCGATTGAACCGAAAATGTATGGAATGCCGCAAGGTATCATCACTTTCTGTTCTTTTCGAACCAGTACGACCTTTTTTCCGGGATTGTTCGATTTTGCCGTCATCGCCGCAACGAGGCCGGCCGCGCTTCCGCCGATTACCAATACATCCGTGTTCATGTTGAATGCCTCCTGTTTGATTTTTTATATTACGATATTATGATTCCGTAATATCGATTTGAAAAAAATTTACGGTTGAACGCGCAGGAAGATTTCAACCAGTGCCCGCATCCGTTCGTCCGTCAATGTATAGATTACCTCTGATCCAACTCTGGTCCCCTTGATGATCCCTTTATGTTTCAGTATGGAGAGGTGCTGAGAGATATTCGACTGAGACATCGCAAGGCAATCCTGCATTTGCGATACATTCAAATTCGTACGCGTCAGTTTATTGACGATGCAAAGCCGCGCAGGGTGGCTCAGCGCTTTGAAAACTTCCGAAACATCGGTAAGTTGCAAGTCAAATTCTGCCATTTGTATACCATTTTTTCTACAGATTGTTACTAAAATTTGAGATCTGTTGTCGATGCTGTTATATCGATATCATCATATCATAATATCGGCATATGTCAATAACTCTTTCGAAAAACCGTGCTTCATTCTCTGCTTTGTTCAATACCGCAATTCACATCAAAACTGCCGATGCAAATGCATCGGCAGTTGGAAATTGGTTTTATTTGGTTCTATTGCCGTTTTTCGATCTCCTCTTCGACCTCCTCCGCTCCTTCGCGAGTTTGTTTCTTCGTTATTGTTTGAGCAACTCCAGTAATTTTTTCGCTGCATCTTTTGGATACGCCTCGTCCTTTACGCTATCCAGCTCACTGCTGAGTAGCGTCTGCACATTGTCGCTCTGCGGAAGCATATAGCCGGATTCACGCAGGATGTCCTCTGCCATCAGGCGGCAAGAGCGGCGCATCGCCTTGGCAAGCCGCCGCGCGGATTCGTTCGGAGCTGTACGCTCCAATTGCGCAAATAGCTGCTCCTGCTTCACTTTGCTTATGGAAAGCACGCGCATTGCGGCGAGCACAGCCGCCTTCTTCTCCTGCTGCTGCGGATAGCGTTCCGGAACGAGCGAGATGGCATGCGAAGGGCAAGCATCCACGCAAACACGACAACCGCTGATGCATTTGTTTCGATCTATCTGCCCCGTTTCCGTGTCCGTAGCTCCCGTTGGGCAGACATAGAGGCAAAGGCAATCTTTCGTGCACAGACGGATATTACGAACCGCGTACATCAAACCGCCTCCTTTGCAATCTTAGAAATCTTCAGGCTGGGCACTTTGCAAACCGGGCAAATCTCCGGTGGCTCCTCGCCAATATAGACAAACCCGCAAATCTCGCAAACATAGACGTTGGTTCCGTCCAGCATCGCGTCACCTTGTTTTTCGTATTTCCCTAGCAGAGATGTCAATATCCGAGAAACCTTTTCCCCCCAGACCAACGCGCGCAGCGATCCACGATCCTGATTCGCTGCCGCAGTTTCTTTTGCCGCAGGATAGTCTTCTTTTAGCTCTTGTTCCATCAACGCAATCAATGCTGAAAAATCCTTAGGATCTTCCTGTGGAATCCGGCTTTCATAATAAGCGGCAAGTTGCAGAAACAGCGCTGATTCCTCCGTGCGGTACTGTTTTTCGCAGCCTTTGGCGAGGTTCGTGCATAATGCCGCCATTTCACCAACAGACAATTCTCGAAGCGTTTCTTCTGGTGCTTCCGCACTACCGGCGGTTGGGATGCTCTTCGGTTCCGGTTTATTCTGTCCCTCAAACACATACTTCGGCGCGCCGCAAAGAGGACAGACCCAACTTTCCGGCAAGGACTGCCACGGCGTTCCCGGTGCAATTCCGTCTTCCGGCCGTCCCAACGCTTCATCATACGTATACCCACAGATCGAACATACATATTTTGCCATTCGATTTCCTCCTTTGCATTTTTTTGCTACAGCAAGTAGTCGTTCCGTCAATTGGTTATCCGAGTGTCCCCGCGTTCATACTATCAATTCTTTTGATATACCACAAGTAAGTTTGACTAGATTGTTAGTAGAGAGAGTTCTTGTGCTCAGTGTCCGCACTCATCGTGATGCTGGTGTTCATGGCAAACGGAGCCGGTTGAAACAAGTTCGCCCTTCAAATAGCGCTCAACCGCGTCTTTCACTTCGCCGCTCGCGCCAACGACGACTTCGACGTTCCGCTCATTGAAGATTTCAACTGCGCCGCCGCCCATACCGCCGCTGATAATGACGTTGACTCCGCGATCCGCCAAAAAATTCGGCAAAAAGCCAGGCCGGTGCCCCGGGTTCGGTACGTTCTCCTGCCGCACAATTGCGCCGTTCTCCGCGTCAAAGACAATAAAACTGTCGCAGTGCCCAAAGTGTCCGGTTACATTTGTTCCTTCGCTTGCTACCGCAATTCTCATGATTTTTTCCTCCGTACTTTTATTTTAAATTGAAATTTGATCTCCGGTTGACAGATATTGAATCTTCTCCAGCATAGTTCTCTTAAGCTTCTTATAGTTCTCCATACCGGTGCAATGACACGTATAGTATTGTGAATGAGTTGAAGCAAGATATGCCCCGATTGCGTCAACAACCTCTGGCGTCTCGCTTTGATTCCCTCCAGACCCGCTTAAATGGAATCCGCCGATTACAACGTCCGGATATTGTCCCAACCTGTCTCTGCATGCATCGACTATGTTCACGATTCCTATGTGCGCGCATCCCGCAATCAACACCGTTTTCCCGTTGCTTCGAATCACCAGATTCTGCTCATGCGCAAAGTCGTCGGGAACAAACTCGTCGCCCCGTTTCATTAGCAGCGTCGCGTTACAGGAAGGAAACAGACGCTTGTGCTTGATGTGCGAGAAAATTTCAATATTCTCATCGATCGCAAGCTGCTCACCGCAAAAAACGAATCTTTCGTTTGGAAGCAGCGTTTGGTCCAGCCCGATATCGGCTGTCCCTTTCGCGCGTTTGGAATAGTGCGCTTCGAAGGCCTGCTTGTGCAGATAGATTTTTGCGCGTGAGTTGACTTCCAGAAATGATCGCAGCCCGCCTCCGTGATCGTAATGCCCATGCGAGATCACCAGTAGATCGACTGTTGCGATATCGATACCGAGCTTCTCCGCATTGCTTTTAAACATGCAGCCTGCACCGGTATCAAACAAGATTCGGCGTTCGGTCGACTCCATGTAGATGCTCAGTCCGTGCTCGTGTTCCAGCGCATCCGAAACGCTCGTATTTTCTAAAAGAACGGTTAGTTTCATACTAACTTGCCTCCAACTTTACTTAGAGCAGGCGCATTGTTTCCGCGAAAATCTCCCGCACCGCACGTCCTGACGGGCAATCCAAATCCACAATCGTTTTCCCGCTGTTGATCGCCGTTACTGCCGCCGGGTCATACGGAATGGTTCCCACAAACGGAATCTGCTTCTCTTCACAAAAACGCTTGATCTTCTCTGTCAGCTCCGAATTCACATCGGCTTTGTTGGCACAAACGCAAGTAGGTGTATGAAATATCTCCGCCGTATGCAGGATGCGCTCCATGTCGCTGATACCCGAAATAGAAGGCTCTGTAACGATTAGCACCATGCTTACGCCGCTCATCGAGGCAATCACGGGACAGCCTATGCCCGGAGAACCATCGATGATTGCCAGTTCCGTTTCCTGCAGCAACGACGATAGCATGCGTTTCTTCACTTCGGTCACGAGCTTGCCGGAAGTACCACTACCCATCCTGAGCTGAGCAGTGGAAAAGACCGAATGCGCACTACGGTAGAGCATCTGTTCGCCCGCGACGGATGGATGCATCTGAATTGCATTTACGGGACAGACTGCTTCGCATACGCCGCAGCCTTCACAAGAAAAGGGATCCACGAGGTATCCATTCTCGTTTGAGATTGCGTCAAACCGGCAATGCTCTTCGCATTGTCCGCAGCCGATGCATATTTCCGCGTCAATCCGCGCTTTTGGCATGCCGTAATAATCGTTTCGTTCCGCTTCGGCTGTTTGCGCCATGCTCAGGTGGAGATTTGGCGCATCCACGTCACAATCCGCATATGCGCGCGCTTGCGATAGCTTTATGAGTGCGCCTGCAACCGTCGTCTTTCCCGTTCCGCCTTTACCGCTGAGGATGAGTAGCTGTTTCACGGCTTGCCTCCTCGATTATGGTATGCAGTAGTTTGGAAAAGAGTTCACGATAGCGATTGTTCTCTTTCACGGCGATCTTCGCACTGGAACTGATCGATCCTAATTTGCTATCGAATGGAATCCTGCCCAGAATTGTCACATGCTGTTCCTTGCAGAATTCTTCTGCAGGATTTTCCTCCTCCAGGCACTTATTCAGAACCACACCGTGCGGTTTGTGAAACACTTCAACAAGATCGCAAACCATCTTCAGGTTATGCACCCCAAACACAGTCGGCTCAGCAACCAGAACGCAATAGTCCGCATCTTTGACGCTCTCCATCACGCTGCAAGCGCTGCCCGGCGGGCAGTCGATAAAAACGGGCAATGCTGTTTCCGCTGCGCTCTTTTTTAATAGCTCTTTGATGATTGGGATGCCGGATGCCTCCCCGGCGTTCAAACAGCCGGTATGTACGCGCACCTGTCCGGACATGCCGCTCTGAATCACGCCAACGTTCTTTTCCTCTTCACTAATCGCTTTCTGCGGGCAGAGTAATACACAACCTCCGCAAGAATGACAGACATCCTTGAATAGAACAGGTTTGTTCTTGATAAAAGCCAGCGCGTTGAATTTGCAGAAATCAACACAGGTTCTGCATCCGTTGCATCGATTGTAATCGATCAACGGAATCTTCGCGGATACAGTTTCCTCACTCGTGATTTCCGGTTGAAAGAAGAGATGCCCATTCGGCTCTTCCACATCGCAATCCAAATAGACCGCCGTTTCCGCCGCTGCGGCTAGATTCACCGAAAGAAGTGTTTTTCCCGTTCCGCCCTTCCCGCTGAGCACCGCGATCGTCAGATTACTTTTTTTCATGTCCGTGAAACCCGGCATGAAACTCGTTTAAAAGCGGAAGTTGATTGTTTAAATGCGCTTCGATATTCTGTCGCGCCGTTCCGGGAATCGAGCGGTAGACAAACACTTCCGCTTTGGTTAGTACCTCAGCTGCATTTTCTCCGCAGCGCGGCGCAATCAACGCCTTCACACCGCGGTCGGCAATCACCTGAGCGGCGCGAATCCCCGCCCCACCCTGGCTTGCAACAGCCTCGTTGTCGAGATAGTAAGCTTCATTTGTTACGCTGTCGTAAAATAAGAAATACGGTGCGCGCCCGAACGACGGGCAGACATCCGTATGCATCGATTGTTCATTCATCGGTATTGCGATCTTCACTTGGTTTCTCTATTTCTGTTTTAATTGCTCGATCATATGATTCAGACCCAAGGTGCGCGTTTCTACCGCAGCGATGTCTATGACAACCGCCACCGCCGCACCCGTTTGACATGCCGTCGCACAGACGATACTCCCCGCCCTCAATCCAAAGCACTTTTCCGAATACCAACGAGTCGGAAAGTTTCTTTCGGGCTGAATCGTAGATGCCCTGTATCGTCGAGCGGGAAACGTTCATATGCTCCGCGCATTTTTCCTGCGTATATCCTTCCGTATCGATCAGGCGAATTGCCTCATACTCGTCAACCGACATCTGCACAATGCCGTTTTCATCCGTATTGACGTTCAACGGGCCATATCGATTGTTGTCCGGAAGGCAGCATACGCGCCTCCATTTAAAGGGTCTAGGCATTCCACTCACCTCGTTTTATCTGCGGAGGCTGCAAGATGTACTAGCAGCCCCCGCGATTGTTCACAGGTTCTTCAGTTGACCATCGACTTGATCAAGCCTTGCCTGCAGCGCTACGCGCTGCTGTTCAAGCGCTTCTTTTTGCGTGGTCGTAGGATATGCACCCGCAAAACCACGGCCAAAGCCACGACCTTGCATGTCCCCGTGTCCGGCGTGGCGATGACGTCCAATTCCATAGACAGGGGATTGGCCTTTATCCGTCGTGCCAACACATCCGCCCATTCCTCTTCCGGTGCCTGCTCCCGCGCCCATCGGTCCGGTTCCATCTCTACCAGGCATATTCTTTCACCTCGATTCATTATTGGCATATGCCATTTATAAGCTAATTATAGCAGTTTATTGTCATATGTCAATAACTTAATGTAACTCATCGATTTATTGTTAAATGCATGAACTTGACACAGTGAACTGATCATTGTCAAGCTGCAGGAAGTTGAACTGCATTGCAATATGGGCAAGACGATCGCTGAGACCTGAGGTCTAGGGATCACAGAACAGGCATACTATCGTTGCCGAAAAGAATACCGTGGAATGAATACCAGCGATGCCCGACGAATGAAGGAACTTGAAAAATAAAACGCACGCTTAAAGAAGCTGGTAGCCGAGCAAGCGTTGGACATCTCAATTCTTCGGGATGTGAACTCAAAAATTTTTGATCCCTGCCAAGCGCTTAGCGGCTGTCAAATATGCCATGGTCAAACACCATGTGGCAGAAAGACGGGCTTGCAGGGTAATACAAATCAACCGCAACTGTTGCCGTGCAGATAAAGAAACGAAGGCTCTGGCTGACAGATGGCAGCTGCATCCGCCTGAGAGCTGAGCATAAGAATCATGTATGGAGTTATGATTTTGTGGAAGACAAAACCCGTATCGGCCGAAAGATCCGATTCCTGAACGTCCTGGACGAACATACTCACGAATGCCTCGCCAGCGTGCCGCGCAGAAGTTGGCGGAACAATGATGTAATCGAATTACTATCTGACCTCATGTTAACTCACGGGGTTCCGGAGTATATGAGAAGCGATAACGGAAGTGAATTCACCGCGAAGCAAATTCGCAGATGGCTAAGCGACGCAGGTTCTATCACTGCTTTTATTGAACCGGGTAGCCCGTGGGAAAATGGCTATA
>Ga0074197_1001379_pt1 | contig 20928 bp, 20 predicted proteins | sample EPASupsiteSAE305_FD_64526 | JGI IMG/M metagenome (GOLD analysis project Ga0074197, IMG submission 64526) | Bioremediated contaminated groundwater microbial communities from EPA Superfund site, New Mexico - SAE3-05 reassembly with SPADES | ecosystem: Environmental > Aquatic > Deep subsurface >...
AGCCTCGGGATCAAACCTGAAAATATTTACATTGAAGATCTTCGTGAAGAGTTTGTACGCGATTATGTTTTCCCTATGTTCCGTGCCAATGCGATTTATGAGGGGGAATATCTCCTCGGAACGTCGATTGCACGTCCTTTGATTGCAAAACGTCAGGCGGAGATTGCCCGTATCACGGGTGCTGATGCAGTCAGTCACGGCGCAACCGGTAAAGGAAATGACCAAGTCCGTTTTGAAATGGGGTATTTGGGTCAAAACAGTGCTCTCACTATTATCGCTCCATGGCGCGAATGGGATTTAAACTCGAGAGAAAAACTACTCGCCTATGCAGCAGAACATGGTATCAAAATCGAGATGAGCGGCAAAAAATCACCGTATTCTATGGATGCAAACTTGCTTCATATCTCTTATGAAGGACTTGTCCTTGAAAACCCAGCGGCAGAACCAGAAGAAGATATGTGGAGATGGACTGTAAGCCCTGAAAAAGCACCAGATCAATCAGAAGTCATTGAATTAACGTATGAAAAAGGTGATCCAGTAGCACTTAATGGCGTCAAACTAAGTCCTGCGAATATGCTTGCAAAACTCAATGAAATTGGTTGTAAACATGGTATTGGTCGTATCGACATCGTTGAGAACCGTTTCGTAGGTATGAAAAGTAGAGGATGTTATGAAACACCAGGTGGTACTATTATGCTAAGAGCTCATAGAGCCATCGAGAGTATTACTTTGGATCGTGAAGCGGCACATTTTAAAGATGAGATCATGCCTCGCTATGCAAAAACCATCTACAATGGATTCTGGTTCTCTCCAGAGCGTGAGATGATGCAAGCAGCAATTGATAAATCACAAGAGACTGTCAATGGTACTGTTAAATTGAAGCTTTACAAAGGCAATGTTTCTGTTATTGGTAGAGATTCAAAAACAAACAACCTCTTCAACGAGGCATTCTGTACATTTGAAGAAGATGAAGTTTACAATCAAAAAGATGCTGCAGGCTTTATTAAGCTTAATGCACTACGTTTTATTATTAGTGGTAAAAATAGAAAAAATCAAGGTAAAGCTTAATCCTTATGGATGAGCCATACGAGAATGAATGGAATGAAGAAGCAATTATGAATTTAGTAAAAACCGTAACAAAAAGCTGTGAAGTGAGCGGTGAAGAGTTACATGTTATGCTAAATCTAAGATCGCAAAAGAGACTTGACTTTATATTGATTGATATTAGAGAGATGTATGAATACTCTGAATCAAGTATTAAAGGTACTGACATGCTCTTACCTACTTCAACCATTCATCTTCATATGGATGAGTTAAAAAAACTCTCGAGTAAACTTTTGATTTTTTACTGTCATACTGCTGGACGTACGGCACAAATGATATTTATTTTACGTAGAATGGGCTTTTTAAATATTGCTCACCTTAGTGGAGGCATTGCTAAATACCATGGTGAAAAACTAAAAAATGCTCCGCTTCCAAAAAATATTCGATTTTAAGGATAAAAAATGAAAGTTTTATTGATTAAAGATGTTAAAGATCTAGGTAAAAAAGGTGAAATTAAAGAAGTTAAAGACGGATACGGTCAAAACTTCCTTATTGGTAAAGGATTTGCACTTCTGGCAACAAATGAAGTGATGAGAAAATACGAATCAGACCAACGTAAAAAAGCTGCTGCAGAAGCTGAAGAAATCGCTAATCTCAAAGCAATAGAAAAAAAATTAGCTGAGTTGAAACTTGTTGTAAAACGCAAATTAGGTGCAAATGGTAGCCTTTTTGGTGCTGTTACTAAAGATGAAATTGCACATGAACTAAAAGCACAACATGGCATTGACATTGACAAAAAAACTATTGAAATTGAACATGCCATTAAAACAACAGGCGATTTTGATGTCAGCATAAAATTAGGTCATGGTATCCACGCTATACTAAAACTTAGTATTATTGGAGAATAAACACAATGTTTGAAGCAACCACCATCCTAGCGTGTCGAGGTAAAGACAAGGCAGTCATTGGCGGTGATGGACAAGTCACTTTCGGCAATACAGTTCTTAAAAACAATGCTACAAAAATTCGTAAGCTCTATAATGGAAAAATTTTAGCAGGCTTTGCAGGTAGTACGGCAGATGCTTTTAATCTTTTTGATATGTTTGAAAGTATTTTAGAGCAGAAAAAAGGTGATTTATATAAATCTGTCATTGAGTTTTCAAAAGAGTGGCGTAAAGATAAAATGTTACGCCGATTGGAAGCAATGATGATTGTTTTAAACTGTGAACATATTTTTATTTTAAGTGGTACTGGTGATGTTGTGGAACCTGAAGATGGAAAAATTGCCGCGATTGGTAGTGGTGGAAACTATGCCATTTCTGCGGCACGTGCTCTTGATCGTCATGCTAGCTTAGATGAAGAACATCTTGTCAAAGAGAGTTTAAAAATTGCTAGTGAGCTCTGTATTTATACCAATGATCACATCAAAACATTTGTTTTAGAGAGATAATTCATGAACTTAACACCAAAACAAACCGTTGCTTATTTAGATGAGTATATTATCGGTCAATTTAACGCAAAAAAAGCCATTGCAATTGCCCTTCGAAATCGTTATAGACGACTAAAACTTGAAGGTGAAATGGCAGAAGAAGTCATGCCAAAAAACATTCTTATGATTGGCTCAACAGGTGTAGGTAAAACCGAAATTGCACGCCGTATGGCAAAAATGCTCTCTTTACCTTTTGTGAAAGTTGAAGCAAGTAAATATACAGAAGTTGGCTTTGTTGGTCGTGATGTTGAGTCTATGGTGCGTGATCTTATGATGGCTTCTATCAATTTAGTGAAAGCTGAGCATAAAGAAAAAAATCAAGAAGATATTGCTTTACATGTAGAAAGATCTATCATAGAAAAATTACTTCCTCCTCTTCCAAAGGGTGTGAGTGAAGAAAAAAAAGCTGACTATGAAAAAAGCTTTGAAAAAATGCGTCAAAAACTTCGTGATGGAGAGCTTGATGAGCTCAAAATTGAAGTAGAAATTTCTCAAAACAACAGTGATTTAGGTGACTCATCTCTTCCCCCTGAAATGATTAAAGTGCAAGAATCTTTCATCAAAATTCTAGGTTCTGGACAAGGTAATGTTAAAAAAGAGATGAAAGTTAAAGACGCTAAAGAAGCATTGAAAATAGAAGCAAGCGAAAAGCTCTTGGATATGGAAGCTGTAAAAAGCGAAGCAAGAGAACGCGCTCAAAATGGTGGCATTATCTTCATCGACGAAATTGATAAAATTGCTGTAAATTCTTCACAATCCCATAGAAGTGACCCAAGCAAAGAAGGTGTACAAAGAGATCTTCTTCCTATCGTTGAAGGTAGTGATGTTAATACTAAGTACGGAAGTATCAAAACAGACCATATCCTTTTTATTTCTGCAGGTGCTTTTCATCTTAGTAAACCAAGTGATCTTATTCCTGAACTTCAAGGACGTTTTCCTCTTCGTGTGGAATTAAGTTCTTTAACAGAAGAAGTCTTGTACCAAATTTTGACACAGCCTAAAAACTCTTTACTACGTCAATATCAAGCTCTCTTAAAAACAGAAGGTGTGGAATTGGTTTTTGAAGATGAAGCCATTAAAGCAATCGCAAAAATTGCACAAATTACCAATGAAAAAACAGAAGATATTGGTGCGAGAAGACTACATACCATTATAGAAAAAGTCTTAGAAGACATTAGCTATAGCGCAGATGAACATACTGGTGAAACATTACATGTTACAAAAGAATTAGTGCATGAAAAGCTCGATGCTATTGTTGAGAGTGAAGATAGCAGTCGCTATATTTTATAATTAAAGAAGCAAAATGAACGAAAAAACAAAAACAGGATATGTTGCCGTTATTGGCAGACCAAACGCTGGTAAAAGCTCACTTCTTAACTGGTTAGTTGGGGAAAAACTGGCAATGGTGTCACACAAAGCCAACGCCACTCGAAAACGCCTCAATATCATTGCTATGCATGAAAACACCCAAATCATTTTTATCGATACACCTGGTATTCATGAACAAGAAAGACTTCTGAATCAGTTTATGCTAGAAGAAGCGATGAAAGCAATGGGAGATTGTGATCTTATCTTGTTTTTAGCGCCAGCAAGTGACAGTATTCAAAACTATATTGATTTTTTATCACTCAATAAAGCCAATATTCCGCATATGGTTTTACTGACAAAAACAGATAGTGTTTCTCAAACGGCACTTTTTGATAAAATCACAGAATATCAAACGTATCAAGATAAATTTGCGGCACTCATTCCCGTTTCAGTTAAAAAAGGAATCTCACAATCCTATCTTTTAGAAACTATCTCAAAATATATGCCAGAACATCCATACCTTTATGACCCTGAAATTCTTACAACGGAGCGTTCTCGCGATATTTATAAAGAACTTATACGAGAAGCAATTTTTGAGAATACAAGTGATGAAATACCCTATTTTGCTGATGTAATCATCGATAAAGTCGACGAAAAAGACACAATCGATAATATTTATGCTACTATTATTGTTGATAAAAAGAGTCAAAAAGGAATTGTCATCGGCAAAGAGGGACAAACCATAAAAAGAATTGGCTCAAGTGCACGAAAATTAATTGAATCCTTGTCACAAAAACGTGTCTTTTTGAAACTCGTCGTCGTTGTCAAGCAAGGTTGGAGCCAAGATAAAGAAATGTTGAAGAAAATTGGTTATATAGTAGAATAAAGTAACTATCATCACTTATAATTATTGCTATGATAATTTTTAAAATAAAGGGGTTTTAAAAATGGCCGCACCTGAGGATAGACGTTATAGCTCAGAAATTGTATCTATAGACCCTTTGTCGCTTGTTTCATATGCTTATTCAAAAAATGAAATTAAACTCAATAAACTAGAAAAAAGCGACAAAAATGCTTTCTTTATTTCTTATCTTCAAACACGTGACGTTATTAGTGCCACCATTGATATAAGCCGTAATATTCCAGACAGCGATCTAAAAGACGCCATAGAAATTAAAGTATATGATGAATTAGCCCTTGATTCAGCGATTGAATATGTCATTAGTTACACTGAAACAGATTCAAAAGACACAAAAAATCGATCTTTCAATGTTTTTATTATCGACGCAACACTGATCCATTCAAAACTGACGCCTATTAAAGAAAAAACCCGATATATTGACTATGTAACTACTGCACCTTTCCTTATTAAGGCGCTATATCGTAAAAATTTCATTGAGCCAGATGGAACTCATTGTTTTGTATATTTCCAAAAATCAGATGCTTTCTTAGCAATTTACAAAGGCGGAGAGTATATTTATTCAAAATCTTTACACTATTCGCTTAAAGAAATTAATGAAAAATTTTGTGAACTCATCGGTGAACGTATAGATGAAGAAGACTTTTATAAGCTTTTAACCACTGAAGGGCTTAGAACGTCTAATGGTCAATATCAGCAACATTTGATGCAACTATTCGGTGAGATATTTTTATATATTAGCGATGTTTTAGTTTTCACGAAACGTTCTTATAATATTGATTTTATTGATCGTATCTATCTCGGATCAGAGATTGGTACATTTTCTGGTATTGAAGAGTATGGAAAGAGTTATCTTGGCTTAGAATCATTTGAATTTAATTTCAGCATTGCTATTAATTCAAAAGAATGGTATATCGATCAAATTCATATTTTAATGATGCTAAGCGCACAACTTTACATGGAAAATCCAGATGATAATCTGAACTTTTCAATCTACAAAAGGCCCCCTCCTCTTAAATACAGAGCATCAGGTAAACTTCTTGGTATATTAGCTGCTAGTATTATTGTAAGTCTTGCTTATCCTACCTATCAATTTGCATATCATACTTTTCTTAGCATTAAAGCAGCTAAAGAAACAAGCGAGTACAATGAACTTTTTCAAAAAACCTCTGCTATCAGGCAAGAATTGGCTCAGTTAAAAGCTGAAAAAGAAAAAGTAGATGCTTTAGTCAATAATGAAACAACTAAGTTTGAATTTAGAAAAAAACTTTTAAGTGAAATTTATCATAAAAAAATCTCTTATCCGATGAAAGCTTTAATGCTTTTGGAAATCTTTCAACTTTCAAACCAAAATGGCTGTAAAGTTGAAGCTATAGAATTTAAGAAAAAACAACTTAATTTCTTCGTTCGTAATCAAAGTGAAAAAAGAATTACTGAATTTATTAAAGATTTAACAGCTTTAAAAAAATACAAAATCAATACAGAAAAAATTCAACAGGATGATAAAATCAAACTCTATACCAGTAAAATCTCTATAGGATTGAACGATGAATAGTATTGATACTCTTTTAGATAAAATTGATCTCTATTTTCAAGGTAAAAAGAGCAGTGAAACATACCTTGTCTTTGCTATGGTTTTCGCCCTAATTGGTTTTATCTTTTATAGCTACCTCTTTCCTATTACCGAAAAAATGCTCAACCAAACCATGCGTCATGCAAAAGAAATTGAAAAAAAATTAAAAGATGAGCAATCTTACTTAGCTTCTGTATCAAGAGATGGCGACGATAAATTTTTTATTAAAAAAGCAAAATCAGATATCGAAAATGCAAAACTTCTTTTGGAAAAAACAACTTATACAAATGCTTATGTTGATAATAAGCTAAAAGAGCTATCGTACCTTCTTTTTAATGATGAGAACTGGGCAAAGTTCCTTCATTCAATTACACAATTAGCGCAAAAATACTCTGTTCGTATCAAAGTAATTGAAAATAAAATCAATGAACCAAGTATTCAAAAAATAGAACAAATTTTAACTTTAAAAGTTGATTTTAGTGGTTCTTTTGCGAATACAATGAAATTTATGAATGCAATTGAAGAAAGTGAACTTGTTGTAGATATTTATGAACTCAACTGTTCCGGTCAAAAAAATATAGAAGGACAATTCAATATTGCAGTATGGGGGATGAAATATTGAAAACATTATGCCAAATACTTTTAATATCATCTCTTTTAGTGACGATAACCAATGCGAAAGAAAATTTGTCACTTGGTGGTGAAGTTAAAGAGTATGATAAAATTTTTGAACGTATCGCGGAAAAAAGATCTGGTGCTGATATGATTATGTTTGATAAGCTTGAAAACCCTTTTGTGATTCATAATATCGATGACAATAAAGCAGACAATAATGAAACAACTGAATCTTCTGTTTATATTTTAGAAGCTACATTCGATCAAAAAGCTAAAATCAATGGTATCTGGTACAAAAAGAATGAGATGGTTGGAAGTTTTAAATTAGTTAAAATTACGCGAAACAGTGTTATTCTCCAAAATGAAATTGAAAAAAAAGAACTTGAAATAAGGACAAAAGATGAGAGCAATATTAAAATATTTTCCAAATAACATTATTGCAATTGCAGCGATAGTAATGATCGCCCTTTCGCCCATTCAAGCTGCTGAAAAAAATAAAACATGTGAATATCGTACGTTTAACATTAAAACGAATAATAAGGCAACAGGTGCTGAACTTCTAGCTGAGCTTGCAGAAGTATGTGATTTTAGCATCGTTGTTAAAGATACTGAAGCAGAAAGAATACTCGCAAAAAATTTAAACGGTATCAACATTAAAAATCTCTCTTTAGATGAAGTTTTTCAACTTGTCATTCAAGACAATGACCTCTTTTATACGTATGACAAAAATTATTTAAAAATCTCTGCATTAAATACAAAATCTTTTAAAGTTGATTACATTTCTTCAATTCGTGAAGGAAAGGCTGTTATTAATGCTTCAGTAGATGCAACACCAATAGAGGCAACTGGAACAAGTACAAAAAACACTGCATTACAAAGCCAAAATACTATTTCCTCTAATGAGTCATTTGACTTTTGGAAAACAATTTCAACAGAATTGACCTCCGTTCTTAATACAGGAGGAGAAAGTTATAAAGCAGCAGCTCCTATTATCAATGCTAATGCAGGTATGATTACTGTGACTGCTACAAAAAAACAATTAGACAGAGTTTCTGATTATATTGATCTTCTTAAAGATAGACTCCATAGACAAGTTCTTATTGATGTTTCTATCATTTCAGTCGCTCTTAGTAGTAGTAATAAAACGGGAGTAGATTGGAGCAAGTTTTCTTTAAATATTAATAGCAATGCTTTGTTTAATAATAGTAACCAAGGTACTCTTTCAAATTCTAATCCTCAAACGCTTTATAATAGCACAGGAAGTTCAGTTTCTAATAACTTAAATAATCTAACAGTTGTTAATGATGCGGTATTTTCAATTTCTGGTCTTATAGACTTTTTAGGTTCTAGTGGAGATACAAAAGTTGTCTCAAGTCCAAAAGTTTTGACGATGAATAATCAACAAGCACTTATTACAGTGGGTGACAACATTAATTATCGTATTCCAGAAGATACAACCAATACAGCGACAACAACAACAACACTTACAACAACATATACTAATTATTCTATCTTTATTGGTGTACTTCTTAATATAACACCTGAAATTTCTGAAGAAAATGAAATTATTTTAAGAATCAACCCTTCTGTAAGTAATTTTAAATATTCATCAGACGATGCCAAAACAACTAATCCAAGAGAAATTGCACCAGATACTCAAGAGAAAAAGCTTTCAACTGTCGTCAAAGTCAAAGATGGAAGTACAATTATTTTAGGTGGACTTATCGCAAATACAAAAGGTAAAGAAGAAAGTAGCGTACCATTACTGAGCAGCATACCTCTTCTTGGTGAAGCATTCAAACATTCTGCAGATACTATTTCAACAAATGAATTAGTATTTGTCATTACACCACGTATTATTGGAACAAAGGGAACAGACAAAGCAACACTTAAAGATCTTGGTTACAGTCAAAAAGTATATGAATAGCAATTATAGCGATTTAAAAACCATTTTTGTTGATGGTGAAATTTTTGATTATGTCAATTTAGATCAGTCTGCAATGACTTATGATAAATTAGTCCAAACGTTGGATAAACCATTAAAATTGATTTTATTTTATGGTAAACCAGGTACGGGGAAAACGTTTTTACTTCAAAAAATCTATAATGATTTGAGACAAAAAAAGCGTATTATATTTTTCCCAAGACCTTTCTTTGAAGAAAAAATATTTATCAAAGCACTCTATGAACATATTTTTGGGAAAAAGTCCCCTGAATTTTCCAACTATAATGAGTTTTTAGCTCTATTAAGCAAACATATCACTTCAACAGATCAAGCGATTACTGTTTTAATTGACGAAGCACAGCTCTATCCAACAGACCTTATTGAAAAAATTCGCCTTATGGCAGATTCACGTCTTTTCAAATTTCTCTTCACAGTACATAAAACTGAAAAAGAGGATGTATTGGCAAAAGATTATTTTCAAACGCGCATTTGGGAAACGATTGAAATCGACAATGCTTCACAAAACGAAATTAAAACATATATTGAAAAGAAACTTCTCTTCCATAATCGCTTTGAATACCTTAATCTCTTTAAAGATAAGCACTACAAGCTTATAGCAAAAATTACAGGTGGCAATTTGCGAACAATCAATAAGCTTATGTATAAACTATTTGAAATTCTTGAATATTACGATATCCATAAACCATCACTAATTAAAACAAATGCTTTACATGTTAAGTATATTGAGATGGCAGGTATTAGTTTAGGAATGCTCCATGCTTAGTGCTGTTGAAATTGTAGAACTAGAAAAAAAAGTCTTTAAATACAGACTCAAACAACGTATTCATTATTTTATTCTCACTTTCTTATTTGTAACGCTACTAGTCAGTGGATTTATTTTCTATCCTTCTTTTAATCGCGTTACAGAAGAAGTGCAAAAACAACCAGACCTTATAACACAAAATAAAATCGAGCCTATTGTTGAGAATAATACAACAATCATCACTCCTTTGGAAACAAATAACTCAGTCAAATATTCTCCTGATTCTATTGTTGAACAAAAAACAGATGAAACATTACTGCTTCAACTTCCTATCATCAGTAATAAAAATAATTCTGATAAAAAAACTTCTTATGTTCCTGAACCTTTAGAAAAAAAAGCAAGTTTTGGTATACAAGAAGAAGAACTTGAAAATAAAATTCTTGCACGAAAAACTCAAAATATTAATGAAGAAAATTTTTATCGCTCAAAAGAAGATAAAATTGATACTGCCCTACTCCCTCCTCCTTTACTTGAGGAACCAAAACAGAAGGGCATTATTAAAATTGAAACACATGAAGTCAATTCTATTCAATATCTCAAAGAGAAATTTGAAAAAACACACAATATTGTATTTGCACTCATGCTCGCAGAAGAGTACTATCTTACAAAAAATTATAATGAAAGCAATAAATGGGCACTTATCGCCAATAATGTTGATTCTGAAAATGAAAAAAGTTGGATATGGTTTGCCAAATCAAAACTAAAATTAGGACATAAAGAAGATGCTATTTTAGCGCTTAAAGCCTATTTGAAAAACAATAAATCTAAAGCGGCACAAAGTCTTTTAAACCAAATTACTTTAGGCGAAGTGATTGATTAAGTAGATTTTGTTTCTTTGTTTTGAAATGGTACAATAGTAAAAATTTATATACAGTGGTAAAACATGGGCGATATTACAACAACATTATTAACATATCTTATTCATAACCGTATTATCGACGAAAACAGCGCTGCTAAAATAAAAGAAGAGACAAAGCAAAACAACCATAAAGTTTTGGGTGAAATTTTACTAGAAAATAACTTTTTTACTAAAGAAGATTTGCTTATTTTAGTGATTGAATTTTTTAAAAAAGGTTATCTTAGTTTAGAAGATGTCAATACCAATTTTGCTATTGACAATGAAAAATTTTTACAAGCCCTTGCAAAAAACCTTAATTATGAATATCTCGATTTAGACTCTATTGATATAGACTACCGTTTAGCCTCAAAGCTTCCTTTTGCTCAACTAAAAAAATATAAAGCACTTCCTATCCGTGAAGATGAAATTAATATTTTTGTTGCACTAAAAGATCCTATGGATATCAATGCACAAGAAGGTGTTCAAAGAATTTTTCCACGTAAACTTCTAAAAGTGATTATCGCAGAACCTACTCAAATCGATAAATATCTTGTAAAAATGGAGCTTGGTGAAAGTATTAAAGGGCTTATTGGTGAAATCCGTAAGGAAATTACTTCGAGTGCCGCAGAAAATCCACAAGAATCTTCTGGTATTTTAAAACTCATTGAAATTATTTTAAAAACGTCTATTTTAGCGCGTGCTAGCGATATTCACATAGAACCAACGGAAAACAATTGTATTGTTAGAAGTCGTATCGATGGAATGTTGACTGAGACATTTATTTTTGATAAAGATATTTATCCACCACTAGCATCTCGTATGAAGCTACTTTCAAATATGGATATTGCCGAAAAACGTAAGCCACAGGATGGCCGTTTTTCAGCTACTATTTTAGGTCGAGAATATGACTTCAGGATTTCTGCATTACCGACGATCAATGGAGAATCCATCGTTATTCGTATTCTTGATAAATCAAAAGTTATGATTAAGATCGAAGATTTAGGAATGCAACCTGCTACTTATGCTAAATTTGCTCAAGCAATGCGTACTCCATACGGTATCATCTTTGTTACGGGTCCTACAGGAAGCGGTAAAACAACAACACTCTATGCGGCACTCAATGCAATTAAAAGCGTTCAAAGTAAAATTATTACCGTTGAAGATCCTGTTGAGTATCAATTAACCTTAACACAGCAAGTTCAAGTCAATGAAAAAGCGAATTTAACATTTGCATCTGCGCTTCGTTCTATTTTAAGACAAGACCCTGATATTATCATGATTGGTGAGGTCCGCGATACTGAAACACTTCGTATTGCCGTTCAAGCCGCACTTACAGGTCACTTGGTTTTTTCAACACTTCATACAAATGATGCTATTAGTGCTGTAACAAGGGTCGTAGACATGGGAATTGAACCTTATTTAATCAGTGGTTCACTTATCGCTATTGAAGCACAAAGACTCGTTCGAAAACTCTGCCCTTACTGTAAAACAAAATATACACTTCCTAAAACTGCCTATGATGAAATAAAAGATATGCTACCTGAGAATTATCAATTTTATAAAAATAATGGTTGCGAGAAATGTTCTCAGACAGGTTATTTAGGGCGTGAAATGATCTCTGAGATTTTACCTGTAAGTGAAAAAATATCAAGTATGATTGCACAAGGTGCTTCAAAGAGTGATATTAAAGAGCAAGCTATAAAAGAAGGCTTTATCGATATGTATCAAGATGGTATAACAAGAGCAGCCAATGGAATTACTTCATTGGATGAAATTGCAAGGGTGGCAAAAGGATGAAATACTTCGAAGTGAACTACCTTTTTAAAGGCCAAAAAACAAAAACAATTGTTAAATCACCCAATAGAAGTGATGCAATAGCCATTGCAAAAGTTAAAATACCAGGCGTTATTTTAAATGTTAAAGAGACTTCTGCACCACTTGAAGATCAGCTTAGTGAATTAAAATCACAACTTTTGGGTGCCCTCTTTCGTAAAAAAATAAAAATGCCGAACCTTATAGCAGCTATTAGGCAATTGAGTGTTATGACCAATGCTGGTATTTCAATCCATGATAGTGTTAAAGAGGTTGCAAACGCTACAGTCGATAAAACACTAAAAGAGATTTTTAAAAGTGTTAATGATGATTTAAACTCTGGCCTAAGTCTAACACAGTCACTTATGAGTTACCGAGATGAAGTAGGTGATGTTACTATCGCTTTGGTAGAACTTGGCGAGAGTACTGGAAATATGGCAGAGTCCTTGGAAAAATTAGCTGAGATTCTCGATGAAATAGAAGAAAATAGACAAAAGTTTAAAAAAGCAATGCGTTACCCTCTTACCGTTGTTGTTGCTATCGCTATTGCTTTTTCTATTCTTATGATTTATGTTGTCCCAAAATTCAAAGATATCTTTACTCAACTCAAAGCAGAACTACCACTCCCAACAAGAATACTCCTTTTTATGGAAAATCTGATCAATAACTATGGTCTTTATCTTCTCGCTGCTATTGCTGCGATCATTATACTATTCCAGTATATGCTGAATAACAATGAAGAATTTAAAAAGCAATACGATCAATATATTCTAAAACTTTATCTCATTGGTGATATTATTTTCTATGCTACGCTTAGTCGTTTTTGCCTTGTTTTTACAGAATTAATTCGTGCAGGTATTCCTATTGCCGATGCCTTAGATACAGCCTTATTGACTCTTGACAATACACATCTTAAAAAAAAGCTTTCTGCTGTTAAAATTTCTGTTCAAAGAGGTATTTCACTCACGGAATCTTTTCGTGATACCGAACTCTTCGAAGGTATGCTCATACAAATGATACAAGCCGGAGAGCAAAGTGGTACACTCGATAAAATGCTTGAAAAAGTCACACTTTATTACAAATCACGTTTCAGTCAGATTATTGATAATATTGCCAGTTATATTGAGCCTATTTTATTAGGTTTTATCGCTGCCATGGTTCTATTAATGGCTCTTGGAATTTTTATGCCAATGTGGGATATGGCAAAAGCTGTCAAAACGTAAGTAAGAAGGTACTTTGCCTTATGTTTTTATGCATAAGGCAAAGTCAATTATTAAAACTCTTTAGGAATTGTACAATCTAAATTTTCTTTAAATTTGTCTTTTGCAAGCTCAATGAGTTCTTTTTGTCCAAATTTTCCAATTAAACATAAAGCACCTAATTTTTTACACCATAAGCGCTCTACTTTAACTCGGTAATCATCTTCTTTCACTTTTGTATAAATACTCCAGCTACGAATACTTTTCTTTTCTTTGTACCCTAACACCTCAATAATTTCTTTATCATCAACTTTGCGCTCAATTACAGAACGTAGTTGTGCTTCATTTAAACCTAGTTTCCATGCTTTATAACCTAAGACAATAGCACGTGCACGCTCAGGGGCATTTGTTTTTAATTTATCAAAGCTTGCTCCAAAATATTTGAGAGGAACAATAATATCTTTTGCTTTAAAAATTTTATCTCTTTCGATAAATTTAGGTTGATTAACGTTTTCCAATAACTATCCTTTACAATAAATACATTAAAATGGCCAAATGGTTTCCATAAATTTGGCACCCCATGGCTTGGTTGTTGTTTGATCAATATCGCCTTCTGTTTTATATAAGATTTTTGCATCTGCAATATACTTAGAGTCAATATTGTTATTTTTATCAATGTCGTATGGACGAATAACGCCACTCACTTGAATAATCTGTTTTTCTCCATTAATAAGAAGCTCACGACTTCCTTCAATAAAATAATGGCCGTTATTAAGAATTTTAATAATACGTGCTGAAATAGTCGTTGTAAATGTTTCATTACGTGTATTGCTACCATTTCCTGTAAATGAATTATTAGAACCTGTTGTGAAGCCTATATTGCCAACTTCATTTAAGTTTTTTGCAACTGCCCCTAAAACGCCTCCTCCTGCTGCTGTCGTGATACCCGCACCAAGAGAATCTGAACTTTGTTTTGTTAAAGCTTTTTTACCTGTTGACGATTGTGCTGTTTTTTCTGTAATAGTAACAGTAACAACATCATTAAGGTGCATTGCTTTAAGGTCAGAAAATAATGGGTTATCTCCTTGTCCAAAAAGACTACCAGGATTAGGAGCCATCGTTTCATTTACTTTAGAAGGTGTTTCATCAACATAAACAGGTGCTTTCATGCTAATTTTTGGATCGGCTGGATGTACTGAGCACCCTGCTAAAACTAAAACTGCCACAAAGCTACATGCAAAAACTCTCATATAACTCCATTTTATTCTATTTTTTACCATTATACTATAAAATACTCCTCTCTAAAGCAAATTAAGCTCCAAGGAAACACATGTCACAACTCAAAATGAAACTTCAAGATGACCTTAAAGATGCTATGAAAAATAAAGACAACTTCAAACGTGATGCTATTCGTTTTTTAATGAGCGCACTTAAACAAATTGAAGTCGATGAGCGTAAAGAACTGAGTGATTCTGATATTTTAAAAATCATCCAAAAATCACTTAAACAACGTGATGATGCAGCTACAGCATTCAAAGAGGCTGGTCGCATTGATTTATATGATAAAGAAGTTGCAGAAGCAGCTATTTTGAAATCATACTTACCACAACAGCTTAGTGATGAAGCTCTTAAGGCTATTATTCAAAAACACATAGAATTAAGTGGTGCAACATCGCTTAAAGAGATTGGTAAAATTATGGGTAGTGTTCTTGCTGAATGCGAAGGTGTTGCTGACGGAAAACGAATCAATATGATTGTAAAAGAACTTTTGGCGTAAATGACATGTAGAGAACTTTTCTCTACATGTCTTCAGGCATACTTATTTTGTATGATGCGCTTCAATCATTTCCAACGTTTCAATAGCAATTTCTAGCTCTTCATTTGTTGGAATAACTAAAACTTTCACTTTACTCTCAGGCGTACTAATCTGCATAATTTCACTTGAGCGCATTTCATTCAATTTCGGATCAATCTTAATTCCTAAATTTTCTAAATTCTCACAAGCTTTTAGACGTACACCACTATCATTTTCACCAATACCACCTGTAAAAATAATACAATCAACACGTCCAAGAACAGCACTGTATGAACCGATATATTTTTTTAAGCGATAAATGAACATTTCACGAGCTAATGTGGCTTTTTCATCACCCTCTTCTGACATGCGCATAATTTCACGCATATCATTGTTGCCACATATACCTTTTAGTCCACTTTCTTTATTGAGCATTTTATCCAATTCATCAATACCAAGCCCACATTTACGAGCAAGATAGAAAAGGATTGCTGGATCAAGATCGCCACTGCGCGTTCCCATAACTAAACCTTCTAACGGTGTTAAGCCCATAGAAGTATCTACACTTTTACCATTTTCAATTGCTGTAACACTTGCACCGTTACCTAAATGAAGAGTGATAGCATTGAGTGTATTCATCTCTTTTTTTAAATATTTAGCTGCTTCTTTTGTTACATAATAATGGGACGTTCCATGAAATCCATAACGGCGAATACGTAAATCCTCATAATATTTATAAGGGATAGCGTACATATAAGCATATTTTGGCAACGTCGAGTGAAACGCTGTATCAAAAACGGCTACTTGAGGAACATTTGGGCTTTGGTGTACAGATACTTTCATTCCAGCTAAATGTCCTGGATTGTGTAGTGGTCCAAGAGGAATGAGACGTTCAATTTCAGACATAACGTACTCATTGACCATAGCAGGTTCTTGAAACGATGCGCCACCTTGAACAACACGATGACCTATGCCATCAAGTTCATTAAGATCATGAATCACACCTGATTGAATTAAGGCTTCACTCATCCATTTCAAAGCCTCATCATGATCTTTGATGGAACATTTTTCTTCTTTTTTCTGTTCAACATCATTGCTATCTTTGTATTTAATTTTAGCCATTGACTCTTTTTCGCCAATTTGTTCAATAATACCACTGGCTAACACAGCATTATTCGTCATATTGAAGAGTTGGTATTTTACGGAAGAACTACCTGCATTTAAGACTAAAATTTTCACTTATTTGCTCCATCGTTGGTTTGTGCTTGGATCGCAGTAATAGCTACAGTATTGACAATATCAGGAACTAAACAACCACGACTGAGGTCATTCACTGGTTTACGTAACCCTTGAAGAACAGGTCCAATTGCCACAGCTCCAGAGCTTCTTTGAACTGCTTTATAGGTATTATTGCCCGTATTGAGGTCTGGGAAAATGAAGATGGTTGCTTCACCAGCTACTTTACTGTTAGGTAATTTGGTTTTAGCAACAGTTGGATCAATAGCAGCATCGTATTGGATAGGTCCTTCAACGAGAAGATCAGGACGAGTCTCTTTAACAATTTTTGTCGCAAGTCTGACTTTTTCAACCTCTTCGCCTTTACCAGAATCTCCAGTCGAATAAGAGAGCATTGCAATTTTTGGCTCAATACCAAACATCTTAGCAGTATCAGCCGATGAAATAGCAATTTGCGCTAGTTCTTCTGCATTTGGGTCTTGATTAACGGCACAATCTCCATACACAAGAACTTTAGTCTCTAAACACATAAAGAAGAGACTTGAAACGATAGAAATACCCGGTTTTGTTTTAATGATTTGAAGCGCAGGACGAATAGTTTCTTGCGTCGTATGAATTGCGCCTGAGACCATACCATCAGCATAACCAGAATAAACCATCATCGTACCAAAATAGTTTTTCATCATCATACTATCACGCGCTACATCTAGCGCTAATCCTTTAGCTTTACGCATTTCATAGAAAGATGTTACAAATTCTTCCATCAATGGTGATGATAATGGATCAATAATAGTTGCTTTACTGATATCAAGACCAAGGCTTGCACTCTTTTGTCGAACTTCATCTTCAACACCTAAAAGAATAATATCAGCAACATCACGGCGTAACAAAATTTCTGTTGCACGCAAAATTCGCTCATCATTACTTTCTGGAAGTACAATTTTCTTACGTTCTTTTCGAGCACGTTCAAAAAGTGCATATTCGAACATAATAGGAGTAATAGAGCTTGTTGAAGACTCTGTATTGATTGATTGCTCTATTTCTGAGACATTTACATTAGCCGAAAAAAGCCCCATTGCGAGTGCAATCTTTCTCACACTTTGAGGCGTAATTCTTGCTGGCACTTTGGCAACATTAACAGCAGTGTTAAAGGTACCATCTTCTACGCTTAAAATAGGAATGGAAAGATCTTTAAAGCCAGCAATGAGCTTATTGATAGACTTGTGTGGCATCATACCAGCAGTCAACAAAATACCTGAAATATTAGGATAATTATTAGAAAAGACTGTACTAAGACAACCAACAATAATATCGGATCTATCCCCAGAAGTGATGACTAAATCACCATCTTCAATATACTCAAGAAAATTATCCAATTTCATCGCAGCAATTTTACTTTGCTTAACAACACGTCTTAAGTCTTTTTCTTCGCCATAAATATGCATACATCCAAGCGCTTTTTTTACTTCTGCAACGGTTGGTGTATCGAGCTCTGGAACTTCTGGTAAGAAATAAATAGGTGCATTATGCAATGGCTCTTGTTTGTTGAGTATTTTTAACTCTTCAAACTCTGCTTCGCCTAAACGATTTACAAATGTTGCAAAATGTTGACAGCCAGCAGCTTTAATCGCTTCTGCTTCAATATGAATCTCATCGATTACCTCTTTAACACTTTTATTTTTACCTTTGAGAATACTAATAAAAGGACTGCTAAGGTTTTTAGCAATAGAGAGATTAATATCAAAATCGAGGGTTTGCGAAAAATTAGCTTGATTAAGCCCTTCAATAAGAACAAAATCATATTTACTTTCTAAGATTTTGCATTTATCAATGAGGTTTTCCAAGACTTCATTGTATTTATTTTCAGCAATCAAACTTTCAACTTGATGCACAGTATAACCATACATCTCTTCTTCATTCATACTAAGAGCATAATACTCTTGCATAAATGCAATATCTTTATCCTTCTCAGTCGTATCCAAGATGACTGGACGAAAAAAAGCCACTTTACCAAGCCGCCCTTTTAGCAGCTCCATAATACCCATCGCAACAATCAAACTACCCGCTGCTTGTTCAAGCGATGAGATATACAAACTCTTCGTTTTCATCCCACTCCTTTTAAATTTGTCCCTCATGATACTTTAGATCGTATAACATTCGTATAATAAAATATTTTTTTTAGATAAAACTTGGTGCATCATTAGAGAAAAGTATCACATCTCCTGCATGTGTATACTCAGCCAAGGTCTCTTGTAGCTTGGATTTATCTGTTAGAAGAATTTTTTGTGCTTTTTTGATAGAAGAATCTAAAATATTTACATTCATTTTTCCTGTAATAATGACAAGGTCAAACACTTCATCAATCTTTTTAGCAAGTGTCGTATTGGCTTCTTCAGTACTTTCTACAATGCCCGGAGTAATAATCACTTTACGGCCACTATGAGTTGCTACTAACGCATAAGAGCTAAGCATGCCTTCTAGGTTACCATTGAAACTATCATCAATAATCAGTTTGCCACCTGCCTCAATTTTTTGAAGACGATGTTCAACACCTTTGAGCGTAGCTACAGCTTCTTTAATTTCTTCTATACTAAGGCCAAGAGTTCGAGCGACATGAATGGCTGCCGCAATATTAATAGCGTTAAAAGCGCCTAAAAGATTACAATGGAAATGTTCCTTTTTACCATCCAGCATCATGGTAAAAGAAAGACCTTGTAATGTTGACACAACATCGCCTAATTCATCACTAAAAGAAAGAATGGTATCTGTACCTTTAATATGGGCACTTTCATGCACAAAAGCTTTTTCAAGTCTTGAAGAGTTTATCAACTCCATCTTGGTATTGCGAATATTTTCCAAGGTTTTAAAATATTCTATATGCTGTTCTCCAATGCAGCCTACAATTGCAATATGAGGATTGACAAATTGTGCTATCTCATGGATATCACCACGTGCACGCGCACCTGCCTCGACGATATACACATCGCATAACGCAGGCAAAGATTCATTAATGTCTTTAACAATACCCCCTAAAGTATTGACACTTCTGGGTGTTTTATAAACATTCAATTTTGTAGAAAGAATGTGTGCTAAAAAGTTTTTAATACTTGTTTTTCCATAACTTGCGGTAATAGCAACAACTTTAAGCGCATGATTTGACATGAGTTTTTTTTGTGCTTCTTTTTGAAAACTCATAAAAAGTAGTTTTTCATAAAGCATACTCAATAATTGTGCAATCACAAGAGGAATAATAACACCAAGTTTTAAACACGAAGCGAAGAATCCACATAGAAGATCTTGAAACAGTGTTGCTAAAACTAAAAAAAGAAAAAAGCGTTTAATTCTACTTGTCCATACAAGTTTTTTATCCATCTTTTTTTGCCATAGAAAAAGCAAACCTATATAAAGTAAGACAAAACTGTAAAGAAAAATACCTTCTAAAGCATAATACGCCAATAGAGGCAATCCAAAGAAATAAGCATGCCAGTCATAACGATTATAGTGAAATAAAACACGCTCCACTCTGTAACTATACCATTGCATAGCCGTTATAAAATAAAAACCTATCCCTAATATAAAACCTAGATGAACTATGCTTAAAAGTATTTGTTCCATATGTTATCTCTTTTCAAAATCATCAAAAATCATATGACCAATTTTTTCACATGTAACATCATGAACATCCGAAAACATTGAGCCATCGTATAACTTGCTAATAAAAAATTCTAAATCCTCTTCATAGGTCGCATTTATAACCACTTCAACGCTACCATCATTGAGATTTGTAACGTAACCAACATAATCTAACGCTTTTGCCATTTCAACCACAAAACGTCTATAATTTACACCTTGAACGCGACCTGTAACCATTAACTTATACGTATTCAATACCCAAACTCCATGAGCGTTTTTTCAACTATTTTTGATTCTTTTAAAAAGAAAAAATGATCCCCATCCAATGGATAGAAATGACTTCCTGCAATTAAAGTGTGCATTTTTTCTCCACTTGCAAGCGGTGTTGCTTTATCGTCTTTGCCCCAAAAAATGAATGTAGTTTTGTTTCGTGAAAGGAAATGCTCCGTAAAATCCTCATTGACAACAATTTTAAGTATTTCGTACATTGTTTGGCTCATACCTTCTACATCTTTCGTTGCAAACAGACGGTATAAAGAACGAGGAGCAAAAGGCTTTAGCATTTTAAAGAGTGCTATTTTTGCTCTTACTTTGAATGATTTAGGAGCAACAATACCTGCACTTGAGAGTAAAACAAGCACTTCAGGATTAAGAAGTGTTCCCACTTTTCCACCATAAGAGTGTCCTACTATCATGCAA
>Ga0074197_1001380_pt1 | contig 20925 bp, 36 predicted proteins | sample EPASupsiteSAE305_FD_64526 | JGI IMG/M metagenome (GOLD analysis project Ga0074197, IMG submission 64526) | Bioremediated contaminated groundwater microbial communities from EPA Superfund site, New Mexico - SAE3-05 reassembly with SPADES | ecosystem: Environmental > Aquatic > Deep subsurface >...
GGTCGTTAGTGTTCGTTACAGAAAGTGTGTAACCGCTGCGACCGTGGAATGCTTCATTGAAGTGCATTATTTTAGTTCCCACTTTGCCGTCATAAGCTTCTCCCTTTGTAATTTTCCCAGCGGCAAGAAGCTTGCTTACTTTCCAGTCCATGGCAACTTTAAAGGTATTCTCTACGGCCAGTGTTCCATAGTCGATAAAGAACGTATGCTTGAATCCCTGAGGTACTGCAACCTCACCAAACATTTTTACAAATTCGGCCATTTCCTGAGTGTAAATATCTGAGTTAGCGACTTTATTTATTGCTGCACGGAAAATTTTCTCTTTGAATTCAGGAGTCTCCAGCTTGGGGTGATTCATCCCAAAGGGCGAAGATGCGAAGAAGGTGTAGAAGTCAAGCCAGTCGGCCCCGCTTGCTGAATCATGAATGTGGCTGCCCCGCGATTTTTCCATATCGATAACGATATCAAAACCATCTCTGAGCAAAAGACTTTCAATTGTCTTAAAAACATCCTTGGGCGCTACTGAAAATTTTGCTGTCATTTGCACTACCTCCTTAGATTTTTGTACCATATATCATCATCAGTTCATTAATACACATTACCCACTTAATAAGTTTAGTTGCTGTTTTTTTTTAAATCAAGACCATATTTCCAGAATACAGTATACAATTTCCGCAACATCAGACTTATTTTGCACTCTACAACATAGTCGTTTTCATAAAAAACAACAAAAATCTTCAATTACACAACTAAAAATCATCGTTTAGAGGGCGAATACTAGAACCAAGATTGACGATAAATTGTATCATAAACTTTTATATAATATACAACAAAATTAAATCTGACTATTCTGAATATAACAACTCAGCAAACCTAAGGTTTGATTACAATTATCACCGCTGTAAGCGAAGCTTTTTTTTGAATCGTAAGACGTTTTTGGTTTCTTTTTATGCCACGGAGTTTATTTTTTAATTCTAAGCAATACCCTAAGTAAATGACGGTCCTATCTTCCTTTATATCCTCGCCTTGTAGCTGAGTAAATAGCTCCTGTTTCCTTGAGTTTATCTATCGACTCAAGGGCTATGCCGGTCCCGAGTGCAACGCACTCAGATGCAGACTCGGCAACTACAGCGTTTATCTCTGTTTCCTCTATTATCAGCTGATCAAGTCCATTGAGGTAGGCGCCTCCGCCTGTGAGGATTATGCCCCTGTCAATTACGTCAGCTGCAAGTTCAGGAGGTGTTTTTTCCAATACCCTCTTAATACCTGCTATGATCGCTCCGACAGGTTCTTCAATTGCCCTTGCAACATCCGAGCTGCCCACCGTTATCTGTCTCGGCAGTCCCTGGACAAGATCTCGCCCTCTTATCTCCATTGTCTTCTCTGGCGTTCTTTCCCTGCACGATCCTATTGTTTTTTTGAGATCCTCAGCGGTCTGTTCTCCAATGGCCAGGTTGTACTGGCGCCTCATATACCTTATTATGGCTTCGTCAAATTTGTCTCCTCCGACACGAAGTGATTCAAAAACGACAAGACCTCCAAGAGAGACTATTGCAACATCTGTCGTGCCGCCTCCTATATCCACGACCATGTTTCCTACCGGCTCACCTACCGGCATGTTGGCTCCGATGGCTGCGGCCATTGGCTCCTCGATCAAATATGCCTCTTTCGCGCCAACTTCAAGCGCTGCTTCAAGGACAGCGCGCCTCTCTACGTCGGTCGCTCCGGCCGGTACGCCTATCATGACCCTGTGTCTGACGATCCTCTCCATACCGGATGTAACTTTTTTTATAAACTCCCTCAGCATTACCTCTGTCATTGTGTAGTCAGCAATTACACCGTCTCTCAGTGGGCGTATCGCAACTACGTTTTCAGGAGTTCTTCCTATCATGACCTTGGCATCCTCACCTACTGAAAGGATCTTGCCTGAATTCTGGTCAAGAGCTACTACAGAGGGTTCTCTGAGTACAACTCCTTTTCCTTTTATGAATACTATTACAGTTGCAGTTCCAAGATCTATACCTATATCTTTGCTCCACAAATCAGTCAGCCTCCCAAACTTTCAAGGATGCCCTGCTAAGGCTCCCGCTCATAAACAACAAAATCATTTTACATCAAAGAGCTCTATTGTGGCTATTCCACAAAGGCTCCCCATATTCTATTCTCCACAAAAAAAGACCGTTTGGCGGAAAGGTCCTGCCCGCTGTCCTCTTATCAGACCCTGGCTCAAAAAGAGACTTCATCCAATCAGGTTCTCTTTCACCTTTGGCAACAAGTTCGAGATCACCCATTATCATCCTGACCATGTTCGTCAGAAAACCACTGCCGACGATCCTAAGCCAGATCAAAGGCCCACGTCTCCGCAGTTTAACTTCGTACATCGTTCTGACAGGGTTGTCAGGAACGTTAGGTGCGCGACAAAAATTTGAGAAATTATGTTCACCCTCAAGAAAACGGCAGGCTTCTGAAGCAAGCCCCCAATCGTACCTGTCCCCCATGATCCAATGGGTGAATGGCGCAATATGGGGATATCTCGTTTTTCCGGTCCAGAGAAAATAGACATATTCCCTTTTTAGGGCATCATATCTGGCGTGAAAGTCAGGACTTGTCTTCTTCAGTCTCATGGCTGAGATGCCTTCCGGAAGGTTGGAATTCAAAGCCATCAATAATCTGTATTCATCCCATTCCTTTGACATGTCGAAACTGCATACCTGCGCTCTGGCGTGTACTCCTGAGTCAGTCCTGCCAGCACCTATCACTGAAACAGGCTGTTTGTTGAGCATAGTGAGCACATCTTCAACGGCTTCCTGAACGGAAAGTCGGCCAGGCTGCACCTGCCACCCGAAGTACAAACTGCCATTATAACTCAATTCAGCAGCATACCTTGTCATCGTTACATCCACCTGTTTAGGGAGATCACTGAGGCAGAAAAAACAACGAAGGCTGTCAAAGCTTTATTTTCAGCACTTCCCCATGTGAGCGGATACATTCTTACCCTGCCTTTTCCGCCTCTGTAACACCTTGCCTCCATTGCGGAAGCAAGTGTGTCTGCACGTTTGAAAACAAGGACAAAGAGGGGGATCAGAACAGGGATATATGCTTTGGCCCTTTTTATGAGGCCTCCGCTCACAAAATCTGCCCCTCTTGAAACCTGTGCATTTATGATCCTCTCGGTTTCTTCGAACAGAGTCGGAATAAATCTCAGGGCTATCGTCATCATCATTGCCACCTCATGAGCAGGAAAGCCAAAACGCGTGAGGGGTCCAAAAGCTGCTTCCAGACCGTCAGAAAGTTCGGAAGGGCTGGTAGTGAAAGTAAGCAAGGCAGTGAATAAAACCAGCAGGTATAGCCTCAGCCCCATTCGAAAGGCTGTAATAGTCCCTTCGACGCTGGCTTTCAGCGGTCCTATAGAGAATATGATATTGCTGCCGCCTGTAAAAAAAATATTTAGGAGTGATGTAAAAATTATAAGTACCAGTATTGGTTTGGCTGATTTGATCAATGCTTTTGCAGATATTTGAGACCTCTTTGCTATAAAGATTATTAAAGATGCCCACATTGCCATCGCAGGAAAGCTTCCTGACATAAAAATCAAAATCATTGAGAGCACTGTAATAAGAAGCTTACAGCGCGGATCGAGTTTGTGGATAAAAGAATCGGCCGGCATATACTGGCCCAGGGTCACACCTTTGATCAGCGACATCTAATTTTAGCCGCCTTTATCTGCTCTGCAAGATAATATGGGTCTGAAGTTAAATTTTCTATGCTTCCTGTTTTTTTCAATTCATATGAAAGGGAGAGGATGTCAGGGAGTATGAGGCCTTTAACGTTAATGTTGGACAGGATCTCCGATATCTCCAAAGGAGTACCGTATGCAGTGACCGCACCTTCAGAAATGATCAGTATCCTGTCGCTGATATTCAATGCCAGTTCGAGGTCATGTGTTATGTGGATCACGCAAATCCCTTTTTCAGACATAGATCTTAATAGAAGAGTGAGCTCGCACACACCTGTAAAATCAAGCCCTGCTGTAGGTTCATCAAGTACAAGGTAGCTGGGTTCTGATGCAAGTACAGAGGCAATTGCCACACGCCTTTTCTCTCCTCCAGAAAGCAGGAACGGGTTGGCTGAGGCAAAAGATTTGTCCAGTCCTATAAGATCCATTGCCTCAAACACTCTTTCTTCAAGAGCATCACCCCTCTGTCCCCAGTTATAAGGCCCGAACGAGATCTCATCACGGACTGTTTCAGCAAATATCTGCTGTTCAGGGTACTGGAATACGAGACCAACGCACTGACGGATTTTTTTGAGGTTGTCAGGATCGCTGTCTGTTTTTAAATTGTCAACTATCACTTCACCAGACTGGGGGACCAAAAGACCATTTAAATGCATAGCCAGAGTAGATTTTCCGCTGCCGGTATGACCGACAATCGAAAGGATCTCGCCCTTCTCTGCGTTAAATGAGACATTTTGAAGGGCTTTTGCCTCAGTGGGCAGCCCAGGATTATAGGTAAAACTTAGGTTTTTTACTGTAAGAGACATAGTTTTTTCCTTATCTCCCGAATGTCTGACCTCGTCGATCCGGGTATGATACCGCTCTTTACAAGCTCTTCTTTGAGCACAGCTACAGGTGGTTTTGCAAAACCCATATTCTTTAGTTCATTCTCCGATATGGATAAAAAATTCTCTGTTTTTCCCTGCCAGGATATTTGACCATCTGTTACTACAACTGTCCTGTCTGAGTTAAGTATCTCGTCAAGCCTGTGCGTGACCTGCACGATCGTACTACCGGAACTATGTTCTCTTTTGATAAGGTCAAGGAAACTTTTTCTCGATGCAGGATCCAGCATAGACATCGCTTCATCCAGCAAAAGCGATCCGGGTCTTATCGCAATTACTCCGGCAAGCGCCAGTCTCTGTTTCTGACCCCCAGAGAGTGAAGATACGGCGTGTTTTCTTTTTTCCCAAAGTCCGACTCCAACAAGGGCGTCCTTTACTCTGATCACGATCTCTTCAGATGGCAGCCCAAGATTTTCAGGTCCGAAAGCCGTGTCTTCTTCAACCACAGATGCGACTATCTGATCTTCTGGATTTTGGAATACTATAGAAACTTTTGACCTTATCAACTCAACACTCTTTGTTTCATTTGTGTTTATCCCGTCAATAAAACAACAGCCCTGCGATGGTAGCAGCAGGGCATTGAACAATTTCAGCAAAGTAGATTTCCCCGACCCATTAGGTCCGAGGAGTGCGATCCACTCGCCGGCGCGGATTTCCAGATCTATGCCTTTAAGGACTTTTTTTTCAGTATCCGGATACTGGAACTCCGCGCCCTTGAGATAAAGGGTCGTACCTGAACTCATTAAATTATTCGACCAACTGTATAACCGCCATCTCGGAAGCATCGCCGACACGGGCGCCAAGTTTTACGATCCTTGTATAGCCGCCGTTGCGGTCAGCATATTTGGGTCCAAGTTCATTGAAAAGCTTTGTTACAGCCTCTTTATGCGGCAAGCGTGCCACGACAAGACGACGGTCGTTGATGTTGCCTGATTTAGCCTTTGTAATAAGCTTCTCGGCTACTCTGCGAACTTCCTTTGCCCTGGTCGTTGTAGTCACAATGCTGCCCTCAATGAAGAGACTGGCTGCCATATTGCCAAGCATGGCCCACCTATGGGAGCTGCAGCGTCCCAACCGCCTTGTTGTAACGCGGTGTCTCATTTAATTTTCCTCCTTTTGTTTCTCTTCATTCGTTTCAGTGATATCGTCTAAAGGTGTACTGATGTCACCGCTTAGATTCAAATCGAATTTTGAAAGTTTCTCTTCTATTTCCCTGAGCGATATCTTGCCTAGGTTGCGTATCTTTAGAAGGTCTTCCCTTGTTCTTGAAACCAGTTCACCTATCACATGAACTCCGCCGCGAAGAAGACAATTCTCACTGCGAACAGAAAGTTCAAGATCACGGACCGGCCTTGAGTATATTGAATTCTCACCCATTGGGAAGCCAGCCATTACAGGCTGTTTTTCGAAACCTGAGGCACCGGAAAGGACCTTTGTGTTTTCCTCGCCTTTGATTATCTCTTCAAGTGCGCTGCTGCCCGGACCTGCCAGTGAATCCACTATCGAAGAATAGTATCCCTTGAGGACCCTGCTGGCCTGAATAACAGCCGACTCAGGAGAAACTACTCCGTTCGTCCATATTTCAAGTGTAAGACTGTCATAGTCAGTTCTCTGCCCCATCCGCTTGTCCTGGATGTCATACTTTACTCTTTTTACAGGTGAATAAAGCGCATCTGTCTGAAGAGCGTCGACAGGCAGGTAGGAGGCGCGGGGGCGGTCTATCGGTACGTATCCTGTCCCTGTACCAACATAAAGGTCCATGATCAAAGTAGAACCCTCTTCAAGAGTGCAAATATATGCATCAGGATCCGGGAACTCCACTTCGCTGTCCGGTTCAATATCTGCGGCAGTAATCACCTTGGGGCCCTTTACTTCAAGCCTTAGTGTAGTTACAGCTGAAGAGTGACAGCGTACCGGTATATGTTTAAGGTTTACCAGAAGCTCAATGACATCCTCTTTTACACCTGGGACGGTACTGAACTCGTGGAGAACCCCCTCAATACGCACAGCAACAATAGCAGCACCACTGATAGAAGAGAGCAGGACTCTGCGAAGCGAGTTGCCGAGAGTTACCCCATAGCCAATCTCTAATGGCTCAATGGTAATTTTGCCGTATGACGGGGTGGATTCCTGTACTATGATCTCATGGCGATCATGCTCCATATTCTCCCCCACCTTTCGTTTCCCTAACGGGCATAGAATTCAACAACGAGCTGTTCGTTTACAGGTACTTCAATCTGCTCGCGAATTGGCACTGTCAGCACATTGCCGGTCATGGAATCAGAATTGAAGGAGAGCCACGCAGGAATGCTGCGTACTGCCGCTGCTTCAGAATTTTCCTTTAAAAGGACAACATCTCTGCTTCCCTCAGCAACAGCTAAAACATCTCCGGGTTTAAGAAGAGCGCTGGGGATGTCGAGCTTGCGTCCATTAACCGTGAAATGTCCGTGAGCGACCAACTGCCTTGCCTGACTCCTGCTGACTCCAAAGCCAAGACGATAAACAATATTGTCTATGCGACGCTCAAGGAGCTGCAGGAAGTTATGCCCTGTCTGACCTGCAAGCTTGGTTGCCTTTTCATAAACTGCGCTGAACTGCGACTCGTTAAGTCCGTAAAAACGACGAAGTTTCTGTTTTTCTCTCAGACGGAGCCCATATTCGCTCATTTTGCCGCGGCGGGTACCATGCTGACCCGGCCTTGAATTACGCTTTGTAAGACCGCATTTCTCTGTGTAACAGCGGTCTCCCTTTAAAAAGAGCTTCGTACCCTCTGCACGGCAAAGCCTGCAGACAGGTCCTGTGTATCTGCTCATACCAGTCTTTTACCTCCTTTGTAGCCTACACGCGGCGCCGCTTGGGCGGGCGGCAGCCATTGTGCGGGATAGGGGTCGCATCTTTGATCACATTGACCTGAAGGCCAGCAGCCTGAAGCGAACGGATCGCAGATTCACGGCCGGGTCCCGGACCCTTTACAATAACATCGATCTCAACTACTCCGTTGTCCTGAGCAACTTTTGCTGCCTGAGATGCAGACATCTGAGCTGCATAAGGTGTAGATTTACGTGTGCCCTTAAAACCAACGTTACCACCCGAAGCCCATGAAAGTGCATTGCCCTGCTTATCTGTAAGCGTGACTATTGTGTTGTTGAATGTTGAAAAAATATGTGCAACACCATAGCTTACATTTTTTCTTTCTTTACGTTTACGACTACGCTGTACGCGTTTTGCCACCTGTTGTTCCCTCCTTGGTCAAGCCTTATTTCGTGGCTTTTTTCTTGCCTGCCACAGTCCTCTTGGGACCTTTGCGTGTACGGGCATTTGTCTTGGTCCTCTGACCGCGGACAGGAAGACCCTGACGATGTCTGAGGCCACGGTAGCAACCGATATCCATGAGACGCTTGATGTTCATTGCTATCTCACGGCGAAGGTCACCTTCAACCTTATGATTGTTTTCAAGCTCCGCACGCAGCTTCTGCTCTTCCTCTTCAGTAAGGTCTTTTACCCTCGTGTTTGGGTTGATGCCTGTAGTTGTGATTATCTGCTGTGCAACTGCCGGACCTACTCCGAAAATGTAGGTAAGGGCTATCTCAATTCTCTTCTCACGCGGCAGGTCGACGCCGGCTATACGAGCCATCCTGCTACCTCCTTGCTCCCTGGCGCTGTTTATGACGCGGATTCCTGCTGCAAATCACGCGTACAACACCATGGCGTTTGATTATCCTGCAATACTCACAAATTGTCTTTACTGACGGTCTTACTTTCATTAATGCAGACCTCCTTGAGAAATACTGAAAATCCCTTTTCAGGAACTAAAACCAAAATTAATTTCTATTTGTATCTGTATGTGATCCGCCCGCGTGTAAGATCATAGGGCGAAAGCTGCAGCAATACACGATCTCCCGGAAGAATCCTTATAAAATGCATTCGCATTTTTCCAGAAACGTGAGCCAGTATCTTGTGGCCATTCTCCAGTTCTACCTGGAACATGGCGTTGGGCAGTGGCTCCACTACCTTGCCTTTTACTTCAATTACTTCTTCTTTGGCCATGCAGTAGCCTCAACCTCCCTGTCTCCAAGATGTGTCGCTGTTATCCAGAATCGCGGAAACCTTCTGTATCAACCAGCCGTTGTCCAGGGGTTTCCCACCAGCAACACGCCCAGCCACATCTTCGAGATTCATTAGTGTCCTTTGAAGGTGTTTCACGTTCTTTTTTTTAGGCTTCCCGACAAAGTAGCAGCTGCCGTCAGCTATGAAGACCCGTGTCTCACTTTCAATTCCCACCACTACGAAAAACTTTCCTTTGTTCTTTCCTCGGCGCACAAAGACCACATCGCCTGTTTCCAGAGCCCCTTCCTGTAAGTCGGGGGTCACTCCCATGGCGTAAGTATCTCCACACCGTCAGCGGTAACAAGAAGACTGTGCTCAAAATGAGCGGCATCGCTGCCGTCAGCTGTGACTACAGTCCAGTTGTCAGAAAGGTTTTTCACTTCTTCGGATCCTGACATGACCATCGGTTCAACACAGAAGGTCATTCCGGCCTTTAAAGTTATCCCGTTGCCGGGCTTTCCGTAATTGGGCACCTGTGGAGCTTCATGGAGTCTGCGTCCTATGCCGTGTCCGGCGTAATCTCTCACAAGACCAAAGCCTGATGGGATCACAAGGTTTTCAATAGCATATCCGATGTCTCCAAGCGTTGCACCGACTCTTACTTCGTTGACTCCCCTGTGCAGTGACTCAAGAGTGATGTCGAGCAGCCGCTGCCGATCTTCACTTATTTTGCCAACTGCAAAGGTACAGGCCGCATCTCCAAAAAAACCATTATAGGATGCTCCTGTGTCAATGCTGATGATATCGCCCTCCTGAAGCACTCTTTCTCTTGAAGGGATCCCGTGCACTATCTCATCATTCACAGAGGCACAAATAGTACCGGGAAAAGGTGTGGATACCCATGGGACTTTGTAACCTTTGAACGCAGGTTTTGCATTCTCTTTTAAAACAAGAGCCTCCGCCGCCTGGTCCAGAGTATAGGTGTCAACACCCGGTTTGACCATGTCTTTCATAAGTCTAAGTATATCAGCGACAATACGTCCGGCATGGCGCATCTTTGCAAGATCACGATCACTTTTGAAAGTAATCATTTACCTGCACCCTTCATTTTTTCAAGAAGCTTCAGGACAACATCCTTTCCACCGGCTGCATCAACCGAAACAAGAACATCTTTGTTGCGGTAATAATCGATCAAAGGTGCGGTCTGTTCGTGGAAGACGGTAAGGCGGTTGCGAATAACGCTTTCTTTGTCGTCATTGCGCTGAATTACATCTCCGCCGCACTTATCACAGACTCCTTCGACCTTTGCCGGTTTAAAGACTGTATTATAAATCTCACCGCAAGATTTGCATACTCTTCTTGTGGTAAGCCTCTGCACAACGATCTCATCATCCACATCAAGCTGAATGACTGCATCAAGTGAAATGCTGAGTTTTTCCAAAATTGAATCAAGTGCTTCAGCCTGAGGCCTGGTCCTCGGAAATCCATCCAGCAGGAATCCATCCTTGCAGTCAGGCTCAACCAGCCTTGACTCTACCATGGCAACGATTACTTCATCAGGAACAAGCTTTCCTGATTCCATATATCCCTTTGCATTTCTGCCAAGCTCGGTATCCGCTTTAACATTGGCCCTGAGTATGTCTCCGGTCGATATGTGGGCAATAGGATATTTCTGCCTGATGCTCTCAGCCTGAGTCCCTTTTCCTGAGCCGGGTGCTCCGATCAGTATGATCCGCATCACATACCTCCGAATTAGAGTCTCAGAAGGCCGCCTGACTTACCTCCGCGGCGCTTCAGGATACCTTCATAATGACGCATTATAAGCTGTCCCTCTATCTGATGTACAGTATCAAGAGCAACACCAACCACGATTATTACGGCCGTTCCGCCAAAATAGAATGTGTTGATGTTCATGAGCCCTGTCATCATTGTTGGAACTACAGCTACTATCGCAAGTGCGACCGCACCTCCGAGAGTAATACGTCCCATTACCTTTTCGATGTAATCAGTTGTGGGTCTGCCAGGGCGAATGCCAAGGATAAACCCGCCGTTTTTCTTCATGTTAGTCGATATATCTTCCGGTTTGAAAACTACTGCCGTATAGAAATATGAGAAGAAGATTATCATCGCAACATACAGGATAATGTAGATGGGGCTGCTTGGGCTAAATGCGTTCTGTACGATCTGAGCAAAACTATGCTGGAAAAGACCAGCAATAGTATAGGGGAAAAGAAGTACCGATGATGCAAAGATTATCGGTATTACCCCTGCTGTATTTACACGCAGAGGAATAAAGCTGCTCTGCCCTCCATACATTTTGTTGCCTACCATGCGCTTTGCATACTGCACAGGGAGACGGCGCTGACCCTCCTGGAGCATTACACATCCTGCAACTACGGCAACCATTACAGCAATTGCCATAAGTACTACGAGTATGTTCATTTCTCCAAGTCTTACCAGCGTAAAAGTTCTTATTATCGCTTCCGGTATCCTGACAACTATACCGGCAAAAATAAGAAGAGATATACCGTTTCCTATACCGTGGTCCGACATGACTTCACCAAGCCACATAACAGCCACTGCGCCTGTAGTAAGCGTAATAGCAACAAGTGCTATGTCCATCCAGCTGCCTGTAAATATACCTAGATTCCTGAGCCAGCCTGTCATTCCGACTGCCTGAATAAGTGCGAAGGCGATAGTACCGTAACGTGTGTACTGCACTACCTTCTTTCGCCCTTCTTCTCCCTCTTTCTGCATCTTTTCAATGCTTGGCACAACAACTGCCAGCAGCTGCATGACAATGCTTGCATTAATGTAGGGAGTCACACCCAGAGCAAAAATACTGAATCTGCTGAGTGCTCCTCCGGCAAAGAGGTCCAGGAAACCTAAAACGCCGCCCTGCTCAAAAAGCTTTCCAAGAGCAGCAGCATCGACACCCGGTGTCGGCATGTGTGCTCCGAGTCTGTAGACGAACAACGCGGCCAAAGTAAAGAGTATCCGCCGCTTGAGGTCAGGCAGTCTGAAGGCATCCCGGAAGGAATCTAACACTTAAATCACCTCGGCCTTTCCGCCGGCTGCTTCGATCTTGTTTGCAGCCGATGCGCTGTAGGCGTTAGCGTGCACTATAAGATTTTTAGATAGTTCGCCGACACCGAGGATCTTTACTGGTTTATCTGCACCGGATATAAGACGGAGAGCAAAAAGACCCTCTGCTGTAACTTCTGATCCGGCATCAAAACGTTCTTCAAGATCCGCAACGTTGACTATTTCATATCTGACGGCAAAACGGAAATTACTGAATCCGCGTTTTGGGATACGGCGTGCAAGAGGCATCTGGCCGCCTTCAAAGTTGGCCTTTATCGATACACCTGCTCTTGCCTTCTGTCCTTTATGCCCTTTGCCCGCGGTTTTGCCCTTACCGCTGCCCAGGCCCTGACCAAGACGTTTCTTCTTTTTACGTGAACCCTCTGCGGGACACAGTTCATGAAGATTCATGTCAGTACCTCCCTATTCCTCTACAGTCCATTCCAACAGATGAGAGATCGAATTGACCATTCCCATGATCTGCGGAGAATCCTCGTGACAGACTGTATCATTCAGCCTGTGAAAGCCAAGTGCCTTGATGATCCTCTCCTGACGGGGAGGGCGGCCAATTGTGCTTTTCTTCCACGTAATTGTTACTTTAGCCATTGTAGATCAACCTCCTACGCTTCCTTGCGGTCTTTGCCGCGCAGCCTGCGGATCTCTTCAGGAGTCCTAAGGTTTTTCACTGCAGACATTGTCGCATAGGAAACATTGATCGGGTTTGAAGTTCTTCCGATGACCTTAGTCAGTATGTCTTTGACTCCGCCGAGCTCCACTATCGCACGCACAGCTCCGCCGGCAATAACGCCAGTTCCCGGTGCTGCAGGGCGAAGAAGGACTTCTGCTGCTCCAAACTTTCCGATAATAGGATGGGGGATAGTATGCCCAACCTTCTTAAGATCGATCATGTTCTTCTTAGCATGCTCGATACCCTTGCGCATAGCCTCAGAAATTTCCTTGGCTTTTCCTATGCCGAGACCTACCTGACTGACGCCGTCTCCTACAACCACAAGAACGCTGAAACGGAAACGTTTTCCGCCCTTTACGACCTTGCTTACCCTGTTGATTGAGACTATGCGTTCTGAAAGCTCAAGGCCTCTGCTGCTATAGGTTTTATTATTAGGTGTCTCTTTCGCCACGTTTCTCTGCCTCCTCCTAGAACTTCAGGCCGGCTTCGCGTGCCGCTTCTGCCAGGGCCTTGACTCTGCCATGATAGACATGTCCGCCGCGGTCAAAAACGACAGCAATGATTCCCTGGGCCAGAGCACGTTCAGCGATCAGCTTGCCGACTGCTTTTGCAGCTTCCTGATTTCCGGTGCCCTTCATCTCCTTGAATGCCTGCTCCATTGTTGAAGCCGACACAAGTGTTCTTCCCTTTGCATCATCGATCACCTGAGCATATATGTGCTTCAGACTTCCGAATACTGCAAGACGTGGACGCTCCACAGTGCCTGAGATAAGTTTCCTGAGGCGACGATGGCGGAGCTCCCGCATTTTATTGCGACTGCGATTACTGATCAACGTCCTTCACCTCGCCTTACTTCTTGGCGCCGGCCTTGCCGGCCTTGCGGATTACATATTCACCTGAGTACCTGATGCCTTTGCCCTTGTATGGTTCGGGCGGGCGATACTCGCGAATGTTCGACGCGACCTGACCTACAAGCTGTCTGTCTATGCCGCGAACTACGATCTTGATCGGGCTTTCACATGCAAACTCTATACCTGCAGGGGGGATCACCTCTACAGGATGGGAGAAGCCGAGGTTGAGTACAAGATTCTGTCCCTGCATCTGAGCGCGGTAACCTACTCCGACGATTTCAAGAATTTTTTCAAAACCGTTGCTTACTCCTGTTACCATGTTGTTAAGGATGGCCCTTGTCATTCCGTGAGCAGCGCGTACAGGCTTTATCTCGCTTTCGCGTGTGACTAAAAGCTGCCCGTTCTCCTGTTCAACGTTGATCTGGGGCATAACCTGCATCTCCAGAGTTCCCTTGGAACCCTTTACAGAGACATGGTTGCCTTCGATCTTGACCTCTACTCCCTTTGGAAGCGGGATCGGTTTACGTCCTATTCTAGACACCTATGCCACCCCCATTACCATACATAACAAACGACTTCGCCGCCCAGTCCGCGCTTGCGCGCTTCTGCATCGGTCATAAGTCCTGCTGATGTTGAAATCATTGCAATTCCGAGACCTCCCATAACTTTGGGAAGCTCGTCTTTGCCTACATAAATACGGCGTCCTGGCTTGCTTATTCTACGCAGGCCCTGGATCACTCGCTCCTTTGCCGGTCCATAGTTCATAGTAAGTCTGAGTATAGGCATCGGCTGTTTTGCGTCATTGATCGTCTTATAGTTACGGATATAGCCCTCCTCTTTGAGGATGCGTGCCAATTCGAGACGCATCTTACTAAGAGGCATGTCCACCATTTCATGATAGACAACGTTCGCATTTCTAATGCGTGTGAGCATATCCGCGACAGGATCGGTAATATGCATTAAAGGATCCTCCCTTCCACGCCCACTTGCCTACCAGCTCGACTTGACCACGCCAGGGATTTTACCCTCGCGCGCAAGTTTGCGGAAACAGCAGCGGCACATGTTGAACTTTCTGATATAGCCCCGGGGGCGTCCGCACAGGGGGCAGCGATTATACTTTCTCACTTTGAACTTCGGTTCAAGCTGAGCTTTGTTTACCAAGCTTTTACGGGCCATAAGTATACTCCTTCCTAATGGGCGAAGGGCATGCCCAGTTCGGCCAACAGAGCCTGGGCTTCCTCATCCGCCTTCGCGGTCGTAACGAATGTTATATTCATTCCGCGCTGACGAATTACCTTATCGTAGTCTATCTCAGGGAAGAGAAGCTGTTCTTTGAGTCCAAGGTTGTAATTTCCCCTGCCGTCAAAACCCCTCTTTGAGATACCCTGGAAGTCTTTGATTCGCGGGAGCGCAATACTTACGAGACGGTCAACAAATTCCCACATTCTGGGTCCCCTAAGTGTTACGCAGCACGCTACAGGCATACCTTCACGGACCTTGAACCCCGCGATGGACTTTTTCGCCCTTTTCATCATGGGTTTCTGTCCGGAGATTATCGTCAGTTCGTTGATCGAAGCATCCATATACTTGTTGTCGAGTTTCGCTTCGTTAACGCCTATGTTGATAACAACTTTAACCAGACGGGGAATCTCCATGACGTTCTTATATCCGAATTGTTCTTTCAACTTCGGAAGGACGTCCTCGCTGTACTTTGTCAAAAGACGCGGTGTCATAGTTGTCCCTCCTAAACCTTGTCGATGATTTCGCCGCACTGTTTGCAGATACGGACCTTCTTGCCGCTGTCTAGAAATGCGCGGCTTACGCGGGTAGGTTTGCCGCATGAAGGACATACAAGCATCGCTTTGCAAGCATGCAGAGGTGCTTCCTTCTTGACAAATCCACCGCGAGGATCTTTTTGTGTCGGACGCGCGCTCTTAGTCACCATATTGACGTTCTCAATGACTATTGTATCTTTCTGGAGATCCCTGCGAAGAACTTTGCCTTCTTTGCCGGCATCCTTGCCTGAAATAACACGAACACGGTCTCCTTTTCTGATTCTCATTTTGGACATGAACTGTTACCCCCTACACTACCTCGGGAGCAAGAGAGACTATTCGCATGTATTTCTTCTCTCTAAGTTCCCGAGCTACAGGACCGAAAATACGGGTTCCCTTAGGATCACCGTTGTTGTCTATGACGACAGCGGCATTGTCATCGAAGCGAACATAGGATCCATCCTTGCGGCGGATTTCTTTTTTCGTCCTGACTATAACTGCCTTTACCACGTCACCTTTTTTAATGTTGGCATTGGGAGTAGCCTCACGAACTGAAGCCACTATTACATCACCCACAGTACCTACCTTGTGGAAGCTGCCGCCTTTGACCTGGATGCAGAGGATCTTCTTTGCGCCTGAATTATCGGCTACATTTAGCACTGTACGAAGCTGGATCATAACCTACAATGCCTCCTCGTCTTCCTGTTTTACACCCATAACGGGGGCTCGCTCGATTATCTGCGCGACTTCCCAGCGTTTATTTGCGCTGAGGGGACGGGTCTCTGCGATCATGACCTTGTCACCTATGCGGCAATCGTTAGTCTCGTCATGGGCCATAAACTTTTTGGACCGGAGAACCGGTTTCCCATAAAGTGAATGTTTGGCCATACGGTCAACACGAACAACTATGGTCTTATCCATTTTGTCGCTAACCACCACGCCGGTGCGGACTTTGCGATTTACTTTGTTTGCTTCCATCTCCGGCTACCTCCTTGCTCCTGAACGATCAATACCCTTTTCCTTTTCGGTGATTACCGTCAGTACGCGGGCAATTGTCTTTTTGACCTCTCTAATACGGCCCGAGTTGTTCAACTGTCCTATCGCATTCTGAAAGCGAAGGTTGAACAGCTCTTCCTTAAATTGCTTATGTTTGTCGTTTAGCTCAGATATGCTGAGATCTCTAAGTTCCTTGGGATCCATACTATTCACCTGCTCCCTCTCGGGTTAACAATTTTACCTTGATGGGCAGCTTGAAGGATGCCGTGCGAAAAGCCTCAACGGCTGTCTCACGGGGCACACCTGCTATTTCAAACATCACACGGCCGCGTTTTACTGCCGCGGTCCAGTATTCGACGTTTCCTTTACCCTTACCCATACGTGTTTCAAGAGGTTTTTCTGTTACTGGGCGGTCGGGGAATATCCGAATCCAGATCTGTCCGCCCTTTTTCATTTTACGGCTGATCGCAACACGGACAGCTTCGATCTGACGGGCTGTGATCCAGCCATTTTCACACGCCTGAAGTCCATATTCACCGAAATCAACCTTCGTGGCTCCCTTTGCATAGCCGCGCAGGGCCGTCAGGTGAGGTTTGCGGTACTTAACTCTTTTCGGAGAAAGCATCAGATGTTACCCCCTCTCCTGATGAGTAGGAACGGCTTCCATTACAGGTTTGCGTTCCATTATTTCGCCTTTGTAGATCCAGACCTTAATGCCAATGACGCCGTAGATCGTATGTGCTTCGGCGAAACCGTAATTAATGTCTGCCCTGAGTGTTGAAAGAGGAAGCTGTCCTTCAAGATACCATTCCGTACGTGCGATCTCAGCTCCGCCAAGACGTCCGGCACACTGGATCTTGATGCCTTTTGCTCCTGATTTCATTGCACGGAAAATCGACTGTTTCATTGCGCGGCGGAAGCTGATCCTGCGCTCAAGTGATGCTGCAACTCCTTCTGCCACTACCTGTGCTTCTGCATCAGGATTTTTGATCTCCTGGATATTGATCATAACCCGGCTTCCGGTCTTGGCCTGGAGTTCCTCACGAACTGCCTGTATCTCTGCACCCTGCTTGCCGATAACTACACCAGGCCGGGCGGTCCAAACTGTAAAACGCATAACGTTTCCAATACGCTCAATTTCCACGCGGCTTACGCCTGCTTTATTCCAGCGCTTCCTGATCCATTCCCTCAGTTCAAGGTCATTGTGCAGGAATTTTGCATATTTTTTTCCGTCTGCATACCAGCGGGATTCCCAATCGTAGATGACACCAATCCTGTAACCTACCGGGTGAACTTTCTGACCCACCGTCACCCCTCCTTATTTCTCACCTACGACCACAGAAACGTGGCACGTATGGTGTCTAAAAGCATGCGCGCGTCCCATTGAAACGGGACGGAAGCGCTTCATGTAGCTTCCCTGATCCGCCTTTACTTCTTTTACTACGAGCTTGTCCATATCAAGGCCGAAATTGTGCTCTGCATTTGCTATCGCACTCTTAAGGACTTTTTCAGTTACACGTGCCCCTTTGTTCGGGGTGTACTTAAGTACCAGCAGCGCATCAGAAGCTTTTTTGCCTCTGATGAGAGCTAATACTTGACGTACTTTGGTCGCTGAGATACGGACCTGCTGGGCTGTTGCCTTAACTTCCATGACCCTGCCCCTCCTACTTCTTGACTTTCGTGGAGCGTTCCTGTCCGGCGTGACCGCCGAACTTACGGGTCGGTGCAAATTCGCCGAGCTTATGACCAATCATATTGTCGCTGATGTAAACAGGGATATGAATGCGGCCGTTGTGTACTGCAATAGTATGTCCGACCATTTCAGGGGTTACGCTTGAACGGCGTGACCAGCTCTTAATTACAAGCTTTTTCCCTGATTCGTTCATGTCCTCTACCCTACGGATGAGTTTCGCATCCACATAGGGCCCTTTTTTAAGTGAACGAGCCATCTCTGTATTCCCTCCTACAAACCCGGGTTACTTCTTCCGACGGCGGACTATAAACTTGTCCGAAGGCTTACGCTTACGTGTGCGATAGCCCTTTGCCGGAGTACCCCATGGGGATACCGGATGCTTGTGTGACTTGCTCTTGCCTTCTCCGCCGCCCATAGGATGATCTACTGGGTTCATGATCATTCCGCGAACATGCGGACGAATTCCAAGCCAACGAGTTCTTCCGGCTTTACCGTAAACTACATTTTCATGTTCTTCATTTCCGACCTGTCCAACTGTAGCCATGCATTCAAGAAGGATAAGTCTCAGTTCCCCGCTTGGCATACGCACAAATGCATATTTGCCCTCTTTAGCCATGAGCTGCGCAGATACTCCTGCTGAGCGGACAAGTACTCCGCCGCGACCGGGCTCAAGTTCTACGTTGTGTACTACTGTACCAACGGGGATATCCTTAAGCTTAAGAGCATTGCCGGGGCGAATGTCGGAATCCTTACCTGCAACGACGCTGTCTCCAACATTAAGACCCACGGGAGCAATAATATAACGTTTTTCTCCGTCAAGATAAGAGATCAGTGCAATACGGGCAGAACGGTTGGGATCGTACTCGATAGAGACGACTTTTCCGGGAACTCCCAGTTTGTCTCTTTTAAAATCGATGATACGATACTTGATCCTTCCGTGGCCGCCGCGATGGCGCATTGTAATACGGCCATTGTTATTGCGTCCCGCTTTCTCACTTAACGATACAACCAGACTCCGCTCCGGCTTTGCCTTTGTTATCTCAGAATAATCAGGCGTTGCCATGTGGCGGCGGCTGGGTGTAGTGGGACGGAATTTCTTGATACCCATCTCTGGTTAACCCCTTTCTGCCTAGGCGCTTGCGCCCTCGAAAAATGCGATCTTTTCACCTTTTGCAAGTGTAATTATCGCTTTCTTCCAGGAACGTGAACGACCCAAAAAGGCACCCATCCGCTTCGGTTTAGAACGGACCTGGATCGTATTTACTCTTACAACTTTTACTTTGAAAACTTCCTCGACAGCTTTGCGGATCTCGATCTTGTTCGCTTTGGGAAGCACTTCAAACGTGTACTGTCCAAGTTCCATCATCCGGCTTGTTTTTTCTGTGATTATCGGGCGGACAATAATATCATGTGCTACTGCGTTCATTAACCGAACACCTCCTCGAGCTTTTTGACAGCCTCAGGAGTCGCAATCAGCTGATCATGGTTAAGAAGGTCATAAACGTTGATGCTGTCAACATGCATTACTTCCGCGCCAGGAATGTTTGCAGCAGATTTGACAACTGCCATGTTCGTCTCGTGAAGAACAAAAAGTGGCTTCTTTCCACTGTCGATAGCCGTAAGGAAATCAAGCATTACCTTTGTCTTCGGTGCCTCTACATCAAAGCGCTCAAGAATAAGCATATTCTCTTCCTGGACCTTTAGGGTCAGGGCGCTGCACAGAGCAAGACGACGGACTTTCTTGTTTACCTTCTGATGGTAGTCTCTCGGGTGCGGACCGTGAGCAACTCCACCGCCGACCCAAATGGGCGAGCGTGAACTGCCTGCACGGGCACGACCTGTATGTTTCTGTCTCCAGGGCTTTTTACCGCCGCCGCGGACATCTCCGCGATCTTTTGTGTTATGAGTTCCAACACGGCAGTTAGCCAGATGCGCAACTACTACCTGATGCATAGCCGGCACATGGACAGGGGCACCGAAGACGGCATCTGAGAGTTCAAAATCTCCGATTACCTCGCCTTTGAAATTTACTTCTTTTACTACAGGCATAGTCTTCTGCCTCCCTACTTACGCTGTTTTACGGATCATAATGAGACTGTCGCGAGCTCCGGGAACAGAACCTTTGATCAATATCAGGTTGTTCTCTTCGTCCACTGCAAAAACCTTTAGGTTTTTCGTGGTTACTCGCTCACTTCCCATGTGACCCGCCATCCTCCGGCCTTTTACTACACGACCGGGATAACTGCTGCATCCAATAGAACCGGGGTGACGGTGGGTAACAGAAGCACCATGGCTTGCTGGTCCTCCACCAAATCCATGACGTTTCATTACGCCTGCGGTTCCCTTACCTTTGCTGATGCCAGTGACATCAACAATTTCGCCATTCTGGAACAGAGAAACGGTGATCTCCTGTCCCACCTGGTAGTCCGACGTATTTTCTACGCGGAACTCCCTCAGCCAGCGCTTCGGTGCTGTTCCCTGTTTCTGGAAGTAACCCTTCATTGGCTTATTGACCTTAACGGGCTTGATTTCTCCGAAACCGAGCTGCACTGCGCTGTAACTGTTCTTTTCAGGTGTCCGGATTCCAACGATGGAGCAAGGTCCTGCCTCGATAACTGTTACCGGCACTGCCTTGCCTTCTTCGTCGAAGACCTGGGTCATCCCTACCTTACGGCCCAGAATCCCCATGCTCATTTGCGTTTCACTCCTTTCAGATCAAACCTCTACAGCTTGATCTGTATATCAACACCGGAAGGCAGATTAAGCTCCATGAGAGCTTCCATCGTCTTCTGTGTCGGGTCGACTATATCTATCAGACGCTTGTGTGTCCTGATCTCAAACTGTTCGCGTGCGTCCTTGTCAACGTGAGGGGACATCAGTATATCGAACTTTTTGATCTCTGTCGGAAGAGGTACCGGGCCGGACACTCTTGCACCAGTGCGCTCTGCAGTCTCTGCGATTTGTGTTGCAGAAGCATCGAGAACGCGATGGTCAAAGGCTTTTAATTTAATACGAATTTTTTTTGCCAAAATATTCCCCTCCTGGGGCTGCTTTAGTCTATTATCTCAGTAACGACGCCGGCGCCGACTGTGCGGCCGCCTTCGCGTACTGCGAAGCGCAGTCCTGGCTGCATTGCGATCGGTACGATGAGGTTTACTTCAAATGTGCTGT
>Ga0074197_1001381_pt1 | contig 20920 bp, 26 predicted proteins | sample EPASupsiteSAE305_FD_64526 | JGI IMG/M metagenome (GOLD analysis project Ga0074197, IMG submission 64526) | Bioremediated contaminated groundwater microbial communities from EPA Superfund site, New Mexico - SAE3-05 reassembly with SPADES | ecosystem: Environmental > Aquatic > Deep subsurface >...
TGGATTCTCTTGAAGAACTCGATCTCTCTCATCTTCGGGGGATTGTCAAAAGCGGAATTAAAGAGATTATTTTTGCCCTTACCCCCTCTATCGCCAACCAAGGTGTTATGCTCTATATCGAGGACAAACTTATGGAGTGTGACGTACGCTTTAGTCGTATAGCGCAGGGGGTTCCGACAGGAGTAAGTTTGGAAAATGTCGATGTTCTCTCACTTACCAAAGCGATGGAAGATCGGGTGAGTATTTAGGCTTAAAAAACTATAGTTTATTTACTTCTACTCTTTCGAATACCGAAATAAATAACCAAAGAGACAACCACAGCGGCACTAAGTTTAACCATAGCACCGTTTTCCCAAACTTTTGGGTCTAAAGAGAGATACAGAACTACACCAATAAACACAACAGTAAAAAGTGCGGTCAACATACCGTCTAAAAACTTTTCAGTTCGGCTTTCTTCTTTTGATTTTTCACCCGGTTTATCTTTTGGCCATGTCAAATCACCGAATGGTCGGAGGCGGTACAATTCAGCTTTAGCAGAATACCCGCCTAGAGCGGCAACTACTAATCCAAAAAGTAATAAAAAAATCGCTGTATATCCAGATAAATTTAAATCATATTCAAAGTATATTGGTACAAATATTAAGCTAACACCTATAATTATCAATAGTGCCCGTACAACGGATGTAAAATTTCCATTTTTTATTACTTTCATTAATTTTTTCCTTTCACTAAACGATCTACGTAGCCATTAATTGAATCTTGAAGATTTTTTGTGACTTCATTATTTTTTGCCAATTCTGCTGTTTCATTCACACAAATAAAGTAGTCTATATCCTTTATTTAAAACCATTTTAAGAATTCAAATTTGGGAGCTTTACATTGCGGATAGTATGATGTTTTGACATCTTCAAATGAATTACCATCATTATCAATACGAAGAATTTTTAACTGACAATAACGATCAATCTTATCGATATTTAAAACAGTTTCATAATCTTTACCCGCTTCAGGAAAAAATGTAACCGTAATCGGTTTACAATAAGAATGGTCAGCTGACGTAAAAGTAGATTGAATAGTGATAGGTTTAGCGGGAATAATGGACTCTGTATAAAAATCATTACCAAATATACTCTGATAGGGATTTTTCACGCGATCACTTATAGGCATTCCGATGGAAATATTATCTTGCTGTGATAAAAAAGCATTGAGGCTTTGCTGTATTTTACCCGATACCCGCAATCCGTTATCAGAAGACTTAGGGCATTCGTTCATATTTGGATAAATCACCATGCCGATACCGTTATTTCCAAATACACGTAATCGCGCTGAATTTTTATTATCATATTCTGAAGGTTGAATTTTTGTTCTTGCAGTTGAACAACCCAATAATAGCAAAACAGCAATAGATAGAAAGAAATATTTTCTGACGATTTTGTACATAGTTCATTATCCTTTTTTATGGCTGACACGCTTTTGCATTTGGAAACTTCACTTTGCACCATTCACTATTGAATCTTTTGGTGACGTTTCGATCTGGGATTTGGTCTAAAGGAAGGAAACACGCTGGTATAGTTGGATGTTCTTCGCAGAATGTTTTTCCATGAGTATAATTTAGATACCATTCATATATGAACCCAGCTTTTTCCATACATCGATCCATTATAACCCCATTATTCAGATCGTTTCTGCTATCGCCAAGAGGACTTTCAAAACCACATTCTAAAAGAGCTTTTTGGACTTCAAGTTCGGAAGCACCCGCTTTTTTAAAATCTTCATACGCATAAGAAATAGGGACTTTTCTAAAACAACCTGAGAAGCTAATTACAATTATGAAAAATATCAAGACGTGTCTTATCATCATTTAGAGAATAGGGGTCAGGTGATAACTATAACTCATTACTCTTGCCAAAGCGATGGAAGATCGAAAATTATCGACATTGATATGGACTTTCACCCGAAAGTTGTTCTCCTGTCTTTATATCGCGGATAATAATGACAGATTTTGGAAAAGCTGAACACATACCATTTCGTGCAGCGTAAATACTTGATCCCTGTACTACCATTGCTCTATTTTTGTTCAAAAGTTCACCCGATGAGTTATACGCATCCACATTATAGTGCCCAGACATAGTCATGCATCCAGTAAATAGTATACTTACAACAAACGCTTTAATATAATATTTTAATCGCATGTTGGCACCCATTGATCTTTAGCTATTTGCTGAGAGTCTTGTGTAAGCTGCAGCATTAAAGCTTTAATTGCATCTTGATTCTCTTCTTTAGAAAACTGGTTAAAAACTGGTTTTCGTATGCCGTATTGCAACTCAATCGTACCATCACATTTCTCAATATGAAAACTTTTTTTAACGTCTGCTTCATAATGTAAATGTTCTCGAGATGGTTCATAGACGAGCAATGCATATCCATTATTCTCATTTCTGAAATGTACATGATACGGAGTGTTAACCCCTTGTTTAGTAGCATTGAGAAATTGATATACATTCATTTTATATTTATAGGCTATTAATGTAATAAGATGCGTCCAGTTTTCAACTAGTTCATTGTCAGTTGTATATTCATAGAGTGCTACATCAGCATTTTCATTCTGAAACGCCAATGTGTACTGTTTGCCGAATAACTCCATATTCTTTGGCGGAACGAATGGCTGTGAAAATGCAGACGATCCTACCAATAAAGCCAAAAAAATCCATTTGTTCACTACCATTTTTACTTCCTAATTCTAAATTTAGTTACGGCTAAAGAGGAGAGGTTACTTGTTTATACATTTCATTTTGCTATCTTATTAATAAGAACTTGGATTATAAAAGTAATAGAGTAAAATTATACTTAATAATTTAAATATATTATTACTGTTATAAAATATTACACATATTTTAACATGCAAGAGTATTAGATAAATAGCTAGCCATTACTTAAGGGCTAAAATGGTATTTTCTCACTATGAAAATAAGGGTGAATAATCCCTAAATCACAAGGTTTAAAATGCAAATACGCGTGTATTACGAAGATACCGATGTCGGTGGTGTGGTTTATCACTCCAACTATCTGAACTTTTGCGAACGGGCGAGAAGTCAACTCTTTTTTGATACGGGGCGTTCTCCGATTTTAGAGGGGGGACATTTTGTCGCCAAACATATCGAGGCAGACTATCTCAAAAGTGCCAAATTTGGGGATATTTTAGAGGTAAAAACGACATTGATCGAGATTAAAAATGCTTCATTTACGTTTTTGCAGGAAGTTTTTAGAGGTGAGGAGAAGCTTTTTTCGATGAAAATCGTATTGGTTTATATCGATTTTGGAGGGAATATGGCAAAAATCCCTCCGGAAGAAAAAGCTTTTTTATCCGCGTTATAGCAGTTTTTTGAGCTTTGGAGCCGCTTTCTCGATGGCGGCGGCAATCTCTTGATTTCCTTGCATTATCGCAATATCGAGCGGAGTCATCCCCTCTTTGCTCATACTCTGCCCTGAAGCACCGTTTTCAAGGAGATACAAAGCGATAGGGGCATTCCCTTTCCACGCGGCAAGATGCAAAGCGGTAGCACCGCCTGTATCTTGCGCATTGACATCCGCACCTTTAGAGATGAGATGTTTGACGGCATCCGCATTACCGACCCAACACGCATACATTAATATCGTTTTATTGTTATCTTCACGAGCGGCATTGGCATCGTTTAACGTTTGCACGCGTGTGATAAAGGTTTGCGTATCATTACGATCCAACAATCCCACTAAATCCAAAATATCCGCCGCGTGAAGCGAAACGGCTAAAAGTAAAGCGAAAAAAAACGTTTGCTTCATTCTTATTTCTTAAATTGCTCGATAAATTCTTCAATATCGTCAAATAACGCTTGAAGATCCTCTTCATGTTCTACTTCATCCGCCAAAATCTGAGAGACGAGATCATAAGTGATAATATCTTTTTCACGGGTGATATCGAGGATGTTGGAATAGACACTGATCGCGCACTGTTCCCCTTTGATCGCTTGTTCCAGTACTTTGCGTACATCTGGCTCCGTCGGGGCATCGTATCCACAGTTACAATTGGTAAGCCACTCCGCCGGATGCAAAGCAGGAACTCCGCCGAGTTGGATAATACGATCAGATACCATCGTCGCATGACGAAGCTCATCCGCAGCATGTTGGGTAAGTTCCACAATAGCGGCATCTTTCATTAACCCTTTGACCACTTTCGCTTCGATAAAATATTGATAGTAGGCAAGCCATTCGTCACAGTATGCTTTATTTAATAACTCATAGACGGTTTGTGCTTCGATTCCTCGTAGAAGTGAAATTCCTCTTTTACCCATCGGATGCTCCTCATTTATAGATACATTAACTCTATCACTGCTTCTCTTAAAGGAAAATTATTATCCGCAATAGGTATCGAGTTTATCCGGTAACAAAAGGTTTACCCCCTCGGTTTTGGAGAGGGTAATGATCCCTTCAGATTTGAGTTTTTTAATCATGCGTGAAAGCGTTTCGGGAGTGATACCCAGTAAATGTGCTATTTCAATCCCCTTCAAACGTTGAAACGCATTAGAGTCCTCTCGTATGAGCCGTGCGACTTTCGCCAATGCATTAGGTGCAGTGTGACGCTGTAATGAATGTTCCAATGCGGAGATTTTTTGGGTAAGGGATGCGATCAAAGCAATACTCAGCGAAGGATCGTTTTGCAAAAGTTTGAGAAACGGATCTCTCGATATTTTAAGCACGATAGAGGGCAGTGTCGCTTCACACGATGCGGGATAGGGGATTTGTTTTAGGGTTGCCACTTCCGCGATCAAAGATGGTGCATGAAAGCGGTGGATAAGCATCGTCTCGGTTGCGGCAGTCACTTTAAAGATAGAGACTTCCCCTTCAATCAGTAAATGAAAATAATGGCTCTCATCCCCTTCATAAAAGATAATCTCACCTTCACTGAAATGGCGAATAAGGCCGATACGCTCAATTTGAGTACGTTGATCCGGTGTTAAATGGGAAAAAATACCGACTTTTTCAAGCGATAACGTTTTATCGTGAAGTAACGGGCTCAAAACCAAACTCTTTCGCACGCATGAGTTCAACAGGATAAATTACCTGAGAATGGATCAGACGCATCGTATACTCTCTGGGTGAGCTATCCAAAACCCAGACCAGATAATCGATCCCGACACTGCTGGCGTATTGGATCCAATCTACCGTAATATCATTTTGCATAAGGGCGTTAGACTCATAAATCGCCGAGGGAAACTCCAACAATGAATTGGCTAGAATCATGTTTTTTCGATCTTGATATTGGGTGAGGGTAAGGAGATTAGGATCAATATTGATTTGGGTTGAGAGGATATTGCGCTCTTTTATCCCGCTAAAAGTCATATGTGCCGTAAGAATAGCACTTTTAACGACCGGAATGTGCAAGATGACACTGGTTTTATTAAACGCCGAAGGTTTAGAGAGATGGGTGATAATATTCTCACCTTTAAGATCTACCGGATAAGAAGCAATTTTCTTCTTTTCGCTGTTATGCGACAAAAAAATCTCTTCCGTCGATGCTTTTAGCTGTAAACCTACGGGAGAGCTATCATAAAATATTGCAATCGAATCCCCCATATACGGAAGCAGCGCTTCGATTTGAGCCACATAATCAATCCCTCCGAATGCAATATTATCAGGTGCGGAGGAGATCTCACGCTTGTGTACGGTGGGGATAAAGATAGGTAAATCACTCTGTAAAGCAATCAGATTTTTAGCCCCTGCAACGGTGAGAGGGGCGAGTATGGCATCCATATCATCACGATGTATCTCTTCGAGTATCCTTCCAAAAGATATTTCAGACTCATCTTCCAAATCATAGCGTTTGATTTCAAAATCATTATTTCTACGACTCATTAAAGTAGCTAATGCAACGTTGAACACCGATTGAGAGTATCTACCGATCACTTTAGGAGAAGAGAGAACCGCAATTTTAATCGGCTCTTTTGATAGTATCTGCGTTGTTTTATTATTGTCACGCTCCAAAGTATTTTGAATAGTGATCGTTTTTCCTGAACCGACAAAGAAAAAGAGTGCAAGAGCTATCACTACTCGGGTAACTATCACGACAATTGCCCTTTAATAGTCTGTAAATCACGAAATGCCTCTTTTTTAAGAGATGGATTTCTAACCAGATAGAGGGGATGATACATCGGGATAAGCAAGGCATCGCCGTAAGGGATAATCTCACCCCGCATACGTTCAAAATCCCCGCTCTCTCCACTCACTATATTAAAAGCATCAGGACCGAGTGTCACAATGATTCGTGGTTTTATCAATTCAAATTGCTTTAGCAAAAACGGTGAACAGCTGCTGCATTCACTGTGTGAGGGGATTTGAAAGCCGAAGGGTTTGCATTTTACCGCATGGGTAAAATAGACCTCTTCTGCTTTCAGGTTCAACACTTTTTCAATCATATCCCGCAACATTACCCCTGATCTTCCGACATAATATTCGGAGGATTCATCTTCTGCGGCAGAAACATACGCATCGACAAAAAGCAACTGTGCACGCTCATTTCCATACCCACGCATACTCTGCCGCCGTGATTTACTCAAATCGCACAAATAGCACTGTGAAATACTCTCTCCCAAAGTGCTCAGAGAATCCGGAAGGGTGTTCGAGGTTGCTTGAATATTCGGGGTAATAGGATCAACATAATCGTACCCGAGTGATTTCAATCGATACAGATTTTCGAGGAGTGCTATATTTTGAAAAGAGTCCACGTGTTTCACTTCTATGAATTTAATAAGAGTATAAAGAACAAGGGGTTAAAAGGAGCTAAAGAGGGAGAGTAAGCCCTTTTTATCTGTCGAGGATATCTTCCGTTTCGATACGGACAAAATTGTTCTTATGGATTTCAGTCATAATCTGCTTTAGTCGATTTAAAACACTTGGCGGAGATTTAGTAGGGTTGAGAATATCCATCGCGATTAATGAGCTATGATCATTAAAATGGGTATCCAATTTATAAAGAATATTTTGTGACGCTTTGTAAGCATTTTTTTGAGAAGTAAATGAGAAAATTATAAAATAGTGGTTTGCATCAATCTGTAATAAATGGTCTGAGAGTCTAATGAATTTTGCCAATTCATTTGGGTTGAGAGGTTTTTCATGATAAAGCAATGCGAATGTCGCATCGACGTCAAATCTGTCAAAGGTATAATAGCTCTTTTTTACGAGTTCATTCACACGCTCTAAGATATCAGAATCCATTTTAGCACTTGTCTTTATAATTTTATTTTTCTAGGTATTACACGATTTATATACTAAGGATTTTAACATAGATAATCTTTTATATCTCTATTAATTGCAGATGAAAATTTAAGCAGAAAGTTTTAAAGCCCAAGAAAAGGGCTTTAGGAGTTTGTTGTTCGAAGGGCTTACGAACAGTGTCCGCCGCCGCAGCAAGCAGAAGCTTCTTCAACTTCAACCTCTACCGGAGTGGATTCCCACACACCGTGTTTGGTACAGTAACCGTGAGCTACTAAAGTCAATTTTTTACCCATTGGGACGATGTTAAAGGTCACTTCCGCATGATTTTTTTCATTTCCGAGTGTTCCGGGGACGAAATCAGCACGAGCAAGCAATGTCTCACCGTTATAAAGTGCGATGTTAGCGATAAAGTGATCGAAATCATCCGGATGAGAATATTCGTTCCCCATTTTTACGGTTACCGCAAGTTTTTCACCTTTTTTTGCAGTTGAAGCACAGTGGATAAACGGAGAGTGACGGTCAATATAATCTTTTTTCGCTTCACGATCTACGGTGCTGATATCGACGTAACGGTTAATTGTTGGCATTTTTGTTCCTTATTGCATGTAATATAATGCGGACATTGTACAACTCAAAACTTTTAATCAAACCTAAATAAGATACTTTATCTCTGAATTAATTTTTTCCAAAGCAACAGCGATTTTTAACCATTATAGGGGTAGAATCGGCCTTTAAAAATGATTGATGGATAAATGATTATGCTAAAACCTCTTTTGATTGAAATCGGTGTCGAAGAACTTCCGGCTGTACCACTTCTCAAAGAACTCGCTGAGATTGAGAAAAAATGGGTAGCCGTATTGGAAAAAAATGCTCTTTTAGGGGAGTTTGAATTCTATTACACACCGCGACGTCTGGTGCTATGGCACCGCGAATTTAAAACATCTCAAGACGACCGTGTCGAAGAGTTTTACGGCGCTCCGGTTGAAATGGCGGTCAAAGAGGGAATCCCGACCCCTGCGGCACTTGGTTTTGCTAAAAAATGCGGTGTAGAGTTCGACCAACTTTCTCGTGCCGAGAAGGGTGGGAAAGAGGTACTCTATTTCTCTAAAACCATCGCGGGACGAGATAGCACTGAGATTTTGGGTGAAATGATCGATACGTGGATCAAAAGCCTAAGCTTCGGTAAATCGATGCGCTGGGGATCAAGCCATGAGAGCTTTATCCGTCCGATCCGCTGGGTTAATGTCCTTTTAGGTGAAGAATTGGTCGATATGGAACTCTTCGGTGTCCGCTCATCTTCAGAGACCTACGTCCACCGTATTAGCCATTTCGAAGCCAAAAAAGTAAACTCTATCCATCACTATTTCGATCTTCTCAAAGAGGGTTCCGTCGATCTTTATCCGCAAAGCCGCCGTGAATCGATCTTGGCAAATTTCGCTGCACTCGAACGTGAGAACGGCATCACTATCGAGATCGACGAAGACTTGCTCGATGAAGTCGTCGCCATAACAGAACACCCGACACCTCTTTTGGGAAGTTTTGACGAGAGTTTCCTCGAACTTCCTCCTGAAGTTATCATCACCTCGATGAAAGAGCATCAGCGCTATTTCCCTGTATTTAAAGAGGGGAAACTTATCAACGCATTTGTCGTGGTATCCAACGCCCTTACCGATGATTTCAGCCATGTTACCCGGGGAAATCAACGGGTTCTCCGTCCGCGCCTCTCTGACGCACTCTTTTTCTACCGCAATGACCTCAAAAAAGGGTTGAGTACGGTAGGATTAGAAAAAGTCGTCTTCATGAACGGTTTGGGGACTTTGGCGGAGAAAATCAAACGCGAAAAAGTGGTTGCATCCACTATCGCAAATCTCATATATGATAATATTAATCCTGACCATTTAGAGCGGGCAATGGAGCTGGCAAAAGCGGACTTAATGAGCGAAATGGTCTATGAATTTACCGAGCTACAAGGACTTATGGGGTATTACTACGCCCTAGCTCTGGGAGAATCCGCCGAAGTGGCTACGGCGATTAAAGAGCAGTATCTCCCAACAGGGGAAGAGAGCGCACTTCCATCCACCATCCTCAGTGCTATCGTCGCGATGTCGATGAAACTCGATACCCTTATCGGTATGTTCAGCATCGGTGAGATTCCGACGGGTTCACGCGATCCGTTCGCCCTTCGCCGCGCCGTAAACGGGATCATTAAAATTGCCGTGGCACACCAAATCCCTCTCAACTTCTCTACCTTGATCGATCAGCTCTCAAATCTTTATCCGCAAGGCAAAGAGTACAAAAAGAACATTGAGACTTTTATCATCGAACGTCTCGCAGGTGCCTATGTCGGTGTTAATCCATCGATCATCCAATCGGTCGTTGCCAAAGACGCACACGTAGAGCTAGATGTCCTCGAAATTGACCGCAAAATCCGCGCCGTCTCTTCTATCGCATCTTCAGAGTCGTTTATCGAAGCGTTCTCTACCTTTAAACGGGTCAGCAACATCCTCAAAGACGAAGCAATGGACAAAGGTTTCAGTGTCAACGAGTCGTTGTTTGAAAACGATGCGGAGCGCCATCTATACTCTGCCTCAACGTCAGCTATTTCTGCGAACTACGAAACCCTCGAAGAGCGTTTGGATGCATTATTCGCCCTCAAAGCCCCATTGGATAACTTCTTCGACAATGTTATGGTTAATGCCGAAGATTTGAGCGTCCGCGCTAACCGTAAAGCGTTGGTCGGGATGATCTACGCCGAGATTTATTCGATTGCCGACATCAAAAATATCACCCTCTAGCTTTCTCGTTATGCCAAAAGGGCACAAGAACCTCTTCGAGGTTCCCGACTTGATTGGGAATCCACTTTCCATCAACTTCATGTTATACTTTCTGAAAAATTTGTGGGAGGAAAATATAATGTCTGAAAGCACCGTTATTGAAACGCTCAAACAGATCAAAGAGCGTTACCACCTCCCCGAACTCTATCTTTTTGGCTCATATGCAAAGCATACTAACCATATTGGTAGTGATATCGATGTCGCAGTAAAGCTCGAAAAAACAGACGCTTTTTTATTAATTCGAATCATGCAGGATATTCAAGAACGTCTCAATACTAAAGTCGATCTTGTTCAACTGCGCGATCGGATGAATCCTTATTTAAAAAAAACAATTCTTGAAGAGGGAATCCGTGTTTAATACGGAACTCGTCAAAGACATTATCAATCAAATGATTCTCTCGTGTGAGAGAGTTGAAAACCGTTTTCTCCCCATTCAAAGTATCGATGATTTTTTAGATAGCGAAGAAGGGATAGAGAAACTTGATTCGATATGTATGCAACTAATCGCTATAGGAGAAAGTGTCAAAAATATCGATAAAGAGACCGACAAAAAACTATTAGCCTCTTACCCTATCATTTCATGGAAAGAGGTAGCAGGTTTACGTGATATTATCAGTCACCACTATTTTGATCTGAATGCTGAAATCGTATTTGATGTCTGTAAAAACTATATTCATCCACTCAAAGAAACACTAATACTGATTCGCAATGATTTATGATGTTCTCATCATCGGTGCAGGGATAAACGGCTGCTGTAGCGCCTATACTCTCTCACATGCAGGGCTAAACGTCGCTCTGATCGACCAAGACGGCATCGCTGCTGGCGGTAGCGGTGCTGCGGGTGCATTTATCTCGCCTAAAATCTCTAAAGCGGGTGAACTCAAAGAGATAATGGAAATCGCCCATGCTGAAGCACTCCATTTTTATACGACCTATTTCCCTAATTTTACCCTTGTAAAACCGCTCCTTCATATTGCCAATAGCCCGAAAGAGGGTGAAAAAGTAGAATCTTTCAAGGATGAAACGCATATAAAGCACTCCAATATTCCCCATAAAATACAAACCCTACTGAGCGATGAAGCATTAATCTCACCTTCGATATATTTTGACATCGGTGCCGTTGTCGATGCGCAGGGGGTTTGTGGCGCGATGGTGGAGGGGATCGATTTTTATCCGGTTAAGGTCGAAAATCTCATCCAAACCGACGGTTTATGGGAGGTCGGTGAACTGCGAGCAAAACATATCATCCTCTCGATCGGAGCCTATCCGAAACTTCTCCCCATCGATTATGTAGGTTTACGAGGGATTTGGGGTCATCGGATTGATAGTGAGACCTCTACTCACATCCCCTGCATCCTCCATCACCATGTCTCGATCTCTCCAACAACAAAAGCGGGCATTGTTGCCATTGGTGCTACTCATGATGTCCATTATTCCCCATTTTCAGGGGAGATGTATGATATGGAGCAGGGGAGAGCACAACTGCTCGAAAAAGCCTCCAAAACATTAAAATTAAATAATATTAATATTTTAATGGACTACACGGGGTTACGTTCAGGCTCAAACGACTATCTCCCCATGCTGGGAAAACTTGTTGATGCTGAGGCAACGCTAGAGAAATATCCTCATCTGCGTCACGGTGAAAGGGTTGAGTCATCGGAATATATCTACTATCCGAATCTGACGATGATCAACGGTTCAGGAGGGTATGGATTTGTCCTTGCACCGTATTTGTCGAAACGATTAGGTGCGTTCTTAGTAGAAGGGAAAGAATTGAATCCTATTTTGTCACCGTCGCGATTCTTTCCACGATGGGCAAAGCGTCAATCGTAGACAACGACTCCATAGTTATCGTCGATTCGGTAAAAGCGTGAATCCGCCGTAATAATAAGATCATCCAAACGGGCTAAATGGACATAGCTTTTTTTACCGATTTTAATCCCGTTTTCGAGAAAAAACCGTTTGAGATTGACAAATTTAATATCATTCACAAATTTATACTCGAATTGATTGTATAACCGCATTTTTTTGTAGCCGAAGATATGACTGTCAATACCAAGCTGTGTTGCTGCGTATTGGGTCGGAAGATAACCTGTGAGATCGGTTAAATCCTCTTCGATATACGAATATTTTGAGGGGAGGGTATGTTTTTCAAGAAAAATATACCGATTAAGTTTAATATGGCGTGTATCATTCCAGTATTGATAGGCTGGGGAGGAGATATCCAGTTTGGTATATACCTCTTTCCAGAGCCAGTGTTTGTCCAATGTAGAGTGAAGTGTTGACATAGAGATTACTCGTCGTGATCGGGGTCGTTAAACGCAAGACGTTTAGCGTACATGAAACGATCTCGGTAATACGCTTTTTCGATTGAGTCGTATTGTACTTTTTTAGCGGCATACGAAGCGTGAATAATTTTTCCTTCTCCCGCATAAATAGCCACATGTGAAGGATCCGATTTATAGGTACGATAAAAAAGCAGATCGCCTACTTGAAGATCATTAAGATTTACATTTTCCCCGAATTGCGCCTGTTCCATCGCACTGCGCGGAAGTGAAATACCGAATTGTCGAAAAACCTGCTGTGTAAATCCTGAACAATCGGTACGCCCCCCCTCTTTATCCCCAAAACCATAAGGAGTTCCGAGAAAATCTTTGGCACGAGAAAGGACTTTTTCTTTAACGCTATTCAAATTTTTAATGATTTTTTGGGGTGCGGTTTTAGGTACTTCAGCTACCAGAACCTCATCCGGACATCCCTCTTTTGAAGCGATAGGGGCCGGTTTACTCACAACTAAAAAAGGTTTGCTGTCTTGTCCGATCGTATCGGTATCGACTTTTTTGTTTTTCAACACGGTAGTCGTCGTTTCCGATACGGTTGGCTTGTTAACAGTCGGTTCTACGGGAAGAGGAGGCTTCGTTACAGATAGATACGTGATATTCTTTACAAATGCAGTTTCATCATTTTTGATAAGAGCGTCGTTCGTTTTTTTTAATTCGCGTTCATATTCTAAAAAGAGAGAAGGTTCACGCCTTTGTGAATCAGCCTGAACCGTCATTGTCAGTAAAATCAGCGATAACACTGTTCGGTCTATCAGCATTAACCCTCCTCATTTTCTGCGTTAAAGTCATTATAGATTAAAAAGCTTTAGTTTTTTTTATAATACCTGAATTTAACAAAGCGTTATGGTACACTTTCTCCAAAAACAAACGGATAATCAGCATTATGAAAGAAGCTATAGTCTTACTCAATATGGGCGGTCCTAACAATCTAGGAGAAGTTGAAATGTTTTTACATAACATGTTCAACGATCCCTATATCATCCGTACCAAAAGTTCTTTGTTACGTCGATTTATCGCCGGCATGATCACATTGACACGTGCCGAAAAATCTCAGGATATATATCGGCAAATCGGTGGAAAATCTCCACTCGTCGGACATACCCGTGCATTGGTTGCATCGTTACAAAAATATATAGGCGATGAAGTTGTCGTTGATTTCATCATGCGCTATACCCCCCCTATGGCAAACGAGGTGTGTAAACGACTACAAGAACAGGGGATTGAAAAAGTCTATCTGATTCCTCTCTATCCGCAGTACTCTTCTACTACTACCCAATCCTCACTGGATGATTTTGAAATAACAGCTCATGCTATCGGTTGGGAGGTCATAACGGTAGAAATCAAACATTTCTTTGCCCATGAAACCTATAACCGATGTTTGATCGAGCGTATTAAAGAAGCTTTACAAGAAGAGACCGCCGAGTCGTTCGATATTATCTTCTCAGCTCATGGTCTACCGCAAAAAATCGTTGATCAAGGGGATCCGTATCAGCGACAGGTGATTGCCCATGTTGAACTCATCAAAACAATGATGCTAAAAAGCGGTCTGCACTTCAACGGTGTTCATGTAGCCTATCAATCCAAAGTTGGGCCGATGAAATGGCTGGAACCCTCACTCGAGAGCACTTTACACGAACTCAAAAATAAACGTGCCATTATCGTCCCTATCGCATTTACCATCGATAACTCTGAAACGGATTTCGAGCTCTCGTTAGAATACGCCGAAGTAGCGGATCACTTAGGTTATGAAGCCTATCGTGTCTGCCGTTGTCCGAACGACCACCCTTTGTTTGTTCAAACCCTTAGTGAGCTTTACCAAAAGATGAAATAAATGAAAAAGATCGTACTTTTCGATATGGACGGAACCTTGATCGATTCGGGACTTGATATCACCCTCTCTATCAATCATGTAAGAAAAGTGTGTTACGGTCTTGATCCGCTAAGTGTTCAATCCGTAATTGATGCGATCAATGCACCTGTACGAAATCTCACTGAAATTTTTTATGGAAACCCTATCTATGAAGAGAGGGCACGGGAACTTTTCGAATGTCACTATTATGATCAATGTATCCAAAACGTTACTCTCTACAAAGGTATTCCTGATCTTTTAGAAAACCTTTCCCGAAATGGATTTCTAATGGGGGTTGCCACCAACGCACCCAGTATTTTTGCAAAGCGTATGTTAGAGTATTTGAAAATTGATTCATTTTTCAAACTCATTATCGGTGCAGACAATGTTGATACCCCAAAACCTCATCCCCAAATGCTCCATCGCCATCTTGAACACTATGATTATCGTTCGGGCACGGATTGTGCTTGGATGATCGGTGATAACACCAAAGATATGGAAGCGGCTCAAAGAGCAGGGATCACGGGAGTTTTTGCAGGTTGGGGATTTAGTGCGCAAGGGGAAGGGGACTACTTTGCTTCCTCTCCTGATTCTTTATTGGATATCATTTATCAAAAGGATAACGTATGATCAGTATCGATTTGTTACTCACCATTATGGCCATGTCACTTTTATTTTTACGCCATACGGCAGTCTATAAAGACCACAGCAAGATCAACTACACCCCTGTTGTTTTGGCGTTGGGGGCAATCGGGGCACTGCTGCATTTTATCCTTAGTGAGTCGATGGATATAAATATCCTCAAAGAGTCTTTATTGTCCTTGAGTGTCGGAATCGTTTTATCTGCGATCATGAGTGTAATGAATCAAACCGTAAGTGTCATCAATACTTATGAAGATCGCTTGCGTATGATCGGAATCGAAGAAGATATTTCTGTTTTAAGCTCTTCACTGGAGAGACTAAACGAGCGTCTTAATCTGGTTTCTCAGATGGAGACAACGACCCACGATCAGATACGCAACGTATTTAGAGAAGAGTTTGATGCACTCAACACCATTCAAGCCAATCAGAAACTCTTTATCTCTAAAATAGAAGCCCTTTTGATTCAGCAAGAAAAGGCAATGGGGAAATTTGAAGAGTTTACCCTCTCTGAACTTCCAAGTTTGGATAATGTCGTTCATCGCCATATTGATCTTTTACGTATCGCGGAACAAGATCACTTTAATCAGTTGAAACATGTTGCGCATCTGAGCAATGACGATCAAAAAGAGGTACAAACCCAGCTAAAAGAGCTGCATGAGCTTATCATTCAGATGAGTCATCATCAACTTCCCGATCATACCGTTGCAGTAGTGCAAAAAGAGTTTGATCGTATCATCAATGATTTTTCACACCATATCCAAATGCTCGGTGCTAAAAGCGAATCCATTGTAACTTCTTTACTTGAAAATGACTCGCTGTTGCGCAGTTCACGTGAACAAAGTGAACTCATTATGCAGCAAATGGTTCTCTCAACAAAACAGATGCGGGAAATGACGACTCATTCAAAAGAGCTCTCCGATTCTCTAATGCCGCTCTCTCGTCTTTTTGCTTCGGCCCAAACACTTCACGACGAATTCCTACATGCCAAAGGAAAACTGAGTGAGCTGATCGTCACCCTCGAATCGTATGAACATCAAGAATACCGTGCCATTCGTCAAAGTCTGGAACAAGTCGCCGCAGAAGCAACGGTACAAATGCAACTTTTATCCCAAAGCCTCCAACAAAGAGAGTCTCATCCGAAAGAATCCCTATCGATGATTGAAGCCAAAAATGTTCAAGAGCTGGCAAGTAAAGTAAAACTGCATAAGAGCTATTTGGGAGAAAACCAAGAATAAAGACCATATAATTACAAAAAAACAAGGTCTTTACTCTAATGATAGAATTTTACGAACTCCTCGATGATGAAAACATACCGTATCGATGCGACGTGGAACTCGATCTCATCGAAGAAGCTCCCCAAGAAGAGCGCCCTTGGCTTTTATGGCTCTTTGTCAAAGCCGATAGCGTTACCAAAACATTGGAACTCTTTACAAAAGAGTTAATAACGGCACTCACTTCAGTAGATGCACTGTTTGCCGGAAGAGTTATGAAAGAGGGATGGGCTGAATTTTATTTTTATGCCCCCCAATCCAAACGGTTTGAAAACATTAGCTCCGACGTGATGAGCACGCATGGCGGGTTTGTATATGAGCGCGGTTCATCCAAAGATGCCAAATGGGAGATGTACCGTGATAATCTCTATCCCGATCCTTATGGATTACTCAGTATCCAAAATCGTCATACGATAGCGGCACTGCTCGACGCAGGAGATGACCTATCCCTCATTCGAGAGGTCGAACACTATCTTTTCTTCCAAACCAAAACTTCGATGGAGCGCAGTGTCTCACAACTCGCCTCACACGGCTACTCGGTCAAAGAGTACGTTAACGATGATGAAAGTGATTATGCATACGGGGTTGTCCTCATCAAAAAAGAGGCCATTACCCCTGAAATTGTAGAAGAGACAACAACATCGTTGTATGAATCGGCTATGCAGGAGCATGGCATGTATGAGGGATGGAGTACGGTACTGGGTTAATGAATATCACCAAAATAAAAGGGATTTTCCCCTACACCCTTGCACTCTTTCTCAATGCCTTCACCGATTTAGGGCATAAAATCATTATTCAAAATACCGTTTTTAAAATTTATGACGACCAAACACAAATTATCTATACGGCCATTTTAAACGCCCTTATTTTACTCCCGTTCATTTTTTTATTTACCCCCTCCGGCTACCTCTCTCACCGCTTTTCAAAAGTCAGTGTCATGCGATACGGTGCATTTGCCGCAATTATCATCACATTACTGATCACGTATAGCTATTATCAGGGGTGGTTTTGGAGTGCTTTTTTCCTTACCTTTATTCTCGCCGCCCAAAGTGCAATCTACTCTCCCGCTAAATACGGATACATTAAAGAGATAGCGGGGGTGAGAGATTTTAGCTCTCTAAACGCACTCGTGCAGTCGGTTACAACGGTTGCAATCCTCTCAGGGATCATTGCGTACACGGTAATGTTTGAAAACTCTCTTAGCGGAAATTATGACAATGAAGCCCAGATTTTGCGACAAATCGCACCGCTGGGATGGTTACTCGTCATCGGAAGCATCTTCGAATTCATCCTTACCCTTCGACTCCAATCGTATGGATCGGCTAGTGATATTTCTTTTAATATTAAAAAATATCTAAATGGATATACCCTTCGTAAAAATTGGATTTTACTCCGTCGTAAGCCGGAAATATTTGAAGCGATTCTTTTTCTTTCCCTCTTTTGGTCTATTTCGCAAGTGATCTTGGCCGCTTTCGGAGCCTATGCAAAATCGACGCTTGGTATTGAGAATACCATTATTGTCCAAGGGCTTATGGCACTGGCGGCCTTCGGGATTATCATCGGTTCTGTGATTGCCGCACGCTTATCCCGCCATTACCTTCACAAAGGGGTTATTGTTGCCGGAGCGGTAAAAATTACCATTATGCTAATCCTTTTGCCATTGGTACACAGCCTCCCATTGATCGGACTGATCTTCTTCGGATTCGGTATCGGCGGAGCCATGATGATCGTTTCACTCAACGCCCTGATCTTATCCCAAACCCCACGCACACATCTTTCCTATGTTTTATCTGGCAATAACTGGATCCAAAATATTTTTATGACCCTCTTTTTAGTTTTGACCACCCTTTTTGCCTATGCAGGGTGGAATGCATTGATGCTATTTTATGCAATGCTTTTTGTCTCGCTTCTCTTAAGTACGGGGGCAATTATCCGTTATAAAGAGTACTTTATCTGGCTCATTTTTGAACGTTTGCTGGCATTACGCTACAACATTATTCCGATGCAAACGCATAATATCCCTTCAAAAGGGGCCGTATTGCTCTTGGGAAATCATATTAGCTGGATTGATTGGATATTGGTTCAAATAGGGGTAGAACGCCGCATACGCTATCTTATGGAACGTTCGATCTATGAAAAAAAGCTTATTAAACCCATCATGCGGTTGGGAGAAGTGATTCCGATCTCTGCTCGGGGGGCGAAAGAGGCCTTTAAACAAGCGCAAAAACGTTTACAAAGCGGAGAAATAATCGGTATTTTTCCCGAGGGAAGTATCAGTTCAGATGGTGAAGTGGGGACGCTTTTACACGGCTACAAAAGAGTTTCTACCGACTCGGAGGGTGTGATCATACCATTTTACATTGGCGGAGTCTATGGGAGCCTGTTTTCCCGCTCTCGGAACCGTCATACGCCATCACGTACAGGATTTCGACGTAATATACGTGTCATTTACGGAGAGCCGCTTCCTATGAATAGTGAACCGCAAACCGTCTATAATGCAATTATCTCTTTAAAGGAGACACATGGCGCTCAATAAGCCTGAATATACCCTTTTCAAAAATACCCGTTATGCCCTGAACGGTTTACTCGAAGTGACAAAAAACGAAAAATCATTTCGTCTGCAGATTATGCTATTTGTAATAGGTATGATTATCGCATGGAGCTTACCGATAGGGTTTATTTCAAAAGCGATACTTTCCGTCTCTTTATTTATTCCGTTGATTGCGGAAGTGATTAACAGTGCCGTTGAGCGTACGGTCGATTTGGTGACGTATGAGCATCATGAGCTGGCCAAGCGTGCAAAAGATGCCGGTGCCGCATTGGTTTTTCTCTCATTGGGAATGTTAGCGTTCATTTGGGGATTGACCCTCTATGAAGCATTTTGTCTGTAACGTTTTTGTAAGAGATAATCGCTTATAATTTCCATAATTTTTTAATCAGGGGATATGCCGTGGCAACAGCACTTATTATCGGCGCCGGTGGAGTAGGGCGCGTTGTGGCACATAAATGTGTCATGAATAACCATGTTTTCGATCGTATCATTTTAGCAAGCCGTAGCATATGGCGCTGTGAAGAGATCCAAAGCGAGCTTCCAAAGGGTGCTCTTGAAATCACAACCGTCGATGCGGACAATACCGATGAAGTGATTGCACTCATCCAAAAATACTCTCCTGATATTTTAATCAACGTTGCTCTTCCGTATCAAGATCTCGCCATTATGGATGCATGTATCGCGACCAAAACTCCGTATCTCGATACGGCCAACTACGAGCATCCGGATGAGGCGAAATTCGAATACAAACTCCAATGGGAGCGGGATACTGCGTTTAAAGAAGCGGGGATTATGGGATTACTCGGAAGCGGATTCGATCCGGGTGCGACGAACGTTTTCTGTGCGTATGCTCAAAAACACTATTTTGATGAGATCCATACGATCGATATTCTCGACTGCAATGCAGGGGATCACGGCTATCCGTTCGCAACCAACTTTAACCCTGAAATCAATCTTCGCGAAGTGAGTGCCAAAGGGCGTTACTGGGAGAACGGTGAGTGGATCGAAACGGCACCGATGGAGATTATGCAAGTGTGGGATTATCCCGAAGTAGGACCGAAAGACAGCTATCTGCTGTACCACGAAGAGATGGAATCATTGGTCAAACACATTAAAGGGCTCAAGCGTATCCGCTTTTTTATGACGTTCGGTCAAAGCTACCTTACCCATATGAAATGTCTCGAAAATGTCGGTATGCTCGGGATCGAACCGGTAGAGCACCAAGGACAAAAAATCGTTCCGATGGAATTTTTGAAAACGTTACTCCCCGATCCGGCATCATTGGGACCGCGTACCAAAGGAAAAACTAACATCGGTATCGTTGCTGAAGGTCTCAAAGACGGCAAAAAACGTAAAATTTATATCTATCAAGTCAAAGACCATGAAGAGTGCTACGCCGAAGTAAAATCACAAGGTGTATCGTACACTACGGGTGTTCCTGCAGTTATCGGTGCCAAACTGATGGTACAAGGCAAATGGAGCGGACAAGGTGTCTTTAATATGGAACAGCTCGATCCGGATCCCTTTATGGAAGAGATGAATACCCAAGGACTCCCTTGGAAAATTATCGAGATGGAGTGCTAAAAGCGCTTTATCTCTCCTTTTCTCCATCTTCTAAAACTGCAATTATATTTTAATACCGTTTTCATACCGCCTTGGCTATTATAAGAGAATCGAAGCAATAGCGAATTTTAACAATTTTCGATAAAACACGAAAGGTCAAAATTGAATCTTAATCAAAATCAGCAAATCTCTTTCGATGAAATGGGAATGGCTGAAAAAATCGCTATTTTGCTAATGCAGCTGGGTGAAGATGTCACGGCTACTATCTTTTCACGCATGAATGTCGAAGCGATTACCCAAGTTTCCAAATACATTGCGTCTAACCGTTCGGTGGAAAAAAATATCGGCGGTGCCGTTTTAGAAGAGTTTTACGCGATTATTCAATCAAATCAATATCTCAATACCGGCGGTTTAGATTACGCACGTGAAATCCTCTACAAAGCATTAGGGCCTGAAGAGGCGAAAAAAGTGCTTGATCGTCTTAGTAAAACGATGCAGGGAACTCAAAATTTTGCTTTTTTATCTAAAATCAAGCCGCAGCAGCTCGCCGACTTTATTATGAACGAACATCCTCAAACCGTAGCCTTGATCTTAGCGCATATGGACCATTCCGCGGCTGC